>Ga0209117_1000999_pt1 | contig 10407 bp, 7 predicted proteins | sample BlaSpr_A8_OM2_M2_FD_187978 | JGI IMG/M metagenome (GOLD analysis project Ga0209117, IMG submission 187978) | Forest soil microbial communities from Thunder Bay, Ontario, Canada - Black Spruce, Ontario site 2_A8_OM2_M2 (SPAdes) (version 2) | ecosystem: Environmental > Terrestrial > Soil > Boreal...
CCCTCGGGCCATGAGACCCGCAGGGCCGCGCCGCGCTTTGCCGAGTCGCGCCGGCGGGCGAAGTCGATCACCACGTGGCGCATCACCCGGGCCGCCAGGTTGAAGAAATGGGCCTGGTCCTCCGCCGCCAGCCCCGCGGGCGCGACCAGGCGGAGATAGGCCTCGTGCACCAGCGAGGTGGTCTCGAGCGTCTGGTCCGGACGGCGGCCGCGGCCGAGCTGCGCGTGCGCCAGGCGCTTGAGATCGCCATAAAGCGCTGCGAAAAGCTGGTCGGTGGCGCCGCGCTCGCCCGCGCGCGCAGCGCGCAGCAGTGCAATCAGGTCGGGAGAGGCGATTGCGGCCATCGCGGTCCATCGCCGGGCCGCTGATGCGTTCGCCAGACTCGCTCGAGGCAAGGCTCTGCGATCAGGAACCGGATGGCGGTAGTTTACCTGAACCGCCGGCCTCGCGCCGTCGTCTCGGTGCTCAGGTCAGGCCGAGCCGGATGCGTCCCACCTCGCCGGCCACCTCGACGACTGTGCCGTAGGGAGCCGACAGCTGGGCCAGGTGCTCGAGGATCGCCGCCGCCTCCTGGCCGCGCGCCAGGCGCGGCGTTCCCCGGCGGTCGGCCGGCTCCTCGAAGCCGAGCGTCAGCGGGAAAAGCTCGACGGCCGTGACCCTGCCGCCTTCGAACGTGATCCGCGGCATCACGCTCTGCCAGTAGCGCCGCTGCTTGATGAAGCCGAGCTTGTTCTCGAAGGCCAGCGGATCGGTGGTGCCGCGGTCCAGCCCCCAGCTGGCGAAGTCCTCGGCCGGCGTGTAGCGGTGGGTCTCCACCTGAAAGAAGAAGTTGGCGAGCGAATAGCAGATCGGCTTGCCCTTGTAGATCTCGATGCCGCGCAGCACGTGCGGCCCGGACGAGAAGTAGGCGTCGGCGCCGGCGTCGATGCAGGCATGGGCGAAGGGCTGGATGAAGAGGTCCGACAGCTCGTGCTTGCGCCGCGCCTCGTGGGCGTGGATCGAGGCCACGACCACGCGCGAGGCGCCGCGGGCCATCCTGATCCCCTCGCCGATGCGCTTGACGTCGGCGGCGTCGGCTTCGGTCAGGTAGTCGACGCGGTCGCCGTCGAGGAAGGTGAACTCGTCACAGAGGTCGAGCTTCTTGGGGTCGGCGGGCGGCTTGGGGAGCTCCACCCCCTGGTTGTCGTTCTCCGCCCAGATCTCGGCCAGGACCTGCCGCGCCGCCTTGAGCCGCTGGAAGGTGGCGTCGTCGATCATCACCGTCGCTTTCACCTTCAACGGGTTGAGACCGGGCCGTCCCTTGACGTAGGGGTGGGCCGGGGCGGCGGCGAAGTACGGCGGGTAGGACGACGCGCAGCTGACCAGGCCGACGCGCCCGGCGGCGGAGTCGGCGTAGCCGGGGCGCGCCGCCTCTTCGAGATCGAGCGCGGTGCCGGCGTGGGCGATCCCGACCCGGTCCAGGTTCTCGAGGGTCGAGATCAGTCCCTGCTCGCCGTAGTCGAGGGAGTGGTTGTTGGCGGTCCCCATCAGCGTGAAGCCCATCCATCGCAGCTCGTCGGCAGTCCAGGGGTCGCCGCAGACGTGCGGGTCCCCGTCTTTCCACGCCGGATGGAGCTCGGCCCCCTTGCCGATGACGATCTCGCAGTTGCCCCAAGCGCAATCGGCGCCGCGGACCAGCTCCACCAAGGCCAGGAAATCGGGGTCCCTGAGCGCGCTGACGCGGCGGGTGATGATGCAGTCGCCGGCCCCGACGAGCGTCAGGCGGTCGCCGGACGCCGGTGCAGGCCTGGCGCCGGCGCCCGTGGCGAGGTCGGCGGCGGCCGCTGCCTGGCGAGGCGCTCCGGCCGCCGCCGTCGGTTCGGTTGCCGCGCCTGCGCCGCCGGCCGCGGCGCCCGGTGGCGTCCAACCGGCGGCTCCGGCCGCGGCGGTGGCACGGGCCACGTGCTTGAGGAACGTGCGGCGGTCCATGGCTTTCTCCCGGTCGTTTTGGGAGAGATACGTGGCACCCTGGCAGAAGTTCTGCGCCGGCCAGCGGAATGCGCGACGTGCTCGGCGCTTCGGGAGCTCCGGCAGCGCTGCCTTCCGGGATCAGACCTCGAAAATAATGCCCTCGCGGGCGCCCCGCGCCGAGTTGATCACGCTCGGTCCGCGCTCGACCGGCATCAGGCGCAGGAAACCGCCGCCGTAGCTCTCTCCCATGCAGAACATGCCCCACACCGCCTGGTGCGGAGCATGGCCGCAGTCGCCGTACTGGTAGAGGTAGGGCAGCGACTGCACGAGCTCCTGCAGCAGGAAGCCCTTGGTCGAGATGGCCGCCCGCAGCCGCGCCTCCCACTCGGCGACCGAGAGACTCCTGCCGATGTAGATGTTCTCACCCCGTGACCCGCCCGTCGATTTGATGATCAGCGACTCGCGGTTGGCAAGCGCAAACTGCAACAGGTCCACCCGCTCTCCGTGGTGCGTAGCGATGCCGTCCGCCAAGTCACGGCTCCAGGGGATGTGCTCGCGAACCACCGCCCGCTCCTCGGCGGTGAAGACATCGGAATCCTCCAGCTGCGACAGCAAGGCGAGATTGCGCTTGTCTCCGAGCACGCCGGAGAGCGGGCCGTTGAACAGCTCGATGGTGCCGGCCTTGAAGCAGCGGTAGACCTCGCGTGGCGTGAGATCGCAGGTGTATTCGATGACCGCGTCGATGGGTAGCTGCCGATAGGAGAGGGCGCAGCCGCTGGCCTTGAATCCTTCCCGGTACTCGCAGATGGTCACCGTCCCGGCGAGGCCCTCGTCGATCGCCGCCAGCGCCTCGGCGTAGACCTCGTTGACGATCTGACCGGCTATCGGCGGCAGCTCCGCCTCCGGATCGATCACCAGGGCGACGTTGAGCTCGCCGCGGCGATCCAGGCCGCGCCCGCAGGCCCGGCGCACGAGATGGGTGAAAAGCTCGCGCCAGGGATCACGATAGACCGGCTCGACCCCCTCGCGCGCGAGAAATGCCGAGATCGCCGGGCCACGCCGGCACAGCGCCTCCCAGAAACGCATCTGCCAGCCACCCAGGTAGGCGCTGGCGTTCACCTCCAGGCACTTGAGGCCGGTGCCGCCGTCGATGAAGTCACCGCGCGTCACGCAGCTCTCGAGCCCGGTCGGAGGCTCGAGCATGAGCAGCTTCACCATCATCTCGTTCCAGCCGTAGAACTCGGCGATCCGCCGCGCATCGTGGCCGAACACCCGTTCGGGAATGAGGCGGAGCAGACGCGTGACGCCCACCGTTGCGCGCTCGATCTGGCGCAGCTTCTCGGCGCCGACCAGGGCAGGCCACGACTGGATCGCGTACTTGTAGGTTTGAATCCATTCCGGCATGCCGGCGTCGGCGGCCAGCTGCCTGAATTCCAGCTTCTGCGCGGTCTCGGGGTGCTCCAGCACGAATTCGACGAAACGTCGCGACAGCGGCGACAGCTGCTCGTGCGCGGCGAGAATCGATGGCGGGAGGTTCATCGGCGACGGTGACTCCGCGCGGGAGGGGCCGCCGCGGACCAAGCCTGCCTCTTATACCTCTGGCACCGTATTGCGGTCAACGCTTCCACGGCCCACGTGGCAGCCGTGGGCAGGGGCAAATACCCCCACTCCCCTTTGTCTTCGTGATCCGCTTCGTTTAAGCTCGGGGCGTCCTGGGAAACAGAGATCTCTCTTAATATCGAAGTAAAATCCAAGCTATCTATGCTCGCACCCCTGCCCGAGAGACTGCGCACCATCAACCGCGCCTCCGAGGTCGACCAGCGGCTCATGGAAGCGCGAGGCCGGATGCGGCGGCTCCTGCTGGGCTGGCGCAGGAACTTCCTGCGTTACTACTTCGTCAGCCCGCCCAGGTGGAGGGTGCTGCTGCGCGCGGCCAGGTCGAGCGAGCGCATGGTGCCGAGCTTCGCGAGCCTGGGTGCGGTCCGTTCCGGCACGTCGCTGCTGGCCGATTACCTCATGCAGCATCCTTGCGTGGTGCTGCCCCTGGCCAAGGAGATCGGCGTCCGCAGCTTCCCGAAGAAGCGCCTCATCCTCGCGCAGTTTCCGACCCGCAGCGAAGCGCGCCAGACCGAGGCGAAACATGGCGCGGCCATCTCGGGCTACTGCACGCCGATCGTCCCCTACCTGCCGTTCCCCTACATGGCCGCGGAGCTGGCTCCCGAGCTGCGCTTCATCTTGATATTGCGGGATCCCGTGGAACGCGCGTTCGCGCAGTGGCGGTGGGACCAGGTGTTGATCTCGCGGGTGCGCCAGGATCCGCTGTGGCGGCGCTTTCCCGACTTCGACGAGTGCATGCGGCTGGAGCTCGAGTCGATGCGCCACCACGGCGGCGGCGTGACCTGTTTCTCCGGAGTCGGCGCCGGGGGCTACCTGCAGCACAGCATCTATCAACCGTTCATCGAGACGCTGTTCCGGCTCTTCGACCGCAACCGGGTGCACGTCATCAGCGCGGGAGAATTCTTCGCCGATCCCGCGAGCGTGGTGAAGGGGGCCTACCGGTTTCTCGGGCTCCCCGACTACGAGCCGGTGGTGACGCCGGTGAAGAATCCCGGCCCTGCCGGAACCATGCTCGAGGCGACGCGAGAGGCATTGCGGGACTTCTTCAGACCGATCAATCAGGAGCTCTATCGACTGCTGGATCGTGACTTCGGGTGGCAGTGATGCTGCCGTCCGCCGCCCCCGCCAACCGGGGCCGGCGCACCGGGTCCGCCGCCACCGCCGGGGCCGGCGCTTGCCTTGCTCGTCGCGAGCCTTTGATCATATGATGCCAACGTGAAGCTTCACTGCTGATGGACGGAAACTTTAATGCGCGAATTATGGCAATTAATCTCATTCATGCTGCAACCTTCGCCGGAAGCTCCGTCCTCCAGACGCCGCATGGTCCTGGTCATGCTGCTGGGAATCCTGAGCGGGCTCGCGAGCGTCGGCATCGTCATGCTCATCAACCGTGCGCTGGTGAGAGGCATCGACGCTTTCGTGGTGTGGACCTTCGCGGCGCTCTGCATCGTGCTGCCGCTGACGCGGTACCTCTCGCAAATGACCTTGGTTCGTCTCGCCCAGCAGACCCTGCTCGATCTGCGTCTGCGCATCTGCCGCCGCGTGCTCGCCGCCCCCCTGCGCGTGCTGGAGGAGATCGGGGCGCCCCGCGTGCTGGCGATCCTGACCGAGGACGTCAACGCCGTGCGCGAGATCTCGACACTGATCCCGCTGCTCACCATGCACGTGACGACGGTCGTCGGCTGCCTGGCTTTCATGGCCTGGATCTCGTGGCGCCTGCTGCTGGTGGTCGCCGTCTTCCTGGCGGCGGGCGTGCTCCTCTACCGCTTCGCCATCGGCCGCGGCACGGTGTATTTCCGGCGCGTGCGTGAAGCCACCGACCGGCTGATCCGCCACTTCCGCGGTCTTACCGAAGGCGTCAAGGAGCTCAAGCTGCACCAGCCCCGGCGCGGCGCCTTCATCGCCCAGCTGCTGGCCACCGGCCGCGAGATGCAGCGCGACGGCACCAAGGCGAACGAGATCTTCGCCCTCGCCAACAGCGGCGGCCAGGTGTTGTCGTTCGCTCTCATCGGCCTGCTCTTCGCCCTGCGCGACACGACGCCGTTCCTGAGCTTGCGCACGGTGACGGCGGCGGTGCTCACCATTCTCTTCATGCGCACGCCGCTCGACGTGAGCCTGCAGATGCTCCCCGCCTTCAACCGCGCCAGCATCGCGATGGGGAGGATCAGGAAACTGGGCTCTTCACTGGCCGGGGCGCCGGCCGACCGGCTGCGCACGGACCTGCCGCCGACACCGCCGCCACCCGCGCCTACCTGGCGGAGCCTCGTCCTCGCCGGCGTGACGCACGGCTATAGGAGAGAGGCCGAAGAGGACAATTTCACTCTCGGCCCCATCGACCTGGCGATCAAGCCCGGCGAGCTCCTCTTCCTGGTCGGCGGCAACGGCAGCGGCAAGACGACGCTGGCCAAGCTCGTCCTGGGCCTCTACCAGCCCCAGAGCGGCGAGGTCCTGCTCGACGGGCACCGGATCGACGACGCGAACCGCGAGGATTACCTCCGGCTGTTCACCGCCGTGTTCTCGGACTTCTTCCTCTTCGACAGCCTGCTCGGCATGGCGCACGATCCGCAGCTCGACGCCGAGGCGGCACGCTATCTCAGCATGCTTCATCTCGAGCGCAAGGTCCGCGTCGAGGACGGCAAGCTGTCGACCATCGACCTGTCGCAAGGCCAGCGCAAGCGGCTGGCGTTGCTCACCGCCTATCTCGAGGACCGCCCCATCTACCTGTTCGACGAATGGGCCGCCGACCAGGACCCCTACTTCAAGGAGGTCTTCTACCGCGAGCTCCTGCCGCAGCTCAAGGCGCGCGGCAAGACCGTGATCGTGATCAGCCACGACGACCGCTACTATCAGGCCGCCGACCGCATCATCAAGCTGGAAGACGGCAGGATCGCCTACGACGGCAGATGGCCGATCGCCATGACCGGGCCGGCAGCGGCGCTCCCGCGCAGCGCCGTCGCCATCGCCGGCGATCTCCGCCTGCCGGCGGGGATGGACGTTGCCACGGATGGTCGACGCGAATCGGTGACCACGGAGGAAATCAGATGACACGCACCAGACTGGCCGCCGGCCTGGCGGCTCTCCTCGCGCTGACTCCAGCCAGCCATTCCCTGGCGAGAATGCAGCAGCCGCCCAGCCACAACACGGGAGCGGCCGGCGCCACCGGCTACCACGCGGAACCCGTCACCGTCGGCCTCGGCACCGAGGCCAGGGCGGTGCTCAAGGGGGCCGATCCGAAGCTCACCGCGAGCTTCAAGCTCACCCAGGAAGCAAAGGGCGTTCACATCGTCGGCGACGTCGCGGGCGCAACGCCGGGCAAGCACGGATTGACCATCCGGGCGAAGGGCCTCTGTGCCGCTCCGTTCACCAACGTCGGCCCGACATTCGATCCCTACCAGGTGCCCCACGGCTGTCCACCGAACGCCGTCCGCGCGCTGGGCGACCTGGGCAACGTCGAGATCAAGGCTGACGGCAAAGGGCACTTCGACCAGGTGATCGACAAGATCAGCCTCGTCGATCCGCATCACCTCGTCGTCGGCAAGGCCATGACGCTGCAGGCCGCCGAAGACGACTGCAAGACGCCGGCGCCGGGCACCTCGGGAGCGCCCATCGCCTGCGGCGTGATCACGCTCGCCAAGTAGCGCGGAGGAGCGCTCCGGCCCGGCGGCCGCCGCCTGCGGTCGCCGGCGGCACGCCGGCGGTCAGCGGCGGCCGGCGGCGGTCAACGGCGGTCGCCAGCAGCCGGCCGGTGCGGTCGAACCCGTGCTCAGCTCTTTTTCCGCGTTCCCGCGAAGACCTGCGGCTCGGTGAGGCAGACGAAGGCGTGGTGGCCCTTGCTCCCCTTGCCGCACACGAACGTCTCGTCGATCGTGACCGGTCCCGCCTTCGGATTGCTGGCATCCGAGATCGTCCCCGTGATGTGGAAGGCATAGGCCCCCGGCGTCACCGGTTTGAACCAGGCGGTGTAGCGGTTGTCGGTATGCATCACCAGCTCCGGCTTGCTCGCGAGCTTCATGGCAGCGACGACCGCCGCCTTCTGGTCCTCTCCCGCGCGCAGCTCGACCTCGACCTCGAGCGCGACGGCGTCGCCTTTGTCGGTGGCGATCGGCTTGTTGTCGGCGTTGCGTGTGATGTAGATGTCGACCGCGTTGGGCAGGCCGGCGAATGCCGGCTCGTTGACCCAGCCGACGACCAACGAGTACTGGTTGGCGGGCCCGACCGTGCGGTGCTCGTGAGCGAACGCCGCGCCGGAACCGAACCCTAAGACCGCGACACCGAACGCCGAGAGCACTGCAACGGCGAGCATCGTCGAACGCTTTGAGATCATTCTTGGCTCCTTTCGTGAGCTGATTGCTGCGAACTGCCTCGCCGACGCCACCAGGTCACGACGCTTCGGACTGCACCTGGAAACGCTCGCAATAGGCGGCGAAGGTGCGCCTCACCTCCGCCGGGTCGAGACCGTAATCGGCCGCCGCGTAGCGGTGAACGCCCCGCTTGTGCTGGGGGTTGTCGCGCAGCCACGCCGCCATCCGCTCACGCGTTTCCGGCATGAGCTGCAGGCCGAAGCCGGCATAGATCCGTTCCATCGTCCCCAGCGGATCGTGCAGCAAGTCGAGATAGTGCACGTCCTGCACCTGGGCCGTGGTGGGGACGTCACGCGCCGCGATGGCGGCCGCGGAGCGGGATGCCAGTCGTCGCAGGATGAACCGGCCGATGGCCTCGGGTTGCGGGCCCCGCGGCTGCATCCGCACCGCGTTCACCATGCTGCAAGTGGAAGGCACGACGCGCAAGGGGTCGCGGTGCAGGTGGAGGATGCGCGCGTCAGGGAACACCGTGGTCAGCGCGCGCAGGTTGCCGAGGTGCATCGGCGACTTGAGCACCCAGCAGCCGCCTGGGGCGTACCAGAGCAGCCGTTGCAGCTCCCGCCGGTAGTACTCGTAGGGCGGCACCCACGCCTCCCAGGACAGCTGCAGCAGCCACTGCTCATAGCTCGGGATGTCGAGGGCGACGGCGAGATCGTTGGCATGGAACGTGGGCAGGAACAGCGAGCCGCAGTCGGCCGGAGAGTCGACGGCGTGGATGAGATCGAGCTGGGAGCTGCCGCCGTCGCCGGCCCGGCTGCGCGCGATTTTCTCGCGGTAGGCGTGCTCGCGCGGGTCTTCCCCGTCGCCGCGCTCGGCGGGCCACGGCTCCCCGACTTCCCACTCGCGCAGCCAGCGGCGGCCCGGGTCGGCGAGCAGCAGGTTCTGCAGCAAGGTGCTGCCGCTGCGCGGCATGCTGACGATGAAGATCGGCTGCGGCAGGGCGACGTCCAGGATCTCCGGATGCTGCACCAGATCGCGCTGGATGTAGAGCCTGCGCTTGAGGAGGTCGACGAGCATCCAGCGCTGCCCGGTCCTGACGCCGGTGGGCAGGCCGGCCTCCCGGCGAATGGAATTGGCGAGCAGGCGCAACGCCGGCAAGAAGTCCTGGCCGCCAAAGTCCGTCAGGCCAGAGTAACGGCGGGCGCTGGCAAGCAGGCTGTCGACGTCGAGCCCGCCGCCGGGGGTGAGGCGCTGGCGCAGGCCGGCCAGGAGGCCAGCGGCCAGGGACCTCCCCGAAGCCGCTCTTTTCGCGGTGCTGTCTTGCATTTCGCTCTCCCTATTGCTGGCGCAGGGCGACCAGGGGGTCGAGACGGGTCGCGCGCCGTGCCGGCAGGTAGCTCGCGAACACGGCCACCGAGCCCAGGATCAGGGTGACGATGAGATAGGAAGCGGGGTCGCCGGCGCCGACGCCGTACAGCATGCTCGACATCATGCGCGAGCCGGCCGCGGCGGCGAGCAGACCGAGGCCCAGGCCGATCGCGGCCAGCGTCATCCCGTGACCGACGATCAGCCGGACCACGTCGCTGCGATCGGCCCCCAGCGCCATCCTGATCCCCAGCTCGTGCGTGCGCTGGGCGGTGGCGTAGGAGATCAGCCCGTAGATGCCGACGCTTGCCAGCACCAGCGCGACGAGGGAGAACGTGGTCAGCACGAGGAGATAGAAGCGCTGCTTGGCGATCGAGTCCGCGACCAGCTCTTTCATCGTCTTGATGCGCGACAGCGGCTGGTCGGGATCGAGCGCCCGCAGCTTGGCCCGGAGCGACTGCACCAGGCTCTCCGGCGGCAGGGCGCTGCGCACCACCAGGCTCATCGCCCGGAACGGAGCGGCGCGCTGCAGCTGCGGCCGGTAGACGAGCTCCCGGCTCTCGTTGATCAGGCCGTAGTGCTTGACCGTGCCGACCACCCCGACCACGGTCAGCCAGGGATTCGACCTCGTCGGACTGGCTTCCTGCAGGCGCTTGCCGAGCGGGTCCTCGTTCGGCCACGCCAGGTGCGCCATCCTCTCGTCGATGATCGCCACCGGCTGTGCCTGCGCGTCGTCGGAGGGCAGGAAGGTCCGCCCGCGCTTGAGCGGGATCTGCATGGTCTGGAAATAGCCGGGGCTGACGCAGCGCCAGTCGACCTCCGCCGAAGGATGGGTGGGGCTGAGCGTCTTGCCCTCGGCCAGCAGCGCGCTCGACCAGTAGTCTTCGGAGAACGGCAGCTGGGAGATGGCGCCCGCCGAGCTCACCCCGGGGAGCGCCTCGACCTCGCCGATGACGCGCTTGAAGAAAGCGACCTGCTGTGCCTCCGTCGCGTAACGCGTCTTGGGCACGAGCAGCTGGAACGACAGCACCTTCTCCGGGTTGAACCCCGGGCTGATCTGGCGCAGGCTGAGGAAGCTCCTGATCAGCAGCGAGGCGCCGATGAGCAGCATGAGCGCGGTCGCCAGCTCGGCGATGACCAGCGCGCTGCGCAGCCGGCTGCGGCCGCGGCTGCC
>Ga0209117_1001000_pt1 | contig 10403 bp, 9 predicted proteins | sample BlaSpr_A8_OM2_M2_FD_187978 | JGI IMG/M metagenome (GOLD analysis project Ga0209117, IMG submission 187978) | Forest soil microbial communities from Thunder Bay, Ontario, Canada - Black Spruce, Ontario site 2_A8_OM2_M2 (SPAdes) (version 2) | ecosystem: Environmental > Terrestrial > Soil > Boreal...
CCATGCGATGGCGCTGGTCCTGGCTGTCGGCGGTGTGGCTGATTTTTTTGGCGAAGGTGTAGTTGGCGTGCTGGAGGGCGCGCATTGTCGGAGCGTGAACGCCAACGTTCAGAGTTTCGAGGCGATAGAGATTGCGCGCGGGATTTAGTAGATGATCGATGGCTTCGGCGTCGGGGCATTGCGATGCGGTCAGGCCGGCGACGGCGCGGTAGGATTCGGCCATGACGCGCACGGCGTTCGGGGAGTAATCGACGAGCCTGGAGGTTTTGCCGGCGAGTTTGGTGTCGAATTCGCGGGCAAAGGCGTCTCCAGCATTCGAATTCGCCGAGGCGCCTTTTTCCTGCGCGACGGCAGAGCGGTCGGCCCACTCCGGCAATTCTTCCAATGGTTCCGTGCCAAAGCGATCGAAGAACTGGGCGTCGATTTCCCTGACGTGCGCGACCATCGCGCCGATGACGGCGCGTGCTTCGCTGGGCGTGTCCGAGGCGGCGCTCATGCGCCAGAGGCGGTGGAGGACGATGCCGGAGATGGTGTGCACCATGGTGGTGAAGGCGGCGACGGGCAGGACGTAGCGGGCGATTTCTATGGCGCGTTTTTCGGCGGAGCGTTCGATTTTTTGGAGGCGCTTGGGATTGGACATCGAACTGACGTGCCAAATGTCGTTCAGGATGGTGCGGGCGTCGCCGATGAGGAGGGCGGAAAGCTCGCGATAGTAGTTCCAGGCGCGGGCGATGGCTTGTTCGTAGATTTCGCGGCATTGCTGGTTGAAGTAGAGATCGACGGGCGGGACATAGGCTTGCGCGCGGTCGAGGCGGACGTAGCGTTGGCTTTGCTGCTCGGAATTGTAAAAGGGATGCGCGTGGAGGAAGGACCAGACGAATTGGCGGCTGACGTTTTCGAGGCCAAATTCGAAATGGGCGTGCTGGTAGACGGTGTGATGGCCGCTGTAGAAGGTGGCGGCGCCGATGTTCACGCGCTGCTTGTCGGTGATTTCTTCGGGGCCGATGAGGCGCGGTGCATAGCAGGTGCGGGCGGCGGCGATGGCGGAATCGAAAGGGTGTGCGAAGGCATTGCGGAGAGTGACGCGCGGCGGGGCGGTTTCGATCGGATCGCCGGGGCGCGCGCCATCAAACATGAGGGATTGAGTAGCCACGTTGGAATTTCATTGTACACGGGAGGAAGAGAGAAGGGAGTTGAAAGTCGAGAGTTAAAAGTTGCATGTTAAGGGAACGACAGAAGAAAGAAGGAAGGAAGAAAAGATAACGCAGAGACGCAGAGCGCGCTGAGGAGCGCCGAGATGCCGGGGAGCAATTCACAATCCTAGGGGAGGGAAAGAAAAGAGGGACAGCCAGGATTGGCTGCCCCACCGAGGAATTCGATCCATTGAGATGACGAGAGACAAGCCAGTCGAGATTGAAGTGGATCTGGAGGACGGAAAAGCGGCAGCAAGCTGCCGCACTCCAAAATTTACTTCTTGGCGGATTCGACTTTTGCGGCTTCGACCTTGGCAGCGGCGTCGGCGTACTTCTTGGTGAAGCGCTCGACGCGGCCGGCGGTGTCAATGAGCTTCTGCTTGCCGGTGAAGAAGGGATGGCAATTCGAGCAAATTTCGACCTTTAGCATGTCGCCCTTGATGGTCGAACGAGTGGAGAAATTGTGGCCGCAGGCGCAATGCACCGTTACGGCGTGATAATCGGGGTGAATACCGGGTTTCATGAGGCTCCATTCTGTCGCGTCCGGTCTGCACGGCTCCCTGGCAAGGCCAGAGGACTACAGCCGCGTCGCTAGGTCGCGAAGCAATTCTTAATCATACGCGAAATGTCAAATTTCACAAAGTAGGATAGATTGGCACGGATTTCTATTTCACGCGAGAGGGGATATGCATGTCGAGATTCGGAAGGGCGGTAGCGGTGGCGGCAATTCTGTTCCTAGGGCCATTCGGAGGTCGAATGGGCGCGCGTGATTCGAATCGGGATGCGCAAAGAGAGATTGAAACGTTCAATCAAAGATACGTGGAGTTGAACCTGAAGATGGATACGGCGGGGATTTTGGCGCTGTGGGCGGAAGACGGAGTCGATCTGATGCCGGGCGACGCGGCCATGATCGGACGGAAGAAGATTTCGGCATGGGTCGAAGACATTGTGGCCAAGATGCCGGGATACAAAGTGATGAAGCAGGAGATGGAATTTCACGATATTCATGTGTGTGGAGAGTGGGCTTCGGAATGGGCGACGGAGCATCAAGTGGTGCAGCCTCCGGATGGAAAGCCGGTGATTGACAGCTACGGCAAAATGGCGCTGGTGCTGCATCGTGAAGCGAACGGCGAGTGGAGGGTTCAGCAAGAGATGTGGAACGCCGCGCCGAAACTCTGAGAGAACCCTGTGGAACCGGCTACTCGGAAATACCGCCTACTGGCCATCCTCGCTCGGCCACACCAGTTCTCGAACAAATGGTGCAAGCTAAAAAAAAGCACCTTGCTTGTGAAGTTGGTTTGCATTGCAATTTAGTTTGCATTGCAAACCAAATTCGCGGCCTCCGGACTCCCTCTATTCCTGAAACTGCCAGCGGGTTACGGATTCGGTGAAATTTTCAGTGTGCTCGTCCTGGCCGAAGGCGACCTGGGGCTGGACACGAAACACGCAGCCGTCGGAAGCCATGAGAAGAGGCTCGACGTCGCCGCCGTATTTCCGATTGTAAACTTGTGCGATTTGCTTCCAGACGGAATGATCTTTGATTTCTTCAGCGAGGCCTTCGAGGATTACGGCTTCGTCGGCTTTTTCGGTGCCAATCACGCAGTGAGGTTCGGCGGCGATGTTTTTTGCCTTGCGCGTACGCGGGCCGGTGCTGAACCAGAACGCGTTTTGCCACCAGACGCCCCAGACAAGCATGAGGTGCGGCCGACCATCGGGGCGGGAGGTGGTGATCCAATAGTTGTGTGATTTTTCGAGGCGCTCGAGGGCCCATGGCCAGGATTTGAGGCCAGTGGTCTCGCTGGATGGCTTCTGCAAGGCGTCGGGCCAGTAAGGTCGGCTCACCTTGGGTTCGATCATGGCGCCTCCTATCGGGGCACGGAAATGCAGCGGAATTGTATCAGGGCTGGAGGGGCGGGGCTGAGAAGTTCTAGGTCCTTTTTTTTCGAGAGGAGTAAAAGCTGTTAGGGGAATTTGCAGAGACGCTCAGGAAACGAAGGCGCATCCGACACGGAAGCCACCCTGAGCGGTCTGTTGTTTCCACACGGGCCTCAGGTTCACGCGAACGGGCGGAAGAATAGGCACGTGTAGAACCGCCAGAAGATTTTCCGGAAGATCTTCGAGCGAATCCAGTTCCATTGCGACGCCGCCAAAGCCAAGATCGAGGACGCGGGCGCGCCGGGCACCTTGGTCTCCAAGAACAGCGTAGGCATTCGTACCAGTCATGGACACGCGCTCGGCCTTGCGCTGGACGGCGAAGACCCGCGAAGGGGCCTTGGCGAGGTCCCCGGAGATTGCCGCGGAGGTAGCAGAGGCAGCCGCCGCAATGGTTGTTTCGGTTTTTTCAGGTGCGCGCCTGGTTTCGATGGAAATCGGTTGTGGTGCGGGGGCAGCGCGGTCTGGAGCGGGAGCTGGCGGCGCCTCAGGAGCAGACGGAGACTCGATCCGCGCGGAACTGTTGGCGGTCTTGCTGTGGTTGGCGTGTTTTAGGTGATAGAGACGCTCATCGGCGATGCGAATCAGCTGATCAGCCTGTTCAGCGTCTTGGGGAAAAATCGCGACGCCGGGATCCATGCCTACAGTGACGGCAAGCTGCAGCGGCTGGAGCATCTCGGCAAAAACCGTTTGGACGCGGCGGCTCAATGCCAGCGCCTGCGCAGAATCCGTTTGCGGAAGCAATAAAGCGAACTCATCGCCTCCGATACGGAAAGCGGAATCGGAAGTGCGCAAGGCTTTCTTCAAGGTGGCCGCAGCAGCGCGCAATACGTCATCACCGCGCGGATGGCCGTGCTTGTCATTTACTTCCTTGAAGCGGTGCAGGTCGAGGGTAACCAATCCCAGAGGCTGGCCATAGCGCCGCGCGCGATTGAGTTCCTTTTCGAATGTTTCCGCGAAGAGCCGTCGGTTGTAGAGGCCCGTCAAGGGATCAGTCACGGCATTGAGTTCTAGCCTCTTCAGCTCGTCATATTCGATGAGGATGGGAACACGAAGAAGACCCGAGGACGAGAGGACATCCATGAGCGCGGTAGTCAGCGAAACTTTACGACCGACGAGATCGGTGAGCTCGCGGCGGCGCGAAAGCATGTCATCCCAAATTTGTACACTTTGGGTTTCGCGCAGATCGAGGTGAGCGATCGCACGAAAATATCGCTGGAGGAACTGGCCGCGCGCAGGCAAATCGAGGCTCTCGAGCGTGTCTGCCAGCAGCTCGAAATAAGAATCCTCAACGGGCAAGCGCAGGGGCACAGGGGCGCCGGGGCTGGGCATAACCGGTATAGACCTAACCTCTGCCTATCCCCGCGGGGTTTGGGGAAAGCGAATTAAGTTTTGTACATATTTGTGAGCAACCAAGAGTCCATTCTTGCTGGACCCAGTCAAGTCCACCTGGGAATCTTACCTCCCGAAATGCGGGCGTATCGTATTACAAAAGCGGGATATGCGGGTACGAAAAAGTAAAGTGTACATGAAAGGGCGAGTGCTATGTAACAAAACCACCCGGGTAAAGAGAAAGGGGAGGCAAGAAATTGCCGCAATTTACTCAAGCGGGCGAAGGAACTCCAATCCGAAGAGACGCATTTCACCCGCTGACTCCTGCCGCAAAACCTTGGCGACGATCGGTGGAGTCTCGCTGGGAACAAGGCTGGAGGAGGCGGGCGATGGGGCGGGGATGGTCAAATGGACAGTCTGATCAGGCCGAAGAATATGCGTTGAGGTAATGCAGGCGCCAGTGGAGCTGATATTGAGAGTCTTGGTGAGCTCTATGAATTCGGCGCCGGAGACATCAGTCCCCCTGAGGAAGACGGGTATCTGCAAGCGGATACGCGGCGAGCGTCGGGTTGACGAAAAATCCACGAGCTGCCTCTGTTTGAGAACGTTGATCTGCAAGTGCTCCCTCTATCTTAGTACCAAGGACCTAGTACGGATCTATGCATCTGGAATGCCAGAGGGAACAACCGGGAGTCTCAATAAGCTCTTTATTATAAGATGATTGTAGGTGTATATCAATAAAAACAATTGGTTGGGACAAGCGCATTACTTTGGAAATCCACTTCCTTTCCACAAATGTGCAAATGGAACGCTTTTACCATTGACTCTTCCAGGTCCCTCTGTAACGATGCCACCTAGGGAAAACTTTTTCCACTACTCAACGAGGGACGGAATCACTTGATGGCCGGACGGATTGCCATGCCACCGATGTCGGAAGAGAATCGGGTGGTTCTTCCGCTTGGCTTTGTTCGTGGGCTGCTCGACACGATGGAAAAACCGCTCATCGTGGCCGAGCGAAGCGGCAATCTACTGCTTGTAAACACCCGCGCGAGGCAATTCCTGGAATCTCATGGATACGCGACAATTCAAGAGATAAATCTGTTTAGCGATCTTCTGCAGGTGGATTCACGGAAGATCTTCGGCCAGATCGAAAAGGGCGAACACGAGGTGAGACTGCAGATCCAGCGGGGGGAAGCGAAATCGAGCGTGCGGGTCCAATGGATGCCCGAGCCGGACTGGCTGGTGGTAGAGATTGAGAACAAATCGGAAGCGCAGCCGAGGCCGGATCCAGCAACGCAACTCACAGTACAAGAGCTTCTGCAGGAGCGCGAGATTACTTACCGGAATCTCCTGGCCGCCTACCTGAAATTGCAGGAAGTGAACCGGCAGAAGACGGTGTTCCTGGCGTCAGCGGCCCATGAGTTGAAGACGCCGCTTGCGGTGATCAAGGGTTACTACGATCTGCTGCTGGCGGGTTCGCTTGGGCGCTTGACGGACAAGCAGCAGGACATTCTTGAAGAGTCGAAGGACAGTTGCGAACGCCTGGTGCGCCTGGTGTCCATGTTCCTGAACTACTCGGCGTTGGAGAGCGGGAAACTGGTGTTGCAACTTCGAGAGAACGATCTGCGAGATTGTCTCGACGAAGTCTCCAAACGGTGGTCGGAAGCGTTTCAACGCAAAGGCGTCAAACTGGATGCGAGCTTTGACCCGTCGATCCTGACGTTCCGATTCGATTATCAAAAGGTACAGCAGGCGGCCGCAAATCTGCTTGATAACGCGTTGAAGCATACGCCGAGCGGGGGCAGCGTCACGCTGCGTGCGGCGCCGCATTTCTGGGAACGGCGTGTGGCGGCCCTGGCTCCGGTGGAAGAGCGGCGCAGGTTTCGGTTGCCGCGCCCGAACAGCGTGGAAGTAAGCGTAACGGACTCGGGGCCCGGCATCGCAGCGGAACATCATCAAGAGATTTTTGAGGATTTTGTACGCGTGGACCGGAACACTTCCGGAATGGGTTTGGGGCTGGCGATTGCCAAGCGGCTCATCCAGGCGCATCGCGGAAAGATATGGGTGGAGAGCGAGTCGCGGACGGGAAGCCGGTTTACATTTTTATTGCCGATGGATCAGGGTTAGAGCACACGAATTTCGTTGATTGAAAGGGAAGGGTCAATGGCCGTGAAAGAAAAAATTCTCGTCGTGGACGACGAGCCCAGTATTCGAAAGTACTTGCAGACACTGCTGGAAGTCGACGGATTCGATGTGGAAGCCGTCAGCTCCGGGAAAGATGCTCTCGAGAGGGTGAAGAAGGGAGAGCGGCCCGACTTCATCATCCTGGATGTGTTAATGCCGGAGTTAAACGGCCTCGATACGTTGAAGGAATTGATGCAGGTCGACCGCAGCCTCAACGTCATCATGCTTTCGTGCTCGAACGAGGTAGGCACAGTCGTGGAAGCCATCCGAATCGGAGCGCATGATTATCTAACCAAGCCGTTCGAGAAAACAGAGCTAGACGCGGCGATGCTGAAGTCGCGGCAAAAGAAGCAGCTGGCCACGGAGAATCAGGCACTGCGCGATTATTGCGACCAGGTGACCGAAGACTTGAGTTTTCTGGCGGCCAGTCCTCAGATGGTGCGAATCCGCCAGCAAATCCTGCAAATCGCACCGGTAGATGTGCCTGTTTTTATCTGCGGCGAGAGCGGAGTGGGGAAAGAAGTCGTTGCGCGAATGATCCACCTGCGCTCGAAGCGGCGAAACCAGGCGTTCGTGAAAGTGAATTGCGCGGCATTGCCAGGCGAACTACTGGAATCGGAGCTTTTCGGATTCGAGCAGGGCGCATTCACGGGCGCGGTGCGCAGCAAACCAGGCAAGTTTGAAATGGCCAACAAGGGCACGATCTTCCTCGATGAAATCGCGGAGATGAGCACGCACTTGCAGGCCAAACTACTTCACGTCCTGCAGGATCATCAGTATTCGCGGCTGGGCGGGCGGCACCTTGTGGAGACCGACGTGCGCGTACTGGCGGCAACAAACGTGGATGTACATGACGCGATGAAGACAGGACGGTTCCGCGAAGATCTGTATTACCGGTTGAACGTTTTATCCATCAACGTGCCGCCGCTGCGCGAGCGGACGGCTGAGATTCCGCTTCTCTTCCGTCATTTCCTGCAGAAGTACAGCGAGAAATTCGGCAAGACGCCACCGGGACCTTCCAAGTATCTTCTGGATGCGGCAGTGAACTATCCCTGGCCGGGCAACCTGCGCGAGCTGGAGAATTTCGTAAAACGCTATGTGATTCTCGAAGACGATGAAGGCAGCCTGCGGGAATTGGTCGAGATGTCTTCGACGCGCCAGCGGACTTCGCCGCGGGAGGAGCCTGCGCCGCCCAAGGAGCAGGGGTTAAAGGCCCTGGTGCGCGGCTTGAAAGATGAGGCCGAAATGGAAGCGATCGCCGACGCGCTGGAAAAGACCCGCTGGTGCCGCAAGGACGCGGCGAAAATGCTAGGCATCAGTTACAAGGCGCTGCTCTACAAGATGCGGCAATTCAACCTGGATACGCCGCGGACAAGGAAAGTGGCTTCCACAACAACAGCAGTGGAAGAGCCGGCTTAGGCTGGGGGGCGCGGCGCGACTAAGCGCTACCAGCAATACCGGTGATTGATTCCGGGCGCGGACAGAAAGCCTGAGAGTATCCGCGGCATGGCAGGGAGGATGGGGGAATGACGGAACGCCGTACGACTCGACGGTATGACTTGTCCTTACCGATCATTATTCGTCTCCCCACCGAACGGAAGTTAGACTCGCAGCAGGGCACGACCCGCGATATCTCCAATCGCGGTCTCTATTTTGTTATGGACCAGAACCTGGAATCCGGTTCGCAAGTAGATATAACGCTGACACTCCCTGCGGAAATAACGCATGGTTCAGAGGTTTTTGTGAGAGCCCTGGGCAAAGTGGTGCGCGTCGAACGCCGGATGGAAGACGGCAGTGCGCGCATGGGTATTGCCGCGGTGATTGAGCGGTACGACATTATTCGCGGGGAAGCTGCGCGGGCCTGACCCAAGTTTGCTAGTCTCGTCTTTCGTCTCGCGACACTTCCCTGGCGGGAATGTTCTAGAATTCATCTTGCAATTGAGGCTGGGTTAGGCCTACTATCCGGCCAGAATGTCCCGCGGAGGGTCCAGTGAAAGTTTCGGATCTCATCGGGTCCCGCAAGGAAGTTTATTCCATCACGGAAGACACGAGTGTCCATCAAGCCTCGCAATATTTGCGCGAGAAACAAGTGCGTGCGGTCGGCGTCGTGAACGCAGGCGGCAAGCTCGTGGGGGTGATGTCGCATAGCGATGTCTCAGACAAAGTCGCGGCAGAGAACAAATGCCCCGCCTGGATGAAGGCGTCGGATATCATGACGCGTGAACTGGTTACGGTGACGCCGGAGATGACGCTGGAGGATTGCCTGCGTTTGATGGATGAGAACACCATTTTTCATTTGATCGTACTTGACGAAGGACAAGTATTCCGCGGGATGCTGTCGATCAGCGACATTTTGCGAGTGGTAGCCTCGGACGAAAAGGCCCGCGCGGACCTATTGGAGTCGTTCATATTTCCGTCAAGATAAACCTCCATTTAGGTTGATCAATGGAGAGACGGCTCTTCCAGGCTCCCTCGACCGGCAAGGGGCAAGTAGAGAAAAGTTTTTGTGATGTAGGGAGATATTTTTGCTCTGCGGTTACTTTGAACCGAGCTTGACTTCTAGGTTGGTACTATAACTACCTCATTAGAACTAGTCTTAACTCATTCAAATCAAATGATTTAGCTAAAAAGCATGGTACCCGCCGTGTCTTAACCGGGTCGCGCCCAGTGGCCCGTGCTGTGCTGTTCCGACACAGTAAGGCTTTCACTATGTCTGTATTGAGATCCAGGAAGAACACATACACCGAGCCGATGGACTTCCTTCCACCGGATGAGGTCTTATTTGGCTTGTCGGCGAAAATGATGAGGTTGCGGCAACGTGCCGCAAAGGTCTGCGGCACGAGCGTACCTGTGCTCGTGCAAGGCGACGGAGGAACAGGCAAAGAGGTGCTGGCGCGGTGGATCCATAAACACTCCGCTTCTTGCAACGGCCAGTTCGTGAAGGTCAACTGCGCTGCAATACCTGGGGCACTGCTGGAGAGCGAACTATTCGGCTATGAAAAGGGCGCGTTTACTGGAGCGCACGCATTGAAGCCGGGACGGGTGGAACTTGCTCACCAAGGAACCCTGTTTCTCGATGAAATTGCAGACTTGGATTTGGGGCTGCAAAGCAAGCTCCTGCATTTTCTTCAAGATGGGCGCTTCTCGCGAATTGGGGGCGAGACAGAAAGAGTGGTAGAGACCCGCCTGCTTTGCGCGACGAATAAGGATTTGGAACACGAAATCGATTTGGGAAGATTCCGCGCTGACTTGTATTACAGGATCAATGTAGTGTGCTTAAAGTTGCCCCAACTCCGTGAGCGCGGAGAAGACATCCCCATGCTGGCCGAATATTTTCTCAGCCTGTTTCAGAAACAATTTGAAAAAAAAGCGGAACCACTGAGCAAAGAGATGATGCGATATCTGCAGAACCTGGATTGGCCTGGAAACATCCGTGAGCTTTCCAACGGCATTGCGCGCTATGTGCTCATCGGCCCGGAGGCCAGCATTGTACAAGAACCAATAGTTCGGCAGCGCGATACAACCCCGGCGAATCATGTCGCCGCGGGCTCAATCCCTCTAAGACAGATCGCTAAGGAAGCCGTTCGGGAGAGGGAGAGAAACTACATCCTGGAATCGTTGCAAGCCAACCAATGGAATCGCCGCAAGACGGCGAAGGCTCTGAGGATCAGTTATCGCGCACTGCTATATAAAATCCGCAATGTAGGCCTGCTTGCCCGGGGCGTGGAGAATTTAGCATCGAAGCGAGAAAGCGCAATAGGC
>Ga0209117_1001002_pt1 | contig 10394 bp, 8 predicted proteins | sample BlaSpr_A8_OM2_M2_FD_187978 | JGI IMG/M metagenome (GOLD analysis project Ga0209117, IMG submission 187978) | Forest soil microbial communities from Thunder Bay, Ontario, Canada - Black Spruce, Ontario site 2_A8_OM2_M2 (SPAdes) (version 2) | ecosystem: Environmental > Terrestrial > Soil > Boreal...
CAGCCAAATTAACAGGGGCGGTGGGTTGTGGCGCAGGTTGCCCGCTCTTCACCGGCAGCTTCGTCGGTCCCATTTCCTGGACGGTAGTCAGCCACACTGGTATCAACAACTATGTCTTTGCGCTCTCGGGTACGATCCAAGGCACGCTAAACGGTCGTAGCGTAACCGGAACCACGAAGCAGATCATTACTGTGTACAAGAATCAATGGCTTGTGGATAACGAGGGCGGCATCCAACTCAGCGGCAGCAACCTGGCCATTCCTGAACCCGGCACACTGGGATTGTTAGGCACGGGCTTGCTTGGCATCGCCGGAACCATGCGCCGCAAGCTCTTTGGATTGTAACTTGACGCTGTTCCATCTCGCCGGGTAACCCTCATCTCCGGCAGGCGTACGTTGCTCTTAGTGTTGGCGGACGAGAAACGAGGTTGCCCCACTTTTCGTACTTCGAGAAGTGGGGCTTTTCGCAGCCATTGCGTCGGCCGTTTTTCGATACTGTTCTCATCACACCGGGAACCCACGCGCCGTCACTGCGCCAATATTCTCAGAGCAGGCTCGCGAGGGCGGCGTTCTCTAAGCGCCGACCAGGTGCTTCAGTGCTGGGTGGTTATGGATAATCAACATCGAGCCCCTGAGTTCCGCCATCTCGTTTTTCTTGAACTCGGACAGCAGGCGGGTGATGGTTTCGCGGCTGGTGCCGACTAGTTGTGAGATTTCTTCATGGGTCATCGCCAGCCGGACGCGCACCGTTCCGTTGCTGACCTCGCCATCGGCGGCGGTTTCGAGCAAGAATCTGGCAAATCTCTCCGAAACCGAGTGTGACAGCCCGATCGAGCGCACCACGCCATAGGCATCGGAACAGTCTCGGGCAAGATGCTGGATAGCATGGAGAGAGGCGTCAGCGTGCTCTTTGAGGAAGCGGAGTATGTCTTCCCGCCCCACGAAGTTCAGTTGGCAAGGCTGCATGGTCTCGACCGTCAACTCGTACGGACCGCCGGTAACCACTGCGTGCAAGCCCAGAATTTCACCGGGTTCCGCGATTCGCACAATTAAGGTTTTGCCATCGCGCGAGGTGGTGGAGAGTTTAGCGCGTCCCTGGCAGAGGATGAAAATTCCACAGGGACTTTGTCCCTCGACCAGAACCACGGCGTGTTCGGGAAAAACCGCGGCATGTTTTATTTTGTTGAACGCCTCGAGCGAGTCCGGGGATAGGTCGCAGAAAAACTTGCGAGAGTGCAGGTGGCAATTAAGGCAGCTTTCAACGCAGGTCAAGCCGGACATGCTCATTCGAGCAGCTCCATCTCCGCGCAGAAGCAGGCGTGCGCCAGGTTGGCGAGCAACGATTAACGCTTGTCGATATTTGAATCTCGTAGCCGTTGGCGCCGCCCCATAGCGGAAGGTGATGACGGAGGAATTGCACGCCGAGTACCACTTCGGGCGGTTCCAATTCGGGCCTGAAACTCAATGCTTGCAGCATGCAGCAAGTTGGCGGCGGCAAAGACTCGCCGGAGGGCTGGCAACTCTGCCGTCAGTTGGGCGCGTTGGCGGCTTTCAGCTGTCAGCTCTCAGCTGTCAGCGAAACCGGTTCGTGGAGGGGATGGGAATCCACTTCCACTTGACTGGGCGAAGCTCTGGAATGGCGTCTGTTCCCGCACGTTTACTCCGAAGGTAATAACCGGCCAGTTAGCTGGTAACCCGCAAAAATTTCATTGCCCATAAAGGAAGTCTTTGATCGTGAGGCGGAGAGACAAGAGTGTCAGACCCGGGATTTAGGGTTGCCGTGCGGGAGAAGTCGGATGTGGTTGCCCGGCCAACGAAATCCTAAGCGGGACGCGGCCGTGGAATCCCACCCTTGGCAAAGAACGCCAAGGATAGGGCACCCATCTATTATATTGATTCTAAGTAACTTGTATCGCAATAAAGTTGAACGCTTGACAACCACCCACTCGCATCTCTATAATTAGCACTCATGAAACTCAAGTGCTAACAGTCCTCGATTCTCGGGCAAATCCGAGTTCAATTCAACCTACCTACCACTCTTGAAAGGAGTAGCAACCATGGCAACTAAGTTTACCCCGCTGCATGACCGCATTCTGGTCCGTCGCGTGGAAGAAGCCGATACCACCCGCGGCGGGATCATTATTCCTGACTCCGCGAAAGACAAACCGATGGAGGGAGAAGTCATCTCTACTGGCAAAGGCAAGATCAGCGAAGAAGGCAAGGTTCGGCCGCTCGATGTGAGAGAAGGCGACCGCATTCTGTTCGGCAAGTATTCCGGCACCGAGATCAAAATCGATGGTGAAGACTTCATCATCATGCGCGAAGAAGAAGTGCTCGGCGTGCTGAGCGGCGCCACCACTTCGGCTAAGAAGGAACACGCCGGATCGCGCAAGTAGCTGTTAGCCATCAGCCATCAGCTGTCAGTCGACAGTCAAAACCTGAGACCTGAGACCTGACACCTGCGACCGGATTTTTCAAATTCAGCAGGCCCAGCCTGCATACATCTTAAGGAGCAAACACCTATGGCAAAACAAATTGTTCAAGGAGAAGAGTCCCGCCAGGCCATTCTCCGCGGCGTCAACCTGCTGGCTGACGCTGTGAAGGTTACTCTTGGCCCCAAGGGCCGCAACGTTGTCATCGAAAAGAAATTCGGTTCGCCGACCATCACCAAAGACGGCGTAACCGTAGCCAAAGAAATTGAATTGAAAGACGGCCTCGAGAACATGGGCGCGCAGATGGTCCGCGAAGTTGCTTCGAAGACCTCCGACGTGGCCGGCGATGGCACCACCACCGCCACCGTCCTCGCCCAGGCAATTTATCGCGAGGGCGTAAAGACCGTAGCCGCTGGCGCCAATCCGATGGCGATGAAGCGCGGCATCGAGAAAGCCGTCCTGCTCATCACCGGCAAACTCGACAAGGAAGGCAATCACGAAAAAGGCGAACTCGACCGATTCTCCAAGCCCGTCACCGGCGAGATGATTGCACAGGTGGGGACGATCTCGGCGAACAACGACGAGACCATCGGGAAGATCATTGCCGAGGCGATGAAGAAGGTCGGCAAGGATGGCGTCATCACCGTCGAAGAGTCGAAGACGCTGGAGACGCAGCTCGACGTGGTGGAAGGCATGCAGTTCGATCGCGGCTATCTGTCTCCTTACTTTGTTACCGATCCGGAGCGCATGGAGTCGGTGCAGGAGAACGCTTACATCCTGATCCACGAAAAGAAGATCAGCTCGATGAAGGACCTGCTGCCGCTGCTGGAGCAGATCGCCAAGGGCGGCAAGCCGCTGTTGATCATCGCCGAGGACGTGGAAGGCGAAGCGCTTGCGACTCTGGTCGTGAACAAACTTCGTGGCACGCTGCAGGTCTCGGCCGTCAAGGCTCCGGGCTTCGGCGATCGCCGCAAGGCTATGCTGCAGGACATCGCGACTTTGACCGGCGGCAAGGCCATCACGGAAGATCTGGGGATCAAGCTGGAGAACGTGCAGCTGGCCGATCTCGGGCAGGCCAAGAAAATCACCATCGACAAGGACAACACGACGATCGTCGAAGGCAAAGGCAAGCCGGGTGACGTGCAAGGCCGCGTGAAAGAGATTCGCGGCCAGATCGAAAAGACCACCAGCGACTACGACCGCGAGAAGTTGCAGGAGCGGTTGGCGAAGCTGGTCGGTGGCGTGGCGGTGATCAAAGTTGGCGCCGCTACCGAAACCGAAATGAAAGAGAAGAAGGCGCGTGTGGAAGACGCCATGCACGCTACGCGTGCGGCGGTCGAGGAAGGGATTGTCCCCGGCGGCGGCGTGGCCCTGGCGCGTTGCGTTGCAGCTCTCGACAAACTGAAGCTGGATGGTGACGAGCAGATCGGTGTGAACATCGTGAAGCGCGCTCTGGTGGAGCCGTTGCGCCAGATCGCCGAGAACGCCGGCGAGGAAGGCGCGATCGTCCTCGGCAAGGTCACCGATTCCAAGGACAACAACTATGGCTTCAACGCTCTGACCAGCGAGTATGAAGACCTGGTGAAGGCGGGCGTGCTCGATCCGACGAAGGTGGTGCGCACCGCACTGACCAATGCGGGCTCGATCGCGGCGCTGATGTTGACGACCGAAGCGCTGGTGGCGGAGATCCCGGAGGAGAAGAAGGGCGCTCCCATGGGTGGCGGCCACGGCGGCGGCATGGGCGACATGTACTAAGAAGCTGTCAGCTATCAGCCGTCAGCCGTCAGCTAGAACCGTGTGGGGACGGGCGCCCTCGCCCGTCCATGCCGAGCGAAGCTCGGCAGCAACAATATGTGGCGCGGGCATTCTTGCCCGCGTGAAGTTAACAAAGCCCCGCCGCAAGAGCGGGGCTTTTTTGCATGCCAGTCAGGAGCCGCGAAGCGGCGCAAGAATGCAGCCCACGGCGCAAGCCGTGGGTAGAAAAACGATGAGGTGTCAAGCTCCGAAGGAGCGAAAGAAAACACGCATAGCGGGCTTGGGCGGCGTTCGCCCCACCTTCAGCCCGAGATCCCAGACGGCGCATATTCGGAATTTGTTTCTTTCGCCCCTTACGGGGCTTGCGCCGTTTTTTCTCTAGCTTACCCACGGCTTACGCCGCGGGCTGCATTCTTGCGCCGCTTCGTGGCTGCACATCGCGCTGGAATCCAAAACTAGTCCCAAATATACCGTTCATCGTAGGGAACCTTATTCCTCTTAAGGAACGCAACGTATTCCTCCTGGAATGTTCTCTTCTTGTGGTGCTCCTCCTGTGCTGCAATATATCGGGAAACTGTCAGCACATTTGATTCGCTCACGCTGAAGGCGCCGTAGCCCGTCTGCCAGGCAAATTGCATGTTCCACTTCTCGCGAACCCAGCGCGACGAGTTGGTTTTGACGACGCGGGCAATCTCCGCCGCCGCATGTACCGGACGAATACGGATCAGGATGTGCACGTGATCGGCCGTGCCATTAATGATCAATGCGGTGCCGTACATCTCGCGGATGATGCCTCCGAGGTATGCGAAGAGATCGGTACGGATTTCAGGGGTTATTAGAGGCTGGCGGCCTTTAGTGCTGAAGATCAGGTGAACAACGAGATTGCCAGCGGTGTGAGCCAAGTTTCTTTCGCTCCTTCGGAGCTTCATCCAACGGGAGCTTCCGTTCCCGCGGCTCGCGCCGTGGGCTGCATTCTTGCGCCGCTTCGCGGCTAAGCCGATTCTCAACTGTGAGGTGATGTGGACGCAGTGACAACAGTCACAGCGAATCCGGTCGGATAGTCGGAAGCGCGCCATAACGATCTCATCGAACTTCGAGGTTGCTCCCCACGAAGGAGTCTGTGTCGCAACCCCCAACTGCCTCAGAAAAAGAGCGAGCCGATCCCGCAGGCACGCCGCAAAGCGGCGTCAGAATGCAGCCCACGGCGCAAGCCGTGGGTCCAAGGCAAAACTGACGCTAGCCCCGGAGGGGCGAAAGAAACTAACCGCGGATCTACCGTCCACCGTGTGAGATACATGAGGGCGTGCCGGGTGCGCAATTTCTCACGCTTTTGAGAAGTGACGCAACCCCGGTTATTGAGTATCAATGTTCGAAAAGCAACCCACGTTACACTTTTCAGGTCTGATGTGGCCCACCCGCCCGATCCCGCAGGCAAGCCGCGAAGCGGCGCAAGAACGCAGCCCACGGCGCAAGCCGTGGGTGGGTGGCCCTGCCTATCGTGTCTAGTCCACCCTTCGAGGGTGGCCCGTCCACGCTCCGCTTGGGCGGAGCTTTTGTCTTTTTCCACAAATATAACCTTGGCCAGCAAGCAGGTCGCAGCCAATAAACGCAGTCAATAAATAGGAGCAACTATGTCATCCCTTGCAGCACCTCGTTGCCGGCACATCAAGGTCAGCGGAACCCAATGCGGTTCGCCCGCGCTCCGCAACAAGAATTTCTGTTTCTACCATCAACAGGATCGTCCCTTGACGGTCGAATGTTACTCCGAAGGGCCTTACCCATCCGGCGAAATCGACCTGCCCGTTTTTGAAGATGCGCACTCCATTCAGACCGTTATTCGCCAGGTCGTGCAGATGGTCCTGCAAAAGAGAATCGAACGGAAAACTGCCAGCCTCCTGCTTTACGCGCTCCAGATCGCCTCTTCGAATCTCAAGCGTATGGAACTCGAAAAGCCGCAGCCAGAGCAGGTTGTCATCAATCTCGAAACGGAATCGGAAACTCCCATGGCTGCCATTACTGAAGATGAGACCGCCCGCGAAAGTTCGGCCAGCGCGCCGCCAACCAATGGCCATCAAACAGTTGGCGAGGTCAACGCCTCGCCCTATCCCAACCACAACGACACCATCAGCGGCGAAGACCTTCCGCCCGGCACAATCCAGGCCTGTTATCGCCCAGGACCACAAACGCAGAATCGCCCTCGCCAAAGTCACCCGCGACGGAAGCAATATGTAATCTGAACCCGCGCAAGACTCGCCTGCGGGTCTAAAGTGGAGAGACCGGCGTCCTCGCCCGTCTAAGCCGGTGGAGGGTGGATGGCAAGGTGGAGGATTTTCTCTGGGCTCAATCGAGACTGTCTACTGGACTCTGCACGCACCGCTCTCGCAGCAGTGGTTGCGATGCTTTTGGCTCGTCTGTTGAAGATGCCAGAATATTATTGGGCACCAATCTCGACCATCGTGGTCGTGCAATCGACGATCCCTCCTCGGACGCTAGGGTGGCAACGGTTTGTGGGGACTGCGCTGGGCGCGGCCGTGGGAGTGGCGATGGCTACGTTCTTCCATCCGACTACGTTGGTCTATGGGTTCGGAGTTGTTTTGTGCGGATTGCTGGCTTGGATGTTGCGCGTGGACGGCGCTTATCGGTTTGCAGCGATTACGTTGAGTATTATTTTGCTGATTCCGCGGGCCCGTGCGCCTTGGATCACTGGATGGCATCGGTTTCTGGAAGTGTCGTTGGGGATTGCGGTGGCGCTGGTAGTGACAACGTTCTGGCCGCTGGCGAAGAAAACGGGGTGAGCGGGACGGGCTGCTTTCGCGGACCCGAGTGCACGCGCTCTATCTGTGCATCGTCATAGTAATCCGCGATAGGTGTTAACCCATTGTTCGCGGACGGCTTCCCAGGTGTAGTTTCGCGATTCATGGTGGGCGTTCTGCGCCAGGCGAGTGGCGAGCGCGGGATCGCGCAACAGACGGACGGCATTTGCGGCGAGGGCTTTTTCGTCGCCCACGGGTGAGAGCAATCCGGTGCGCTCGTGCTGGATTAGATAGGGCATGCACTCGGGCGAGGTGGTGACCACGGGAGTGCCCGACGCGAAGGCTTCGATTACCGATACTGGCATGTTGTCGAGCCACGAGGCGTTGATGAAGATGTCGGCCTGATCGTAATACTTGCCGATTTCCTGACGCGAGGCGACGCCGGCGAAGTTGACGCCGGTGAGATGCAAGTCCGCAACCAGCTTCCGGATATCGGATTCGAGCGGGCCGCCGCCGACCAGATCGAGCTGCGCTTCGGGATATTCTTTTTTTACTTCAGCAAATGCCCGAACGACGACATCCACGCTGTAGTACTTGGAGAAGCCGCGAGTGCAGACCAGGTGAGGGCGCAGCGGAGTGCGCCCGCGATAGCGGAATTGCGAAAGGTCAACGATGTTCGGCACTACCGTTGCCGGCAATCCGAATTCGCGGAAGATACCGACCAGGTAGGCGGATGGAACGACAATCTTATCGATGCGAGAGAGAACAACCGCGGCCGAGCGGAAGCGTCGAAGGTGGTCGCCGGCCTCGCCACTGCGGTAGTTGATCAAGCTCTTGCAGCCGCGTAGGTTTGCGAAAAACGACGCGGGAGCAGGAGCGAGCAGAAAAGACCAGTAGGACGCGGAAAAGATGTGAGCAACGTCGACATCTCTGAGGCCGCGCCAGAGGCGCCAGAAGTAGATGGGCTCGCGCAGAATGGTGCGCAGGCCGGGAACGCGCTCCGCCCAGGCGAGGGCGCGGGGCAACGGCGGATCGACGGCGAGGAAGCTGACGTCGATGTCGGGATCGCTCTGCCAGAGACGCAGGAGCAGGTCGGCCTGGACGGCTTGTCCGCCGACATAACGCAGGCTGGGCGCTACGATGCAGACTCGCAGGCGCCGGGCCGAGTTTCTCTTGGACGGGGGAAAAGTCTTGTCCAAGCGGAGCCTGGGCGAGGCACCGTCCGGCGCATTTCCCGTCATCGAGCTGAAATCGGCGGGCTCGCTCATGCGGCGGAATTCCTTCGGCGCTTTTTTTGGAGAAGCGTGAGATAGAGTTCCACGTAACGCTGGCGCACGCGATCGAGGCTGAAGGTTTCTTGTGCGAACTGCCGGGCGTGGCTGCCCAAGCGCTCGCGAAGCGCGGAGTCGGTTAGAAGTTTCTGGACGGCATCGGCAAAGTCGGTTTCGTTGCCGGCGGGAATCAGGGCTCCGGGTTGATGGCTGAGCAGTTCTGAATTGCCGCCAACGTCATAGGCGACCACAGGCAAACCAGCGGCCAGGGCTTCAAGAATGACGTTGGACAAGCTTTCGGAATCGGAAGTGTTTACCGCAACGTCGAGGGAAGCGAGGACGGCGGGCATATCCTGACGATCGCCGAGGAAAATGGCGGAGGCGCCTAGTCCGAGGCTTGCAGCTTCCCTCTCCAATTCCTGACGCAGCGGGCCGTCGCCTGCGAGAACAAATTCGACATCCGGCATGCGCCGATGGATTTGCGCGGCGATGCGTAAGAATCCGGAGTGATTTTTGTAGCGATGATTCATGCGAGCGACCATGCCGACGCGCGCGATAGTGGGACGTTTCGGCAGAGTTGCGGGCGCAGCCGTGAAAGCGTCGGCCGGCAGGGCGTTTCCGATGACTGCGATTTTATCGGGCGAAAGGCCGGTGGCGAGGAGGCGATCGGCGGCGGCTTGCGAGTTGCAGACGACGGCGTCGCACCAGCGAAAAGCGGCGGCCTGAGCGCGGAACTGCGCGGGGGTCATCAGGTCTCCGAGTTGGCGATGGCTGCCGATGACGACGGGGACGCGGGCCAGCTTGGCGGCGGGAATCAGCGTGAGATTGGTGTAGAAATCGAAGGCGTGGGCGACCTGCACCTGATAATGGCGCAGATGGCGGCTCAGGTTGAGGCGAGTGCGCAGCGACTGCCATCCGAAGAGGCTGCCTCCTAGCGGGAATTGGGCAGCGTCCGGGAAGTTGCGCGCGAGCGGGCCACGGCGGCTGACGCAGCCGAGATGAGTCTGGAATTGTGGCGGAGTGAGATTCTGGGCGAGGACGGTGAACTGGCGCTCGGAGCCTCCCGTTTCAAAAGTATTGATCATGAGAAACAGGCGGATCGGCGTAGCAGGAAGCCCTGAAGGATCAGCGGGCGGAGTTGTTGTCATGCTGGCAGGTTCGGTTGCGAGCACCCGATCATCCTCCCACCGGAGTGGAGGCTAGCGCAGCGGCGGAATTGGGCGACTGGCGGCGAGAGTCGGCGACCACGGGGAGAGAGAACAGCCCGGCGGGCTTGATGTATTTTTCGAGGAAGTTACGATGCCAGAGCTCGAACATCAGCAGACGCCATATGCGTCCGGTCATTGTTTTGCCGCGGAGAAGGTGGTCATCCATTAATTTTCGAACACCGTCGGCGGCAAAGTAGCCGCGATCGAGGGTGCGGGGTTCGAGCAGGATCATCAGCATGTCTTTGAGTTCGTTGCGCATCCAGTGAACGAGCGGGAGCGAGAATCCCTGCTTCTGGCGATAGAGCGCCTCGCGAGGCACGCCGACGCGCTCCGCCAGTTTTCGGAGGATGTATTTTTGCTGGTTGCCGCGCAGTTTCCACTCGGGCGGAAGGCCAGTGACCCACTCGACGAAGACATGATCGAGGATGGGGACGCGAACCTCGAGCGAATTCAACATGCTCATGCGGTCAACCTTGGTGAGAATGTCGCCTACCATATAGGTTTTTGTATCGACGTACAGGAGCTGGTCGACGGGGTCTTTAGCGGGGGCCTGAGCGAAGTAACGGCGCAGAGCATTGCCGGGATCATCGCCGCAGTTCAGGATCTGGCGAAAATCGGGGGAGAGCAGCGGAGTATCGCGCTCGAAGGCAGGCAGGAATGATAGGTGGTCGATGTAGCGTTCCTGCCAGGGCAGCGAAACGTTGTAGCTGAATTTACGGCCCTGCATGCTGTTGGGCAGACGCGGGAAGACATGGTCGCGATAGAATTTGCGGGCCCATCCGGGAATGTGCTCGAAGATGCGACGGCCCTCGTGGATACGGTAACGATCGTATCCGCCAAAGATCTCGTCGCCGCCATCGCCGGAAAGAGCAACCGTGACGTGCTGGCGCGCCATCTGTGAAACGTAGTAAGTCGGAAGCATGGAGGAGTCGCCGAACGGCTCTTCGAGCGAACTGGTGAGATGCTCGACGGTCTT
>Ga0209117_1001003_pt1 | contig 10391 bp, 8 predicted proteins | sample BlaSpr_A8_OM2_M2_FD_187978 | JGI IMG/M metagenome (GOLD analysis project Ga0209117, IMG submission 187978) | Forest soil microbial communities from Thunder Bay, Ontario, Canada - Black Spruce, Ontario site 2_A8_OM2_M2 (SPAdes) (version 2) | ecosystem: Environmental > Terrestrial > Soil > Boreal...
CCGCCGCAGCTGCGGCGTTCGGCAGAGCCGCACACGTCGTGACGCTCGACCTCCTGAACCAGCGCGTCGCGCCGTGCCCGATCGAGCCGCGTGCGATTCTGGCGAGCTACGACAGCGCGACCGGTCGCATTACGCTGCGCGTCAGCTGCCAGACGCCAACCGGGCTACGCGACGCGTTGTGCGCGGAGGTGCTCGGCATCGCCAACGACAAGGTGCGAGTCCTGGTCGGCGATGTCGGCGGCGGCTTCGGCATGAAGACCGGCCTCTACCCCGAAGATGTCGTGCTCGCCTTTTGCACGCGCCAGCTCGAGCGGCCGCTGAAGTGGTGCGCCGAGCGAATGGAGGAATTCCTGGCTGCCACGCACGGCCGCGACGTCGCCAGCAAGGCCGAGCTTGCGCTCGATGCCTCCGGCCGGATTCTTGCGCTGCGCGTGTTTTCCCTTGCCAACATGGGCGCATTCGCCACGCCCGCCGGTGCGGTGATCCAGTTGATGATCGGACCGTGGGTGTCCACGAGCATCTACGACATCGGCACCATCGACATCCACATCAAGGCCATCCTGACCAATACCGCGCCGACCAGCGCCTATCGCGGCGCCGGCAGACCGGAGGCCATCTACATCATCGAGCGATTGATGGACGCGGCGGCGCGCCAGACCGGCATCGATCAGGTCGAGCTGCGCCGGCGCAACATGATCCGTCCCGCGCAGATGCCGTATACCAACGCGATGGGCAAGACCTACGACAGCGGCCAGTTCGAGCTGGTGATGAATCGGGCAACCGCGTTGTCCGGCTGGAACGCCTTCGACGCGCGCGTTGGCGACGCAAAGAAGCGCGGCCGCTGGCGCGGTCGCGGCATGGCTGCGTTTCTCGAATGGACCGGCGCCGACGTATTCGACGAGCGGGTGACGGTGACAGTCGCGGCGGGGGAAAACAATGACGGTGAGATCGAGATCTTTTCCGCGCTGCAGGGCATGGGGCAGGGGCTCTTAACCACTTTCGCGCAAGTAGCGGTCGACGTCTTCGGCGTTCCCATCGACAAAATCAGGATCGTGCTGGGCGACACTGACCGCGGGCAGGGTTTCGGCAGCGCCGGGTCACGCTCGCTCTTTGTCGGCGGATCCGCGGTGAGTGTCGGTGCCGAGCGCACCGTCGACAAAGCCAAGGCCATGGCCGCCGAGGAAATGGAAGCAGCGCCCGGAGACATCGAATACCGCGACGGTGTATTCACCATCGCCGGCACCGACCGCAACATCGGATTGTTCGACCTTGCGTGCCGGCAGCCGCAGCAACGCATCGTGCTCGACTCGACGAGCACCGTCGCCGGACCCACGTGGCCCAACGGCTGCCACATCTGCGAAGTCGAAATCGATCCGGACACGGGCGCGGTCGAGCTGGTCGGCTACTGGTCGGTCAACGACGTGGGCCGCGTCGTCAACCCGATGATCGTCATCGGACAGCTCGAGGGCGGCGCGGCGCAGGGCATCGGACAAGCGCTGTGCGAGAGCTTCGTCTACGACCGCGAATCCGGGCAGGCCCTATCGGCGAGCTTTCTCGACTATGCGCTGCCGCACTCGGCGATGATCGAGCACTTCGAGATGACGATGGACGAGTCGACGCCCTGCCTGAACAATGCGATGGGTGTCAAAGGCGTCGGCGAGCTCGGAACGATCGGCGCCACGCCGGCGGTCGTCAACGCGGTGATGGATGCGCTCGCGCGCGGCGGTCGCGCTGAGACGAAGGAGCGCATGAAAGCGCTGCAGATGCCGTTGACTTCCGAGCGCGTGTGGCGCGCGATCCACGGCTAGGGCTGGTGTTTGCCTGACGGCGTTGCTACAGCCTTTGCATCACGACGCGCGCGCCCTCGTCATGCATCGTCTTCACCAGCAGCTTGAGCAACGCGTAGACGGCGCGCGTCGCGGGTGTCGCCGTTCCGGTTAGCTCGCCCAGCTCGATCACCGAGCCGATCAGCGCATCCACCTCGACCGGGCGACCCGCTTCCACGTCCTGCAGTGTGGAGGTCTTGTGCTTGCCGACTTTGGCCGCGCCTTCGATGCGCTTTTCCAGCGGCACGCGAAACGTGACGCCGAGTTTTTCCGCCACCGCCTGTGCCTCCCGCATCATGTCGGCGGCAAGCTCGCGCGTCGCCGGTTCCTGACAGATGTCGACCAGCGTCGCGTGGGTGAGCGCGCTGATCGGATTGAAACTCATATTGCCCCACAGCTTGAGCCAGATTTCCGAGCGAATGTCGTTGAGAACCGGTGCTTTAAGCCCCGCGGCGACGAGTGTCTGCGAGACGTTCTTGACGCGCTCGCTCTCGACGCCGTCCAGCTCTCCGACCGGGAAACGGTCGCCTTCGAGAAGCTTGACGACTCCCGGCGCGATGATTTCGCCGGCGGGATAGACCACACAGCCGATGATGCGCCGCGATTCGATGTTCTGTTCGATCACGCCGTTCGGATCGGCGGTCTTGAGCCGGTAGCCCGCGTGCGGGCCGACGAAGTTCTGAAAGTACCACCAGGGCAGGCCGTTCTGGATGGGCACCACGACGGTGTCCGCGGCGAACAGGGCGCGCATTTGCGGCGCGACCGCTTCGACGTCGTAGGTCTTCAGCGCCAGGAAGACGAGGTCTTGCGGCCCCACACCGGCACAGCTCGCCACCGCGCGTAGATCTTTCGCAACTTCCTCGGCGCCGTCGGCGCGGACGAGCTTGAGCCCATTTTTCCGGATCGCCTCCAGATGGGCGCCCTGATCCACCACGGTGACGCTCTGACCCGAGAGCGCGAGGCGCACGGCAAGCATGCCGCCGATCGCACCCGCGCCGATAACTGCGATTTTCATTTTCTTCTCCTGCATGCACAGTCGCCGCAATTCGCGCCACCGGAGCGGTGCGCGAAACGTTGGCGCCGCGCGCTATTGTTGTACGGCTTGTTCGAAGCGGTTGGTCAGCGTGCCGATGCCTTCGATGATGATGCTGACGGTGCTGCCCGGCTTCATCGATCCCACGCCAACCGAAGTGCCGCAGGCGATGACGTCGCCCGCCTCCAGTGTGATGTCTTGCGAGATGAGGCTCACCAACCTGACCGGCGCAAAGATAATGTCCGATAACGGATAGTTTTGCCGCTCCTGGCCGTTGAGGATGGTCTTGACGACGAGCCTGGCCGGATCGACCTCGGTCGCGATCGCTGGGCCGAACACGCCAAAGGTGTCGAAGCCCTTGGCGCGGGTCCATTGGGCAAAGCCCGGATCCTTGTTGAGTATGTCGATGGCGGTGACATCGTTGATGCAGGTGTATCCGAAGATGCAGCTTGCCGCGTCGGCTTCCGAAACCGCGCAGCAGCGCTTGCCGATCACGATGCCAAGCTCTCCTTCGTACACCACTTTGCCTGCATACGACTTGGGGGCGCGTATGGTCTCGCCGCCAGCGAGAAACGAGTTGTTGGCCTTGAGAAAATAAAGCGGCTCGGCTGGAACCGCGTGATTGAGCTTGGTGACGAGCGCCCGATAGTTGTCGACCAGCGCCACCATCTTGCTTGGGCTGGTCGGCGTCAGCAGTCGTGCGCCGTTGAGGGGGATCGATTGCCCCGTCGGCCGCGGATCCGCGAGCATATCTCCTTCATGGAGCAGCATTGCCTCGCCCTCGATGATGCCGAAGCATTCGCGTCCGTCGTGGATAACGCGCCCCCAGAGCGGCATGATTCCTCCTTAGTCGGGTCTAATTGAGCTTGAGCCGTCTCGCGGCCAGCGAATATCCGCCGGCGGCGCCGTCGACGAAGTGGACGTGGGTGCTTTCCGAAATCGACGGTACGATGCAGGTCATGATCGCCGAGGGCTGGCGATGCAGGCCGAAGCGCGCGACCTTATCCGTCTCCGCTTTGGTCAGGCGCTGCTCGATTCTGTCGGCGAGCGCGGGCGTGCAATCGAGCGTCATGCGCAGGTTGTCGTCGTACTTGCGGAAGTCCGAATTCTCGACCACCTCGCGCCGGTAGACCGTCGGATCGAAACCGCCGACGCGGATGCCGAAGCGCATGATCATGAAGGCGAGCAGCGTACCCGCGCTCACGCGCAGCCGCCGCATGAAAAGACGCTCGCCGCTTTTGCGCGATGCGCGCGCCTCGAGATCCAACCCGGGCGGCGGCCAGCCGACGCCGGGAGCGTTTTCCGGCACCGGTCGCGCGACTTCGGTGCTGCTCTCGAGCTCGGCCAGGAGCTCTTCGATCAGCTTGCGAAACGCGGGATCGCCGTTGGTCACCGGTGCCACCACCAGCGACAGGATCAGACCGTGCGAGGCCGGAATGTCGTTCCAGCGGCATGACAGACCGCTTAAGTCGGGGCGCGTGCCGGGCACCGCCGGCGACACGGCAAAGCGTCCCTGCTTCATCGCCCGATCGGCCCAGGCGAGCCCGCCGCCGGAGAACATCGCATACGAAACGTTCTTCGAGGGCGCGAATCGGGCCACGCTGACGTTCAGCCCCTGCTCTTTCACGGCGGAAACGGGAACGAGCGCAACGCGAAGGTCGAGCTGGAGATCGTCGCGCGTCCAGGCCGCGGTCGCTGCGAGCGCGGTGCGCGCCAGCGCCTTGTCATCGCCGGAGACGGCGAAGCTCGCGCCGTCGCCGCCGAAGACGAAGGGAAACTTGCGGCCTCCGAGCGCGTTGGATACGGCGGCGATGACCGAGGCTCCGGCCGTGTTCACGGCCTTGTATCGCCCGTCTTCGATCGCTTTGGTGGAGCTCACGACGTCGGTCAGGCCCAGCACCCAGTCGTCCGGCAACGGTTGGTACCGCGCCGGATCCATGATGCTCGCAAAGCCGTCGAAGATCGGCAGGCGGGCGTAGTAGTCGGCGTCGCCTTGCATGGACGGCTACTCAACCGCAAGCCTTGCTACTGCCAAAACTGTTCTCCCGGACTGATGGAAAGGAAAGTATACAAGGGCGCGCTCGGGACCTGTGCGCATCGCAGGCGCCGGCAGATGGAGTATTCGCGGTACGCGGTTGCATAATAGCCGTATCGATTCGACTTTCACGGGACAACCAATGCTCAGGCTCGCGCTCGCCGTTGCTATGCTCGCGTTCCTTGGAGCTTGTTCGACTACGCCCATGGCCCCTTCCAATAACACCGATACCAAGCTTGCCGCTGCCGCGCTGGCGCCGACCGGCAAGCTGCGGGCGGCGATCAACTTCGGCAATCCGGTTCTCGCCGCCAAAGATGCGGCGACAGGCGAGGCACGCGGCGTGTCGGTCGATCTCGCGCGAGAGCTCGGACGCCGCCTTGGCGTGCCGGTCGAGCTGGTGAGCTACGACGCCGCCGGCAAGGTCGTGGAAGCGCTCAAGTCCGGCGCGTGGGACGTCGCCTTTCTCGCGATCGACCCGGCTCGCGCGGCCGAGATCAGCTACACCCCGCCGTACGTCGTGATCGAAGGCGCCTATCTCGTTCCGCGCGACTCACTGATCCGCAGCAACGAGGACGTCGATCGGCCGGGTGTTCGCGTCGCCGTCGCCACGGGCAGCGCCTACGATCTTTATCTATCGCGTGTGATCAAGCAGGCGACGCTGGTGCGAACGCCCACCTCCGGCGAGGTGACCGACATGTTCGTCGCGCAGAAGCTCGAAGTCCGCGCGGGCGTGAAGCAGCAGCTCGAGGCCGATGCCCGGCGCATTCCCGGGTTGCGCCTGCTCGAGGGCCGGTTCATGGTGATCAATCAGGCGATGGGCGCGCCGCGTGGCCGCGAAGCGGGGACGGGATATCTTCGCGACTTCATCGAGCAGATGAAAGCGTCCGGCTTCGTCGCGGCCTCGCTCGCTCGCAACCACGTCGAGGGCGCCGCCATTGCGCCCGCGGGCGACGCTCGCTAAGGGCAGCAGCGCCGAATTCATTCGGCGGCTTTCGATCTTCACCGGGTGCGTGCGAAACCGCCCGCGGAAGTTGATTCGGTGGCTGCGGCTCTCCGGTTACATCCCCTTTTGCCGCCGCGATTGTTGCCGGATGCGCTCCGGCGGCGCATAGTGGCGCAGATTCGTCGCAAGTTACAGCGACGCAAAGAAGTTGGTGCGTCGGCACGAATGAGCCTTGCCGCAATTGGTGGCCACCTGGGGAGGAAGAATATGTCGATACGCTGGATTTTTCCTGTGTTTATGGCCGCATTGGCGTGCGGCTGCACTTCGCTGGTGATCTCTCCGAGAGACGGCGAGCTGATAAGCGGCGCCGAAGCGCGAGTTCCCGTGACGATTCAACTCACCTGGCCGAGTGGCGGTCTGGGCATGGGTCCCATCGTCGAGCTGGATGGGACGAGGCTACCGAGGTCCGCGCTCACGTTCACCAGCTCGGGAGCCACCGCCACGGTCAATCTTCTGCCGGGCTCGCATTGGCTGCGGGTGCGCACCGCACAACTGTGCTGGATATGTGTCGGTGGTATAGGCGAGTTCGACTACACGCGCAGATTCTTTGTCACGACGTCCGCGCTGCCGGTATCGTTGACGATCACGCCGACCTTGCTCGCGAGGACCGGCTCCGCTTTGTAGCGCGGAATTTATTCTGCGGCAACGGTTTCAGCGGAAGCGCGCGCCGACGCCGTCAGCGCGCGCACATCCGCCGCGCCCGATAAGCTTGCGCATTGCTCGATCAGGTGGCTGGCGCGCGCGTTGCCCAAAACAGGGTCGACCAGACCGTGAAACTTGCGCTGCAGATCGGCGTCGCTCATCGGACGCTGCACGCTGCCGATCGCATGCGCGACGAATAGCTGCAGCTTGCGGCCATCCTTGCAGGTGATGGCCACGTCCGCGGACGCCTCATCGATTCCATCGTCGACGCTGGCCTTGATCCGGTCGCGCAACGCGATCACGTCGGCCCTGGCGACGACTTCATCCGAGAATGCGTGCTCGCCGACTTCGCCGAGCAGAATGCCCGCCGCGCAGGCGTGATAGACGCTGAACTTGGCTTCGAGTCCGGTACGCGGCGCGGTCTTGCCGGTCAGCTCGAGCACCAGTGAATGCACCTTGAGGTCGACGCGCTCGATGTCGTCAATGGGCAGGCGGTTCGCTTGGCTAAGCTGAACGCAACCATCGATGCTGGGATGAATGACGATGCCGCAGGCGAACGGCTTGTAGGTATTGAACGAAATCTCGAAGCGTTTACCAAGCTCGGCGGTGATCTCGTTCCAGTCGCACTTGGTCGAGTAGGTCTGCGCCAGGCCGCGCGGCGCTTCGATCGCACGGCTCGACGCGGTATAGCCATGCTTCGCCATCAACGCCGACATCAATCCCGCCCGCGCGGCGCCGCCGATGTGAAAGGCCTTGGTCATCGACCCGAACTGCTCGCGCACGCCGATGGGCTGCGACGCGGCGATGCCCAGCGCCATCGCGGTCCTACCCGCGTCGAGCCCAAGCAGCCGCGCGCACGCGGCGGCAGCGCCAAGCATTCCGGTCGAGCCGGTGATATGCCAGCCGCGATCGTAATGCTCCGGGTAGATCATGTTGCCGACGCGGCACTCGACGTCGATGCCGAGCACCAGCGCGTCGATGAACTGCCTTCCCGTGGCGCCGTGGTGTTCCGCGAGCGCCAGCAGCGCGGAGGCGACCGGCCCGGCGGGATGGATGATGGTCAAAAGATGCGTATCGTCGAAATCGAAGGTGTGCGACGTGATGCCGTTCAGCAGCGCTGCGCTGGCGACGTCGACAAGCTCGACGCGCCCGAGGATCGTCGCTTGGGCCGTTGGCGCAAGTTCCATGACCGCGGCAAGCGCCGCTTTGACGGTCGCGTGTTGCGATGCGCCAATCGCGCAACCGACCCAGTTCAACAAGGTCCGATGCGCCTCTTTGTCGACGCTCGCATCCCAGCCCTGCGACGGATGCTTGGTCACGAAGTCGGCAAGGATTTGCGTGACCGGCGGCGCGTGAGCGTCGGCGCTTACTTGGGTGTTGTGAGCCATTGGATCTCCGCGTTGAGGCGCGGTTCTATAGCGCTCTAGTCATTGATCTCGATATTCCGTGCCTTGGCCAAGCGCGACCCCATCGCGTTTCATCTTAGCGCAATTGACGTTTAACGGCTCGCCTTCGGCATGTCGCAGTCGCGGTCGTATCTCACATCCGGCACTGGAACCCTTGCGCAGGAACTCGACCACGACCTACCTTTTCCATGTTTTCTGCGACAATGCCGGGCTGTGAAACACGTGGAGGCGGTCAAATGAAGATCGTAATCAACCGCGCACAAATCGTGTCGCAGATTCGTGCCAATATCGTGGCCATCTTCAGCATCATCGTCGCGCTATCGGGGATGGCGTATAACACTTGGCGCAACGAGAAGACCGAAATCAATCACAGTGTGCGCATTGCCGCGTTCGAGACGCTCAAGAATCTGGGCGAAGCGCAGATCGTCGTGGAATACTTGCACTTTCAGAAAAATCGTCAGCTCGGCGATCCGGTGCAGGGGTTTGGCAGGATGCTTTATATTCGCGATCTCGCCCAAGTCCTGCCTGCTCCAGGTCCGGCGGAGGCGGAGCGACTGTGGGCCGCGTGGCGGGACAATGTCGAGGGTCTCGGGACCAACGACGAGGCGATGGTGAAGATCACCGACGAGATGCAGTTGCTGCGCCTGACTACGCTGGAAATACTGGGTGGCTTGCGCTGACGAAATGGGTCCAACTGGAGTAAGTGTGCTGTCCGAACTCGTTTTGCCTCTCGAAGAACGTCTCAGCGCGCTGCCGCGCGAGGTGCTGAACAGCCTCCGCCGCGGTATCGAAAAAGAAAGTCTGCGCGTGCAGCCCGACGGCTTGCTTGCCACGACGCCGCATCCGGCTCGTCTCGGGTCGGCGCTCACCCATCCGCACATCACCACCGACTTCAGCGAGTCGCAAGTCGAGCTCATCACCGGCGTGCATTCCAATGCCGACGCATGCCTGAAAGAGCTCACGGAGATCCACCAGGTCGTCTACCGCGCGATCGGCGACGAGCTGCTCTGGGCCGCGAGCATGCCCTGCCGGCTGCCCGCGGACGACAAGATACCCTTGGGCCGCTACGGAAGCTCCAACGTCGGCCGTGCGAAGAGCGTCTACCGCATGGGCCTTTCGCATCGCTACGGCCGGCGCATGCAGACGATCTCCGGCATCCACTACAACTTTTCGCTGCCCGAACCGCTTTCCAACGAAGCCTATTTCTCGCTGATCCGCAACTTCCGCCGTCACTCGTGGCTGTTGCTCTATCTCTTTGGCGCGTCTCCCGCGGTGTGCTCGACCTTCGTCGAAGGCCGCGAGCACGAGCTCGAGCGGCTGAGCGGGGACACCCTCTATCTGCCCTACGCGACGTCGCTGCGCATGGGGCGGCTGGGCTACCAGAGCGACGCGCAGTCTTCGCTGGCGGTGAGCTACAACAGCCTCGAGAGCTACGGCGCCTCGCTGCAGCAGGCGCTCACCCAGCCGTATCCGGCGTACGAGGCCATCGGCATCCGCAAAGGCGACGACTATCATCAGCTCGCCACCAGCCTGCTGCAAATCGAAAACGAGTTCTACGGCACTATCCGCCCCAAGCGCGTGATCCGGCCCGGCGAGCGCCCACTGCACGCCTTGCGCGATCGCGGTGTCGAGTACGTCGAAGTGCGGCTGATGGACCTCGATCCGTTCTACCCAGTCGGCATCGTCGCCAGCACGCTGCGCTTGCTCGACGTGTTCCTGCTGCACTGCCTGCTTTGCGACAGCCCGCCCGACACGCCGCAGGAGCTTTGCGACATCATCGGCAACAAGCAGCGCGTCGCCTCGCGCGGTCGCGAGCCGGGGCTGCGTCTAACGAGAGGGTCGCAGGAAGTACCGCTCGCCGAGTGGGGCGGCGAGGTGCTCGCCGAGTGCGAGCAGATCGCCGCCGCGCTTGACACGGCAACCGGCGGCAATTTGCATCGCAACGCGCTTGCGGCGGCTGTTGCATCGCTCGACGATCCCGCGTCGACGCCTTCCGCCCGCGTCCTGCAGGCGATGGCGCGCGACCACAACAACTCCTACGTTCATTTCGCGCTCGCGCAGTCGCGCGCACATCGCGAAGCGATTTTAAAGCTGCCGCTGCCTGAGGAAGTTGCGAACCGGTTCGCGCTCCAGGCGGAGGAATCGTTCGTCGAGCAGCGTCGGATCGAAGCGGCGGATGCAGTCCCCTTCGAGACCTACCGTCAGCAGTACCTGGCTCCCATTGGGCTCAACGAATAGGGGCGAATCCGTTTATCCAAGCGGCCGCACTCGAAATAGCCAGCCGTGAATCCAGAACGCAAACAGCACCCAAGCCGCCACCCCGATCACCGTCGCCACCGCGTCGCGCGCTAACGAGCCTTTGGGATACACGACACCCGCCGCCCGATCGCGCCTTCGCTCCGATGCAAATACCACGACCGCCCAAACCAGAAAACTTCCGAACAGC
>Ga0209117_1001004_pt1 | contig 10391 bp, 9 predicted proteins | sample BlaSpr_A8_OM2_M2_FD_187978 | JGI IMG/M metagenome (GOLD analysis project Ga0209117, IMG submission 187978) | Forest soil microbial communities from Thunder Bay, Ontario, Canada - Black Spruce, Ontario site 2_A8_OM2_M2 (SPAdes) (version 2) | ecosystem: Environmental > Terrestrial > Soil > Boreal...
CGGCTCTCGATTGCCTACGCCCGGCGGAATGTAAAGATAGTGGCCAGTCATCCAGGGTTGGATACCGGTCCCGATGGCGGATCCGCTCAAGCCCTGGAGGACTTGGCCGCCTACCGTGCGATTCCCGGCATGGTGGTAGTTTCTCCCGCCGATCCGTTAGAAATCGAACAAGCCACCGAAGCCATCTTGAACTACGAGGGTCCGGTTTACATGCGGAGTGGGCGCAGTAAGACGAGAAGGATCCTCGGGCCCGACTACAGATTTGAACTCGGAAAGGGCCGGATTCTGCGCGAGGGTAGCGATGTCACGATCGTAGCTTGTGGAGTTCAGGTCGCGCGAGCGCTGGATGCGGCTGAGCTACTAGCAGTTGACGGAATCGCCGCTCGTGTCGTGAACATGTCCACACTTAAACCGCTCGATAAAGAGTTAGTAGTGCGCTGCACCGAAGAAACCGGCTGTTTCGTCACTGCGGAGGACCACAACATCCATGGCGGACTGGGAAGCGCAGTCGCCGAGACGCTGGTGCAGAACCGCCCCTGTCCCATGGAAATGGTGGGCGTGCGCGACACCTTCGGCGAATCCGGCGAACCGGAAGAATTGGCGGAAAAATACGGCTTGACCGGACCCTATATCGCCGCCGCGGCACGGCGCGCCCTGGAGCGGAAGGCGCACGCGTAGGGACCGCCGCCCTCGTGTCATCCTGGTTCAGCCCATGTACAATCCGCCGTTCACGTTGATGCTTTGGCCGGTGATATATGCGGCTTCCTCAAAGGCCAGGAACACGACTGCCGTGGCCACTTCCTCCACCTGTCCGGCGCGGCGCAGAGGAATCTGCTGACTGATCTTCTGCTGGCCAACTTCGGAATGGATCTCCTTCTGGGACATTTCCGTCTCGATCAAGCCGGGGGTCACGCAGTTCACGCGAATGCCGTCCGGAGCGCCGACCCGCGCCAGCGAGCGCGTTAGCGAGATCACCCCCGCCTTGCTGACCGCGTAATGCACGGCGAGCATGCCACCCAATTGTCCGCCGGAAGAAGAAATGTTGATGATCGAGCCGCCCCCCTGCCGCACCATGACCGGCATAATCTCCTGCGAGCACAAAAAAACACCCTTCAAGTTGGTCGCCAGCATCGTATCCCAGTCTTCGTCGGTAATCGTGTTGAATGGCTTCTGCTGAAGGATGCCGGCGTTGTTGACGAGGACGTCGATTCTTCCAAATTTCTCCGTGACCGTCGAAATTAGCTGACGCACGCTCTCCCGTTGCGTCACATCGGCTTGAACCACAAGGGCTTTACAGCCGAGCGCCCGGACATCGGCTGCGGTCTGCTCACATGAGTCACGACGCGTGAGGTAGGTGAGAACTACATCTGTCCTACGCTGAGCCAGCGCCAGCGTAATCGCGCGTCCGATTCCGCGGCCTCCACCCGTGATGATGGCTGTTTTCCGCAATGCCTTACCTCTTGTGGGAATCGTCGGCGCAGCTCAGGGAATTCTAGCAAACGCACCCGATGTGCCAATGTCGCGCGCGACTCACTACAACCGTGTTTCGACGGAGCGACCATCACTGTAGGCCATCCGCTCCGGAACGACTCTGCCCCATCCCTCTCCTGGCCCTACTCAATGCCAGGCGGCGGCAGTGCTGACCAGCAGCTCAGCTATCCGACTCGTTCCGCGTCCATCCACGAGTTCGCGCGCGCGCGCCGACATCTGCGCTCGTGCGTTCTTGTCCACGAGTAATCGTTCGACGGCAGCGGCCAAGCGGGTCTCAGTGTCCCGATCATGAACACCCACCGAAACCCCCATCCCTGCTGCGACGAGCGCTGACGCCGACTCCTCGTGATCCTCAGTGAGGCAGGCATACACGGCCGGAACACCCAGCGCTGCCAATTCGTACGCCGTCATTCCGAATGAGCAGATTGCCAAGTCCGCCTCAGCCATGGCAGCGCTCATCTCGCTTACGTCTTCCCGAACCGTAAACCGCCGCCGTGCTTTGCCGAGGAGGGATTGCAAGGACTGCCAGTGGCAAAAGCCAGCTCCCAAAATGATCACCGATTCGAAGTCCTCGTCCAACCGATCCACGGCACGCACTGCCTTCAACGTCAGACCCGCCGGATCGCTTCCCCCCATCGCAATTAGCAAGGAGCGCTTCGAGTCGTGGCGCGGCGGGAAAGACTCAGCGAACTGGGAACGCAAGACGACCCACTCCCAGCCGACACAAAGCCTGCCACGAAAGCCTGACCAGTCAGCCATGTGTACTTGGGGAACGGGCGGATAAAAGGCAAGATTGGCTGCCCAGCGACGCTCACTCAAATCCTCGAGCACCGCGATGACGGCTCCCCTCCCGGCCAATGCGTCCAGAGCGGCCTTCGGGAGATCATCGCGCACATCCACGACCAGCACCTGAGCTTCCGACTGCCGCATGCAATCATTCAACCACGCCTCGTGATCAAAACCTCCGCTATCCGGGGGCCGCAGGATGGGGTACGCCTGTCGCTTAACCATCTCAGATCCTAAAGGGCTGGCGCGCATGGCGAAGCCGACGGCGACACCGTGGTTCCGGTAGAGTTCGTCGGCCAGTGCAAGGCAGCGCACCACGTGCCCCAGTCCAATCTCGGGTGATGCATCACAGCGAAAAAGCATGGAAAGCCGCTTTGTCACCGCGGAGCACACTTACACCTTCGGCCAGTAGGAGGGATCGAGCAGTTGGTCATCGTTCAACTTTAGCAAATCCGTCCTTCGCACGACTGCGCTGTCGAGAGGACCCACGTCTTGGGCAGCGACGGCGGCCGCCAGCTCCGAGAGGCTTCGTAATCCAACCAGGACTGAATGGACCCCCGGCGCGGACAGACAGAAACGGAGCGCAGTCCGGGGCAGCGATTCCCAGGTCTCTCCTAGAGCCTCTCGCATCCGATCTGAGGCTTCTGAGAGGCTGCGCAGCCCATCTGGAAGCAACTTGGCCCGGTCAGTGAGAGCTCCTTTCAGGAAAACCGAACGGGCGACGACTCCCACGTTGCTCTTTCTTGCCTCTGGCAAGACCGTTGCCAGCATCCTTTGGTCGAGCAGGTTCAGCGCAATCTGTAGGACGTCAACTCTCCCACTGCGGATCGCAGCCAAAGCTGCCGGCTCCCCATACACGGACGCACCGACGAACTTCAGCTTCCCCACTTCCCGTGCCCGCTCCAAAACATCCAGGATCTCGCCCCGCTCAAGAGTATCTTGGGTGGCATTATGGACCTGCACAATGTCCAGCACGTCTCGACACAATGCCTTTAGACTGGTCTCCACCGAGTCCATCACCGTACGCGTCAACGCTGTGGAACCTTTGGTGGCGGCGGAAAAGCCCACCTTCGTCGCAATGATGCACGATGCGCAGTCGCTTAGACCCTTTCCCAGCACTGCCTCACTCTCACCGTAACCTCGAGCGGTATCGAAGAAATTGATGCCTTTCTCGATCGCGGCCCGAACCAGCCCAATCGCTTCGTCTTCAGATAGTCGACCGCGTTCACCCGGCTCCTGGATACCATAGTTCTCGAGGCCGAAAGCGGCAGTACCCAGGGCAAGTTTAGAAACGCGCAGGCCAGTCCGGCCTAACAACCAATACTCCATACTCTCATTCCACGTCTTTCTTCACTCTTCACTCCAGCGCTTACGCTAGTCGATAGAATCCGCGTTGCGCTACCGGTCCCCGCAAGCGGGAGCGCAAATCATTTTGGGCAATAGCCTTTGCCAGAACACCGAATACCTCCTCAACCGTGGCCAGATAACCCTCCACGTGCTCGCGGGTGTGCGCGAAGGAGGGTTTGAACTGGTTGTAAGCCAGATAACCTCTTTCCAGCATGATCTGTGTGAAGAGAGTGGTCAGCAGCAGCTCCTGTTCATGCTCGAAGGAAAAATGGCACAGGCTCGGCAAACCACTTGTGTGCAGCTTCAATCCGGTCCGTTGGGCAATCCCCTCCCAACCTTCCATTACTTGACTCCCGATCGCAATCAGGTGCCGGGCCACCTTTTCGCGGCGGAACTTGCCGATGGTGGCGATGGCGGCAGCCGGACCGATGCGTTCTGTCCAGTTCGTGCTGCTGATGAAAGTCGTTTGCGCCGCCTGCATCACGGCCTCTGTGCCGATCACGGCGGCCATGGCATATCCGTTCGCCATAGCCTTGGCAAACACCGCGATGTCAGGATTCACGCTCGATAAAAGGTGGATTCCGCCGTCGGTCATGCGAAACCCGGTCGTGATTTCGTCAAAGATCAGCACCGCACCTAGTTCATTGGCCAGGTCACGGACGTTCTCGAGGAACCCAGGCGCCGGCTTCTGGCCTCGTTGCGGTTCCATGACGATCGCAGCAAGTTCGTTGCGGTTGGCATCTGCGATCGCCTGCAATTGGTCGACTCGGTTGTAATGGAAAGGCAAAGCTGTTCCCTGCAAGCCTCTGGGAACTCCGCGAGGTTCGAGGCCGGGTAAGAGGTGTGCATCTAAAGCTTCATCTTCGGACAAATTAGCAGCCAGGTACCAATCGCACCAGCCGTGGTAGCCGCAGAAGGCGACCTTGTCCCGTCCCGTTTGAGCTCGGGCAATACGAACCGCGATCGACATGGCCTCACCGCCGCCGCGTGAGTAGCGCACCATCTGTGCCCAGGGATGTAATTCGAACAAGAGGTCAGCCAGAAACAGTTCTTCGGGAGCGTTCAGGGTCGAAGCCACACCTGCGTCAATCGCGTCCTTCGCCGCGCGATCGACTTCAGGGTCGCCGTAGCCGAGCACGCAGGCGCCAATACCCATCATGCTCATGTCGATATAGGTTCTGCCGTCAAGGTCCGTCACTTCCACGCCATGCGCTCTTGAGAAATACGAAGGCCACTGCTCCGGCAGGAACATTGAGGGACGCTTGGATAGCAACTGCGTACCACCTGGAATCACTTTGCATGCCCGAGAGAACAATGCCCAGCCTTTTGTCGCGGTTTCGGTTGTCATCAGTCTTCCAGAACGCTCCGATAGTTCTGAGCTTCAGTCCACTTACGATTCAAGTCAAGCAGGCCAGGATTTTTCGTCAAGAACTTCATAACATCAGACAATAGAAACGGCCTGCGTTCGTTATAGAGGGACTCATAGATCTTGGTCACCAGCTCAAAATCTTCAGCGTGATCGACGGTCAGGCGCAGCTTTGGGTAGACCCGGTCAGCTGTCAGCTCGCCACAGTGGAAGATCTCTTTGTGGTTCCACATATAGCGGGTCACGTGCTCACGATCGCGTGGATCGGTCGCTTCATGCCAGGCTCGATCCAGTGCGGAAAAGCCGAAGCATTCCGCATCCAATCCATCGGGAAAGCGCCCTTTGGCTATGCGCTCTGCGCCGGCGCCCGCGGCCACTCCAATGTGGTCGTACCCGCCGCTCTTGTAGGTCTGGACGAGCCTTTCAATCAATTGCGGATCAGCCATCGGACAATCCGCCGTTACGCGTATTACCGGATCGGCCTCAAATTGCTGTGCGGCTCGATAATAGCGGTCCAGGACATCGGTTTCACTGCCTGCAAAAACCGCGATCTTGTTGTCAGCGCAGAATCGACGCAAGACTTCATTGGCCGGATCATCGGGAACGGCTACTATGACCTCTGCGATCGAAGGAGCGGCCCGAACCCGTCTTACGACGTGCCATAACATGGGTCGTCCTAGGATCGACTTTAGCACCTTCCCAGGAAGACGGTTCGACCCTATTCGTGCTTGTATAACGGCAACGGTTTTCATGGCTCATGTGACCCCAGGCGTTTTCTTATCGAGTGCAGGGGCCGAAGCCCATCTTCCTTATCTGCTCGCCACTCACGCTCCTCCAGTTCACTTGCAGCAGGCCCCACCTCTCCATCTCCCTCCGCCCGAAACCCTGCTCGCACTGAAGCGATCACTTGGCGCATCGGTTCCGGAAGCCAGCAATGCCCAGCGCCAAACTCAGCACCCTGTCCCTCGAGATCAAGGTGGAACTCGACCATGCTCGCTCCCCAACGATGAACCGCACGAAAGATAACCCCTGGTTCAACACTGTGATCCGACCACCCCACCGGACACCGGCAAGCATCCTGTAAGGTGGCGATCGCCGCCAGATTGCAATCCTCCGGCCTGGTCGGATAGGCCGACACACAATGTAACAGCGTCAGGTCCCGGCAGCCAGCGCTTCGCAAGACTGAGCACGCATGCTTAACTTCCGGCAGGGTTGCCATACCGGTGGAGAGCACGACCGGCTTTCCCGTTCCTGCACATGCCTTAAGAAGGTCATCCCACATCAGCTCATAAGAAGCAACCTTGTAGAAATCCACAAAAGGCAGCAGTTCCCCAACGGCCTCTAGATAGAACGGAGTGCACGAAAACTGGACTCCCGCTCCATGGCAACCTCTCGCCAGATCCGGTAGGAACCCCACGGGCAGTTCCCAGGCCTCCCGCGCGAGAAGCTTCGGGTCGTGTCGCAAAGCCTCCGGCGCGAACAGTTCCCGCACGCGAAAGAGCTGGAACTTGACCGCGTCGCAGCCAATCCCGGCTGCGGTTCTGATGAATTCCAAGCATCGCTCCAAGTCGCGATGATGGTTGCTCGAAACCTCAGCAACAAAACTTGGGCCTTTGCCGCTCGGATTCGTCTGACCGGGTTTCGGTCCATTACTTGGCATAGGGCGAGATCACTTTGCTCACCGCTCGAACCACGTCTCCCATATCTGCATCGGTCATGCCATGGAACATCGGCAGGCTGATCAGTCGCTCATAGGCTGCCTCCGCGACCGGACACTCGCCGTCCCTGTGACCGAACTGGTTGCGATAGTAGGGATGGAGATGCACGGGAATGTAATGCACGTTGACACCGATATTTTCCGCGCGCAGGGCACGGAATATCTGGCCTCTGTCCACCGTGAGTTTCGCCAAATCCACGCGAATCGGGTACAGGTGCCAGGCAGGATCCACATCGGCCCGCACGCTGGGTGGAATCAGTCCCGGCACAGCCCGGAACGCCGCCGCATAATGCGCGGCAATCTCCCGGCGCCGGGCGAGGTTCGGCCTCAACTTCATTAGCTGGGATAGTCCCAGGGCACAAGCAACATCTGTCAGTCGGTAATTGAACCCCAGCAGGACCATCTCATAATACCATTGCCCAGAGGCCTGCCGTTGCCGTGCATCACTCGAGATCCCATGATTCCGGAACCGCCGCAGCGTCTCCGCCAACATCGCGTCGTTCGTGGTCACCATGCCACCTTCCCCGGTCGTCAGGTGCTTCACCGGATGGAAGCTGAATACGGTCATATCCGCAATGCCGCCCACGCGCTTTCCCCGGTAGTTCGCGCCCAGCGCGTGACAAGCATCTTCAATCAGCGGGATTCCACGCTGCTGGGTGACCGCAAGCAGCGCATCAAGATCCGCAGGGTGCCCGGCATAGTCGACCGCAAGAATGGCCTTGGTCCGTGAAGAGAGCTTCTTTGCAACTTCGCCGGGATCGAGATTCAGGGTGTCCGCACTCACGTCGGCGAACACGGGCTTCGCTCCCTGATACAGCACACAATTCGCGGTCGCACAAAATGTCATGGGCGTGGTGATAGCTTCATCACCCGGCCCGAGTCCCGCCGCAAACGCCGCCGCGTGCAGCGCAGCCGTGCCCGAACTGAAGCTGACCCCGTACTTCGCTCCCACCCACGCCGAGAATCGCTCCTCAAACTCGCCGACTTTCGGTCCGGTCGTCAGCCAGTCGGACCGCAAAACTTCTACTACCGCCTGAATATCTTCTTCGTTGAGACTCTGCCGCCCGTACGGCAACAATCTTTCCCGCACGGGCGCACCCCCATGGATGGCGAGAGTTTCCAGCTTTGTGGGTAAGGCACTCATGCTAGCAGTCCGTGTTGCAAGCGCGATCCGTCTCAGGCATGCCTTTCCCCAGTCTGCGGAAAAACTCGGGCTTCGTATCAGGGCATTGCTTTAGCGATGCCGTAAGTTCCCCGATATCAGCCGCCCCTTCAGGGGCTGGGCATCGCCGCCGCCTGTCAGGCGGAAGTCGGAACCGCCTCCGCAGCGCTGGTTTCAGGCGTTACCAGTTCTTCCAGTTCACGCCGCGTCAGCCAGCGTTCGTTGGTGTCGCTCGAATAACGGAAGCCTTCCGGCAGCGGCTTGGCATTGACCCAGTTTTCCGATTTCCACCACGGATGCGCCGGCTGTATCACATACATGTCTTCAGTTTCGAGCGTTTGCCGTGACTCGTCTTCAGAGACCAGCACTTCGTGCAACTTCTCTCCGGGACGAATCCCGATGTACTCCACCTGGCATCCGGGGGCGATGGTCTCCGCCAGGTCCACCAGCCGCATGCTGGGAATCTTGGGAACAAAAATCTCGCCGCCGTGCATCTGCTCTATGCAGCGGATCACAAACCTCACGCCCTGCTCCAGCGTCAGCCAGAATCGAGTCATGCGAGGATCGGTGATTGTGATCTTCCCGCGCCGGCGCTGTTCCATAAAAACCGGGATCACGCTGCCCCGGCTGCCCACCACGTTCCCGTAACGCGCACAGCTGAAGCGCGTATTTTTCGCGCCCGCATAGGCATTGGCCTGCACAAACACTTTTTCCGCGCACAGTTTGGTGGCGCCATAGAGATTGATCGGATTCACCGCCTTGTCGCTGCTGAGCGCCAGAATGCGGCGCACGCCTTGATCAATGGCCGCATCAATCACGTTGCGCCCGCCCATGATATTCGTCTGGATCGCCTCGAACGGGTTGTACTCACAAGCCGGCACCTGCTTGAGCGCCGCCGCGTGCACCACCACCGTCACGCCCGCCAGCGCCCGCTTCAACCGCTCCACGTCCCGTACGTCTCCAATGAAATACCGCATGCTCGGATGATCGAAGCCCGACGTTCTCATCTCATGCTGCTTCAACTCGTCCCGGCTGAACACCACCAGTCGTTGAGGCTGGTAGTCGCGCAGCATGATCTCCACAAACTTCTTCCCAAACGACCCTGTTCCACCCGTTACCAGTATCGATTCCTGCGACCAATTCACCATTCTTATTCCTTGAATCCTCTTCTGTCGAGTTGCGCGCCGCAGCGCCGCCCGCCAAGTCTTGACGGTTCCGGAATCCAGAAGAATCTTCCCTTTTCGGGTAAGTTCTTGTGTTCGATAGTATAGCTGAGCGGAGTGCCGAGAAAGTATAGCTGAGGATTCATTGGGGTCGGGGGTGGCCCGGGCCACCCCGCCGTTGCCGCTCGGTCTCAAGCGCCCGCCACCGCTTCCAGCTCATCACCGCCCAGCAGCCTCTTGCGCGGTGAGCGGTAGAAGCCCGAGATGTGGGCCTCAAACTCAAACAAGCTCATGTCGGCGGGGACGTGGACGCGTGGCAGGGCGAACTGATTGATCTTCGTTCCCATGACCTTCGCGCCAAACCCGCCTCCGGCGTTCATAAAGGCGCAGCGGACAGGCGCTCCATTAAATGAGTCTAGCAGCGGCGTCCGCGTCCGCCAGGCGGGAAGCCGAACCGAAATAATATCGGCAACCCAGAATATCGCCACCCCAGCAATTTTTGGCTGGTTCTCACTCCCGGAGATGCTAAAATCAGGCAAATTCCTCATGACAGCCCGCTTTTGTCTGCCCGGCTTGCTGTGAGAAGGTCCGGCTGGAGTGGAAACCTGTGTGTGTCGGGTGCGGCGCGCTGACGCATCGAGCTTGCGGCGGTTAAGGAGTAACGATGTCATTGGGACCCTTGGTTCCACGAAGTGACGTTTCACGAAGTGACGTTTCGCGAAGTAACGACGGATCGCGCGAACTGCAACCTGGCGAACCGGCTGAATTCCTCCGGCCGATCCACTCCGCACTTTATGACGTGTTGCCGTCGCAGGAATTCACACTGCGCGAATACATGCGCGTTCTTATCAAGCGCAAGTGGATGGTCATCTTCGTTATTGCTGGCATCTTCATGGCCGTCGCCATTGCCAGCCTGCGCCAGACTCCCATCTACGTAGCGGTAGGCCGCATCGCCGTCAATAAAGCCGATTCGAACCTCATTACCTTCAAAGACTCGGGGCCGGTAATGATGGACTACTACGACCCGACCGATTTGGACACCGAGGTCCGCATCCTGCAGAGCGATCTGATGGCGCTGCAGGTGATCCGGCAACTGAATCTGGATAAGCGTCCCGAGTTCGGAGGTCATTCCGATCAAAAGCAAGCCAATCTGGTCGCCGATCCCCTGCAGACCGATTCGAACCGCACTTCGGCTCTGCTGGGAAGCTTTCGGGGAAACCTCCACGTCACTCTGATTCCCAACACCCGCATCATCGAGATTCATTACAACAGCACCGATCCTCAGCTCGCCGCCAGCGTCGTGAACACCCTCGCGGCCACTTATGTCGAGCAGAACTTCAAGACCAAGTTCGAATCCAC
>Ga0209117_1001006_pt1 | contig 10374 bp, 8 predicted proteins | sample BlaSpr_A8_OM2_M2_FD_187978 | JGI IMG/M metagenome (GOLD analysis project Ga0209117, IMG submission 187978) | Forest soil microbial communities from Thunder Bay, Ontario, Canada - Black Spruce, Ontario site 2_A8_OM2_M2 (SPAdes) (version 2) | ecosystem: Environmental > Terrestrial > Soil > Boreal...
CTTCCAACTTCGCCGAAGTTGCATCCCGAACCCGCAACCTGAACCAAAATCGCCCAATGAATCCCTATGAAACCGCCTCCCAACTTCGGAATTCAGGCTAACAAGACCCTACAAATTCATTTTCGATGAGCGGCCTCCCACAGGCCGCTCTTTTTTTGTTCGCAGCGGAGCCACGTATCTGCGGAAAGACCAATGCAAATGGATGAGATTCAGGTGACGCTCGATGGGCGTCGAGGGAACAACGTTTTGCAACGTTTAGCTCAGTCTTTCGAAGAAAACATAGTGATGAAAGGTCCCGGACTTTAAGGACCTACTACGCGGGCGGGAGGCTTTGGTTCAACGCTATGCGCAATTCGTGACGCGGTCCAAGGTAATCGATTGCGCGGAGTCAAACCAGCGAAACTCCAGCGTGTCGCGAAGCAGGTCATTTCTTTGCGGAGCTTTCGGCAAGCAGCTTAGCGATTCCGGTTCGGCCATCACGAACAGCGATGGACAAAGCCGTATCCCCTTTGGAATCCCGCAGTTCTTCCTCACAAACGAGTTACGCCATGAAGCGACAGCCTTTTCTATTTTTTATGAGAAATCCACGCTAGGGATGCAACTATGATCAGAGCGACGCGAGTGTTTTGGTTCGCTGCATTTTCGGTAGCATCTACTTCGCTTTCTTAGTGTTCTTGCTGCGACCCCACCCGCCGGCGCCGGGCGTTTCGAGCCGAATGACGGCTCCTGCCGGTGCATAGAAGGTGCACTTGGAGGGAAGCTTGGTTGCCTTATCGTTCACCTTCAAGAAGTTTCGGCCTGGAGCTCCCGGTTGCCCTCCCGCCAGGCCATAAGGGCCGCGGGTCCTTCGATCGCACAGCAATCCAACTTGGGCGGGAGCCAGCAACTCAATTTCGCGAACAAGCCCATCGCCACCTCGAAATTTGCCGCCGCCGCCGGATCCATCGCGCAGCCCGTAGCGGACAACACGAACCGGGTAAGCATGCTCGAGAACCTCGATCGGTGTGTTAAGTGAATTGGTCATATGATTGTGAATGCCGCTGATTCCGTCTTTGTTAGGTCGCGCACCGAGACCTCCGGCCGTAGTTTCATAGTAAGCAAACGGAGCGCCCCCGCGTCTCGGATCAGCACCGCCGATCGTCAGATTGTTCATGGTGCCCTGGCTCGCCGCAGGAATGCGCGAGGGAATAGCTTTTGAAAGTGCTTTCAAGAGAACGTCCACCAGGCGCTGGGAAGTTTCCACATTCCCTCCCGCGACTGCAGCCGGCAGCCGCGCGTTTACTATAGTTCCCACAGGGGCTATTACCCGAATGGGACGCATGAGCCCGCTTGTCGCAGGGACTTGCTCATCCAGCAGGCAACGAAAGACATAGAAAACCGCCGAGGAAGCGATGGCTGCGACGGCGTTGATATTCCCCTCGCACTGTGCCGCAGATCCTGTGAAATCGACCTCTGCTTCGGCGTGCGCAATTTTAATGCTGACCGCGACGCGGACCGGGCCGGGAGAAATACCGTCATCATCCAAAAAATCCTCCGCCGAGTAGCGCCCACTGGGGAGGCGCTGAAGCGCCCCGCGCATGATTTTCTCTGAGTATGCGAGCATCCGCTCGCCAAAATATAAGGTTTCACGGCGGCCATATTTCTGGACAATTTCGAGCAAGCGGCGTTCACCAATACGGCACGCAGCAATTTGCGCGGAGAGATCTCCTTCGCGCTCCTCTGGCGTGCGCACGTTGGCTAGAACAAGAGCCATGACCGAATCATTCAGTTTGCCGCGGCTGTAGAGCTTCAGCGGGGGGATTCGCAGACCCTCCTGATAAATCTCGCGAGCCGGTCCCATCGAGCCAGCTTGCGCGCCGCCCACATCAGAGTGATGGGCGCGATTGGCCACATAAAAAACCGGCAAACGGGTTCCGGACAAGAAAACCGGAACCACCATCGTCAGGTCGGGAAGATGTGTTCCACCGGCGTAGGGATCATTTAGCAATGCCACGTCGTTCGGGCCGAGAGGAAAGGCCGCGCGCACAGCCGCTACCGACATCGGCATCGAGCCGAGATGCACGGGCATGTGGTCGCCCATGGCCAGCACTTCTCCGCGCGCGTCGAACACGGCGCAGGAATAGTCACGACGTTCTTTAATATTGGGCGAGAAAGCCACACGCCGCAGCGCCGCCCCCATCTCTTCCGCCACAGAGTGGAACATGTTTTTGAAAATTTCCAAGCGAGTAGGGTCGGCTCTCATCGTCTCGGCTCGTGCAAAACTCTCGCTCTCGTAGGAACAATACTTTCTGGCTGACGGGTCAGGAACAAATTGTCGAATGCGTCAACGCGCACCTGCCAGCCCGGCGGAACTGCCGTTGTGGCGCTGTATTCGGTGACGATTGCCGGACCTCGGAAGTGGTGGCCGGCTCGAAGACTTGCACGGACATATACGGGTGTTTCGAGAGACTTGCGGCGGAAAATGCAACGATTCATGATTTCGATTTGAGGCTTCAACGGGGAAGCACGCCGGGCGCGTGCCCAGCCGGGTTTCGGTGTGGCTGCAACGAAACGGCAACGAATGTTGACAACTTCAACCGGACGCGAAGGATCTTGATACCCGTAGCGACGCAAGTGCGCTTGATGAAACGCAGAAACAAACTCGCCCGTCGCGGGCACGGTCAATTCGTAGGCTTGTCCTACATAGCGCAGATCCAACCACCGCTGGGTACGCACCTGATACGCCTGAAATCCCTCGCTTTTCATCTCTGCAAGTCCGGTCTTTTCCAACCGACGAAAGGCAGGCTGGAGCGCTGCTCTGGCCTCGGCAAGGGACGTAATCGGGAGACGCACCGTTTGAGAGGTATCGCGAACAATATCCGCGCGCAGAATTCCGAGCGCCGACAGTCCTCCAGGGAATTGGGGAATTAGGACCGCTGACATCCCGAGGGCCTCTGCAAGATCGCAAGCATGCAAACCTCCTGCGCCGCCGAAGGCGATCAGGCAATAATCGCGCGGGTCATAACCGCGCTCCACCGAAATCACGCGGATCGCCTTCTCCATAACCGAATTAGCGACGGAAACGATGCCCAGAGAAAATTCTTCCACCGAGCGCATCGCCCCGCGTGCACGATTCATGAGGTCTCTTGTGCGCTCTCTGTGCAAAGCAAAGTCACCACCCAATAGCTTACTGCCGGCGAGGCGCCCGAGAACCAGGTGCGCGTCTGTGACGGTCGCCTGCCTGCCGCGCCCGTAACAGATCGGCCCAGGATCGGCGCCAGCGCTTTCTGGGCCGACGCGCAAAGCTCCCGCACTGTCGAATCGCGCGAGCGAGCCGCCTCCAGCTCCGACTGTATGAATTTCGAGCATGGGAACTGAAACCGGCAGCCCGGCAACCTGTGATTCATTTGTTGTGCGCAGGCCATTTCCGACCAGCGCCACGTCGGTCGAGGTGCCACCCATATCGAAGGTGATGAAGCGGGAAATACCAGAGAGCTTCGCGACATACTCTGCACCAAGGATGCCTCCGGCGGGTCCTGAGAGAATGGTGCGCACCGGCTCGCGGGCGGCGAGCGCCGCAGAAACAATTCCGCCATTCGATTGCATGATGCGAACTGCAGAGTGTTGCTTGCGAGCTGATTCCCCCCGCGGTCTTGGCATTGTCGGCTGGCCATGTCCATTACCCCGCCATACGCCCTCGGCTATCCGCTCGATGCCGGCGAGATACTGGCTCATCGCCGGGGCAAGATATGCGTTGATGACGGTTGTTGCCGTTCGCTCGAATTCGCGAAATTCTGGAAGAATTTCGTGCGATACCGAAACTGGCAATCCCCTCCGCCGTAAAACCCGTGCGATCGCCTTCTCGTGTGACGAATTCACAAACGAGAAAAGCAAACATACTGCGACTGCTTGCGGTTTGCTCTGAACGACGGCGTTCAACACGCGGCCGATCTCCGCGGCGGAAGGGCGCTTGAGGACCTGCCCCTCGGCGCCGATGCGCTCGCGAAGCCCAAAGCGCCGATCGCGGGCAACCAGAGCAGCGGGTCTATCCACAAAAAAGTCGTACAGCTTTGGTCGAGCCTGCCTCCCAATTTCGAGAACGTCTTCAAATCCCGCTGTTGTTACCAGTGCAACGCGCCCTCCTCGCCTTTCGAGAAGCGCGTTGGTTCCCACTGTAGTTCCACAGGTAAGATCGAGAGGTCCTACGATCTCGGCTCCAGGCTGGGACAGTGGCACCGTGCCCCCCCACGGAATACGCGCTTGCTTTCTTAAGGCCCGGGCACGAGGCGCACTCACGCTGCCGCTGATGCCTGCGCCGATTCGGTCGAGCACTTTCTCGAGAGCATCTCCAATGGCTCGCGCGGGATTCTCCGGCGTTGAGGGTACCTTAAGAATCTTCAGCCGTCGGTTGAAGACAAAGACGCAGTCGGTGAATGTTCCTCCAGTATCGATCGCGATGCGCATGCCCGGCGAAGTTTATAACAAATCTATGCGCCGTTAGCGTTTGGTAAGGGGCAGGGTGGCCTCAGCGTCGAGTGCTACGTTGGCGAGATCGCCGGCCACAAGTTTGCGGTAGGCTGCGGCCGCGATCATAGCAGCGTTGTCGGTGGAGAGCTCGCGGCTGGGAAAGAAAACGTCTAGACCGTGGGCGAGAGCTTTGGAATGGAATACGGTCCGAAGCGCTGAGTTCGCGGCGACGCCGCCGGACACCAGAACCGAGACAGCCTGGCTCTGTTGTGCGGCGATCATAGTGTTGTCGGTTAGAGTCTTAACTACCGTATCCTGAAATTCCCTTAGAATATTGAGTGTGTGCGTGGAGCAGAGCGGTAGCAACTGGTCCGCCTTGCGCTCGCCACGAGCGAGTGCGTCCCGGCGAGCCTGAATTTCAGGGAGAAGCTCAGGGTGCGCGCGCAGATGGTAAAGGACTGCGGTCTTTATTCCACTGAAACTAAAATCCAGGGCGTTGCCTTTCATTCTGGCCGGAGCAAATTGCACACTGCGACCATTTGAAGATGGTGAGGACGTCGCTAGCTGATCGATGATCGGCCCGCCCGGATAGCCGAGAGCAAGCAACCTCGCGACCTTGTCGTATGCTTCGCCGGCAGCATCGTCGCGCGTTTGACTTATGTGCCGATAGTGGAAGGATTGCGCCGAGGATGCTACACCTGTCGCCGGGACACTCACTGCATAAAGAACCGTGTGTCCACCCGAAACGATCAAGCAAACTGCCGGCAGCGCCGGTTCCCTCCCCTGTTTATACGCTTCCAGGAAGACAGCGTAAACGTGACCTTCAAGATGGTTGACACCGACCAGCGGCTTGCCGAGGGAAAGCGCCAGAGTTTTCCCGTAGGTTAAGCCGACCAGAAGGGCGCCGATGAGGCCAGGGCCATACGTCACAGCGATGGCATCCACATCCTGAAGCGTCATGCCGGCGCGATGGAGTGCCTCGCGCACCACCGGCACGATTTGCCGAAGGTGTTCACGGGAGGCCAACTCCGGAACGACACCGCCATAGTTGCGGTGCACGTCAACCTGCGAGGCAACGACGCTCGAAAGAATCTCGCGTCCGTCGGCAACGACAGCGGCGGCGGTTTCATCGCAAGAGGTTTCGACGCCCAGGATACGGAGGGTCATGCGCGCGGTACACCTTCTGTACTTCGTCACCGGTTTCCGTGTTGTCCGATGAAGTCGTCCAGTTTAGCATACGGTCCGCAACACCCCTGGACTCCACAACATTACGACGTATCGTTTAGCGCGATATTAGCTGAAGGGAATCGCTGATTGACAACGTGATGCAGGCGCACGTACCGTGGGAATCTGTTTTTTTAATTTTGGAGAGAATTCAGGCTCAATACAAATGGCCAAAACGAAACGAGTGCGAAAAGCGGTTTTACCAGCGGCGGGAATGGGAACACGCTTCCTTCCCGCAACCAAAGCCCAGCCGAAAGAGATGCTGCCGGTGGTGGACAAGCCGCTAATTCAATATGTGGTGGAGGAGTGCGTGGCATCGGGGATCGAGCACATTATCATCGTGACCGGCCGCGGGAAAAATGCCATTGAGGATCATTTTGATTCTTCGCCGGAGCTGGAGCAATTCTTGATCGATCGCGGCAAGACCAAACAGGCGCAATTGGTCCGCGAAATCAGTAGCATGGTAAGCTTCAGCTATACTCGGCAAAAAGAAGCGCTGGGCCTCGGTCACGCGATACTTGTCGCAAAAGACCTGGTTGGAGACGAGCCCTTCGCCATATTGCTGGGCGACGTGATTGTGCCAGGCGCGCGGCCAGCAACGCGGCAATTGATCGAGGTCTATGAGGGAACCGGGACAGGGGCGATTGCCGTCGAAGAAGTCCCCCCCGAAAAAACCCATCTCTATGGAATTGCCGACGCAGTACCGGCCAACAACGCCCAATGGGGTGAGCGCTTACTGCGTGTGCGCAATTTGGTGGAGAAGCCCAAACCAGCCGATGCACCGTCAAACTTGGCAATTACCGGACGCTATGTGCTGCCTGCGGAAATTTTTGATTGCCTCGAACAAACCAAACCTGGAGCGGGAGGGGAAATCCAACTCACCGACGCATTGCTTGCTCTTGCACAGGAAAAAGGGCTGTGGGCCTACATCTATGAAGGAATTTCGTACGACGCAGGCGACAAGCTGGGTTTCTTGAAGGCGACGGTTGAGATCGGCATGCAAAACGAAGAGTTTGGAAATGAATTCCGACGTTATCTGAAGACCCTAAAATTGTAGCGCTTGGTCGCACCGGGAAGCCGTGAGAGAGCCAAGACGACATACAGCCCTAGAGTTCTTTTATTTTCTCGATGCTGTAGATTTGCTGGAGTCTTTGGTCGAGGCTGATTCCTTTGTATTCTTCGACTTGGTATCCTTCGACTTCACCTCCTTCGAGTCTTTCGCGTCCTTTGATTCCTTCGCTTCCGATGCGCCAGAGTTGTCAGAGGCGGCAGACGAGTCAGACTTCTCCGAACGGCCAGCATCGCTCGATGGCTTGCGCGCGTAATCAGTCACATACCAGCCCGAACCCTTGAACTGGAACGATGGGGACGAAACCATGGGCTCTACTTTTCCGCCGCATTTTGGGCACTTCTTCAATCGCGGCCCATCGTACTTTTCGATTTTTTCTGTTTGCTGCCCGCACTTCAGGCATTTGTATTCGTACAGCGGCACCCGGACTCCTCCCTCTGCCACAGCAACGAACATCTTATCATGTGCCGCAAACACCCAGCAGCCGGCAACCTCCCCTACTCTATCGAACCTCAGCAGCTCCGTTGCGAGAGCGCGATGCTGCGTTTACTTACCGGTCACCAAACGTGCTTGACATCCTCGGCAAGAGTCGTTTACATGCTGGCTACTATGACTTCCCAATTACGGCTCCCGCGAAGAGCCCTGTTTGCATTTGTCCTATTTCTGCTTCCGTTGACGGCCCATCCAGCCGATAACTGGGTCGAGGTGCGCAGCCCGCACTTTACGGTGACGACGAATGCCGGTGGAAAAGAAGCAAAACACATCGCCGACCAGTTCGAGCAAATTCGCCAGATGTTTCACACGGCTTTCCCCACGCTGCGGGTCGACCCTCCGCAGCCGATTATCATCGTTGCCGCGAAAAACGAAAACACCATGAGGCTGTACCTTCCGGAAGAATGGGAGGTGAAAGGACATATCCACCATGCGGGTTTGTACCAGGCCGGTCAGGATAAGGATTATGTCGTTCTACGTCTGAATACCGAAGGCAGCAACCCTTTTCATACTCTCTACCATGAGTACACGCATGCGCTAGTGCGTTTAAATTTCAACCGTTTACCGCTGTGGTTGAATGAAGGAATGGCGGACTTTTTTGGAAATTCGACGCTTGGCGACAAGGAGATCAGAACCGGTACTATCGACCCGAGTCACCTCTACATTCTTGGTGAGCACAAGCTTATTCCCATACAGATGTTGCTGGAAGTTGATGATAATTCGCCATACTACAACGAGTCGAACCGCGCTTCCGTTTTTTACGCGGAATCCTGGGCCGTGGTGCACTACTTAATGACGGACCCTGAAGCCAGACAAAAACAGTTGCTCAAAAACTTTCTCAACGCTTTCAACAAATCCGGCGATCAGATCGCAGCGGCCACCGAAACTTTCGGGGATCTGAAGAAATTCGGCCAGAAGATTGAGTCTTACGCACGGCAAACGACCTTCCAGGTGGTTCTAGTCAAGGTTGGCAAGGAGGCTGCGGATAATAATTTCGTGCCACGCAGTCTCCCCGCTGGGGAAGTCCTCGCGCTGCGAGGCGATTTCTTCACACATCACAACCGGATTGAGCAGGCCAAACCCATTCTTGAAGAGGCATTGAAAAACGAACCGAATCTGGCCAGCGCGCACGAAGCTATGGGTTTTTACCATTACCGTCGGCAGGAAGCGAAAGAAGCCGACGAAGAAATGCTGGCAGCAATCAAACTCGGTTCCATGGGCTTTGGTCCACTTTATTTTCACGGTTCTCTGCTCATGCTCCAGGACGAGAGGTCCGAAGATTCGGCGCAAGAGGCCAGGAGAGCTTTGGAGAAAGCCGTGCAGGTCAATCCGCAGTTCGCTCCGGCATACGAAGCGCTTTCCCGTACGTATCCGCGCACGCCAGAGGCACAGAAATTGGCAGTGAATGCAGCGATCAAGGCGGTTCAGCTCGATCCGGGAACTCTCGAATATGCAATCAATCTCACTTATTTGCTGATCAACAACGACCGCGATGCGGAAGCCCGTATCATGGTGAAACGCCTCCGTACTGCCGCTGCGTCGCCTCAAGAGAAGGAGATGGTCACGGTGGTTCAAAGCCACCTGCAAAGACATGAGGAGTGGGTGGTACAGAGGCAAGCTGCCGGTGTGGCGATGTCCCCGCAAAGCGCTGTCGATTCACAAAGGGCAGCAATAGATGTTGGTACTGCTGGAGAACATTCCCCCGCGTCGCGAGAACACATCCTCCGCCGGAGAGGGGATACCTATGCGGTTGATGGCAAGATCAGCGGCGCGGAGTGTACGGGAAAATTCGAAATCACAATTAACCTCGATCTGGCGAATGGACCGGTCACATTTCACGCCAGCAATTTTAAGAAGGTATCGTTAAGCTGGGCGGATGGGGCTGCGCAGCCTTCGGTGGGAAACTGCGAACAGTGGAACGGACGGCAGGTGAAAGTGTGGTTTTCAGCAACGCCCGGCAAAGACTACGCCGGTGAGATTACCAAGCTGCATTTCTTCTGAGCCCGGCAATCCGGCGACGAAGCTACTCCGATTAAATCCTGCTTTTCGCGACGTCCCTGGCGAACCGTTATTCATGTTGTCGCAGTTGGCCGCGGGAACCGACCCACGGCAGGCCGTGCTAACCCAACTTTCGCAGTTGCGGGCGATTTTCGGTAGTTTTGCCCTAATTTTCGGGGTTAAGTCTCGTGTTTCCATCGCCGCGCTCTGAAAAAAGCGCAGAGTGAAGACCAAGTGTCTTCCCTTCGCCACCAGACTTCTGGCACTCTTCGCTTGTCATGTTTCTGCGCAGCATCCATCGCAAAAAAGATGGTAAAGATCACCGCTACTTCAGCATTGTAGAAAACCGTCGCATCGCGTCCGACAAAACGGTGCAGCGAACTGTTCTCTATCTCGGCGAGATCAATGACCAACAACAAGCGGTATGGCGGAAGACGTTGTCGGTGTTTGATGAACAGCAGCAAGAGTATGCAGATTTAAGTTTGTTTCCCGACGACCGCGAGATTCCCGCCGATGCGATCGACAGTCTCCAAGTTAAACTGAGCGGTCTCGAACTGCGGTGCCCTCGGCTGTTCGGTAGCTGCTGGCTGGCGTGCGAGTTGTGGCAGCAACTGGGCTTGCATGAGTTTTGGGACACTCGCCTTGCCGGAACACGGGAAGAGGTCCGTTGGGAAAAAGTGTTGCAGCTACTGGTGGTGAGCCAGCTACTGGATCCGACGAGCGAGTTTCGTGTACATCGCCAGTGGTATCTGACCACCGCCATGGATGCGCTGCTCGGAACCGATTTCGCCGTAGCCGAAAAGGATCGCTTGTATCGCTGCCTGGACCGCGTGCTCGAACACAAGCAGGAACTGTTTCTATGGTTGCGCCAGAAGTGGGCCGATCTGTTTAAGGCGGAATTCGAAGTGTTGCTCTACGACCTGACCAGCACATACTTTGAAGGCGCGATGGAAGAGAACCCCAAAGCCAAGTACGGTCACAGTCGCGATAAACGGACGGACTGTTTGCAGGTGGTGATTGCGCTGGTGATCACGACCGATGGATTCCCGTTGGCCTACGAAGTGATGGACGGCAACACCAGTGATCGCACCACACTGCACGGATTTCTCGACCGGATTGAGAAGACTTACGGGAAAGCAAAACGC
>Ga0209117_1001007_pt1 | contig 10365 bp, 5 predicted proteins | sample BlaSpr_A8_OM2_M2_FD_187978 | JGI IMG/M metagenome (GOLD analysis project Ga0209117, IMG submission 187978) | Forest soil microbial communities from Thunder Bay, Ontario, Canada - Black Spruce, Ontario site 2_A8_OM2_M2 (SPAdes) (version 2) | ecosystem: Environmental > Terrestrial > Soil > Boreal...
GGTTATTGGGGGTGGAGTGAAGACAACGGCTACTACTGGGTCCCCGGCACATGGGTGGTGGCGCCGGTGGGCATGCTCTGGACCCCGGGCTATTGGGGCTGGGGCGGCGGCTTCTACGCCTGGCACCCAGGCTATTGGGGACGGCATGTTGGCTTTTACGGCGGGATCAATTACGGCTTCGGATACGGCGGAGTAGGCTTCGGCGGCGGAGAGTGGAGAGGCGGCGCCTTCTTCTACAACCGCTCGGTGACCAACGTGAGCGTAACCAATGTGACGAACGTGTACAACCGGACGGTCATCGTGAATAACACGCACGTGAGCTTCAACGGCGGCTCCGGCGGCATCGCCGCGCGGCCGACTCGACAAGAGGAAGCGTTTGAGCGCGAGCCGCATACCGCGGCGCTGGCAACGCAATCGCAACACGAACATGCCGCCAGCCAGAACCGGCAGTTGTTCGCATCCGAGAATCACGGACGTCCGGCGATTGCGGCTACGGCCAAGCCCGGCGAGTTCAAGGGACACAACGTAGACAGAGCCCGCGCGGCTGGAGAGCCCTATCGCGCTCCGAAGATGTCGCCGCAGGAAGCTCACGGGCAGTCTGCGAGCAATCGTGGATTCGACAAGCCGGCCAGAAATGGCGGCAACGGCAACAACCGCGCTTCGGCGCGGCCGGGAAACCGGGAACAGATGTCATCACGGGACAACCCCCGCGACAACCCGAATCACAATCCGAAGCCGGACAAGCTGGAGAGGGCGGCTCAGAACAGAATGGAGCAAGCGAATCGGGCACAGCCAAAAGCTGAACAGAAGCGCAATGCCCGCGAGCAGCGTCGTTAAACCGGCGATGTAAACCGGCAATGCTCGCATAAAAATGGCTCCCACTCTCGCACCAGACGCGAGGAAGTGGGAGCCTTCGTTTTGGCTCCCGCACCAGCCTTTTTAGGGCAACAATATACTTGCTTCAATCACACTTCCTGCTGCATTGCTTTTGCTGCCCTGGTGGAATCTTCTTACCGTGCGTAAAGATTTGCTCTGCCTGGTTTGCCACGGCCTCAAAGACGCAATTTACTCGGCAGGCGAAGACCTGCAATACTGCAATACAGGCAAACACAACTAACGCGATTGTTAGCGCATATTCGACCAGCCCCTGGCCCCGGTCATCTTTTTTGAGTGATGATGGCAGATGCACTTTCAGTACCCCGCGTAGGTGAAAAGGCCATTGCATTCAGTGAGCTACTATGCCACAGATGCAAGGGGGTCTAGTTATTAAAAGGGAGCGAGGACAGGGGGATGTACCCCAAGGTACTATGCTCGGGTCCGCCCTTTCCCCTTTCAACGCACATTTCGGCTACTACCTTTCGTGACCATAGGCAGTCCCCAGCGAACAAGCCTAGCGAGAGGCATAATTTTCTCAACTATTTTATATTATTGCCCTTTTTAGCCTTAAGAAACTCTCGAATGCGGGCCACATCCGCCGAGCTGCGCTCGGCTGGACAGCCTGTGGGCGGCTGTCCCTACGTGGTTCGTCGTGCTGACCCACATGTGTTGTGGAGGTGTCTGCCGATTCAAAATAAGTGAAATGGTGCGACGTTTGCTATGATGCTTCTGTCGTTTACAGACCACCTTGCCTAGCCAGAAGCAGCTTAAATGGTCGCAGCTCCGCGTGGGACTCACCGTCGTGGTGGCGAGCACCACCCTCATGGTCCTGATTTTCCTGATGAGCGGCACCGGCGGATGGTTCACCCGCAAGATCACGCTGCGATCGTACTTCGATAATGCTGGCGGCTTGCGCCAGGGTGCGCCGGTGCGTTTGGCGGGTGTGGACATCGGCAACGTGACGGGCATCCGGATCGTGGACGGCAAGCCGTTGACGCCGGTCGAAGTCACGATGAAGGTCAATACCAAGTACAAGTTCAATCTGCGCAAAGACTCCGTAACTTTGTTGACCACTGCCGGGGTCCTGGGCGAAACCTACGTGGACGTTGACAGCTCGACGGCCAAGGGTCCGGAGGCGAAGGACGGAGATACGCTGGCGGCCCGCAGCCAGCCGGAACTCCAGGACGTGGTGCGCGCGACTCAGGGCACGCTGCAGAACATGGACGCGCTGCTGAAGCGGGTGGATCGCATTGTGGCGTTTGTCGAAAGCGGCCAGGGTTCGATCGGGAAAGTCATTTACGATCCGGCCTTGTACAACCAGTTAAACGCCACCGTGGCCGAATTCAAGGGATTGGTGGATGACATCCAGAGCGGAAAGGGCTCGCTCGGCCCGCTGCTCACCAGCGACGAGGCGTACAAGAAAGCGATTGCCGCCATCGACAAGCTGAACGTGATAGTGGACGAGTTGCAGCAGGGCAAAGGCACGGCCGGCAAACTGCTCAAAGATCCGGAGCTGTATGACAACGCGAACAAGACGATCGCAAACGTACGCCAGGCGACCGACGACATCAATGCGGGCAAGGGCGCGTTGGGCAAGCTGACGCACGATCAGGAATTTGCCGCCCGGCTGCAGACCACGATGAATAACCTCGCGGCACTCTCCGAGCGCATGGAAAAGGGCGAGGGCACGGCGGGAATGCTGTTCAAGGATCCTGCACTTTACAACAACAGCAACCAGATGCTGCTGGAGACGCGGGAACTGGTGAAGGCGATCCGGGAAAACCCCAAGAAATATCTGACGTTCCGCGTGAGAGTCTTCTGATGGCAGAGGTTTGAAGCGCCCCAAATCACATAGGGACAGCCGCCCTCGGCTGTCCGGCTGAGCGAAGCTCGGCAGCGCTTCAGGGGACCAGCATTTGCCAACGACTAACGACTGCCTACCTGACCGCCACATCCGCCTGCTCGTGCGCGTGATAACTCGACCGCACCAGCGGGCCCGACTCGACGTGCTTGAATCCGAACTTCAGTGCTTCTTCTTTCAACGAGACAAACTCGGCGGGCGTGTAGTAGCGCGTCATCGGAAGATGATCTTTTGACGGACGCAGATACTGGCCAATCGTCAGAATATCGACGCCGCGCTCGCCCAGGTCGCGGAAGACGTCGATCAGTTCCGCCGTCTCCTCGCCGATTCCAACCATCACGCCGCTCTTGGTAACCGTCGCCGGGTCCCACTTCTTGGCATTCGCGAGCAGATCGAGCGTCCGCTTGTAGCGCGCACCCGAGCGTACCGCGCGGTACAGCCGCGGGACGGTTTCGGTATTGTGGTTGAGCACGTTGGGCTTCGCGTCGAGCACGATGCGCAGCGGTTCTTCCAGACCCTGGAAGTCGGGAATCAGCACCTCGACGCGGCACTCCGGCACCGACTCGCGAATCTGCCGGATGGTTTCAGCAAAAATCTTAGCGCCGCCAACGTTGTCGTCGTCGCGGTTCACGCTGGTCACGACCGCATGCCGCAGTCCGAGCGTAGCGACAGCTTCGGCCACGCGCCGCGGCTCGTCCCAGTCAATCGCCTCGGGACGCCCCTTGGGCACCGCGCAAAAACCGCAGCGGCGGGTGCAGATATCGCCCAGCAGCATGAAGGTCGCGGTGTGATGGTCCCAGCATTCTCCAATGTTCGGACACTGCGCCGACTCGCAGACCGTATGCAGGCCAAGCCCGCGCGCCAGCCTCTTCAAGTTATGAAAGTTATCGCCCACTGGAGCCTTCGCCTTGAGCCACGACGGCTTTGGGCTGCGGACGACGGGGCCAAGGTCGATCTGTACGAGTTGGGAAGAGGCGGACATGACGAAGGTTGATTTTATCAGTTTGGCGGAAACGTCGCGAAAACGACTTGGAGCAACCATTTCTTGGGTCGCGGATTCCTATTGTTGAGGTATTCTTCCCTAGAGAGAAGTCCCATGATGAGGCGTTTTTCCGCTTCGACTTTGCTTCTCTTGCTTTTCTGCGTGCCGTGGCTCGCAATGGCTCAGACCGCCTCCATTAGCGGGACGGTCACCGATGCCACCGCCGCGGTTGTTCCTCAAGCAAAAGTCACCGCCCGCAACCTGGCCACCAACGCGTCGCGCGGCACTGCCACCGACGGGTCTGGGAGCTACCGGATCACGAGCCTGGTCCCAGGAGTTTATGATGTGCTCGTCGAGCGGCCGGGCTTCAAGACCGTGGAGTATTCCCGCGTTGAACTTACGGTCGGCCAGGTCCAGAACCTCAGCCCGACGCTGGTCCCGAGCGCGACCGCCGAAACCATCACGGTCCACGGCGAAGAGGTCGCGCCGGTGGATTTGGACGATGCCCAGATCGGAAACATCGTCCGGAGCGAGCAGATCGAGAGTCTGCCGCTGATTCTGCGCGATCCATATCAACTGATATTGCTCTCCCCGGGTGCGATTCAAGGCAATTCCATTTTGCATGGCCTCTCCGTGAATGGTTCGCGCGAGCGCAACAACAACTTTTTGCTGGACGGCACCGATAACAATGACGCTGAGATTCCCGGTTTGACGCTGCCGCAGCCGGGACTAACTTCCCTGAATCCCGATTCTGTCCAGGAGTTTCGCGTCATCACCAGCAGCTTTCTTCCCGAGTTTGGCCGCAACACCGGGGCGGTAATTGACATCGTCAGCAAGCGCGGCACCAACGACTTTCACTCCGACGTCTACTGGTTCGGACGTTTCGACCCGCTGGGCGCCCGCGACTATTTCAACCATGAGACCAATGCGGCGGGGCAGGTCGCGCCCAAGGATTCGTACTCCCGCAACACGTTTGGCGTTTCCGCCGGAGGGCCGCTGCTGCACGATAAGACTTTCTGGTTCGCGAACTACGACGGCGAACGATTCTCCACCACCCTCACGAACACAAGCATCGTGCCCACCCAGGCCTTTAAGAGCGGCAGCTTTACATACCTCGGCCAGCCCATCGATGTCAGCACCCCTACTTCGCCGAATAACATCTTCGGGTTGCCGCTGGATCCGACGATGCAGAAGATCCTGGCGCTCTATTCCCCGCCGAACGGCCCCAGCGTCGACGACGCGCGCGGCCTGCTTTTCTATCCCAGCACCTCTCAAACGACCGGCGACAACTTTAGCGTCCGCCTGGACCACAACTTCTCGCATAGCGAAATCCTGGCGGTGCGCTACACCTTCAACCGGTACCTGGACCCCAACTTCGATCACACCGATTTTCTTCCTGGCTTGGGAGGAACCGGAACTTCGCAGCGAAGACAGAATGCCTCTCTTCAACTGACCTCGGTGATCGATCCCAAGCTGGTGAATAACTTTCGTCTCGGCGCAAACCGCATCAATTTCCCGCTCACCTGCGAAGGATTGAACGTTCTTGACAGTTTTGGCCTGACGGATTCGTTCGGACGCGGGCTCGATGCTCCCCTGCCCGGCGTCGCCGGATTCGGCTGTCTGCTCATCGTCGATAGAAACGGTTCGAAGCGGTTCAGTGGCACCTATACGATCGGGGACGACGTGACCTGGGCCCGGGGTCGTCACACCTTCAAGTTCGGCGTCGAGACGCGCGATGCTTACTCCAATAGCACGAATGACTTTCTCTCGCGGCCCACGGTTGATTTCAATAACTTCGCGAACTTCAGCTCCCCGAACTTCCCCGTCACTGCTTTTGTTACCGGCAACGCGCAGGTGGATTCGAACCCAACTCTGCAAGACATGGTGTGGTCCCTCTTCGGCACCGTTGGGTCGGTGACCCAGGCGCAATTCTTCGACAAGGTCGGCAATCGGACCGCCGATGATCTCCGCGGATTCCGCCAGCAGGAGTTCGACGCCTTCGCGCAGGACACTTTCAAAATCCTTCCCAACCTCACGCTGAACTACGGACTCCGCTACCAGTTCAATGGTGTCCCCTACGAAGTGAACAACTTGCTTTCCACCCTTTTTGCCGACCCCAGCGGGCCAGCACCGTTCACCTTCACGGTCGCCGGGCAAAAGGAACATGGGCTGCCGCCGCTTTACAATAACGACTGGCACGACTTTGAGCCGCGCGTCGGAATCGCATGGGACCCTTTCAAGAACGGTAAGACCTCGATTCGCGCTGGCTATGGTGTTTTCCACGACCGGCTTTTCGGCCAGTTGCTGGGACTAGCGCGCGGGAACCCGCCCTTCCAGCAAATTTTCTTCCAGCCGTTCTTCGGTCAGCCGCCTTGTGCTCCGCCGGAGATTCAAACTGCGTTGGGGTTGTGCATCGGCCCGCCTGTTTCCGCTCTGCCTTTGCCGCCGTCGCTATCCACCTCGGCGGTGGTGAACCAGGGAGCGGGCGATTTGCCGTTCATTATCGATCCGCACCTGCGCATGCCCTACAGCCAGAGCTGGAATTTTGGAATACAGCGTGAATTGCGCGGCATCCTCATGGAAGTGAATTACGTAGGGTCGAAAGGAACACGCTTGCTCCGCCTGGTGGATGGCAATCCTCCGCAGCCGACTCTGGTGGCCCAGTTGGAGGCCTTCTGCGCCAGCCAACCGAACCCGGACCAGTGCAACCAAGCCTTGCAGTTCAACAATCTCTGGTTTGGCGCTGAGACGGGCAGTCTGCCTTTCGATGCGGTCAACAACAACGCCTTTCTGCACGCGGAAGTTTTCAACAACGCCGCGTCGTCGATTTATCACGCCGTGCAAGCGAACGTTACCAAGCAGATGTCGCACGGCCTGACCTTCCAGGCGGCCTATACATGGGCGCATGCCATTGATAACTCCTCCGACCCGCTGACCCCCTCACTCGGCAACCAGGAATTCCCGCGCAACTCCCTCGACTTGCCCGCCGAGCGCGGTAATTCCGACTTCGACGTCAGGCAAAGGTTGGTGCTCAACTACTCGTGGGCGCTTCCCCTCGGTCGCGGGCATGACCACCTGGCCGAAGGGTCCGCCGGCAAAATCTTCGAGGGCTGGGAGGTGGCGGGGATCACGACATTCTCCGGGGGTCTTCCGTACGACATCTTCACCGCGCTCGACACCGCCCACACCGGCCAGCAGCAGCGGCCGGATTTCAACCCCGCTGGTACTCCAGCGCCGGTCGGCAATCCGCGCACGCAGACCGGACCGAACCTCGGCACCATCGGCAATTCGTTTTTCCCGGACGCGCCCTTTGGCAGCGCCGGTAACCTCGGCCGCAACCACTACCGCGGCCCCGGAGCTAACAACTGGGATATGGTTCTGCAAAGGTCCTTGAGTCTCTCCGAACGTGTCAAACTGCAATTCCGTGCCGAGAGCTACAACTTGTTCAATCGCGCCCAGTTCAGCCAACCCGGAAACCTCACATCGAATCCCGGCACCTTCGGCCAGTCCACATCCGAGGTGAGGCAACCGGACCTCACAACCGGCGCCCGGCAAATCCAGTTTGGGATGAAGCTGAGCTTCTGACAGAGAACCTCGACGCCCCGTGATGACTAGCCGTGTTGACGATTTAGAGCGAAGGTCTACTGTTCAGGGAGTCGGGATTTTCTGTCGGCGCATAGCATACGAAAACATCTGAACAAACTGGCTGAGAAGTTCTATTAAACGACTGCCCTTACTTCAGATGCACCGCCGCCTCCGAGCTCTTCGGGCCCGCTGACTTTCCGTCGCGCGCTCCAATCGTCGCAGACCCAGGCATCGCGTACTTGGGCTTGATCTCGTGGCATCCAGCTTCGCAATACACTCCGCCGGCGGCCGATTCGGGCGACGGCATCGGAGAGTTTACGGCGAGTTCCCGGTCGGCTTCCAACTGTCGCTCTACGCCGGCAATCAGCTTTTCGTTTTCCGCGGGCGGCAGCCACTTTTTCTTGTTCACCAGATAATCTTCGAGCCGGGCAATCGGGTCGCGCTTCTTCCAATACTCGAACAACGGCTTGGGGACATACTCGGCCGCATCATGAATCGCGTGGCCTTTCATGCGCATCATTTTCGCTTCGATCAAGGTTGGGCCTTCGCCGCGGCGGCCGCGCTCGCAGGCTTCGTGGCAGGCGTCGTACACCTGGCAGGCATCGGTGCCGTCGACGATGACGCCCGGGATTCCGTACGCGATAGCGCGCTCGGCCAGGTCTTTGACGCGGAACTGCATGTCGGCGGGCGTCGAGTATCCCCAGAGATTGTTCTCGACAATCAGCACCAGGCCGAGATTCTGGACCGCGGCGAAATTCAGCCCTTCATAAGTCACGCCGGTGGATTGGCCTCCGTCGCCGATGTAAGTCATCACCGCGATCTGTTTGCCCTGCAGCCGCGCCCCAAGCGCCACGCCCGCCAGCACCGGAATCAAATCGCCGAGCGTGGAAATCGGCGAGACCACGTTGCGCTTCTCGATATCGCCAAAGTGCGACGAAGCATCGCGTCCCTTGGTGGGCGATCCGGCCTTCGCCATGTACTGCATCATGATGTCGGCGGGCGAGAAGCCGCGCACCAACAGCGCCCCCTGGTTGCGGATCATCGGCCCGAGCCATTCGTCTTCATGAAGAGCGTACGCCGAGGCGCAGGAGCAAGCTTCCTGCCCCAGCCCGAAGTACACGCCGCCGACCACCTTGCCCTGTTTGTAGAGATTTTCGAGCGCCGTTTCCATGCGCCGGTTGAGCAACATCCAGCGATAGATTTCGATGCATTGCTCCCGGCTCAGGTATTTCGACTCGCGAATCGGCGGCGCGGCCGCGGAGAGATCGCCGCTTTCCACTTCGTAGCGGAGTTGGTCTCCAGTGCGAATCTGGCGCAGCGTGAAGCTCGGCTTTTCCAAGCGGTAATCGCGGATGGTGTAGGTGCGGAGATCGCCGTTCGGCTCTGCGCTTTTAGCGGTTGGCTTTTGGCTCTTGGCTTTGAGACGTGAGCTGGTTCTTGTCCGACCCGACTTCGCGGTGGGAACGCTTTTCTTCTTCGCCATGATCAGTCCGGGAACATGCTAGCGCACAGATAGCGTCGGCGTCTCGCGAGGTTCTTCCGCCTGTAGAGACGGGAAAGCAGATGCCCCTTTAGAGTGTGCGTGAGAACTCGTTTTCGGGCAATCCGGTGGAACGAAGCACAGGAGAGTCCAGCCCCGGAGGGGCGAACCAGCTTAGCCCAGCGCTTCAGCGCTGGGAAAAGTGGAAGAAATCAGTCAAGTCCCGGAGGGACGACCCAGTTCTCACGCACACTCTTTAGGGCTGGCATCGACATCCGACTTTTTCCGCGTCCGCTTCAGGCGAGAAACAAATCATCTTCCCCGTTCACTTCGCCGTGCACTCGGCGCAACTCGTCCGGCGCTTTCATCGGCACTCCCACGGTATTCCCGAGGAACGCATCAATCGTCTCAACCCAACACATCTGGCTCGCGAAGACGCTGCCGAAGTTTCGCGACACCGACTGCGCCACCTCGTTCAGATCAAGTTCCCGCCCCAGTTCTTGCTTCATGGAGGTCACCGGCCTCGCTGTAATTCCGCAGGGCACGATCAGGTTGAAGTAGCTGAGATCCGTATTCACGTTCAAAGCGAAGCCATGCGAGGTCACCGACCGCGAAATGTGCACGCCGAGCGCGGCGATTTTGGCTGCTGGCTCCACCTCTGTCCACACTCCCGTGAGCCCCACGACGCGCTTCGCCGGAATGCCGAAATCGCCGCAGGCGCGGATCAGCACTTCTTCGAGACGCCGAACGTAGTCGACAACACCGAGCGTCTTACGCCGGATTTGGGCCAGATCGGCCCCTGAATCCAAGGGCTCTAACTGATGGCTGAGGGCTGACGGCTGAGGGCTGCTGTGCGCTCGTAAATCAAAAATCGGATAGCCCACCAGTTGCCCCGGCCCGTGAAACGTTACGTCGCCGCCCCGATCGCACTCGAAGACCTCGACCCCGCGAGCGGCAAGTTGTTCGGTTGAAACCAGCACGTTGGCAGCTTTGGCATTGCGTCCGAGGGTGATGACGGGCCGGTGTTCGAGCAGCAGCAGGACGTCGCCGATCTGCCCCGACTTGCGCAGTTCGACCACCTTCCGCTGCACGCGCAGCCCTTCGCCGTACTCAAGCGCCCCGAGTTGGACGACGGAAATCACCGCTAGCAAGCATTATATGGAAGATGTTCGTGTGGCGCGGACACTCCTGTCCGCGAAAGCTGGAGGACGTTCGAGAACCGGAGGATAGGCAACACAGCCCGAAGCCGCCCACGCAGCAGGGGTTTCCGATCAAAGCCTGCCCGCTCTCAATCCGCCTGCCGCAAGCCAACAGGGCAGGGCGCACCCCCACCAAATCCACGCTGTGCACTTCAAGTGACTTTTTTGATTCTCCCCTTGCGCAATGCCGTGCGGTTTGGTATAAGAGATGGAGTCGAGGACAAGTGACTGAGTGTCTGAGCTGCCCGCTGAATCCTCGCGGCAGTTTTCGGCATCCAATTCAGTAAGCCTCCAACTGACCCCTTTCCGGGGTTCGCATTCGGGGACAAAGTTCCCTGAAGGGTTTCCGCGAATAGCAGAGCCTCCAAGCGATCTTTAATTT
>Ga0209117_1001008_pt1 | contig 10363 bp, 7 predicted proteins | sample BlaSpr_A8_OM2_M2_FD_187978 | JGI IMG/M metagenome (GOLD analysis project Ga0209117, IMG submission 187978) | Forest soil microbial communities from Thunder Bay, Ontario, Canada - Black Spruce, Ontario site 2_A8_OM2_M2 (SPAdes) (version 2) | ecosystem: Environmental > Terrestrial > Soil > Boreal...
TCTCTTGAAAGAGCTGTGGGACGAGCTGACCGACGCGCAATATCTGCGGGTTTACGTGCGGCAACTCAGGCAGAAGATCGAAGCCGATCCGGAGCGCCCGCAATTCGTCCTGACCGAAACGGGGATCGGGTACCGGTTGAAGGCGGCGGACTAACGCGCGGCCGCGCAGCGGAACTTTCCCAAGGTGTGAAGATTATTTTCCCGCAACCGGGAGAATATTCATGGCACGAAAATATTCAAAAAAGGCATCCGCCAAGGTTGGGCGCGCGATGAAGAAGCGCAAGGCCGGCACCTTGAAGAGCGGCCGTTCGGGGCGGAAGGTCAAGAGCCGCAAGCAGGCGATCGCGATCGGGCTTTCCGAGGCGAGGGCCGAAGGAAAGAAGGTTCCGAAGAAGGCCGCAAAGAAAAGGAAGACGGCCAAGAAGCGGAAGGCGAAGAGGTAGCGGCGCCGAAGATCGTTTGCGAGCCAACGGGTCGGCGCAAAGCGCCGCCCCATGACAGGCTCCGCGAAGCAATCCAGAGTTGGAAATGGGTTCTGGATTGCTTCGTCGCTTTGCTCCTCGCAATGACGGAAATAGCGGCTCTCAGCCCGCCTTGCGCGCTCGCGCGGCCGAGCGGGGCGCCTTCTTGGCTGTGCGATGCCCTGTTCGCCGCCCCGGGGAATGACGCTTTGCCGACGCCCGGCCTTTGAGGCTCTGCTGAAGCGCATCCATCAGGCTGATGACATTGTCTGGCCTTTCCTCCCGCTCGGCCGATTTGACCGGCTTGCCGGCGGCCTTGCGCTTGACCAGGGTCTTCAGTGCATTTTCGTATTCGTCCTTGAATTTCGATGGATCGAAATGCGCGGCCTTGGAGTCGAGGATGTGGCTGGCGAGTTCGATCATGTCTTTTGATATTTTCGGATTCTTGATGTCGTCGAAATATTCGTGTTCGTCCCGCACTTCATAAGGATACCTCAGCGTGATGCCGAGCAGGCCCTTGCCCAGCGGCTCGATCGCGATGATATGCTCGCGGTTGGTAAGAACGATGCGCGCCAGCGCGACGCGACCCTTGTCCTTCATGGCGTCGCGGATGACGGCGAAGGCGTCGATGCCGGCCTTTCCGTTGGGCGCGATGTAATAGGGGTGATCGAGATAGCGTTTGTCGATTTCGTCCTCCGGCACAAAGCTGTCGATGTCGATGGTATGGTTGCTTTCGATCTGAACGGCTTCCAGCTCTTCCTTCTCCACCTCGACGTATTCGCCTTTCTTCAATTCGTAGCCGCGAGTCTTTTGATCGCTTTCGACGACATCGCCGGTCTCGGCATCGACCATCTGCTGCTTCAGCCGGTTGCCGGTTTCCTTGTTGATCATGTGGAAATGGGTCTTTTAGACCGATGTCGTGGCCGGATAAAGCAGCACAGGACATGACACGAGGGAAAGTTTTAGAGACCCTTTCCAATAGGCACGGGCGGCCATTACAATCTCCGGCTTGTTATGGGCGAGGTGAATTCGGGAACTTCAACGGCTACTGGGTGTTTTGGTTCCGGGCGCTGATCGGCGCATGACAGGTTGTGGCTCATTCGAGTTGTGTGGGATTTTATTTATCGTGTCCTTGAGAAACCTCTCCACCTATCGAAAAAAGCGGGATTTCGAAAAGACCGCGGAGCCGAGCGGCGAAGCGGCAGTGGCGCCTTCGAAGCGCCGGCGGTTTGTGATCCAGAAGCACGATGCGACCCGGCTGCACTACGATCTGCGGCTGGAGTTCGACGGCGTCTTCAAGTCCTGGGCGGTCACGCGCGGTCCCTCGCTCGATCCGTATGACAAGCGCCTGGCGGTGGAAGTTGAGGATCATCCGCTCGATTACGGCGATTTCGAAGGCACCATTCCAAAGGGCCAGTATGGCGGGGGCACGGTGCAGCTCTGGGACCGGGGCTATTGGGAATCCGACGATCCGGAGGGCGGATACAAGAAGGGCGATCTGAAATTCACGCTGTACGGCGAAAAACTTCGCGGCAGCTGGGTGCTGGTGCGCATGCGCAACGACCGCAGCGGAGGAAAGCGAACCAACTGGCTCCTGATCAAGCATCGCGACGAGTTCGCCAGGGAAGGCAAGGCCAACAAGATCCTGGACGAAGATCAATCGGTCGCCTCGGGACGGACGATGGAGGAGATTGCCGCGGGCAAGGGCAAAGCGCCAAAGCCGTTCATGACGGCGAAGGCGGGTCGCGTCAGTGCAGACGCGGTCTGGAATTCGAACCGCGGCGATGCCGCCGAAGCACGCGCCGAGAACAAGAAAACCGCATCGCGGTCCGCACCCGCGAAACGGCCCGAAGGCAAAAAGGTCGCGACGATGCCGGATTTCGTTGCACCTGAGCTCTGCACCTCGGTCGATCGCCCGCCCAATGGGCCAGGGTGGTGCCATGAGATCAAATTCGACGGCTACCGGGTGCAATTGCGCGTCGAGGGCGGCGATGCCAGGCTGAAAACCCGCAAAGGTCTGGACTGGACCGATAAGTTTCAGGCTATCGCGAAAGAGGGAAGCTCACTGCCGGACGCGCTTGTAGACGGCGAGATCGTCGCGCTCGACCATAACGGCGCGCCGGATTTCTCGACGCTGCAGGCTGCGATTTCTGACGGAAAGACCGAAAATCTTATTTTTTACGCATTCGATCTGTTGTTCGCCGATGGAATGGATCTTCGCCGCCTGCCGCTTGGTGAACGCAAAGAGCAACTGAAAAAATTGCTGGAGGCGCGGGCCAGGAGCAAGGCCAAACTGATCCGCTATGTCGAGCATTTCCAAACCGGCGGCGACGCTATTTTGCAGTCGGCGTGCAAGCTGTCGCTGGAAGGCATCGTCTCGAAGAAGCTGAGTGCGCCCTATCATTCGGGCCGCTCCGAGAACTGGACCAAGGCCAAATGCCGCGCCGGGCATGAAGTCGTGCTGGGGGGGTGGAAAACCACCAACGGCAAATTCCGCTCGCTGATGGCCGGCGTCCATCGCGGCGATCACCTGGCCTTTGTCGGAATGGTCGGCACCGGCTTCGGGCAGGACAAGGTCAGGCGCATCATGCCGGCGTTGAAGGCCGCGGCCTCGGACAAGAGCCCGTTCGGCGGCAAGGATGCGCCGCGCAAAACCCGCGACGTGCATTGGCTAAAGCCCGAGCTTGTCGCCGAGATTGAATTCGCGGGCTTTACCGATGCCGGGAATATACGGCAGGCGGCGTTCAAGGGCCTGCGCCAGGACAAGCCGGCCGACGAGGTAAAGGCGGAAAAACCGGCCATGACCAAGATCGTCAAACCTGCCGCCGGAAAGACCGTGGCCAAATCCGGCAAACCCGGCGCGGCCCGGCAGCAATCGAACGGCAAATCCGCCGAAGTGATGGGCGTAATCATCTCGAAACCCGACAAGGAACTGTGGCCCGACGCCGGTGACGGCAAGGGTGTGACAAAACTCGATCTTGCCCGCTATTTCGAGGCGGTGGGCGGCTGGATGATCGGTCATTTGAAGGGTAGACCGTGTTCGGTCGTCCGCGCCCCCGATGGCATCAATGGTGAAAAATTCTTTCAGCGCCACGCGATGCCGGGTACCTCGAACCTGCTGGAGCTGGTCAAGGTCGCCGGCGATCGCAAGCCTTACTTGCAGATCGATCGCGTCGAAGGGCTCGCGGCGGTGGCGCAGATCGGCGGCCTGGAGCTACATCCCTGGAATTGCGCGCCGGATGCGCCTGATATTCCAGGGCGGCTGGTATTCGATCTGGATCCCGCACCGGAGGTCGAATTCGCCGATGTCATTGAGGCCGCCAAGGACATGCAGCAGCATCTGGCCGATGTCGGCCTGGAGAGTTTCTGCAAGACCACCGGCGGCAAGGGGCTTCACGTGGTGACGCCGCTGCTGCACGGCGCAAAAGACAAGGTGACATGGAAAGAGGCCAAGGCATTCGCGCTGGGCGTTTGCCAGTGGATGGCCAATGAAGACCCCGAGCGCTACCTGCTCAACATGTCGAAGAAGCTGCGCAAGGGAAAGATCTTCCTCGACTATCTTCGCAACGACCGCATGGCGACCGCGGTCGCGGTGCTGTCGCCACGGGCGCGCGAAGGCGCGACCGTTTCGATGCCGCTGACATGGCCGCAGGTCCGCGGCGATCTCGACCCGAAGCGCTATACGGTTCGCACCGTGCCGGCGCTGCTGGCTAAAACCAAGGCGTGGGAAGGGTATGACGACGCGGCGTCATCGATAAAGGCTGCGATCAGGAAATTGGCGGCACGTAAATGATCTCGGTCGTCATAAAACGACAGCCGTCATACTCGCGAAAGCGGAGTATCCAGTATTCCAGAGCACTTGCGATTTATTGTCAGCGCTCCGGAGTACTGGATCACCCGCTTGCGGGAGTGATGACGGCCAATAGTTAGAGCTACGAAACGTCAAATCCTCCCGAGCAGTAGCAGGATCAGCAGGATCACGATGACGAGGCCGAGGCCGCCGCCGCCGTAATATCCGGTGCCGTAGAACGGACCGCCTCCGATGCCGCTGAAGCCACCGAGCAAAGCGATAATAAGAATGATCAGGATAATAGTTCCGAGTGACATTTAGTATCTCCTCCAGCCCGGCAGTTGGCACCTGTTGCTCTGCCATCAGCCGAAAAAACGAACGGGAACCCGGAAAGTTCCATTTCGCGGCGCCATTGATCCGGCCTTCCCTTTTTTTCGAACGATGTGGAATTACATGAGGTTAGTTAGCTTGAGGATTTTCAAATGTCCGCACCTCTTGTCGTTTCGATTCCGCATCGCCTTGGCCGCGAAGAGGCGACGCGCCGCCTCAAGGCGGGACTGACGCGCGCCGCCTCCAGCATTCCCGTGTTGAAAGTCGATGAGGAGAGATGGGAGGAGGACCGCATGATCTTTCGCGTCCGCGCGCTGGGACAGGCGGCGTCCGGCCATCTCGATGTCGCTGATGATCACGTCCGGCTGGAAGTCTCATTGCCCTGGCTGTTGCAGCGGTTTGCCGAAGCGGCGCAAGTCGCGATCCGGAATCGGGGCAATCTGCTGCTGACCAAACGCGGTTGACGAGCAGTCTCGATATTGCTCTGCAGCAAAAAGGCAAGCTGTGAAAAAAACTTGCCTGACGGTTATTCCGTGAGCCTGCTGGTAATGAATTTTCCGGAATATCTAATCCTGCGCGGGGAAAGGGAACCGACCTCTTGGTTGTCGGCACGACATCCGCCAGGCCGCCCGGCCGTTCGATCCCGGGCGGCCTTTCGCTTTTTAAGCGCGCGTCAGGCTCGACTACGCTTTCGCGCCGGCTTCAAGGCGCCTTCGAATCTGGCCTTCAGCACCGCGGCCGGCAGATGCTGGAACAGGGCGGAGAGGTGCAACTCTCCTGCACCGGTCTCGCCACTCATGCCTTCCACGGAATAGCCGCGCACGTTGACCGTCCCGTCATAGGATTCCGCTCGGGGCCAGACCCGGCCACTCTGCGAAAACGCCGCGAATGATTTTGCAACCGCCACGATCGCGGCGTCGCGGCCACGCCGCCGCGCAAACGCAATGACATGGTCGCGGTGCGGCCCGCTGATCTCCAGCGGCTGGTAATCGCCGTGCGCGAACACGTCGGCAAGTTCGGTCCGAATCTTCAGGAGATACCGGGTCCATCCCAGCTTCAAATGGCCATTGGGCCAGTTTTGCACGAGGTTTTCCCAATCGGGCGTTTCCAAAGAGGCCAGCACGGCAGCGCGCTCTGCAAAATCCACCGGCCGCCGGTTATCGGGATCGACCAGCGACAAATCCCAGAACTCGGTTCCCTGATAGAAATCGGGTACGCCCGGCATCGTCGCCTTTAATGTGATCTGACTGAGCGAATTCAGCGCTCCCAGTAGCGAGACACGTCGCGCCAGAGTTTCCAGTGAGTTCAGAAATTCAGCCGAGACCGCGCGATCCAGAATTCGTGTCAGGAACGTCCGCAATCCCGCCTCGTAGGCTTGGTGGGGATTGAGCCAGCTGGTTTCCTGCTTGCCCTCGCGCGCCGCCTTCAGCGCATAGGCCTGCATCCGCTCCAGAAACGAATCTTCGTTTTGGCCCGAGGGCCACGCACCCAGCAGCGCCTGATACAGCATGTATTCGAATGCCGCGGAGGGCGCCCGCATCTCGCCCTCGATAACGAGTTGCGGCGCGTTCAGGATTTTCCAGCGTGCAACGGCACTGGTCCATTCGCCAGGAATTTCGGTCAGCGCCATCAATCGGGCGCGCGCATCCTCGCCGCGTTTGGTGTCGTGCGTCGCCGTCGCCGTCATGCCATGCGGCCACTCCCGGGCGCGAATTGTCATGGCTTCGTGAAAGGCTTCGACCGAAAGCGCTTTGGCTGACGGGTCGCCGCCGACCTCATTGAGGGCGAGCAGGCGGTGATAGCGATAGAACGCGGTATCCTCCAGCGATTTTGCCATCATCGGGCCGGTGAACTGCTGCAGCTTAAGTGCGAAGCGGCGCACGCGGGGAACACTATGCGCAGCGCGGCCCGGCTTGATCAGGTCCATGGTCAGCGTATCGCGCAAGAATTTGAAGATGCCTTCGTCGGCAGCGAACCAGTCCGCGCGCGCCCTCTCAATGGTTTCCGAAATCAGCGCGCGGTCATGCGCCGTTGGACCCGCCGGGGACAAATAGCTGCGATAGACCGGGAAGTGCAGGATGTAGAGTTCGAGCGCCTGGCGCAGGCTGTCGGCGGAATAGTCGCGGGTGAAGTAATGTCCGCCGGCGATGCGCGCGAGCAGGCGCCTCAGCACCGTGAATTCGCTGGTCAGCAAGGTCTCGAGAACTCTGCGCTTGGCCTCCATCAAGACAGGCTCGAGCTTAGGTGGTGTATTGCTGATCTGCCGCCACACCTCACCGAGCGGCTCAAGGCCTTTGCCGTCGATCAATACCTGGGTGATCGCATTCAGCCATTCGTAGCCGGTAGTGCCGTGGACGCCGCTAAACGCAGGCAGCTTCTCCTGTTCGCCGAGAATTTTTTCGATCACCATGTAGAACGGCCTGGCGTCCGTTCCCTGCGCTTTCAGGATCAGGCGGCGCAGGCGCTGAAAATATTGTGCGGGATCGCGCAGGCCGTCGATGTGATCGATCCGCAGGCCCTGCAATTTGTCGTCCGCGATCAGCTTTTTCACCAGACGATGGATGGCGTCGAACGTGCCGGAATCCTCGACCCGCAATCCGGCCAGCGTATTGACGTCGAAAAAACGCCGATAGTTGATGTCGCTGGAAGCTAATCGCCAATGCCCAAGCCTGTAATGCTGGCGTTCCAGCAGATGATGCAGCGCCAGCGTCTGCGCGGTGCGATCTGAGCCTGCCTGATAGGCGGAAAGCCCGCGCGCGATAATGTCGGCACCCCCGGCGATGCCCTTCAGCTCCGCCTTGAAGGCGGGCGCTTCCTTGCGATTGGGATGACGCAATCCGCGGTAGCGCGACGCGAGTTCGAGAATGCGTTTTCCCGCCGCGCCATCTTCGGCCCCGGCTTCCTTGACAACGCTGCGCAAAATTTCGCTGTAACGCTCCGGCGCGATCGGCAGGCGATGTTCGAAATACCAGGCGGAAAAGCTGCCTTCGTCAGGATCGTAGCGGAGTTCGATCTCGCCCTTTTCCAGCGCCTCGCCATAGGACGAGCCGATGATCGGCAGCAGCACGCCGGCCCTGGCGCGGTACGGCAGTACGTCCCAGTCGATGTCGAAGGACACCGCATGCGGCGAGGCCGGACCCCATTCCAGCACGTCAAGCCACCACGGATTGTCGGCGAAATGCACCCCGACATGGTTGGGAACGAAATCGAGAATAAGCCCAAGGTCGTGCGCCTTCAGCGCCCGGCTCAATCGCTCGAAGCCGTCCTCGCCGCCGAGCTCCGGATTGATTTTTGTGTGATCGACGATGTCATAGCCGTGGGTGCTGCCCTTGCGCGCCTTCATGAAAGGAGAAGCGTAGAGATGCGTGATGCCCAAGGCTTTCAGATAGGGCACGACGGCCGCAGCGGCATCGAAATCGAAATTCGCCGTCAGTTGGACGCGGTAGGTTGCAATCGGAATCGCCGGAGGCATTAGCGTCCCCCGATACGCCAGAACACCGACCATGGCTGAATGAGGCCGCTGGTCTCGCCGCCCCAGATCGAGGTGCCGGCCGTTTCCCCTGGTTTGTGGGAAACCGCGCCGGTCGACAGATTGGCCAGCAGGCGAAGTGTTGCGCCATCGCCCATGCGCCAGCTCGCCGTCAGCAGGCCGTTGTCGTGCGCATGCGCGTCGCCGAATCCCGCGCCGGCAAGCCGTGGGGTGATCTCGCGCCGGCGTATCGCGAGAAGTTGTTGCACCAGCGCCAGCCGCTTTTGCCCCGGCGGTTCATGGCGCGATTCCCAATCCAGTACCGCGGATTGAAATGTCGATTGGTCCAGCGGGTTGGGAATTTCATCGCCGTACCTCGCATAGGCGCCGGCGAATTCCTTGCGCCGGCCTTTGCGCACGGCCTCGGCGAGATCGCCGTGAAAATCGCAGAAGAATGGAAACGGTCTTTTCGATCCCCATTCCTCGCCCATGAATAGCATCGGAACCGTCGGCGCCAATAGCGTGATCGCCAGGGCTACTTCGACAGCTTTCGAATCCGCTATGCTTTCGAGCCGGTCACCCAGTGCACGGTTGCCGATCTGGTCATGGTTCTGCAGGAAGTTGACGAAGGAGGTCGGAGCAAGCTTGCCGCTCGGCTCGCCGCGCAACTGCCCGCCGCGATGCGCGGAGGCCTCCCCCTGATACACAAAGCCAGAGCCGAGGGCTCGGGCGATGCCGCGAAGCGGTGAACATTGGTAGTCGCGGTAGTAGCCGTGGCTTTCTCCCGATAGCAGCACGTGCCAGGCGTGATGATAATCGTCGTTCCATTGCGCGCGGTATTTGCCGCGCGGCGGGTCTTCGTTGGCGTCAAGCAGACTTGCGGCGTTGTCGTCGTTTTCAAGCACCAGATGGATGTGACGGCCCGTTTCCGCGGCGTGGTCACCGACCGCGCGGCTTAGATCGTGCAGCATCGAGACTTCGCCGAGTTCGGCGATGCTATGCACGGCGTCGAGCCGCAACCCGTCGAAACGATACTCGCGCAGCCAATACAGCGCATTCTCGATGGCGAAGGCGCGCACCTCCCGCACCCGATAATCGATCGCACTGCCCCAGGGGGTCTGCGCCTCGGTAAAGAAAGAGGGGGCATATCGGCCGAGGTAATTTCCTTCGGGGCCGAAGTGGTTATAGACCACGTCGAGAAATACCATCATCCCGCGCAGATGCGCTTCATCGATCAGGGCTTTGAGATCGTCGGGCCGGCCATAGACGCTGTCGGGCGCGTACCACAGCACGCCGTCATAACCCCAGTTGCGTTGGCCGGCGAAATCGGCAAGCGGCATCAGTTCCAGCGCGGTGATGCCGGTGGCCTTGAGATGATCGAGCTTGCCGATCATGGCGCGGTAAGTGCCTTGCTTTGTGAAGGTGCCGACATGGGTTTCGATCAGGACGGTTTCCTGCCACGGGCGTCCCCGCCAGTCCGCGGCGCGCCATTTGTAACTTGCGTGATCGATCACTTCGCTCGGGCCTGAGACGTCGTCAGGCTGAAAGGCGGAGGCCGGATCGGGGACATCGATCTCGTCATCGATCCGGAATTTGTAGCGCGCGCCGGCTTTGAGGCCGGCTAGCTCGACGGAAAACCAGCCGTCTTCGCCGCGCCGCAGGGGGTAAGATTTTTCCAGCAGCAGATCGACGCGTTTCGCCGCCGGCGCCCAAAGTCGAAACGACGCGCCGTCCGCTGTCAGCCTTGGGCCGAATTGCCGCTCATTCATGCCGAACCCGCAAAGGCGAGGACTGAGCGGGGAGGCGCCTTTGCCTCGCTTCCCGACGCGAAGTCCGCGACCGCTTGTTTAACGTCGGCGGTGTTCAATAGTTGCTGCCAGGTCTTGTATTCCGGAAGCTTCGGCAGCTTGAACGCGATCGCTTCGGGTGCGGCGTTCAGCACGATGAAAATCGGCGCCTGCCCGTGCTCGATCGGGCCCAGCACGTAGGAGAGAAACCGCCCCTCCGGAAAATTCCAGTCCTGCTCCGTCATGTCCTCGGCGGCCGGTGTCAGCCATAACACGCCGTAAGATCCGTCGGCGCGGCGTCCATCGAGCCAGCGACGCGAACGTGTCTGCGGAAAACGCCGGCGTATTTCGGTCATGTGGCCGATGAAATCGGTCAAGTCGTCGCCTTCGCGGCCGAGGCCTTTCCAGTTGATCCAGCCAATCTCGTTGTCCTGGCAGTAGGCGTTGTTGTTGCCGGACTGCGAGTTGCCGACTTCATCGCCGGCCAGAATCAGCGGCAGGCCCTGCGCCAGCAGCAGACACGCGA
>Ga0209117_1001009_pt1 | contig 10355 bp, 13 predicted proteins | sample BlaSpr_A8_OM2_M2_FD_187978 | JGI IMG/M metagenome (GOLD analysis project Ga0209117, IMG submission 187978) | Forest soil microbial communities from Thunder Bay, Ontario, Canada - Black Spruce, Ontario site 2_A8_OM2_M2 (SPAdes) (version 2) | ecosystem: Environmental > Terrestrial > Soil > Boreal...
GCATCAAGCAGATCGAAGCCAAGACGGTCGACTTCGGCGCCTCCGACAAGCCGCTCGAGCCGAAAGAGCTCGACGCCAACGGCCTGCTGCAGTTCCCGATGATCATGGGCGGCGTGGTGCCGGTGGTCAACATCAAGGGCATCGGCGCCGGTCAGGTCAAGCTCACCGGCGCGGTGCTCGCCAGCATCTATCTCGGCACCATCAAGAAGTGGAACGAACCGGCGATCAAGGCCCTGAACCCCACCCTGGCGCTGCCCGACGAGGCCATCTCGGTCGTTCATCGCTCCGACGGCTCCGGCACCACTTTCATCTTCACCCACTACCTCTCCGAGGTGAGCCCGGAGTGGAAGCAGAAGGTGGGCGAGGACGCCTCGGTGGCATGGCCGACCGGGGTCGGCGGCAAAGGCAACGAGGGCGTCGCCTCCTACGCCAGCCGCATCAACGGCGCCATCGGCTACGTCGAGTATGCCTACGCGCTGCAGAACAAGCTCGCCTACGTGCTGCTGCAGAACAAGGACGGGAAGTTCGTCAAGCCGAGCGCCGAGACTTTCCAGGCGGCGGCCGCCAACGCCAACTGGGCGAAGGCGCCGGGCTTCTACCTGCTGCTGACCAACCAGCCCGGGGCCACGTCCTGGCCGATCACCGGCGCCAGCTTCATCCTGGTCTACAAGAACCCGCCGAAGCCCGAGACCACCAAGGCGGTGCTGGACTTCTTCAACTGGGCGTACCACAACGGCGGCCAGATGGCGAGCCAGCTCGACTACGTGCCGATCCCGGACCCCGTGGTCAAGCTCGTCGAGGACACCTGGAAGAACGAGATCAAGGCCGGCGGCGCGCCGGTCTGGACCGGGCACTGAGCCGTACGCGGGGCTGATGAGCGCACCGCCGACCGTGGCACCCGCCGCATCCGCGGCGCCCGCACCCCCCGAACCGGGCGGCGCGGCGCTCGTTCCCCTGAAGGGGCACGTCGCCGCGCACGCCCGCGGCCAGCGCTACGCCGATCGTCTCTTCCAGGGCGGCACCCTGTTCTTCGCCATCCTGGTCTTCTCGCTGCTGGCGGCGATCCTGGTCTCCCTCTACTGGGGAGCGCTGCCGGCGCTTCACCGCTTCGGCTTCTTCGGCTTCGCCAAGAGCCGCGCCTGGAACCCGGTCACCAAGGAGTTCGGCGGCCTGGTCGACATCTATGGCACGCTGGTGACCTCGGCCATTGCCATGCTGTTCGGCATCCCGATCAGCTTCGGCATCGCGCTGTTCGTGACCGAGCTCTGCCCGCGCTGGCTCAAGCAGCCGCTCTCCACCGCCATCGAGCTGCTGGCGGCGATCCCCAGCATCATCTACGGCATGTGGGGGCTCTTCGTGCTGGCACCGTTGCTCGCCGATCACGTGCAACCCTGGATCACCGACCACCTCGGCGGCTGGCCGCTGGTGGGTAAGCTGTTCCAGGGTCCGCCGCTCGGCATCGGCATGTTCACCGCCGGGATCATCCTGGCGGTGATGGTCATCCCGTTCATCTCCGCGGTGATGCGCGACGTCTTCGAGACCGTGCCGGCGATCCTCAAGGAGTCCACCTACGCCGTCGGCGCCACCACCTGGGAGGTGGTCTCGCACATCGTCCTCCCCTACGCCCGCATTGGTGTGGCGGGCGGCATCATGCTCGGCCTCGGGCGCGCCCTGGGCGAGACCATGGCGGTCACCTTCGTGATCGGCAACGCCCACGAGCTCAACAGCTCGCTGTTCATGCCCGGCAACACCATCTCCTCGCACCTGGCCAACGAGTTCTCCGAGGCGATCGGCGGCCTCTACACCTCGTCGCTCATCGCCCTCGGCCTGATCCTGTTCATCATCACCTTCATCGTGCTGGCGTTCTCGAAGCTGCTGCTGATGCGGCTGCAGCGCATGGAAGGGAGGCCGAGCTGATGGCACCCGCCGAAGCGCCGGCGCCGCCCGCCGCCGATGCTCGGGGGGGCGCCCACGCCGCCTACGCCGAGGTCTACTCGAGCGGCCTGTACCGGCGCCGCCGGTGGACCAACCGGGCCGCGTTGGCCCTGTCGGTCGCCACCATGGCGATCGGGCTGTTCTTCCTGGCGTGGATCCTGTGGACCCTGGCGGAGCGCGGCCTGGTGGCGCTGCGGCCGGTGGTGTTCACGCAATCGACGCCGCCGCCGGGCAGCGCCGGCGGCCTGCTCAACGCCATCGCCGGCAGCCTGATGATGACCGTCGTGGGCATCCTGGTGGGAGCGCCGGTGGGCATCATGGCGGGCACCTACCTCTCCGAATTCGGCAAGGACCACTGGTTCGCCGAGATGGCCCGCTTCGTCAACGACATCCTGCTCTCCGCCCCGTCGATCATCATCGGTCTCTTCGTCTACGCGGTGATCGTGCTGCGGATGGGACACTTCTCGGGTTGGGCGGGGGCGGTGGCGCTGGCCATCATCGCCATCCCGATCGTCGTCCGCACCACCGAGGACATGCTGCGCCTGGTGCCGGTCACGCTGCGCGAGGCGGCGGCGGCGCTCGGCGCGCCGCGCTGGAAGGTGGTGGTGCTGATCGCCTTCCGCGCCGCGCGCTCCGGCATCTTGACCGGCGTGCTGCTGGCCATCGCCCGGGTGAGCGGCGAGACCGCGCCGCTGCTGTTCACCGCGCTCAACAACCAGTTCTGGAGCACCAACATGAACGCGCCGATCGCCAACCTGCCGATGGTGATCTTCCAGTTCGCGATGAGCCCCTATACCGACTGGGTGAAGCTGGCGTGGGCGGGATCGCTGCTGATCACCCTGAGCGTGCTGCTCCTGAACATCGTGGCGCGCATCGTCTTCCGGCAGCAGAAAGCGGGGTAACCTTGATGACTGTGTCCGAGCCTCCCCAGAGCCAGACGTCGTCCCCCACCTCCGAGCGCTCGCTGCTGCCGGCGATGCAGGTCGAGCTCGACGACGCGCCCGAGACCCCTGCCGAGCCGAAGATCGAGGTGCAGGGCGTCCACTTCTACTACGGCAAGACCCACGCCTTGAAGGGCATCGACCTGACCATCTACGCCAACCGGGTGACCGCGTTCATCGGTCCTTCGGGCTGCGGCAAGTCGACGCTGCTGCGCACCTTCAACCGCATGTACCAGCTCTACCCGAAGCAGCGCGCGGAGGGCAAGATCATTCTCGACGGCACGATCGATCTGCTCGACCCGAGCCTCGACCTGAACCTGCTGCGCAAGCGCGTCGGGATGGTGTTCCAGGCGCCGACGCCGTTCCCGATGTCGATCTACGAGAACATCGCTTTCGGCGTGCGGCTCTACGAGAACTTGCGGCCCACGGAGATGAACGAGCGGGTGGAGTGGGCGCTACGCAAGGCGGCGCTGTGGACCGAGGCCAAGGACAAGCTCAAGCAGAGCGGCCGCGGCCTGTCGGGCGGCCAGCAGCAGCGGCTGTGCATCGCGCGGGCGATCGCGGTCAAGCCGGAGGTGCTGCTGCTGGACGAGCCGACTTCGGCCCTGGACCCGATCTCGACGGCGGCGATCGAGGAGTTGATCCAGGAGCTGGTCGAGGACTACACGGTGGCGATCGTCACCCACAACTTGCAGCAGGCGGCGCGGGTGGCGGACTACATCGCTCTCTTCTACCTGGGCGAGCTGGTGGAGTTCAACGACTCGAAGACGATGATCACGCGGCCGGCCAAGAAGCAGACCGAGGACTACATCACCGGACGGTTCGGGTAGGGCGTCGCGGCGCGGGGCGGGCGTCGCGGAGGCAGCGATCCGGCCGGTCCGCTGGGGGGGAGGCGGTTCCCCTCTGGCCTTCGGTTGGGCTTGGTGGTGGATGCGGGTTCATCGGACTGCAATGGGCCCAAACTAAGGCAATAATGATCTTGACTCACCACGCGCGGTGCTTGCCCCGCCTCGACCGGCAGCCAACCCATCCGCCGCAGCGCACATGATACAATGATTTGCGCAAGTCGTCTCAAGAGGAGATGCATATGCGCTATGTGCCTATTCTTAAGAGTAAGCCGGCAGAACTCAAAGCGCTTCAGGACTTAGCGCCAGAGATCAAGAGCCAAATTCTTCCTTTTATCGATCTCTTGCCGCCCCAGAAAGACGAATTAGCTGACGCCTGGCTTGAGAAGGTGACAACCAATCTGGCCCGGTCGTGGCCTGCCGAGTTACCGCTCATCGTGGACGGCGGCAGCATTGCCGCAGCTCGGACCTCCACCGGAGAAGCCGCGCTCTTGAAGCTATGGCACCTCTGCCAAGCCCAGGGGGTTGGCTTTACACCCGTCACCTCTCCCTCCCGCCTGGAGGCCCACCAGGCCGCGATACAAGGGATCGTCCGCGACCGCGCGTGCGGTGGACTATGTTTGAGGTTGTCGGGGAGCGACTTCGACTATGATTTTCCGGCGTCGCCACTGACCGACCTCCTCCGTTTCCTGCGTGTAAAGGAGACTGACGCTGATCTTCTTTTGGATTTCGGAGCGCTTTCTGCTGGCCCGGTTGCTCTTCTTATGCGCGCCTATATTGAATCGATACCAAACCTGATGGCATGGCGATCGGTAACCGTGTCATCGACGGCATTTCCACGAGATCTTAGCCACTTCAGTCCGGATAGCGTGAACCGTGTACCGCGAACTGATTGGAAGGCTTGGCGATCCCTATGCTCTCGGCCACTTAAGAGGTCGCCAGACTTTTCCGACTACGCAATACAACATCCTGATCTGATTGATTTTGATCCAAAGGTCATGACCATGAGTGCCGGTCTGCGTTATGCTGCCGAGGAGCACTGGGTAATTGTTAAAGGCCGCGGGCTCAAGAAGCATAAGGCGGCAACGCAGATGCACAAGCTTTGTGCGAAGCTAGTGGCGCTTCCGGAATACAAAGGGCCAGACTTCAGCATAGGCGACAAATGGATTAAGGATTGCGCGGAGAGCCGAGCAACGCATGGGAACTCAATGGTGTGGCGACGGATGGGGACAGGACATCACCTGACACTGACGGCTCATCAGGTCGCCAATGTTGGCGTGCCTTGATCTGGCGTCTTGCGCATTCCCGCAGTTCGTCAATGGAGAGAACCTCAACGAGACGCTGCCAGAGATGCTCACGCGATTTACTCTTTACCCCATTTGAGCACCTCAATGACACGAGAATGTCAAAGACCTCATTTCGCCAGAGTAATTGTGCTATTGAGTATGCATCCACTGACGGATTAGGCTCAGCATTCCGCATTGGCTCAAGTGTTGTATCGGTGCCGCAGTTCTGCGCAACGATGATTCCCCACCAGTCAGGTATTATTGCGAAGATCGGAGCTAGATGCCGGTCGGCAGTGACCAGTGTCACAAAATCGAAGACCTTGGAGTAGGCGTCTGATTGTACCGGGAGGCGCGCCAAGGTATCAGCGGCGCTCTTGATCTCATAGCCGTGAAGGGCACAGTTGGCGACGGCGACATCAATACGAACGCTTCCCTGGCAGAGGCCAAGTTCTTCAATGATTCGTGTATTGGGATCGTTCTCAAAGCTGAAGCGGAGTTGCCGGCGAAGGGCGGTCCTTACGTCGAGGTCCCGCATGAACAGGAGTCTAGCACAAAACCTCTCACGATATCACATGGGGATTAGTTGTTCAACTTCTCTCGGCCTGCTCAAGCCGGAGGCGCGGTAGTGTCTCCCCTACAGCTTCAGCAGCCCGAGAACGCCGTCGAGCCGCTGAAGAAGTGGACTGCGCTGTTTCGGCTCCCCGAACACCATACGGCAGAACTCCAGGGGGTGCAGGTCGAGCGCTTGGCAGATCGCGGCCACGTGGCAGAGCCGGAGCTGAAGGCGGCCCCTCAGCACGCGGCCCAGGTCCACGCCGACGCTCCGCTCGACCATGCGCCTCTCCACCTCCCGCCGACTCATCATGGACAGGTCGATCAGGGTCACCAGCACTTGCCGTGCCCGCTCGACCTCGGGAGCGGCGCTCACTCGGCCCCCTCGCCGTGCGCGGTTGCTGGCTCAAGCCCGTAAATGCGCGCCAGCTCGCGGATGGACGGCAGCGCGGAGTCCTCGAAGTACCGCCTGCCGGCGAAGGCATCCCGCACCAGCTCCTCCAGCAGCTCTCCGAGGGCGAGGTCCCGCAGCTCGGCAACCGCCTTCAACACCTTGACCAAGCGCTTCTCCATGCGCACGCCGGTCTGGACGCGATCGATGCCGTTGGGTACCACAGTCGACTTGGTTCTCATACCTGCCTCCGTTTCAGCCATTCCCGGTATTGGAGTTCAAGCTCGGCGTCGGTCGCCTGCGCCGACCGCTGCAAGCTCACGATGGCGGGGCGAAGCTCGTCTTCGAGGACGCACTCGATGGTCGCCAGCACGTCGGTTGTGCGGTCGTAAGGCTTCCTGCCTTCCTCGCGGTCTGCCATGTCGGCCGGGCGCGGTAGTCCCGCGTGGATTCCCTGTAGCGCGTCCACCAGGGCGAGTAGCTGGTAGGCGACCTCACCGAGGGCGGCTTGCGCCTTGGCGACCGTCCAGGTGTCTGGCATGAGGGACATCATGACCTCATGGCGTCACAACGTCAAGCATCTGGGCATACCATGACGCTATGGCACCGTCCCGGAAGGCCCCCGCCGAGCAGAACGTCGTGCGCAAGACCGTCTACCTGCACCCGGATGAGGCCGAGGCCGTCCGCCTTCGCGCCTTCAAGGAGCGGCGCACGGAGTCCGCCCTGATCCGCGAGGCGATCCGGCGGCTGCTGAAGATCGAGGACTGAGGTAAGCTAGGTCCATGGGGTTGCTTCACGATGGTTAAAAGGCCCGGTCCGGGGACGGTCTCGCTCTCGATCCTCATCTCCGGCGATAGAGTCACCGCAGAGGGGTTCAAGAAGGCTGTTGACGCCTTTTTCGGGGTGCTGAAGGAGGTTACTGCCTCCGTGACCGGAAAGGCCGGCAGCATCGACTGGATCGTCTCTGCGAAGAAGGGCAGCATCAGCCTCGGGGTCAAGGGTGAGGCTGCCCATGCGAAGTATTCGGTGCCGGTGCCGCAGGTTGTCGCCGCCACCTATGCAGGACTGAAGCAAATTCAAACTTCGCGAGCTAGGCCAAGGCACTTTAACGACGACGCCCTGCGTGGCGCCAAGGAACTGGTCCAGCTTGTCGACGGCAAGACGATCTCCGCCATTCGGATTCGTCGCAGCAAGGAATCGGTCGGACTCCAGCCGGAGGCTGTTCCCAATGTTGACGCCATGCTTGTCGGCACGCTGACCGAGGAAGGATTCGTGGAAGGTACGTTAGAAATGATTTCGTCGCGCGGTGGTCTTCATGTCAGTGTATGGGATGCACTTTCCGACAGGGAGGTGCGTTGCGTAGTTGGACCACAAATGCTGGACAAGGTCAAGGCGGCATTCGGGCGCCGTGTCGCCGTCGGTGGAACCATTTCGCACAAGCGCACCGGTGAACCAGTAAGCATAGCGGTTGAGACCATAGAAGTGTTTCCGACCGACGACGAACTGCCAACCGCCGACGACGTTCTTGGAATTCTAGCAAAATGACGCCTAGGCGACTGCCGCGCCTAATCTACTGGGATAGCACTTGTTTCCTTGCTTGGCTGCGCGCTGAGGTCGGTCGCGTTAAGGACTGCCGCGACGTTCTTGATGCGGCGAGACGCGGCGAGCTGCGTATCGCTACGTCGGCGATCACCCTTGCCGAGGTGGTCAAACTAGACAAGGGGAAACTAGAACTGACTCAAGATCAAGAGAGGAAGATCACCAGATTCTTCCAGCGCAGCTACATCGTTGTAATTCAAGTCAGTCGTGCGGTCGCCGAAGAGGCACGCGCTCTAATCTGGAAGCACGGCCTGAACAATAGAGACGCAGTGCACGTCGCAACCGCCCGCGTGAAGGGTATAACCGAGATCCACGCATACGATCAGCACTTCCTTAACCTCGACGGGCAGTTCTCGAATCTCTCTGTGCGCAAGCCGCAGGTGCTACAACCGTCACTCCCGCTGGAAACACCAGGACAGACGATCGAGGACTTAGATGACGATCGGGTTCACTAGCGGGATCGTCCGCCACTGTACCGACAACTCCTCGGAGATTCGGCATGCGTCTACTAAAAGAGGTTAGAGACTTCGGCGCGATTGCCGCTGAGGACGATGACATCAAGCGGTTCTTTGTTCAGACGCCGGTATATGAGGACCTCATGAAAGGCGACCGGCAGGTCGTGGTCGGACGAAAGGGGTCCGGAAAGACCGCCCTCTACCTTGCGCTTATCGACCGTACGGACGGTAAATCGTTTTTTGCGCGCGGCCTACCTTTCTCCGATTACCCTTGGGCATTGCACGCCCGTTATGCTCACGAAGCAACGACTCGACACGAGCGCTTTCTATCATCGTGGCGCTTTCTAGCGTTCATGGAACTATTCAAGGTCCTGCTTACGGAAAGTGACCGGGGCTCTCGCTATCAAGGCTCTGCTGCTCGCGATGCAATGGCGAGCGTCGAGAAATTCATTCAGGATAACTGGGGAGCTATTGCTTTCGATTACAAGAAGACGTTCCCTAGCGGCGGGTTTAAACTGTCCGGATTTTCTCTGGCGCCGCAGGTCGCTGGCTTCGCCTTGGGAGGAGTTAACGTTCAGCGGTCGGGGAGTCTTGGCGAAACGCTAGAGCGGCTAAACGAGTGGCTGTGGAATGTTCTTCTCGCTATTGGGCGCTATGCGCCAACCGTCTACATCCTGTTCGATGAACTGGACGCAGGCTATGATCTTGCTTCCGACGACTATGTAGATCGCGTCATTGGACTGCTTCTTGCTGTACGTAAACTGTCACGAGAATTCAAGGATTCCGAACTACCCTTCCACGCAATAGCGTTCCTGCGCGGTGATATATACGACTCTCTGCATTTCGGTGACAAGAACAAGTTGACCGATAGAAATGTTACTTACCTTGCCTGGAACGATGACCTCAACTACCGGGGCTGTTCGCTGAAACAGCTTATTGACCATCGCGTCCGCGAAGCTATTGACCTTCCGCAAGAGACGCGCGATCCATGGTCTCAAGCATTCGATGACGATGTTATGCGAGGGACGCAGCATAAATTCAATCATATGACTTTCAGGTCTTACCTTAGACCGCGAGACATAATTAAGTTTGCTAATTGTGCGCTCAACGAGTACAAGCAGCGTATCGCACGGGTGCCGGCCAACGGTACGCGACCCTCTCTGATGAATAATGCGGATATCATCTCTGCGCGGAAGGAGTACTCGCGTTATCTTTTGAGCGAGCTGGACGACGAGATCGCTGCGACTACGCCGCGCTGGAACGATTACATGGAAGTTCTCAGGCAAATTCAGGCAACACGTTTTACAAGACAGACCTTTGACGAGGCTTATGCAGGCGTAGGGGCTCGGGTTGTGATGGATGAAGGTGCCGCCGGCCTTCTTTCATTTTTCTATAGGTACTCTATTATTGGCTTTGAGCGGTCGGCGGGTGCCTCTGGCCTAGAGCACCATTTCAGATATCTTGATGAGACAATTAGTTTCAATCCAGATGCAAGATCCTTCATGGTACATCGCGGCCTCAAGGAGGCGTTGGAGCTGCGAGAGACGGGAGTTGACGCTCTCGATTCACAAAATGGCTAAGACTTCTTGCGCATCCGCCCCTCTTGGTATAGCCGCTCCTGCTCGTCAATCTCCGCCTTGGGGACGGAGATGATGCGGCGCGCGAAGTCTACGAATTTGGCGAAGGTGGGAGTTGACGGAAACGGCGGCAGTGGGGGCAGCTCATCGCTTCCCCTCCGGGCCTTTTCGGCGCCCGCGTCCTTGCCGCGCTTCATGTAACCGTCACCTCGGCCCCGGTGAGGGCCGCGTAGGTCAGGCGCTTGCCGATGATGCCGGCCGCCGCGCGTAGGAAGCGCATGCCGTCGGTCATCTTCCGGTTGTTGAACCGGAAGGTCTGCTCATCCAGGTAGCGGAAGAGGTGGAACGGCTCGACGCTGACATAGGTGCCGTGGATCGACCGCTTGAGCAGCGACCAGAAGTTCTCCATGCCGTTGGTGTGGATCTTCCCTTCCACGTACTTCTCGGCGTGGTTGATGACGCCATGCACGTAGTCGGCGCCCAAGTCGTCGTAAGACTTGAGGGTATCAGTGAACACCTCGGAGCCTTCCTCGACGTGCTCCCGCACCTCGGGGGACAGGCTCTTGCGCTTGGTGTTGGGGACCACCCTTGCCACCTTGATGGTCGAGTGTCCGTCTTCGCCGTGGCGTTCCAGCAGCCCCATGACCGCGGTCTTGCCCATGGGACCGCGCCCCGTGATCTTCTCGGCGCGCTTGCCCTTGTGCATGAACCGGGCCTTGCCGCCAATGAAAGTCTCGTCCACCTCGACCTCGCCGGAGATCTTCCCGAACCCGC
>Ga0209117_1001010_pt1 | contig 10352 bp, 15 predicted proteins | sample BlaSpr_A8_OM2_M2_FD_187978 | JGI IMG/M metagenome (GOLD analysis project Ga0209117, IMG submission 187978) | Forest soil microbial communities from Thunder Bay, Ontario, Canada - Black Spruce, Ontario site 2_A8_OM2_M2 (SPAdes) (version 2) | ecosystem: Environmental > Terrestrial > Soil > Boreal...
ATGTTCCATGTACGCTCTGCCCACGGCACGGTTTTGCCGTTGATTCTGTAATCCGCCAGCAGGACGGAGTACAGATCGTCAACGGTCACTCGGCCAGAGGCTACCGCGTCACCGTTCGCATGTTTCAGAATCTCCGCCTTGAGCGTGTCCAATGCTTCGCGGCGGGACTCGGTTTCCGCGCTCTTCTGAATCACCCGGCCCGATACGGAAAACTTAATCCACCAATTGCGGGAATTGCTCGGCAGATAAACGGAGCCTTGACCGCGCTTGCCTCTTGGTTTTTTCTCTGTGCTTTCCACGGGGTTACCTCCCGATGATTTTCTTGCGTGCGTATTCGGAAACGGTTTCGCCTTGTTTCTCAGCAGCGGCGCTAAGAGCCTGAAACTCTTTGCTTGTTAGACGCAGCCGGATAATTGTCTCCCGCCTGTCCTTTGCTGCCTTTGTTGGCCGTCCCCGTTTCTTCATGGCTTTATTGTCCTACGATAATTAGGAAATGTCAACCCCTATGTTTCTCGACAAACTTCTCCACGTCGGCCAGAGTAAAGCGCAGCGGCCCGCCTTTCGTCAAGCGGACACAGGGCAGCTCCCCGGCGCTCACCTTGCGGCGAATCGTGATCTTGGAGACGGCCAGGAGCTTTGATACTTCCGCAATGCTGAGTAGGGGTGTCATTGCGCAGCATCCTCTGTTCTTTCTGGGATCTGCGGGCCAGGCTCCAAGTAGGGCCGCAACTCTTCGCGCACAGGTCCGGAATAGGGATATTTCTTTTTGATTAGCTCGGCTTGAAAGTGGAGTGCCTTGCGCGTTTCATCCGAGACGGTCACAAGATGCTCTTTAGGCTGATAGGACTCTAGGACTTTCCTTGCAGCGGCGGCCAGTTCATCGGCCACGCGCAAGCGTTCTTCTGGCGGCTCTTGTGGCACTTGCTTCGGAGCGGGTAGATACCTCGGCATAGCCTTGCCATCGGCAAACCATTGGAGCATTGTTTTTATCGGGCCATCGGGCAGCAAGTTTTCCTCCTGTTTCCCGTAGGCCGTGAAGGATTCAAGGAAACGTTTCTTTGCCCAAGTATGCAGGTCTGCTACCGAGTCAAAGTCCCGCCAGACGCCAGCCGCCCTTGCGGCTTGAGCGATGCGGTCCCGTAGTCGCGGCATTCCTCGCGAGAATCCACCTGGCATATCGGGATTCCAGAAGCGGCGGCGAAGTTCTAAGACGTATTCCCATGCCTGCTCTGCGGCTTCATCTGTCGCATTGCTCTCGGCCTGGGCAACGTGCTTGCGAATGTCGGCAACCTTTACGGGCCAGTAGGGGCATTCTCTGAGAGTCTTACGGAACGCGGCCAGCAGGACAGCGGGAGATAGATCGGACAAACCCTCAAGCCAGATTGAGCAATAGACGGCTTGCGTCTTGGCGTCGAGCGAGGCTCCGGCATTGACGGCCAGCTTGGCCACCCATTCGCTAATTAGTGATTCGAGCGTTGGCGGCGAATCCGCGCATTGTCGTTTCGACGGCGCTGTTAATGTCCTTTCCATTCGCTCCCCCTTTCGGCTGAGTGATTCGAGAAAACCAGTTGTATAGAAATCGGTTTGTTTTCCTTGGACGGCGCTCCGGGTTTGCCTCTAGCCAGGAGTCTGCTTTGCGGTACTCGGCGGGGCGGTCAATCCACGGAAACCCCTCCCCTAGCAAGGCATCTTGTTTTGTGGTGACTGAGAAATGCAGGCCGGAAAAAGAGGGCGACGGCGCAGCCGGAGCCTCTTTCTTTTTCTCCTGTCTCCCTTCTCTATTCTCTTTTCTTCTCTGAGCGGCACTATGCTCGACACCGTGCTCGACACTCTGCTCGCCATCCTGCTCGCGGGGGACATACGATAATTCGGCGGGACTCTTTGACTCTAAAGCGTTTAACTGCTCGCCATTGTGCTCGCCTTGGGTTATCGGGAATTTGTGTACCAGAATCGGATAGCAGGAATGCAGGCCGGGGACGGCAAAGCGGCGGATATAGTCTCCGTGCTCCATCTTTTCGAGCACGTCTCGCGCTGTGCGTTCTTTCAATCCCAGCTCGCCAGCGAGGGACTTAGCGCAGCCCTTCCAGATTCCAGTGCGGGTGTCGGCCTGGCTGCAAACGTAGACAAAGGCCAGAGCCTCTAGGTGGGACATCCTTCCGTCGCGGATATGCTCCCAAAGTCCCCGGCGAATAGGCGCGAATCCGTTTTCCTTGCTCATGGCACCAACTCGAAAGACGGCTCAGGCTGGCGCATCTTTTCTTCGCGCTCGCGCACGATTTCATCCCAGGACTTCGACGGCACAGGCTTGGGGGATTGTGGAGGACGCGGAGTAGGGGAAGGATTCTCATGCAAGAGGACATAGCGAATGACGGACGTGCCAGCCGGCAGAGTCTTTATAAGGTGTCCGTCGTGGCGCATTTCTGAAATCCGATTGCGGGGCGAGCGGCCAAAAAGATGAGGCTGATCGTACAGCTCAGAAGAAAGGACGCCAGCGGGACCGCGCTCGCGGAGCAGGGCCAGGATGCGGTCATAGTGAGATCGTGTCCGCGGCGGTGCGCCAGTGCCGCGGGGCGGGCGCGATTCTGCTACTTCGCCAAGTGTGGGGCGGGGCGATTGTATCGTGTCACGATATTTGGTAGAGTGCTGCTGCATAGCTTCTACGCTTACGGGCCGGAGAGTTCCCCGCGTCCCCGACGCATTCTCTCCGGCCTTCCTATCAAAAATAGTTTTCAAAATCCCTTGACGGCTCCCGATTTTGCGTTCATACTTCCTGTGCTATATGCTTATGTGCTAGCACATACTAACGTAGCACAAACCGAAAAGCAAGAGGCAAAGATGACTCTGAAAAGAAAGTGGCTTAAACCGGAAACTCTTGAGCGCATTAGCCGGAACCCCCGGCTAGCCGACAGGCCCAAAACGATGGGCGGCAAGCCTGCCATCGGGGGAACTCGGCCAATCCAAGAGATGAGAGAAGCGCTGGGATTAACGCAAGCGCAATTGGCTGAGGCGACCGGACTCCGCAGAACCATGATTGCCAATCTTGAGAGCGAGCGCTATGCGGCGATTATTTGGGTGGGCATCAAGATGTATCTGGCGCTCGCCAGCATTGCCGCCAAAAAGCAATTGACGCCGCTGTATGAGGAAGCAAAGAAGGACGTGCAGAGGTTCATTGATTTTCAGCGCGACTTAAACGCGCGAACCATACGGAACGCTGAACGCGAGGCCGAGAACAAGCGCAGGAAAGTTAAATCGCTCGAAAAGCGACTCGCTGACGAGGAAGCGCGGTTGCGGGAGTTGTGATGGTGGCGGTCACGACTCCGAGCCGGGCCACGCGCCGGGAGATTTGCCGGAAGCATGGCGTGGATTTCGGCCAGGAATTTATTCAAGGCATTCCCGGGCAGCGAGAAAGTTTTTGGATCGGCGCTTGTCGAGAATGCGAGGACGAGATTCGGCGCGAGCAGCAAGCGGCGGAAGAACTCGCAAAGCAGACTGAGGAGATTACGGCGGAAACAGAGCGGCGAATTGCGGCTGACTCTCAATTCGAGGAGCGAGTTAGAGAACTCGCGGCGGCGGACTTGGCGGAAGCGGTGGGACAAGTGGTAGCGAGCTATTGCGCGCTGCACCGTCCCGAATGGGAAGAGTATCACCGTGACTTGGAATGGAACCGCATCGTCAGGGAGATTCAGGCCGAAAGATCGGCGGCAATCATTTCTCGGCTAGAGGAAGAGGAGGAATAGGCGATGGCGACAGTACGGTATCGAGTGCTGTACCACTCGGAAATTGCGGGGAAATTCGACGCGCATTTCGGGCATCGGACGGCGCTGGTATCAGCGGCGGACGCCATCATAGGCGGCGAATCGCGCCCCGTTCCCGTGAACATTGCCACGGCTCTATCAAACAACAGCCTGCACAACACGAAGGCGGGCGCTGTGACGGTGCTCGACAATGTGGCGAATTTAGACCCAGGTTCCGCTGTAACAGTGAGCTAGAAGGGGCAGCATGGCGGTCGATTACATTTGGAAGGTCAATTATCATTTCGAAATTTCCGGGAAACTTGTCGGCATCCAGAAACAAATGCATGTGCAGGCGGGCATAGTCAGTCGAACAGATGGAACAGCGGGGCCGGACGTTGCGGGCGTGCGCACGTCAATCAGCAACAATGATCCCGCGCCGACAGGGGCGATTCTAGTTCTCGATAATGTCGCTCCATCTACGGCGGGCTTCGGATTTAATTAGGGGAAAAGAAAAATGTCAGACATCACTGATTCGGTTTTCCAGCAGCAAGTAGCGGATTCGCTTTTAGAAGATTCGAACATCATTGCCGTACTGCCGCATCAAGGAAACCTTCATCCTCAAGATACGGGGAGCGACGCAGAGCGCGGCGACAGTGTATTCGACAATCCGGACGACTACTTCTCCGACGTGCTCTATGACCAGCAGCACAATGCAGCGGTTTTAGGCGACGAAGGACTCCGGCAAAAGTTAGTCAAAGAAGGGCGGCAAGTCGAGGAACAGGCGGAAGAAATCAGCGAAGAGGAGCGGCTTACTTCATCCCCTGAAGAGCGGGGCGTGCAAAGGCTTGAGCAGCTAGAGGCTCAGAGGGCCAAAGCAGGCGGGGAGCAAGCGAATCAAGCTCAGGAGCAGGAACAGACGGAACAGGCTCAGGCTCCCACGGCGGAGAGCGTACAGCAAGGAATCGCGGCGCTTGAGGCAACCGTCGAGCAGCACCAATTGAATGATCCGCAAACTGCAAAGACATTCTCGGAGGAGTTTTGTTCTGCGCTCGGCACTGACATCTACCGGGCCGGGATTGACGTTCAGGCGCTTGGCAGTACGGTTGCTAAAACGGCTTTGTCTGCCCTCCAAGTGTATGAGGCGGCTCAAGGCAATATCGAATCGCTTCCGCCGATACCGGCAGAGTCGGCGCGGGCGTTCTCTTACGATCTGCTCAAAGGTCTAGGAATAGACCCGCGCACGGTTGACGTTGACCAGCAACTCTTGTCACAGACCGTTCTCGGCGGGGTGTTGAACTTCTACGACACTTTCCAGAAGTACGGCGGGAGCGTAACGGATCTGGCGAAGCTCAACGATCCCCAGGCCGCGGAGATGTTTCTTGGAAACTTCATGCGGGCGCTCGGCTCAGACCAGCCGGTGAGCAGACAGACCGCAATCAAGGTTGCGGACGCGCTCGGCAATTACTTGCTCGGCTTTATCGGGAAAATCAACACAGCGAATCAGCGGCAGGAAGAAGCACGGCAAGGGCAAGGCTCACGGTCCAACAGCGGACGCGGGCGCGGCCAGCGTGTTCCTAAGAGATTCCAAGAAGGCGTGAAGGGCGCACGCGCTCCGCGATTCCAGACGAACAGCGGGCCGGGCGAGCCATTCTCAGCCGATGTTATGGACGGCTGGCAGCACGAAACGGGGCGACTATGACGCAAAGCAAGGCGGCATTTTACGGGGAAGATGGCAGGCCGTCTTTGTTCGAGGTTATAGCGAATCTCCGCGCTCTCACCGGCTGCGATAGGTGCGCGAGTGAGCTAGTCGAGGCGGCGAACGAAGTAGAGCAGAGGTGCGCGGGGGCGGCGCTCATGGAAATGCCTCACTGGATTAACTGACGATGGATGCTCCATTCATTGACGACTCGATGGCCGACAGTGGGACAGCGGCGGACATCCTCAAGCGGAAATTCCCGGGCTTGCTCCCCGATGCGCCGTCGAATGGCAACGCTATCCCTTTGTTGAACGCGGTAGCTCCGCGGCCTACTTTGGGCGCGAATACTCCCGATGTTGCTAGGCCGTCTCCTACCGGCGCCGCGAATGACCCATACACCCCACAAGATTTAATTCCCCGTCAGGGTGCGGCTCCAACACCCCCGCCCAGATCGCCTAACTCTTACTTGCCTTGGACGCAGGAATATCGGGATTATCAGCAAACACAGAGCAAAGCACAAAAACTCGGAACGATTCTCAAATCCGGTTTGATGGGCGCGATAGCTGGACAGGCCGCGAGTGAGCAGGCCGTCATTCAATCTGGCGGGCGGCGCTCTGCGGGATTCGGTACAGGCGCGATGGCCGCGATTGAGCAGCCGATACAGCAGGCCGCACAGCAACAGCAAGTACAGCGCGGCGGTTTAGAGAATCAGATTCTAGGCGCTCAGGCGCAATTCGCGCCACAGATGCAAGCTCTAAATTTCGGAAAAGTGATGGCCGACATTCAGAAAAATCTTGCGGACGCGGGGAAGGCGACGGCGGAGGCGGGCGCTATTCCAATGAAAACGGCGCTTGAATCCGCGCAAGCTCTCGCGGCGCGCTACAAAGAGGAACCTGCCAGCGGCCAACTGATTGACCTACAAACCGGCCAGCCTTACGGCAATTCGGCGGGCCTTGCTCCCTTGTCGGCGGAAGAGGCATCGGTACTCGGAAAAAACGAGGGCGAGCGCGTGCCGATCAAATTGAAAAACACGGCAAGCGAGATCGTCAATCGTGGAATTAAATCCGTGTCTGCGGGCGGGCGGCAATTGTTGGTTGACGGCCAGGGCAACACCATTAAGGACTTGGGCCAGGCTACTCCGATGGCCGTTATCAACGCGCAGCAGCAGCCCACGCCAGTAACGCCAGAAATGAAAAATGCCGTAGATATGGTGGGCAACGGAAAGGTTGACCTGGCTACAGCTCTCGCGCCCTTCCGCAGATTCCCCGGAGCGTCGGAATCTTTTCTAAGCGACCTGAACGCAAGGTATCCGGACTACAACCAAGCGACCTATGGCGTCGGCAAAAAGACGATGGAGTACTTCACGACTGGCGAAGGCGCGAACGAACTCAATGCGTTTCGGACGGCAATTGCTCACGCGGATTTGCTCGACCAGGCGGCCACGGCGCTCCAGAACAAAAACATGAAGGCGTACAACACGGTCAAGAACGCGCTCAAGACGCAGTTTGGCGACCCGGAGCCTACAAATTTCAACGTGATCGCCAACGCCTACACGCGCGAAGTGACGAAGGCTCTAAGCGCCGGTCACATCACGGACGGCGAAGTGAATACGCAGGGCGCGACGATGCCGCAAAACGCAGGCCCGGAACAGATTCACGGGGCCGTGCAAGCGTACAAGAATTTGATGGGGAGCAAGGCGCAGCAACGGATGATTCAATACGAGCAGGGATTGCAGGGCAAGCCCGCGTTTCCGAATTTTGGGGGTGCGATGCCGTCAGGCGCGACGATGAAAGTACCCGGCTCTGACGGAAAACTCCATTGGTCTGACGGCAAGAAAGATTTAGGAGTCGTTCAGTAATGCCAGATGGCGTCACGCTCGATTTTAGCAAGGCGCAGCCGATCAATCCGCCTGCCAGCGGCGGGGTGTCTCTCGATTTTTCCAAAGCGCAGCAAGTACAGCCGTCTTTCGGTGAAGGCATGGCGCACGCCAGTTTAGTGCGACTCCTGCAAGAAAAGGCCGGAGAGCTTTCCGACTGGGCGACACAGAAACGCGACAAAGCGGAGATGGCGAATCTATCCGACGTAGCGCAAGGCAAGCCGGGGATGCCGATACCCGCATACGCTCCGAGCGCAGGGTACGATCTACTCGCGCGCACTTCCGGGCTTGTCAGTTCATTCCTGAAACCGGAAAACCTTGCCATCACGGGCGGGGTTATCGCGGCGAACACCAACCCGGTTACGGGAATCCCCGTTGACGCGGCGCTTGTCGCGCACGGCGGCTATGGTGTTGTCAAAAATGCCCCGGCAGCATTCGGCGGCAATCCCGAAGCGGCACAAAACATGCTCCTGAGCGGCGCAGAAATGGCCGGGGGCGCGGCGGGAACGGGGGCGCAAGTCCGGGCAGTTCCGCGCGCGGCCCAGAACTTTGTAAACGCTCCGGGCATCTTTGCGAAGATGAAAAGTGCGGCGGGCGCTTCACTTCCGACAGATGTACCGACCGGGCCAAGAGCAGCGGCGGCAACGGCGACGCCAAGCAGATCAGCGGCGACCGCCCCTGCTCCCGCCGTAGAGGGAGGCGCAGGGCCAGAAGCGGGGCCAGTAGCTCCGGGCGCTCCGGTTGGCAGGATGGCTCAGGTGCTTGGCGTCACAGACCCGCCCCCGGCGCAACTCCTAACGAAAGCGATTAAGCCTCTCGCGTCGAATACCGGATGGGATGCGGCGCTCGAAAAGGCATCCCCGCTTATGAAGGCCGCTGAGACGGATTTAGGCCATCCCATTACGGGCGTTGACGATGCGTTGCAAGCGGCAAGCATTGCGAAGAAAGGAATCTGGAAACAGTACGCGGCGAAGCTCCAGCAAGCGCAAGAGGCTTTTCCGAATGCGCCAAGCATGAGCACGATTGACGGAAACGAGATTGCGGACGCGATGATGAATAGCATAGACAAGCGGACGCGGCTTCAGAATCCCGATCTTGTCGAGAAGATCCAAAAGGTTGCGGACACATACCGCCGTCCGATGGGATTAGATGAGACGGAAGATTTTCTCCAGTCGGCAAACAACGACTTGCACAGCTACTACGCGAAAAACAAAGTAGGGCGGCAGGTTGCGGCGAAAGACCCGGAAACCGGCCACGTCGTAGCAGAGGCGGACCAGCTCAGGGACTCGCTCTATTCGAAGCTAGACGATCTGACCGGGCCGGGGGCGGCGGACTTGAAGCAGCAGTACGGCGCGCTCTCGAACATCGAGAATGAATTGCTGCGGCGGAAGAACGTCTCCGCGCGCCAGCAACCCGACAGCTTGGCGGAACAAATCGGCATGGCGCGGTCATTCGGCAAGATTGCGGTGGGAACCTTGCGGGCGAGTCCATCGACCATGCTTGAGGGCGTGCAGAGTCTTGCGGCTGCGAAATTTCTCAAGGCGCGAGGGTTGACGGACAACATGATTATGCGGGCTTTTCAGGCGCTCGGCTCTCAGGGGCCTGGGGCGACTCCCATGCCAGCGACGCCCCCGGCGACTGCGCCGGCGGCAACGGGAGCAGGAGCAGGCGCGGCGGCTCCAGATGAAACGGGGAGCAACAATTCAGGGCCGATTGCTACGCTTATGAACTATGACCCGGTACAAGCGCGGCAGGCTTTCAAGAATCCGATTGTGCAAAACGCGCTCAACGCGCTCAACCCCGGAGCGGCTGATTCCCTTATACGAAAGTACGGGGTAGCAGACACGCGGAAGTATTTCCGGGGCCGCAATGCCTAAGCGCGGCAATTCTTTTTACGGCGACAGCGGGACGATGTTCAGCGAGCAGACAAGGGATGAGATCGAAAAAAATGCTGGCGCGGGACACAAAGGCAACGATGTCGATTTTAGTCAGCGTACAGCGCAGAGCGAGGCGGACGAATACACGGAACAAGCGGAGCGCATGGTGTGGAGCATGGCGCGGGATGGGAAGTTTGGCATCCCGGCAGACCCAGATGGACGGCAGAAGTGGATAGAAGGGCTCGCGGAACAGCTACGCGGGAAACCGGCGCAAGTAGCGCAGCCGCAAGAGCCAGAGGAAAAGCCTTTTAGCAGTAACGAGTTTTGGAGCGACCCGGAGGAAGTAAAGCGAGCAGGTAAAGCAGTACGACCGCCGAAGCTCTAAGAAAGGAGAAACGCAGTGGCAATGTCAGAGGGTGAAACAAAAGAAACGATCGACTATATCAGGCGGGGAGAGGAATACCTGCAATCGCACAAGCCGAAGGCGGACCCCGACTTGTACGAATTGCTCAAGCGCATTCTGAACGTCTGCAAGAGACTTGCGGGCGACCGTGGTCCGTTAGTCGAGTAGCAGTCAAATTCTGAAAAAGGAGAAACACAGTGGCAATAACAACCAAAAGAGGGAAACCCATAACAGGAACAAATACTGCAATGCGGCCTCGGCCTCCCGTTTTGAGCGATGCGGCGCATACTTCGAGCGATGCACAGAAGATGGTACGGCGACCCCCGGATCCGTTCGCAGATCCTCAAGGCTTGCTGAACGTACCGGCTCCCACGAATCGGACAGAGCGATTCAGCGGCAACAATGCGACGGAAGGACGCACGCGCTTTCTCCGTTCTTCGAAAGTCGGTTGCGCGAACACTTCTCTCTCAGCCGATGAAATGGCTGCTATCGGCTACGGGCCTAACGACACCAAGAGCAGCAACCCGATCATCAGCGGTCGGCCTACGCAAAATCAGCAGCGCAAAATGGGACCGGATTCTCAACCGCGCACCATGGGAGGCAATGGACAGAACACGCGGCGCACCTCGCAATCAGTTCCAGCACGGGAACACGGGAAAGTCCCAGGCGATTACGGAGGCATGAGGAACTACACGGACCCGACGGGCAACAAATTCGCAAACGGCGCGATGTACACCGATGGCGTGAAAAAGGGCTCACGCGCCCG
>Ga0209117_1001011_pt1 | contig 10343 bp, 9 predicted proteins | sample BlaSpr_A8_OM2_M2_FD_187978 | JGI IMG/M metagenome (GOLD analysis project Ga0209117, IMG submission 187978) | Forest soil microbial communities from Thunder Bay, Ontario, Canada - Black Spruce, Ontario site 2_A8_OM2_M2 (SPAdes) (version 2) | ecosystem: Environmental > Terrestrial > Soil > Boreal...
CAGGGAATTAGAGATGTTGTTGGACTCGATTTTGGCGTGCTGCCCGCCCCCGAAGATGCCGACCTGGTTTGTGGCGACAGTGTTATGTTCAACTCGTACGTCATCGGACTGAAAGATCAGTATGCCGGTGGCGTTAAACGCGCAGTTTGTGAGAGAAACGCAGGGAGACCACACGTTGTCCGTGACGGTATTACGCAGGACGCGCCCCTTCCCGCCAAAGCCGATTTGAATGCCATTTTGCGCGGCGCCGGTTGTCGGACCAAGGCCAGTGACAACGTTATTGGTGATGGTGACTTCGGCGCCGGATTCATTGCCGGTGATTCCGTTCTTCTGATAGTCGTGGATGCTGTTGTCGTCAATGGTGACTTTGGAGGTTTCGCCGCCGAGGCTTTGCACGACGATGGCATCACCGCTCTGGCAGCCATTGAGTGAAACGGAGAGTTTGGTGTTACGGACCGCGTTGTGTTCGATACTGCCCGATGAATTCTGGTACAGGATGCCGATGAGGTTCGGAGAGCACTCGGTTATGCCATTTTTCGAGGTGTCCACGATGAGGCCTTCGATTTCGACCTTCGCAGCATCCTTGACGAGGATGGCGGCGGCTATTGGGGTGCCGGAAAAACCGGTGGTGTTTGCCACCATATTGCTGGGCAGCACGATCGCGCCATTGTCGCCTTCGATGCGTAGTGATTTGTTGATGAAAAGCTGTTCGCGATACGTGCCGGGGCAAACTCGGATCATACTGCCGGGGTTGGCAGCATTGATGGCGGCCTGAATGGACGTGAATGTTGCGGCGGGGCATTGGACTTTATCGTCATCGACGAGCAGGTCAGGCCTGTGATCGCGGTCCTCCGCCGCAGCAGCCATACGCGGGACCAGAAAAGAAACCGAGAGCAGAAGAAAAACAGACTTTCTCATTGTAATTCTCCAACTTGAGCTTCGAGACACATTACCCTGAAGGGCGGGATATCGATAGAGCTTGAGCATACAGCGCATGTCGTTTCTGCGTTCCTCAGCTCATAGGGCGTAAATTCGATTGACAGAACCTTTCGAGTCAGTATCTGGAGTGTCCGCCCAAGAACACAACAGCCTATGTTGCCTAGCATCTATAGATGAGAGGAAATCTGGAGTCTGTTCATTTTGGAACACATATGCCGTGGCCGCATCCTTTTCACAAATGACCCGCCCCGCGAGACTGTAGGGTTGATTCATTGGGGACTCAAATCTAAGCGGAGAACAACGACAGTTCTGTAGAGTTTTAGAATCCTCCCCTAGGGCGTGCCAGATTCGCTGGTCACCTGCTGCAGTTGAAGACCTTCTCCGCATCGTTGAGTACATCCACCAAGAAATCCATCTGCGCGCCTGAGAAGGAAGCTGAGGACGCGGCGGCAGGGGCGTTTGGAGGAGGAAGAAAATAGTGCTTGACATATGCCCATATGGGAATGTATTGTTGCGCCCATGGCACGAGCGGCGACGACTTCGGATGCTTTCAACGCGGTGGCGGAGCCGCGGCGGCGGGCAATCCTGAACTATCTCGCACTGCAAGAACGGCCCGTGGGGGAGATTGTGGACTCTCTGGGGCTGGAGCAGCCGTCGGTTTCGAAACACCTGCGCGTTTTGCTTCAGGTGGGCCTTGTCAACGTGCGCCGCGACGGCCGGCGGATGCTGTATCGAACCAACGCGGAGGCGATCCGGCCGCTTCACGAATGGACGGAAACGTTCGAGCGCTACTGGCGTCATCAATTAAGCCGCGTCAAGGAACGCGCCGAGCGGAAAAGCAATCCATCAAACGACGAGAGACCGGATTTCAGTCCAAGGAGGAAAGATGATTTCGACGGGAATAAGAATTGAGGATTTGACGTTAAGCATTACAGAGGAAATCCACGTGCGCGCGCCGCTGGAGGCGACGTTTGCCGCTCTGCTGGAGCAGCTCGGACCCTTCAACGAAACGGCCGAAGACAAACCCATGCCCATGAAGATCGAGCCGTGGCCAGGCGGCAGATGGTACCGCGACCTGGGCGACGGGAACGGCCACAATTGGGGACACGTGCAAGCCATCAAGCGGCCGACACTGCTGGAAATCTGCGGGCCATTGTTCATGTCCTATCCGGTAATTTCCAATGTGCAGTATCGCCTGAGCCAGGCGGATGGCGGAACCCTGATTCAGTTTCGGCACTCGGCGCTCGGATTGATTGAGGAGGACCACCGCAAGGGAGTCACGGGGGGCTGGAAGCATATCCATGAAGGCGTTCGGAAGCGGGCGGAGACGTCGCGTTTGCGGTGAACGGCGACGCGGTGGGCCTTGTCCCGGCGACGGGAGAAAATTATGTGTCCATTTTGCATCGGCAGCGCGCTGCTGCTGGCAGGAAGTTTGATGTCGGCGGGCGGATTGACCACGCTCGTGGTGATGAAGTTGGGCGCGAAGCACGGCGCAAATGAATCAGTCCAGAAACCAAATCCAAAGGAGGAAACATGGGAGAAGCAACGAACGAACAAGTCAACTTGATGTTGCGTCTGTACGAGGACCGGCGTGAGCCACGGCTGCGCGAAGCGCGGGAGTGGTTCTCGGCCAACTTCCACGCAAAAAACGAGGAGGACTTGATGCGTATCTGTCCTCCCGGTAGCCGGGAAAACACATACATGCGCATGGTGCTCGGTTATTGGGAAATGGTGGCGAGCATAGTCAACCGCGGCCTTATCGACGAAGAGTTTTTCTTCGAAAGCACCGGGGAGCAATGGGGCGTCTGGGAACAAGTGAAGCCAGTTATCGTGGCGTGGCGCACGATGTTCAGCAGCCCGAAGTTCCTCAGCAACCTCGAACAGCACTGCAATCGCCTCGAATCTTGGCGCGAGAAGCGCAACCCCGGGTCCAACGCAGCCATTCGCAAAGTACTTGCGCAAATGCAACAGGCGGGCCAAGCGGTGAAGGCGCAGGCCGCGGGCAGCTAGAGTTCGGGCTCGAAGCCCGCTCTATATTCTGTCAACGGCCGGTGGATGCGGGAGTTTGCTTGGGCAAGGAACCGCCAGACTCCCGCATTCAATGAGCGCACATCCTGCTACGGAATTCGTGGGTTCATCTGTCTTTCGGCGAAGTGGACAATCATGAAAGGAGAATTAGGCATGGCAAAGAGCGCGATGGAACATTCGAAAGTTGTGTCGCAAGCGAAATGGCTTGAGGCGCGAAAAGAGCTGTTGAAGAAAGAGAAGGAATTCTCGCAGCTGCGCGACGAACTGAGCCGGCAGCGGCGAGAGATGCCTTGGGAGAAGGTAGAGAAGGCGTACGCGTTCGATGGGCCGAAGGGCAAGGAGACGCTGGCCGATCTTTTCGGGGGCAGAAGCCAGTTGATTGTGTATCACTTCATGTTCGGTCCCGGGTGGAAGGAGGGTTGCCCGAGCTGCTCGTTCATCTCGGATCATATCGACGGCAGCGTGGTGCACCTGGCGGCACGAGACGTGAGGCTGGTGGTGGTTTCGCGAGCGCCGCTGGCAGAGATCGAGGCGTTCAAGAAGCGCATGGGCTGGCGGTTCCATTGGGTGTCGTCGAATGCGACCGACTTCAATTACGACTACCAGGTATCGATGACGAAGGATGAGTTGGAGAAAGGCCAGGTGTATTACAACTACAGCCTGCAGAAATTCCCGAGCGAGGAACGGCCCGGCATGAGCGTGTTCTTCAAGGATGGGGCGGGCAACATCTTCCACACCTATTCGAGCTACGCTCGCGGGCTGGACATACTCATCGGGGCGTATAACTGGCTGGACCTTACGCCAAAGGGGCGCGACGAAGCGGAGTTGAAGCACGGGATGGCGTGGGTGCGGCACCATGACAAATACGACGAAGGGTACCAGGTGGACACGAAGGCGGAGTACGTGCAGCCCGCTACCCGAGCAGATGGAACTCACGCCAACCCTGCCAGTCGAAGAAGTTAGTGGACGACCGGCGTATAAGAGACACAATAAGTCTTGAAACACCAAGGGAGTCTATTCTAGCTGTCTGCTTCTTCGCATGGGCCTTGTCTAGCTCATAGCAACGCGAGCACACTCTCTGGAGCCTCGCCGGACCTATTCAGCGGCCGGTGGAGTGGCACACAGACGCATCTGCGGAGGCACAGGCGGGGAGATGTTAACCCGGTTGGTAACCAGCATCAATCCTTAGACAGCACAGCTTAGACAGTCATTGCAGACAGTCATTTTAAACAGTCTTGATAGATCGTCTTGGATTGACATTCCCTACTTAACCTTCCTTCCCCTCGCTCCGTCCCGTTTATCCTCTGTGGGTCACCGGCGGAAGAGCTATTGCTTAGTCTTGCCGCATGATGACGGCCACCTCTCATCGGCTTTGACCTGCAGCCAGCACTGTTTCTCTTTCTCGAACCCATCCTTGGCCACTGAAACCGGTATCTCTGTTATACGGACGCCTGTCGCGTCAGCAGGTAGTTTCTCGGAGCGAACCACCTTTCGGAGGACTCCCTCGGGGGAAGTCAGATAGAGCATAAGGTCCTTGTCTGTCATAACAAAAATAACGAGGTCGTCTTGGTATCGCTTGCTGACGTTAAATGCCACCACTGTCTTGTCGTCTTTTTGGAATGCGATCTGCTTGACTTTCACCTTTTTTGGGTAGCCAGGAGTGATGCCAAGTTTTTGAGCGAGCCGGGAAGGTATGTGGGCGTCGATCCCATCGCGCAGGGCGATTTCAGCTAGCTTTGTAAACGGTTTCCCCTCATCACTCAGGTTCTGGGAAGTGGCACACAGATTGGTCGAGAGAATGTACAGAATAGCCGTCGCGATAAACCAGCCCACGCCGTACCTCCCCCAATGCTATTTGTTCGATTCCGACATGGTACTTTTCTCTAGCATGGCGAGAGTACCTCTGCTCAGGTTCGAATTCATGTTTCCGACCGGAAACCAGCAAAAAACGCATGAAAAAGATTTTCTCGTGCGCCGCCGGCTTTCATTATAATCCTGGAATCAATAGGGCATTTTCATCGCCAACTATGGAGGGGAATAAGTCCTGTAACTTCAGCCCTCCCAATTTTTGTCGCTGTTTCTCTCCAACTCACCTGAGTCGTCCGCTCCTTGGCAGGAGCGGACCTCAAGGCTCGTCAGATACAGGCCTTCAAAGCAAGCTGCAGGTAAGTCCTAGGACTCCACGGGCGATTGCTGCGAGCAACACCTTTCGTGAATTTTTCTGGCTGCTGCGAAGCTCCATCGGACGGCTTGGGCGGCAACACGGTCGCAACGCAGCTGGCGCGGGAGCCAGCTTTCGGCGCTGCCGCCTAAAACTTTGCAAGGTTCACCCTTTCGGCGCGTAATAGTCATTGCGCGCAGGACCTTCAAGTCGTGATCAGTCGTTTCCATTCTGACCTTGCGCCGATCGTGTGCGACGGAGTTTGAAGAGTTGCCATCTGAACCAACTGCCCACCTTAATCGAGACCCGTTTTGGCGAGACCGAGTGCCTGACGTAGTTTTTATCGGAAATAGTACAAAACTTTAGGAAGTCAGAGAGCATCGAACCCATGCGCGTGTGCTCGGCAAGTGGTGTTGTGTCGCCGGGATAGGCGCAAGCGCAGGCGGACTCCAGGGGTTAAAGTCCACTGAATCGCAAGGGGTTACGCCGGAGCTAAAGTTCCGGTCTCCTTGAGCGAGATGCAAGAAGTTTCCGGAACGGGACACTAGCTGGATCAAATCAGAAACAAAGGAGAGTCTCAATGCCAACCATAACTGTAGGAAAAGAAAACTCTGGCAACATCGATCTCTATTACGAGGACCACGGCAGCGGTAATCCAGTCATCCTGGTGCACGGCTGGCCGCTGAGCGGCGCCTCCTGGGAAAAGCAGGTGCCGGTGCTGCTCGAAGCCGGCCACCGTGTGATTACCTACGACCGCCGGGGATTCGGCGAATCGAGTAAGCCGACGACCGGCTACGACTACGACACCTTCGCGGAGGACCTGCACAAGGTCGTGACGACGCTCAATCTTAAGGATGCGGCGTTAGTGGGATTTTCGATGGGTGGCGGCGAAGTGGCCCGCTATCTGGGCAAATATGGAAACAAGCACGTGAGCAAGGCGGTCTTCATCGCGTCGATTCCGCCATTCCTGCTGAAGACGCCTGACAACCCCGAAGGAGTGGACGGAAGCGTTTTCGAAGGGATAAAGAAAGGGATTGCCGCGGACCGGCTGGCGTTTCTCACCCAGTTTCTTTCGAATTTCTACAACTTGGACGTCCTGGGCGGGAAACTGATCAGCGACCAGGCCGTTCAGCTCAGTTGGAACATCGGCGCGGGCGCCTCGCCCAAGGGCACACTGGATTGCGTCTCGGCGTGGCTGACCGACTTCCGAAACGATCTCAAAAAGATCGACGTGCCAACTCTGGTGATCCATGGCGATTCGGACCGTATCCTCCCGCTCTCCGCTACGGGAAAGCGCACACCTGAGTTTGTGAAAGGAAGCAAACTGGTGGTGGTGGAAGGCGGCCCTCACGGGCTGACCTGGACGCATGCAGAGAAAGTCAACCGTGAGCTGCTGAACTTTCTCGGGCAAGGAAGTATGGCGAGCCAAAAGGCAGCTTCAACGAGGTAACCGAACGATTCTTCTTGCACTGCTCGGGGGGTGCCGTCTGCGGACGGCACTACCCCTTCGGTGCGTAATAGCCTTTGCGGGAGAGGACTTTCAAGTCGTGGTTGGCAGTCTCGACCTTGATCTTGCGAAATTTTCCGTCACGCGCCGAGTTCACCGGATAGTAGCCGAGCGTGTACTGGCTGCGCAGTTCTTCGGAAATCTCGTCAAAGGCTTCCACGAGCTTCTTTTCCGACTTGACGGAGATCATGCGCCCGCCGGTCTCCTCCGCCAGTTTGTGCGCCACGCCAGGGTTGCCGCCATATCGCGGGTCCACGACCAGCAGAATGTGAATCACGGTATCCGTGCGCTGGGCCGCTTCGATCGCTTCCTCCAGTTTCACCTTGCTGCCCTCGTCCTGCGCGTCGGTAACGATGACAATTGCTTTGCGCCCAGCCTCCGAAGCGAGTTTTTCACTGCAAGCCAGGTAGATCGCGTCATAAAGAGCGGTTCCGGTGATTTGCCGCGATCCGATCGGGCCTGGATTTCCCACCCTACTCCCCTGATCCGGCACGTTGATCCTGCTCTTTCGAATGGCGCGCTCCAGTTGCGTGCGCTCGTCCGTGAAATCCGACAGGAGATCGACATTGGAATCGAAGGACATGATCAGCGCCTCGTCGCCCTTGCGAATCACGCGTCCGATAAACCCGCTCCCCGCTTCCTGAATAGCACTCAGCATGTCCTGCTCGCTGCCTGAAGTGTCCAGCAGCAACGCCAGCGTAATCGGCAGGGCCACCTCTTTCGAAAAAAATGCGATTTTCTGGTCCTGATTGTCTTCGGAAATCTTGAAGTCTTCCTGTTTCAGGTTGGCCATGATTTTCTTGTTCTTATCGCGCACGGTCGCGAAAAGGTTCACCAGGCTAACCTGAGACTTGATGACCGGCCCCTGTCCAGCAGGCTCCTGGGGCATGGCCGGAATGGTCAGAGTTACCGTAACCGTTGCGGTCACACATTGCATCAAAAACTTATGCATCGAACGCATGTATACTTTCCTTGGCGAGAGTTGCCCGGCCGAAAACCCCACGGGAGTACTGCTGCTCCGTAGGATGCTGCGAAGCAGTGCGATGGATGCGTGGCCGATGCCGCCCGAGCGGATAATTTCAATACAAAGTTTGGCCTGAGGACTATGAAAAGTCTACGAAAAACGGTATTGATGGTGGCTATATTGCTCCTGGCTGCGCTTTTCGCTGAGCTGAAGGCGCAGCGGACTCAGGACGGCGCCGGCAGCGCTTCCACGGCGCAGGATGCGCCATCCTCCGCGCAACAGAGCGGCGCGCAGACGAGGATCAGGATCCCAGTGAATCAAGTCATCGTCCCTGTGACGGTCAAGGACACGGCGGGGAGGCTCGTCCCGGACCTGCGCCAGGGCGAATTTCGCATTTTCGAAGACAGCATCGAACAGAAAATCGCCTCCTTCAGTGCGGATGCGGTCCCCATTTCCATGGTCGTGCTGATTGACAACGACCTGAAATCCAAGGACGCCAAGCAGGTCGGGGAGAGTCTTATTGCCATTGTCGGCGGGCTGAGCCAGAACGATGAGGCCTGGGTATGCCGCTTCGACCAGTTCTTCCACCCGGGCAAGGGTTTCAGCGGCGACCGGGACAAACTCGTCACCGAGTTGAAACGCACGCATCTTGACGAGGAGCCTTCCGTAGCGTCTTCGGGCCCACCCATCGATAATGGGCCCTCGATCAACGGTCACTCCGCAATCGGGGACGCGCCGAACATTTCGGGAGGGCTTACGAACATCAAGGGCCAGCCGACAAAGGCACTGGACGACGCGGTGTATGCCGCGGCGCAGCTGTTGAAGGATCGCGACCGGGAACGCCGGAAGATTATTTTCCTGATTTCGGACGGCGTGAACGGGCCGAAGTTCAACACCCACAATTACGATGCAACGCGGCAGGAGCTCCTTCGCTACAACATCGCTGTCTACGGTGTCGGCGTGGGCAGCGCTTTCTTCAACCGGAGATTCGAACGGCTTGCCAAATACGCTCACGACACGGGCGGCGACGTTTACTATGGTTTGAAAAGCCGGGCGATGGAGGAGTTGTATTCCAGGGTCACGGAAGAAGCCCGCAACCAGTACACGCTGGCGTATGCGCCCAGCGGAACGGACCGCAGCACGGAGTATCATTCCATCGAGGTCCGCGTAAAGCGCGAAGGGCTGACCATCCTGACCCGCGAGGGTTACTACGCCGGGGCCACTCCGAGATAGACGTTTTTTCTTTTTCACGGCGAATTGTCTTGACTCCTGCGCGGTCCGCTCGTATATCAGGTCAAGGCGAGTGGCTGGCAGTTGCGCCCGTCATCCGCTGAACCTGAGGAGGAAATTCGAATGAAGAAAAAGGGCAAGAAGGACGAGAAAAAAGTTCCCAAGAAAGGGAAGTAAGACGTCATCAACGGGATTCGGCAGTTCAGGCGCCCTGGCGCAGGTCGGGGCGCCTTTTTTTCTTGTACAGACGTGACAGCGGATCACGCAATTCAATCAGGACCTGGCCGGCGGTACTGCTTCAACTGCTCCTGGTAATCATTCCAGCGCGCGTTCGCGAAGATAGAGAAACAGCGGCAAGCCGAACGACACGCCCACCGCGAGCAGCCCGGCGATTGGCAGCCATAAGAGTCGCATGCCGAGCCGCCTGCCTTCCACCCTGACAAACTTCACCAGGACCACGGCCGAGACCAAGACGTCCAATTCGAAGAATGCGCCGATTCTGTTGGCGAAGAGTTGGCGGATTAGAAGCTCGATGTTCAGTCCGTGTTCGAGGACCCACGGGATGAATTGCGAGTAGGGGAGCACGGCTCCGAGAACGCAAAGGAACAAGTACATGTTTTTTTGATTCACGCGACGTCCTCCGGTTGGTGTTCCTTTGAGGAAGAATCAGAAGGAATCCTTTACGTTCGCTCCGGCGCTCAGGGCTTCTTCATGCGCCGGACAAATCGGCCTGTACGCGCAATTGCGGCAGACGAAACCCGGCTTTGCGGGAAATTCCCCGGCGCGAATGTCCGCGGCGGCTTCCTGCACAGCTTTCTGTGCTTCGTCCAGCTGTTTCGCATCGCGAGTAGTTACCTGGACATAATTGTTCTGCAAATAGTGGAAGACCAACCGCACGGGGTTCCATTCGAAAATCTCTCTTGCCGCAAGCGCATAAAGACTGAGTTGTAGATCTTTATTGGCATCCGCGTCCTTTTTTGGTTTGCCCGTCTTGTAATCGACGATTTCCACGTCGTTGCTGCCGAGGGAATTTACCTGGTCCATCCTGCCGGTGATGATTACGTTGTTCTCCAATGGAAGCTCGAAGCTCTTCTCCTGCTCCCGGACTTGCGGTGGCGCCTCGATCATCCCCGCGTGAAATGCGCGCAGCTGTTCGATTCCGTCCCTCTTGTATTCCGCTTCCTGATACTCGTCCTCAAAACCGGCGGACCGCCATTCCATTTCAAGAAGCCGCTGCACGTCTTCGAACGGCAGCTTGTTTCCTTTGCGCAATTCGGCGAGGAAGCGCTTGATCGTACCGTGCATGATGCTGCCGAAACTAAGCGTGGCCTTGGGACCTTCCTTGAGTGACCACAAATATCCGAACAAATACCGCTGGGGGCATTTTCGGTAATTGTCCACAGCAGAGGGGCTCAGTTGCAGCGGTTCGGGCGATGGCGGATGGAATACCTCCGCCCAGGCTGCGATTCTCGAGAAAATCTTTGGCGGTGCGGTCGAAGCGGGAAAAAGCGACG
>Ga0209117_1001012_pt1 | contig 10338 bp, 3 predicted proteins | sample BlaSpr_A8_OM2_M2_FD_187978 | JGI IMG/M metagenome (GOLD analysis project Ga0209117, IMG submission 187978) | Forest soil microbial communities from Thunder Bay, Ontario, Canada - Black Spruce, Ontario site 2_A8_OM2_M2 (SPAdes) (version 2) | ecosystem: Environmental > Terrestrial > Soil > Boreal...
CCCGAGGGCCCGGTCTATCAGTCCGACGGAAGCGTTCTGGTGGTGGAGATTCGCAATGGCACTCTCACCCGCGTCAGGCCCGACCGCCCGAAGCAGACGGTGGCGAATCTGGGAGGCGGTCCGAACGGGGCTGCAGTCGGGCCTGATGGCGCCCTTTACGTGTGCAATGACGGCGGCATGGGTTTCATATCGTTGCCGCTCGGATCCGATCCCCCGGCCGTGTGGGTTGCCCTCGGACAGTCCAAGGATTACACGAGCGGTTCCATCCAGCGAGTCAACCTCAAAGACGGATCGTTTACCACGTTGTACTCAAACTGCAACGGCAACAAACTCTGTAGTCCCGACGATCTCGTCTTTGACGCTGCCGGGAATTTCTGGTTTACCGACTGGGGCAAGCAAAGGACAACCGATCGCGACGTGACCGCAGTCTACTATGCGCATCCCGACGGAAGTAGTATTGTGCAAACTATTCCCAAGGGTGGAGACCCATACGGAATTCCGCGTTACGCGCCCAACGGAATCGCGCTTTCCCCCGACGACAGCCGGCTTTATGTCGCCGAGACTTACGCGCGCTGGATCCTCTACTGGGAACTTGAATCTCCCCCTGAGCATCCCGGCACCATCATTCCCAACCCAAACACGCTCGACGGCTCGTATCTCTTAACGGCCAAAATCCCGGGCTGCGGCACGCTCGACTCCATGGCGGTCGATGAGGAAGGCAACGTGTATGCTGCGACGATGTTGCCGGAGGGGCCGAACCCGAAAATTCCGGGCGGCATCACCGTAATTTCACCCGAGGGAAAAATTCTGGATTTCATCAAGCTCATGGTGGAAGGAAAGCCGGAGCCGCTGCCTTCGAATCTGTGCTTCGGCGGACCCGACCGGCGAACGGCATTCATCACCCTCGCCGGAACCGGGAGATTGGTGGCTTGCGAAATGAAGATTCCCGGCAAGCCGCTGCATTTTGCTCGTTAGTGGAGCGACGCGCGTCTCGCCCGTCCAGCTTTAAAGTGGCCGGGCGGGGACGCCCGGCTCTCCACGGGCAAGCATCGTGGCCGGCGGACCACGGCGATCTCAACTGCGAGGCAGGTATGGAAATGCTCTGGCTGGATCGGTGGTGGGCCAAGATCATGAGTATTCTGCGACACCCGTGGCATTCCCTGGTTTCGCTGCTGGCCGCCGTCGGCGGTCTGATCCTGTCGATCCCGCATTTTCTTCGAATCGCAGCCCTCTGGCTTTGGCGACAGTTGAAGCGCGTGGCGAGCATCAGCCTGTGGGGTCTAGTGAAAGGTTTGGCCTATGCGGTCCTGGGACTATGTGTACTGGCATTTGTGCTGACGTTTTTTCTGATCAACTATCCCAGTTCCAAGGTGCCCGATTTTCAACCTGTGGACCAGCACGTTTATCTCAGCCAGGGATGGGGCTGGACGGGCGGGCAGAACGAACCGCTGCGCCAGTTCTTCTATTACACGCCCCAAGGCGCAGGACTGAAAGACATCCGGTACTCATGGTTTGTCAACCTGGAAGTGCCCTGGGGAACGACAAAGTTTGCCGACCCGCAGCGTATGAGCGCCTATGGGTTCCTGGTGGACCAATCGGCCACCGCGCTCAACCCCAACCGGCTGCCCGTCGGATTCACCTCCCACTACGATCCTGGTTTTGGTGAAAACGTTCTGGATCTCACCTGTGGCGCTTGCCACACCGGCGAACTCACCGTCACCAAGAATGGCAAGCGCTATGGGCTGCGCGTGGATGGCGGCCCCGCGATGCACGCCTTCACGGCCACGCACATCGGTGATTTCGTGCCCGAGCTGATGGGTGCTCTCATGGCAACCTATTTAAACCCATTCAAATTCGACCGATTCGCCAGGCCGGTGCTGGGACCCCAATATCCGCAGCGCAAGTGGCAGCTGCATGGCGATCTCAGAAAAGTGATTTCGGGATTGCTACAACAGGGCTGGAATGACAAATCCCGCCATCTCTATCCCACCGAGGAAGGACCGGGCAGAATCGACGCCCTCGGGCGTATCGGCAACACCGTATTCGGCGACGAATTGAGCCCTATCAATTACAAGGTGGGAAATGCCCCCGTGCGATATCCGCCGTTGTGGGACATCTGGAAATTCAACTACGTTCAATACAACGCCTCCGTCCGGCAGCCCATGACGCGAAATACCAGCGAGTCGCTGGGCGTGGGCGGCGGCGTCGAACTGCTCAACCGTTACGGCGGGCCCATACCGAGAGAGGGGCGCTTCGATACCTCAGTCATGATGGAAAATGTGAGTGAAATCGAAACCGCCTTGTGGAGCCTGGAGCCACCCCGGTGGAGCGAAGACTGCATGGGAAAGATCGATTGGGAAAAGGCAAGAAAAGGACAACAGTTATTCCAGAGCACGTGTCGAAACTGTCACGGGCCTTTTCCTGCCAAAGAGCCAATCAAAGAATGGTTCTCGTACATGAAGGCCGCCGGCGACAAAGACAGGGTTCGGGACAACTGGCAGGGCTTTTTGAACAGCTTCTATGAAACGCCAGCCTCGGTTCCGGCGGGTTCTAAAGCGCCCGACCAATATCCGATCGGAATTTCGCTGCGCGATAATAAGCCCGCCAATCCCGAGGGAAAGACGGCGAATACCCTGTTCCAGTCGCTCCGGCACCCTCACAATGAAGAATTGGAGGAGCAAAGAGCGCACGAGGTGGATTCCCCCTTCCCCCTCGCAGCGGGCCATCCCCCGCGGATTCCCGCCGACTACGACTTTCCCCTGTGGATGATGCATACCCTGACGGTAGAAGACATTGGAACCGACCCCACCGCGGCCGTGAACTTCATCGAGAAGAAAATTGATGTGACCAAGCTGGGCTTCCGCCCTGCCGTCGAGCAGGAAGGAATGCGCACCCTGCTGGAGCACGATCTCAACGATGAAACTGATGCTTACGCCAAGGAAATTCTTCGTTTGAGCGGCAAGAAAGGCAATTGGCCTGCGATCCAAAAGATCTCCCAGGAACAGCGGCAGGATCTTAGAAAGGAAGCCAGCAAAATTGCAGACCAACGCATAGCCGCGAATCGCGGCCAGAAGGATAAAGATAAGGACAAGACCGAACTCGACGACGACATTGCCATATTTAAGGATCTGGTTTCCACCGGACCCTCGCGCGTCGCCAGTATCGTCGCTTCCATGGACCTGAGCCAACTCAACACCGGGGTCGCTCTCCGCTTGATCGTGTTTCACGCCCGCATGCGTTTCTACGCTGAGCGGCAATATACACCGCTGGAACGGGATGAGTTGAACGGATTCGGGCAACTCGATGTTCCCATAGCCCTGCCGCAGTACAAACCACGGCCGCTGGCGGGCATCTGGGCGGCCGGGCCGTTCCTGCATAACGGTTCGGTACCCACCATCTACCAGTTGCTGTCGCCCGCCGACGAGCGCGACAAGAAATTCTACGTGGGCACCCGCGATTTCGATCCCGTCAACCTCGGATTGAGCACCCAGCCTCCGGTAAAGAGCGGGTTCTGGCTCGATACTTCGATCACCGGAAATTCCAACATTGGCCACGAATTCCGCGACGGTTATGTCCCCTGGAAACCAGGGAGTCAACCACAATATGGCGTCATCGGGCCGAAGCTGAGCGAGGAAGACCGCCGCGACATTATTGAATACCTTAAGATCCATCGCGACGAGCATAAGCTGGACCCGGCAAAAGACCCGGACGGTTATTTGAGAGAAGGCCTCGACACGGCAAACGTCTGCCAGTGAGAGTAATGAGGAGGCATGCTTGAGCACGAGAGGCAAACGCGCGCTGCTTGGACTATTAGCGATTGTGGCGGTGGGCTACTACTTGTTTCGTCCCGCCCCGCTCGGGCCCATGGGTGAACAAACAACTTCATCCGAAGACTTTCTGACCGCTCAGATCGTGGCCTCGGCCCTCCGCATGGTGAATATGAGCCAACAATACATGGTTGGTCATCCTCTGAAGGAATATCCGCCCAAGGTCGCGGCTCCCAGTGCGAAGGTCCCGAGTGCAAGCACTCTATCCGGCGCTTCTTCGCAACCGTTTATGCGGGACGTGCATTCGAAAACCCACGGATGCGTCAAAGCAACATTTACAGTGCGCGACAATTTGGACTCGAGACTTCGCTACGGCCTGTTCGCCAACCCCGGCAAGTATGAGGCGTGGATCCGGTTTTCGAGTGGCAACGAATACCCGCAACCGGATAAAACCGCTGACGCCCGCGGCATGGCCATCAAGGTCATGGCAGTGGAAGGCGGGAAATTGTTGGAGGATGACGGGCTGCCGCACGCCGACACGCAGGACTTTCCGCTGATGAATGCGACGCAGTTTTTCATTCGCAACATCGAAGAATATAACGAATTCACGAAATACCTCGGCAGCGGATTCGGCGTGCGCGCCAAATATGGATATTTTCTGGGCGGCTTCACACCGGATGTGCGCAAATGGCACTTGCGCGAGATGATGCTGGCGAAAAGGACCTTGAAGGCGGCTCCCGATAGCTTGCTGAACACCCAGTTCTACAGCGTGAGCGCTTTCAAGCTCGGCCCGCAACTGAATGTGAAGTACAGCGCCCGGCCGTGCAAGAAAGCGCGGGCGGCGGACGTCGACCGCAGCGATCCCAACTTTCTGCGGAAGGAAATGGTAAAGCGCCTCGCCGCCGGCAACGCTTGCTTCGACTTCCTGGTGCAACTGCAGGTTCCGGGAAAGAACATGCCGGTCGAAGACACGACGGTGGAGTGGTCCACGGATGATTCTCCGTTTATTCCGGTCGCGCGTCTTGACATCGCGTCGCAGCAGTTCGAGGGAAACAATGATCTCTGCGAGGGCCTGTCGTTCAATCCGTGGCATTCCCTGCCGGAGCACAGGCCCATTGGGGTTATGAACAGAATACGGAAGGCAGTGTACCTGGAAGTCTCGCGCTACCGGCGTCAAGCGAATGGAGTTCCACTGTGCGAGCCCAAGGATTGGGATAGCCCTGACGATAGCCCTGACCATTGCAGTTGTGAGCCAGTGCCGGAGTCTTGCCAAACCCGTAAGCCGGAAGAAGCTCTTGTGAAGCAACCCGCAAAGTAAGGTTTAGCATGTCACTCAGCGGCGAACTGGCCAGCGAGTTTGAGATCGGGGGGGATATGGATTTCGAACCGAGTAGTTTGAACGGTCCTGCGGCTTCTCGCTACTGGACGCTCTCCTGGAAGCAACTTGCCTTGGTTTTACTGGCCGGCGGGCTTGCGGCAACGCCATCAGTGCTTGCGCAAACGGGCTATGATACCGCGACACTGAAAGGAACGATTTACGATCAGCAGGGTGCAACGGTCGCGTCGGCCACGGTCACGGTGAAGAATGCGGCGACGGGTCTGGGCAAACCGCAAAAAGTGGAAGCGGACGGCACTTTCCGACTGCCAGCCCTAGCGCCGGGCACCTACCAGATGACGGTGGAGGCGCCTGGGTTCAGCAAAGCGGTGGCTGAGAACGTGGTTCTGACGGTGGGCGCGACGGTGACCTACGACGTGCACCTGAAGGTGGGGGAAGTTCGCGAGGTGGTCGAAGTCACGGACCTGCCCCCGCTGATCGACACCGAGCAAACGCAACAAGCCAACACGGTCGATACGCGGCAGGTCGACAATCTGCCGAATATCAATCTGAACTTCACGCAAGCCATTTATACCTTGCCCGGGGTGGTGAGTTCGTCCGCGCCTTCGGTGCAAGATTCAAACGTAGGGACCGGATACTTATCGTCGGGCTTCTCGATCGGAGGCAGCAACGGCCGCAACAACCTCTTCACGATCGATGGCGGGGAGGATGATTTCGGTTCTGGAGCCCTGCGGGTCAATCACGTTCCCCTCGAATCGATCCAGGAGTATCAGGTAAACCGGAATTCGTTCGCGGCGGAATTCGGGTTCACGGTGGGAACGGCGATCAACGTCATTACCAAGAGGGGGGCCAACCGGTACCACGGCAGTCTCTATGGTTTTTTTCACAACGAAAGCACAGGCGCGGCCAACTTCTTTAACAGTTTCAGCCCCAATCCCAACACGAAGCCGTTCGAGCAGGGCTTGATTGCGGGGGGCACTCTCGGCGGTCCTATCGTGAAGGACCGGTTGTTCTTCTTCACGTCGTATGAGCGCCAGAAGCTGGATTCGCCGAGGGTGGTCAACCTGCTGGGCAATGCAGAAGCGATAGGTGTGACTGCGCAAAGCAATGGTTTCGACCCGGCAACCGGCCTGTGTCCAGGCCAAACCGCCGCTTTCCAACAAGTGAGCCAGCTGTGTTACCTGACTCAGTTGCAGGCGCTGGGAGGTCCGCTCTCGGGGGTGGGCACATTTTTCCTGAACTCGCCGATCTTTAATCCTCTCACCGACCCGATCTTTACGGCGTTGCTCACCCCCAACAGCGGCACGTTTGATGGAAATGCCGGTCTGGCAGCCGCCGCCGGAGGCGAAGTCCAAGCGCCGCCTGGCCAGAACGGCCGTTACAACAACTGGGTGACTCGCCTGGACTACATCCCCAGCGTGAAAGACAACATCAGTCTTCGTTTCTCGCTGCTGCGGGAACTGAACCAGGTTACCGGTGCCGGAGGCGCCCCACGCTACACCTCCGACACGAATGCGATGCGCGACTATACGGCGACCCTATCCTGGACCCGAACCCTCAGTAACAACATGGTGAACGAGATGCGCGCCCAAGTCGTTCCCCACGACACCTCCGACAACGTAACGCCCTTCCCCAACCGGGCGGAGATCATCCTGGGGAACCTGGCCACGGTGGGCACGCCGTTCCCGTATCCCTACTTCGGACACGAGAATCGCTTCCAGTTCGACGAGAATTTGTTTCTGGTCAAGGGCGCGCACAGTTTCAAATTTGGGGCTTCCTACCGGCCGGTTGAGTACAACGTCTACGAACAACTCTGGTTCGGGGGACAGTACAAATTTGCCGAAGGATTGATCCCCCTCATCAACCTGTTACAGATCGCCAACCCCCCAGCCTATCAAGGTCTGCAAACCTATAACATGCTTATGAAATACCCCCAGTTCGGGCCGACCTCTACCAACCTGACGGCGGCGGAGTCGTACGTCGCCGGGGTTCCGATCGACCTGCTGCAGGCGAACGGAAACGGGCGGTGGCAGGGCTGGGCTCACTATCTCGGCTTTTATGCCCAGGACTCTTGGAAGCTCTCCCCCAAGCTGACGGCGAACTATGGAGTGCGATTCGATTACGATAAGGAAGCGAGTCCGGTACCAACCAGTTTCTACGCCTCGCCCCGGCTGGGATTGGCGTTTGACCCGCGCGGCAACGGAAAAACGGTGATCCGGGCGGGCGGGGGCTTATTCGTAGCGCCCCAGATATTTCTGATTCCGTTCTATCTCAACGACCTGGGCACGAGCGGAACCCATATCAATCTGGCATTACAAACGATCACGGGCCAGCCCACTCAACAGCTGACGGCGACCTTCTTTGAACAAAGCTCTGCCACCTTGGCCAATCCCAACCCCGAGTTATCGGCACAACAATTGGCCGCCGCCGGCATTGTTATCCAGCCGCCGGGGCCCAATCAGGTTAACGGAGTGTTCTACACGATTCAGGATCACTTCAAGCCGCAGTACACGATTCAGGCCAGCACCAGCATCGCCCAGCAGATTGGCCACAATCTCTCGCTCGAGATTGGATACAACATGTACCGCGGCGTTCACATCGAGCAGAACAATGAGGCCAATTACGTGCGCGCCAACGTTCCCGCGGACCCATTCATCGGACCGTTTTACATTCCCAAACCGGGCTCGACCGCGGGCGAACCGAATGCGCAGATCACGCAGAACAACCAATTTTCATCGATCGGCAGTTCGATCTACCACGCGATGACGGCGTCGCTGACGAAGCAGTTTGGCCGGGGCCTGCAGTTCCAGGCCAATTACACGTGGAGCAAGGCGATCGACGATACCAGCGACTACAGTTCTCTCAGCACGCCGTTTCGGCCGGATCTAGTTTTCGCGGACCGTTCCGTGTCGGACTTCAACATCACCCATAATTTCGTGGCCAATGCGGTGTATACGACTCCTTACCAAGCCCAAGGCAGTGTGCTATCCAAGCTGCTTGCGGACATTTCGATTTCCCCAATTGTCTACGCACGCAGTGGAGTTCCGTTCACGCTTCTTGTCCAAGCCATCGGTCCCGACAACGGCGCAGGCGATCATGACAGCGAAGCGCGTCCGTTTCACGAGGGCCGCAACACCGGGATTGGGCCGGCGTTCTACAGCTGGGATATGCGGATCTCGAAGTCGCTGTATCTGAACCGGGACTCCGGCATGCGGCTCGATCTGATTGCACAGGCGACCGACATCCTCAATCACACGAATTTCAGTTTCGTGAACAACAACTTCCCGGACACGTATCAGCTGGGCGCCACATCCGCGATCGTATCAACGGGCGAGGGGAACATAGATCTCTTGAATGGCCCGTTTCGCCATAAGGGGTACGTCCCCCGGTCAGCGACCGACTCGACTGCGCCGCTGGCGTTCGGAGGGGCCAATCCGCCACGCCAGATCAGCTTTGCTCTGCGGTTTGCGTTCTGAGATGGATCCACAGCATGGCATAAAGTTCAAGCAGGCGCGAGATAACGATGCCGCCCGCGTCGATGGCCTCAAAAACCGACGTCAACGGCCAACTTCAACACGGTTGGCTTCTACGCTTCATCGTTCTGGCGACTATTCGCGTCGTCCGCGCAACCGACACAGAAAACCGACAACCGTGCCATCGGCGTCGGGAGAAGCCGTGCCATGTCACTCATGTAGAATGGCTTGACCGCCGCCCGCCCGGATGGCGAAACTGGCAGACGCACGGGACTTAAAATCCCGGGTCCCTAACCGGACGTGACGGTTCGATTCCGTCTCCGGGCACCACTCAACTCGAACGGCACGAGGCACTTCTGTTTATACTTCGGGTTTGAGATTCGCCTTCCTTATGAGCGGAAGAAGCGAATCATGGCTGAAATCATGGCTGTTCTCAGCCCGGTCCTGTTCCCGCTTCTCTATGGCAGACGTGATGTCACGGGTATCCATGATCGCGTACCGTTTGAACATGGCGCGAGTTTTCCATCCGCCGATGTCCCGAAGCGCCGAGGGCGAATTTGAGCTGCCATCCTTACATATTGGTAGCAAGGCCGGCCGAAAGGCTCGCCCAGTCAAGGGATTCTACTTTACGAGGCTGTATTTGAACGTGATCTGGGCAGCCACGTCGAGCGGCTTATCGTTCATCCTGTACGGGCTGAAACGCCACTGTCGCATCGCTTCCACCGCTGCCTGAGACAGGATGGGCTCGCCACGAATTGCCTTCGCACCATAGACTGATCCGTCCGTACTGATTCGAACTTCCAGCACAACTTGGCCTTGAATACGCTGCCGCAAAGCGTTCATAGGGTAGGTGGGATCTACGCGATGAAGTAAAGTCCCTTCCACAACCTGAAAAAGCGAAAGCCCCGCCGAAACAGCCGGGACCGTGGAAATCAGAGTTACTTGCCCCTCGGCTGGATTTGTCATGGGATCGAACGGCCTCGAGGCCCAGTGGAAGCCGCTCAGGACGCGAGATATAACCGCCAAAGTGTAAAGGCCGAACTTTCGCATGCCGGCAAAATGGCCCTGGGTTCTCTCTCCTCCCAACGGGTCTGAAGCAGCACTAAACCCAGGAGACTCGTGACCGGGCTGCAGGTTCGCAGTAAACTTTTCCGCCAAATCCTGCAGCGCTTGCAGGTCGCGTATTCCAAATGCGTATGGCCGACGGGAAACGACTTCAATCAACCCCAGCCACTGATCTTGATGAAGAAGAGGCACGACCATGATGGCGCTTACGCCGAGTTCCCGGCACGCGTCGGCATCCACCCGGGAGTCCAACTCCGTATTACCGCACATCTGCATTGTTCCGCTGGAAGCGCATACACCTGCAAGGCCTGATCCTGTATTGATCCTAGCGCCAATCTCCGAAGCAGAATTGCCCGCAACTGCCCGGCAAATCAGCTCCCCTTGCTGTTCGAGCGCAATCGCAGCGCCCGTTGCATGGGTTGCCTGAAGCGCCTGCTGGACAAATTCCCGAAGAAGATGGTTTGGGACACAATTGAGCAGCTCAGCGCTGACGCCGCTGGCGTCGATGCTTGCGTCGGTCGGGGCGTCGGTCCTTGCGTCGATCGGGGAAGAATCGTCGCTCGCGGATAACTGGAAGGGCTGGGCGGTCAGATCGGCGTCTTCGGGTGCCAGGTCTTCTGGTGTCAAGTCTGCGGTCGTTTCAGTGATCCATTGGCTTTTCGCTTCGGTTTTGTCGAGTGCTGATGTGTCGAACGCT
>Ga0209117_1001013_pt1 | contig 10337 bp, 10 predicted proteins | sample BlaSpr_A8_OM2_M2_FD_187978 | JGI IMG/M metagenome (GOLD analysis project Ga0209117, IMG submission 187978) | Forest soil microbial communities from Thunder Bay, Ontario, Canada - Black Spruce, Ontario site 2_A8_OM2_M2 (SPAdes) (version 2) | ecosystem: Environmental > Terrestrial > Soil > Boreal...
GACCGGAAGACCAAGAACCGAAGCACGATCCCCGGCCGACTCCACATAACCAGGTACTCCACATAGTGCGATTTATGTTGAGCTCAACATAAGTCACAGAACCAGGCGCGCTTCATCGAGTGCCACCGCGCCGATGGGTGCGTGTCCTCGTGCGCCGGACACAGGAACCGAATCTCGCGACCCTCGCGCCGTCCGCTGCGCGCGAGAGTCGCGCGATCCAGATCGAAAGCAGTGAGCTCGCCCGGGGCCACGCCGGTTCTCCCGGTCTACAGGTTTGCCGGCGCCGCTCCGGGATCGGAGGTGGACCGCCGGCGGCCACCGGCGATCCACGCCTCCAGATCCTCCACCTTGTACCTCACCAAGCGGCCGAGCTTCACGAAGACAGGTCCGCCGCCGCGACTGCGGCGCTTCTCGAGGGTCCGCGGCGATACCCCGCAGTACTCGCCTGCTTGCACAGTTGAAAGCATTTCGCACATGGATCTGATCTCCTTGCCGGTCGCCGGCATCAAGTGCTACGCGACTCCGTCAATTGTCTACGATTTCGCGCCACAGATCACTTTTTATCGAGCGACCTCGCTCGTTGTCCAAATCGTTTGACAAACGCACCTGTGATCGATAGTACGATGAGGTTCGTTGTCGTACGCCGGGCTTTGACAACGTTCCCGCACGTGCGCGGGGGCACGCACGCCGATCCATCGTCAGCCAGAACTCGGCCGCTCGCCGGCCGCCCTCGTCGGCTTCCCTTTCACGGCGGTTGCGTCGCGCGCGGCCCGCCGGCCCTCGTGCGCTTCGCCCACCGGTTGCGACATGCCCTGCCTCGTCCCTTGCCTCCGGCCGCCCTCTCGCCCTTTCATGGCGCGCTGGCCACACCCTGAGCCCGGCGGGCCGCGCGCTCCACGACCGCCCGCGCCCTGCGTGACAGAGGACCGCCGGAGCAGCTCTCGAGCTTCCTTGCCGCCGCAGACGCGGAGACATGAGCGGCTGCCGGAGTCCGGAGTCGGACGAGGAGGAGGAGGAAGACGGCGGCGATGAAAGGCGGTAGCGTCGCGGCTCAGGCGATGATCCGCCGCCAGCTGCTTGTCAACCTCGCCATCCCGCCCATTGTCACCATCTGACGTCATCTATCACGGAATGACAGCTCGCAGAGAAATTCACGATCGTGCCGCGATCGATTCCGCCCCACCCGGCGGTAGCGTGGAACCGTTTGGCCGAGACGCTCGACCACGGCGGGCTCGAAAAGGCTGCGCTCACCTCGCACAGTGGCGGGTTGATCGATTCGACGTATTCTTTCGCAACTGGCTCATGGCTTTTGAAAGAGGCTTGACTCTCGGGAAAATGTGTGGGAGGAAGTAGAGCAGAAGGGGGTTTCCGAGACACCCAGCGAACGTGGGCCTCGCGACAGGGACAATGATTCTCAATCGCCAAGGAGCACGTCGACCTCGCCGCTCGCGATCGGCCCAGCATGGGCGAGCTCGTCCAGCGTCTCGAGGCCCAGCGAGGCAAGCGAACGGCGCGCCGGGGCCGTTCTAGCGAGCGTGCGGCGCCTGCCCGACCTCGCCCCCTTGCGCCGCGATCTCATGCAAGCCGGCCGCGCCCTCGGGAGCGCCGCCGTCAACGCGCTGTCTGCCCGCGCCGCCCGCATCTTCACCGAGACCACCCGGCTGCTGGGCCGCGCGTTCGGCCACGACCATGACCGCGGCCGCGGCGACGACGGCCTCGGACTCGGTCGCTGATCCCTCGTCGCCGAGGTGATCTGCTAAGTGTCTGATACGTCGCAACTTGAGAATTCTCAATATATTGATAATCGGCGGCGCGATCGACCTGGACCCGCGAGCGCCAGGGTTGAAGAAGCATCAGAGCAGGGGACCAGTCCCCTGCACCCCAGGGCCCCTTGCCGCCGACACCTTCCCCGGCCCCGCCTTCAACGGTCTTCGCCCGCGAGGAGTCGGCAGCGAACTCCGATCGAACTCGTCCCGCCACGGGGCCGGCCGGGGAAGCTGCCGGCGGCAAGGGGCGCGATCGGCGCGCGCAGTAGCTGCCGGACGGTAGCAGGAGCCGCGCCACTTGGCACGGAGAATCAGTCTCGGAGTGCCTGTCGTAGGCCGCGAGAGACCGAGCGAATCCCAGGATCTGCGTCTCGCCGGCGCCGAGATCCCAGCTTGCCACCTCGTCCGGGACCGAAGCACGTGCTCGCCCGAGACCGCCGAGATCTACGGGCTGGCGGCCGTCGCCTGGCGCGCCGTCTGGCCGATCACCTGAGCCGCAACTTGCGGCATCTAGGTGTTTGCTGTATGGTTTCTTTACCGTACAAGGTTAGGACGTATCAAGGGATCCGCGGCGACTAAGGGCATCTAGCCCCTCGCTGGTCCACTACAAGGACTGAATCCTATGGCCATATATCTCTCACGCCTCTACAGACTAGCTCACGATAACCCCGCCCTCACAGTCTCCATCTTGGCTCTCCTCCTTACAACCCTGAATTTCCTCCTCACCCACAGCGGACGTTTCCGAAATGCCATAACGCTGATTGTGGGGCGCTGGCTAGGCCAATCTGAAGCGCGCTACCGCTCGACGTATCTCCGCCTCTACCTCAAGGTGACTAACATCTATCTAAATGAGCGTGAGATTCTTGACATTGCGTCTACTTATGTACCCCTCCAAGTATTTGAAGGTGGCAGAGGTGGAGGAGGTCGAGTTCCAGCCCGCGATATTCTTGCCCGCAAGGCGCGAACCCGCGTGTTGGTTCTCGGAGATCCAGGCTCAGGCAAGACCACGCTCATGAAATCATTTGGGAATAGCCTTCTAACAAGCGACTATCGCAGTCCTGGAAATGAAAAGATCGATACGGTGCCCATTTTCATAGAGTTGCGAGAGTTTGCAGCTCACAGAGATAAGGATGTCGACCTTGTCAGCTACATCAGCTCGCAGATCATGGAATCGCAATTCGGGATCGTCCCCGGCGCGCCCTTCTTTCAGCGCTTATTGTCTGAACACCGCTCTGTAATACTTCTCGACGGACTAGACGAAGTGGCGAAGAAAGATTATGAATATGTACGGCGCTCCGTACACCAGTTCATGTCCAAGTATGTACCAGATCCAGATAAACCAACCGAGCACACAGGCCCAGCTGTTGCACAGTTGGTAATGACATCGAGGGCTCAGAACTTCCTTAGCGTTATCGATGATTGGCTGCCACTGGCGTTCCGCAGCTATTATGTTTTAGCTCCCTTTTCTGATAGCGATATTCAGTTATTCCTGCGCAAACGCGCCACTGATTTACCGCCGGGCAAGAATCCGTCAGCGCTCTGGCATGAAATTGTCAGCTCAGACACTCTCGATCTCCATAGAACGCCTCTCATTCTGACAGTGTCCATTGCGTTATACAAGTACTCGCCGCGCTATTCCATTCCAGATTCGATTTCTCACTTTTATCATGCCATAACGACCTTGTTGCTTAAGCGTCACGATTTTCCGGCCGGTCACCACGCCGAGAAAATGTTTAACATATTCACATCAGAACAGAAGCTTCAGTATCTCCGACTCGCTGCGCTCAATCTGGCTTTGGCCGGAGCTCGCTTTGAGGCGTTCTCTTACTCTGATCTGACGAACGTTTTTCATATCTATTGTAAGACGTCGCCGAAAATCCGCTCGAGCGATCGCGACGTGTTCCTTTCTGAGATAATAGATCACGCCGGGTTGATTCGCAAGATAGGCGACGACGATATCTACGTCTTTGCCCATAGGTCATTTCATGAATATTTCGCCGCTAAGCAACTCTCGTTGAACGCCCAACGTGGCGTGGAGGAAGCACTAGAGCGGGCATGCGATCCGCTTTGGCGACAGATCATAGTGTTTCTTGCTGCGTTGGACCATGAATTCCATGATCAACTCCTAGCGGGGCTAGCCGAGACCAATGCTGAGGTCGCCGGGTATTGTCTTGGAGTCGCGAGCAAATTCTCAAATGACGTTGGGCTCATGGTAATTAGGAAGTTGGAGGCAATGGCAAACGAAAGCAATGCAGTGGCGTTGCTTGGCGCCCTATGCACTATTTGCCGCCATTCCACCGACACGATGAGAGACGCCGCGATGGAATTGATAGTTCGCATACTGCATGATATTCTTGCTCACCAGCAGGAGGCTCGGGAAGATAAGAGAGCTCTTGTAAGGCCGGTGACGCAGTCAACTGCGTTAGTGCATGATGTCCAGGCCCTTTGGGGTCTCACTCGAGACGATCTCGTGCGGTTGGTCAGCTCGCTGTCTGTGCTTGAGGTTGCGGGCGTTGAGGGCGCCTGCGTTAGGCTCTCGTTGCTAGTAGATGACGAGGAGCCCCGGTTCGTGTCTCCGTTGTGGACTTGTTTTGGCCGACTTATGCAGCGAGAGAGTGAAGGGGGAAAGCGGCTGGATTTCCGCCGCGAAGTGCCAGGGGTGGTAAGTAGGCTACTTGAACTTGTGCAGTCGGAGGAAGGGTTCCGAGTTCTCGGCGGGTGCACTCCTTTGGAGAGTTCTTTGACGCCCGGAGACCCATCCGAAGTATTTCCGTTTCCTTTGTCTGGACCAGCAAGCGAGAATCTAGTGTCGTTGTTGCTCGTAGTAGATAGATTCAAAGCTCTGCCGGACCGGAGGAATGGCTTTCTGCAAGCATTCGCTAGACGACGAACAGCGACTACTGAGTGGAAGAGTCTACGGCACGAATTGAGAAAGCGCGCGATCACCTTTAGGCCGCTACCCTTTGGCCTCGCGCTTGACCTTGGCTATTTGGCGACTCTGGTAATCCTAGGAGTTCGTTGGCACCAGTTGGGGGGCTATGCTCTCGTGATGCGCTATTCTATGTCTCTCTCGACTCCGGAAAGTGTTCCTGCGCTCTTTCTCGGGTTTGGAGTCATTCTTAGCGTTGGCGTATGTTTGGCCCAGTACTGGCTGGCCAGAGTGCAGCTTGGCCTGGCCGTAGCTCGATCGAGAGAGTATGCCCTCATCGGTTACACTGGGCCAAAATCCTCGCCCACTATCCCTCCGGCAAACCCGTTGATCTACTTGCTTGATCGCCACTACAATTGGCTGCGCGAAGACGGTGTTCCCTTTTGGACAGTGAGCTGCTTTATGCCTTTGTGTATATGCGGAATGGCGCAGGTTCCGATCCTTTTTGTGGCCATCGATTTAATCCCCGCATGGACGGCGGCGACCCAGCTTGCGGTCGGCTCTTTGCTTTGTCTGGTTCTCTTTTGGTTGCCGTCGCACCGAGCTTTCTTGCCCTCCGCGAGATTTGACCTTCGACGGCGGAGCGAGCTTGCGGCGTTGATAGCCGGTGATCGGTCATCGGAGTTTTGGATAGAGGGTGTTTCCGAGAAGACCTCGCGCCCGGTATCTTGACTTCGCGCTCTGTGTGCGTGATTGAACATTCCCTTCCCGCTGGTCCGCTCTCTCGTCCTCCTTCTCGCGCGGTCAGCGCCCGGCTTACGCCAGGGAACGAGGCTCGAACCGCAGCAGCCGGCCCTCCTGGCGCTCGCCGCGCAGCGCCGCGGCCAGACCGCCGGCGATCAGGTCGGCCGCCGCTAGGAGCTGCTCCGGCCGCAGGTGGGTGTAGATGTCGTGCACGTCGCGCCCGAGGGAATGCCCCATCAGGCGCATCCTGATCTCGCGCGGTACGCCGAAGTAGGCGGCCGTGCTGTTGAACGTATGGCGCGTCGCATCGTACAGGCGCATCCGCGCCGGCAGCTCGGCGCGCGCCGCCAGGCGCTCCCAGAGCCGCTTGAGGTCCGACATGGGGCCAGAGCCTCGGCCGGGGAAGATGTACTCGCCACAGCGCGGCAGAGCGCGCACCAGGTCGATCGCCGGGCGGCCCAGGTAGACCGAACGCGGTCCCGCCTTGGACGCCGGCAGGTGCCAGATCCGCGCGTCCAGATCGATCGCCGCCCAGCGGACCTTGAGGGCCTCGCCGGGGCGGCAGCCGGTCAGCAGCATGAAGGTGAAGGCCGCCGCCGGCATCGAGTCCTTGTCCTCCTGGCGCAGGGCGTCGCCAAGGCGGCCAAGGCCGGGCATGTCGAGCGCCTGGCCGCGCCGCTCCTCGTGGTGGCGGTCGTGGCCCTGGGCGGGGTTCGGCATCTCGCGCGGCCACCACCCCCAGCGGGCGGCCAGTGCCCAGGCCTTCGAGCACGCGGCGAGGAAGCGGTTCGCCTGGTAGGGCCGGTCGCGCAGCTCGCGGTGGATCCTCTCCAGGTCTTCCCATCGCACGTCCGCGACCTTGCGCGCGCCGACCGCCGGCAGGAGGTAGAGGCGGAAGAGTGACCGGCTGTTGCGCTGCATGCTCGCCGAGCGCTTCGAGGCGTGCTCGTCGAGGAAGCGAGCCACTAGGTCCTCGACGGTCGGTGCCGCGGCGAACGCTCGCCGCTCCTCGGCAGGGTCGCGGTCGTTCTTCACCTCGAGCAGGCGCTTGGCGGCGAGCTTGCGGGCCTGGTCCAGCGTGAGTGCCGAACCGTGCTTGCCGAGCGTCAGCCGCCGATCGCGCCCGTCCGGCGCCCTGTACTGAACCACGTAGGACTTGACGCCTCGCCGCGACACGCGGAGCCCGAATCCCATGAGCTCGCGGTCCCAGATGAGGGTGTCCCGCTCGGAGTCCGCCTTGATGGTTCTCACCAGCCGATGCGTCAGTCTGGCCCTCACTCCCTCCCCCTTCTGCACCGATCTGCGTAAGTCCTGCGTAAGTCAGATGGGGCGCATCCGGTACAAGTAGATACTACGCTATAGGCTTAAAAGAACGCAAGTATAGTGGTTTGGCGAGGATCAGAGGGCGGGAGGGTGCCAATGGATGCTCTTTCGTAATCAGCAGGTCATCGGTTCAAGCCCGATCGTCGGCTCCACGACCGACAACCAGGGCCGCGCAGTAGTCTCATTTGAGCCCAAGGTGTTGAGCGGATGGTTTCGGCAGCACGTGAAGCTCACACTGGAGGTGGTCGCTGGGGAGAAGACGCTGCTTACCAAGGAGGCCCGACTCGTAATTGGCTTTGAGGCGCAGGCGCCGAGGCGATGGCGGAGCGGGTCGGCAAGACCCGAGCCAACGCCCTGGGCCTCTGGGGGACCGCGAGCACGAAGGCTGAGGCAGCCGTTCTCACGCTCGATGAGGCTACGTGGAAGGCGGCCTTCGCCAATGGAGCGGCTCCGGTCGTCGTTCGCATGACCCTGGCGATTAAGGACTAAAGAAAAGAGGGCAAAGCCATGGTCCGCATCGGCCTGATCGCCGTCGCTATCGTGTGCGCATTCGGACCTCTAGTACTACTGTGTCATAAACTCTAGCCAAGCGGCGGTGACTTGTGGCAGGCTTGCGCCATGCCCAGCCACCAGCTGTTGGAAGCAAAGCGGTTCGAGGCATATCTGGAGAAGATGAGCCTGGCCGTCGGGCACGCGGATCGGCATGGGCCGCTGAGGGCGTATCTATCGGGTCTCTTGCTGCCCGGGGAGCGCAAGAGTGTGGAGCCGATGGCCGCCAAGCTCGACCCGTTGCATGTGCAGGCCCGCCATCAATCGATGCACCACTTCGTAGCCCAAGCGCCGTGGTCGGAGCGGGATGTACTGCGGGTGGCGCGGGACTATGCTTTGGCTGCCTTCGAGCGCCACGCACCGATAGCAGCGTGGGTGGTCGACGACACGGGCATCCCCAAAAAGGGCTCGCACTCGGTGGGGGTGGCTCATCAGTACTGCGGGATCTTGGGGAAGTCGGCCAATTGCCAGGTGGCGGTGACGGTGTCGTTGGTGAACGCAGTCCTGAGCGTTCCAGTCGACATATTCAAAGGAGCCGGATTATCTGCCCCGTTTGGTAAGACCAGGCCGCCCTTCTTGGAAATGATGGCGCGGTTCCAATCCCTTCTTCGCGAGCGCAGTGTTGGTCTTCTTGTCTTGTGTTCCGGCTTCAACGACCAGCACATCGCTGAACCGATCCTGTCGGCAGTGAAATCGAATACAAGTCTACGAATGATTGTGGTCGCGCCTGATCTTTGCGGTCTGGATGCCGATTTACTTTATAATACAGTTGGGTCTCGAGGCGCAGCGCAGAACAACAACGCTGTAGCGCAATTTAATCACCTCATAGATCATGGCGACAGCCGACTCACTCTCGTTAATGCCAAGTTCGGAGACATCACTCAACTGATGCCTCTTCTTCCGATGCAATCAGAGGCAGAGCAGCAGGAGGCCCGCATCCGCGCGCTCGAGGCTTGGGTTGCCATCCAGAAACGAGAACGGAGAGACCAAACTTGAGTATCGACTCTGTGCCTCACCCATTTGATGAGGCTAGGCGAATAGGAACTGTCACGAAGACGACAGCTCAATTCGCAAGTTTGAATCTTCCCTTCGCTGCCGCGCGGGCGCCTCTAATATACCACGGGTCCCGTATTCCTAGGGGTGAGGTTGGGGAGTATGTCTGTATACCTCGAGGTGAGGTCGCGGTGCTCGGCAGATTGGTTGAAATTCGCTTGCCCGAGCGAGATCGCCTAAGCGTGGAGCCCAAGCTTGGGAAGCCGAACTCGGCAGACCCCATTGGCGAGGTGGCTCTTCTAACCGACGTCGATCTTGGCAGTGGCGTAGTTACCGGTGCGGTAAACGCGCCGCCACGCATTTCTGCGCCGGCCTATTCAGCGCCGCCAAAATTCCTTCAATGGGTGCTTGAGGCAAGCGCGAGCACCAAAGGGGAACTGCCACCGGTATTACTGGACGTCGGCACAATCCCGGGACTCAGCGAAGCTCCCGTAAGACTTTCGCCAGAGCGATTGTTCGGCCGCCACTGTGCCGTGCTCGGGGTGACGGGCGGTGGGAAGAGTTTCACCCTAGCGCGATTGCTGGAAGCTGCCTCCGCATTTCGATGCAAAATTGTCCTAATTGACGCTACTGGTGAGTTCTTTAGGCTCGATCGAGACGTGCGGCATTTCTCAATAGGCTCACAGAGAGATGGTCCAGACGGGTGTAGTTCGGCAGGGTTTCCATACATCGAGCTTGAGGAGAGTGACCTGTTCGCTTTTTTCACCCCAGCCGGTCAGTCTCAGGGTCCAACACTTCGGGCAGCGATCCGGAGTTTGAAGCTTGCAAAGGTGCTCGGCGGAACGCATAGACTCGTCAGGGACGGTTGTATCCCTAAGGCGAACCGCTCCAAGGCAGAGTTTCAGCAGGAATGCCTTGCGCATGCCGAGCAGTTGGAACGACCTCAGGCCGCGTTTGACATCAAGAACTTGGCGACCCAGATTCAATATGAGTGCGTCTATCCTTCCGCTAACTTTGGCAAGGATGAATCGAAATGGGGAGACCAGAACCCGGGCACTCAGAGTTATTGCACATCTCTCCTCATGCGTATCGACACTGTTCTTCAAGACGAGGCATTCAAGCCAATATTCGAGTGTGCGCCAGCGGAGAGTATCTCAGGTCATTTGGACGCGTTCTGTAGTGATGAGGATGCACGGCTCATGCGGATTTCACTTCGCTATGTACCCTTTGGGCGAGAGGCGCGCCCAATACTCGCGAATGCGATTGGCCGCCACCTGTTGAGTTGTGCGAGACGAAATATATTCAGGTTCGGCCCCCTAGTGGTGTTCCTTGACGAGGCACATCAATTCCTCAATAAGCGCGTCGGTGAAGAGGGCTTTGATTATGAGCTTGATGCATTCGACCTTATCGCGAAGGAGGGTCGGAAGTATGGGCTTACTCTCTGTCTCGCGACGCAGCGTCCGCGCGACATTCACGACGCGGTGCTGAGTCAGGTTGGCACCATGATCGTGCATCGCCTTACACACGGCGCTGATCGAGAGGTGGTGGAGCGAGCGTCGCGCGATATAGAGCGCTCGGTAGCCTCATTCCTCCCGACTCTCGCACCGGGCCAAGCGTTGATTATCGGCGCTGATTTTCCGATTCCGATTCCCATCCAGATTAGAACGCCTACGAGAGAGCCCGAGTCTCGCGGACCTGACTATCAAAAGTATTGGAAGCGCCTTTCTATGCCGTAGGCGCGTCACACCTCACCGGCGATGTCTCGGTAGGCCCCCCCGTTTCGGCCGCCCGAGTGGCCCGGCCAGGTGCGGCGCCGGGGGCGTCGGCGGCGCTTCACTCCTCTTCGAACTCGAAGCTCTCGAACTTCAGGGTGCGGCAGTTCTCGGTGACGGTGCGGATGGCGGCATCCGGCGCGCCGTGCTGCAAGTCGGCCTGGATCTCGAGAAGGACCTCGACCTTGGCTCCGGGCAGGGGAGTCAGGTGCTGGATGACCTCCTGGGCGATCTGAGCGGCGTCGCGCCCGACCCGGGTGGGGTCGAGGCGGACGAGGCCGTGGAAACGGCGCACTACAGGGAGGGGCGTGGCAGCCGGGG
>Ga0209117_1001014_pt1 | contig 10337 bp, 8 predicted proteins | sample BlaSpr_A8_OM2_M2_FD_187978 | JGI IMG/M metagenome (GOLD analysis project Ga0209117, IMG submission 187978) | Forest soil microbial communities from Thunder Bay, Ontario, Canada - Black Spruce, Ontario site 2_A8_OM2_M2 (SPAdes) (version 2) | ecosystem: Environmental > Terrestrial > Soil > Boreal...
AGACGTATTGTGCGGAAGCAGGATCTGGCGGGATCTTTTGGAGGGTGGTTTCTGCCAGGGAATTGAGAGCGACCGATCATCCGGGCAATCGGATGCTTCGTCCGTGTTATCCGATTTGAGTCGAACGACCAGCTCGTCCTTGTGCACAACAATCTCGGCGACCAGCCGTGTGAGGTCACCGCAATCCTCTAAGCGCACGGCGCTGGTTGTCGACTCGTCTCGTTTGGCGGCGAGGTGTTCCTTAAGGAATTTTACAACGATGTCTTCAATGTCAGCTGCGGGAATACGGGAGACCGATCCGGCTGACGCGGTTTTTGCCTCTCCATGCAGGAACGGCGTTGACACGTAATAGCGATAGCGGACGCCAGCTTTTGTGGCGTGGGTTGGAATCATGCGATACCCGGCATCGTCAAATACTAATCCTGTGAGCAAGTAGTCGGATTTGTTGCGCACGATGGTGCGGTGGGACCATTGGGCGAGGGATTTCTGCCGGATCGCCTCAAATAGCGCGCGATCCATGATCGGAGGCTGCTCGCCCGGCAGGATCTCGTTCCTGTATTTGACCTCGCCGATATAGAAGTGGTTGCTCAACAAGTAGTACAGCGCACCACGGCCGAACGGTATTCCGCCGCGCGTCGCGCCCGTCGCGAGTTGCTTGGCCCTTGTTCTGATGTTTCGTTCTTTGAGGTCCCGTACCAGTTCGTTAACGCTGCCGAGTTCCAGGTATCGCCGGAAGATCAATCTGACCAGCTCAGCTTCTTCTTCGATGACCGCGATCTTGCCCTCTTTCATTTCGTAGCCAAACGGCAGAGTGCCTCCGACCCACAGACCCTTGCGCTTCGATGCCGCGATCTTGTCGCGGATCCGCTCCGAGGTGACCTCCCGTTCAAACTGGGCAAAGGACAAGAGCACATTGAGGGTCAACCGGCCCATCGAGGTCGTGGTGTTGAACTGCTGGGTGACCGAGACAAATGAGACGCCATGCGCATCGAACAGTTCGACCAGCTTGGCGAAGTCGGCCAGCGACCGCGTCAGACGGTCGACCTTGTAGACGACGATGACGTCGACCTTCCGGGCGCGAATATCATCCAGCAGCTTCTGAAGGTCGGGGCGGTCGGTGGACCCGCCGGAATACCCGCCGTCATCATAACGGGACCGGATCAGGGTCCAGCCGGCATGGGCCTGACTCTTGATATAGGCTGACGCAGCATCATACTGGGCATCCAGCGAGTTAAACTCTTGATCGAGGCCATGGTCGGTGGAAACCCGGGTATAGATCGCGCAGCGGACCGGCTTGACCGAAGGAGCCTTCATGGCCGGGCCTCCATCGTCGATCGATCCTCTTTATCTCTCAGTCCAAAGAAGCGCGGACCGCTCCACTTGGTGCCGGTGATCGCAAAGGCGACCTTGGAAAGGCTGTCATAAGTCTGGCCATTCCAGGCAAAGCCGTCAGCCATCACCATCACTCGATGCGACCGCCGATCCCACTCCCGGACCAGCACCGTACCGGGAGTAAGCTCGGTTCGCTTCTGGTCAAAGCTAGCCAGACGGGTAAACATTGCCGGTCCGGTTTCCCTCGCGTCTGTGCGATCCAGCACCTGCTTAGTCTCGTGATCGAGATCGCCAAAGCGATCGGCCTGGAGCCGATAGGCGATGACCGCAAACAATAGATGCCGCGTTAAATGAGCGGGCGCCGATCGTTGAAATACGCTTTGCCAGCGTGCACGTAATCCCCCGAGATCGAGACCGCGCAGATGCGCGATCTCGTCCTCAAGAGACGTTTTGGTCGAGGCACGACCACTGCGACGTTTCTTCTGCATCGCATCAGGCCGCCTGTTTGGCCCGGTCCGGAGCGGCAGGCGAAGTTTTGCCATCCTTGATGCGATAGACACGACCTTTGTCGGTTTGCTCTGAAACAAGGTTGAGCCCGAGTTTCTTGCGGACGACACCGGCAAGAAAGCCCCGGACCGAATGCTGCTGCCATTCCGTTGCGGTGACGATCGATGCGATCGTTGCGCCCGTTGGCGTCCGCAGCATTGCAATGATGCGGGCATGCTTTGTGGCGGGCCGCGCTGCTGGCTTCGATGATGCCGGTGCAGGTCGCTTGCGGGATTTGAACTTGCTGGACTTTCGTGAAGCCGAGCGCGTGGCGGCCTTGGTCGTCGATTTGGGCTTGGTCATGGGATCCTCTGAAGTTCATGCGACGCCATCCGCCGCACCACCTCAGCCCCGCCCGGGCAAGTTACCGGGCAGGGCCAGATCCCGAAGCGCGCCTCAGCCGCCCCAAGTCACCACAGCAACGCTCCGATCAAGCCCGAAAGCCAGTCATTTCTGAGCAAGATAGTTGCTCATTAGCGCTAATGAGCGGACTGAGTCGCGAGAGGTATTGTACCGTCAGTTCGAATCCCTTTCGCTCCGCCAGCACATTTAGTCGTCCGCTTTCTCCCTCGGCAGGACAGCCGCAAATCCCTCAATAAAGTGGGGCCTTTCAAAAAACCAGACTGTACTTCAGAGCGGTGGACTCGGCGATTTGTCGCCTGGAGACGGCATTTTTCTCCAAAGCTTCGTACTTCGTCGATTTAGTATAGTTTGGAAAAGTGAAGCGCCAGAGTGGTAACTTGAAACGAAGCTCGCCCCAGGTTCGAATCCCTGTCGGATGACCGAGAGTAACAAACACTCTGGCAACACCCGGACCTCTCAGCGGTACCGCCCAGGAATTTCCGCTATTGGGGGAAGAGCGGACAACATTTGTCATACTGAGGTCTTCTCAGTTTGACCCTGAGCGGACGTCGCGGTGCTTAGGTTTAGGTGCAAAACTTAAGGCTTTGTTCCGAACGGAAACGCCCAGAACTCTGGGGATTTCGCTATCTCAGTCCCTGAGTGGCGTGGCCGACGGTTCCGATGGTCAGCCGGAACTATCCTCTCCGATCTTTCGAACGTATTGGAGCGCAGGAAGCCCAGAGAATTGGTCTGTCACCTCGACGGGGGTAGTTGAGATAGTCGCCGCAGCGACATGTTTGGATGCCTCGTTGTCAGTCCCGACGATCGCCTCCACGTAAAATGTGGAGATTTTGTTTCTCGCGAGTCCGTGTTTCAACTCAATAATAGCGGCACCAACAGCGTTCTTAGCGCGTCCTTGGCTGCGGTATGCTTCTGGGACGGCGCACCCAATCTGGAAGCATGGATTCCCCTCAATGGGATCACACCTGACGAGGTTCACCAGCACAGTTACCGTCTGGCGCTGAAGGCGCACATAGGTGAACCTGGGTTGGCCATCAGCTTGGTCGACGTGGAGAAAAAGTTCTGAGTCAATTTGTCCACGCTGCAGCTGTATTTGACCGCTAACGAGAGCCTGTTGGAACGATTTCAGCGCATCGGACGGATCAGTCATTTTCGTCAAGAGCTCTCTCCAGAATGCAGGGCCTAGGAAGACGAAAAGCGGTCCTTAACATAATTGCGATGAACATGCATGTTGGGCCATCACCAGCCCTGTGCAGAAATCAAGGATTATGCACCAGGGAGCGACTGAGGCCCGGGGGGTACTTTTGATCGATATAGATGAGCTAAGGGAGCTTCAAATACGGCTGTACGGGCTCTCCAAGGCCAACAGTTTTTATACATTCTATCACGATGAGAGCAACAACATCCGCAAGCTGCACGTCGCTGCTCAGGGGCTGAACGTCGCTGAGTTGAAGGTCTTCATTTTGGGCGGCGTGGTGCATGAAGGTGCGCCGCGCCCCATAGATATTCAGCCTCTGCGGGCAGCCATGCGCATTCAAAAGTCGGCCCGCGAAATCAAACTCATGCACCTCGCGAAAGGCGACTTCCTAGATCTATTGCGCTCTGCGAGGCTGACCACGTTCTTGCGCTGGATCACCGACAATGGATTGATGATCCACTATCATGATCTTGACCCGCTCTATTGGTCGATCGTCGACATCATCGATTCGATCCTGCCCAAGGTAGGCAAGCCGAAGCTCTTCCAGTATCATGCGCTGCTGAAGAGCGACCTGGCTGAGGTGCTGAGAAGTGATCTTCCGGCCACGATTGGCCTATTCCATCGCTACGGCTATCCCGGCTTGGCGCCCGAAAGTCGTGAGCCATTTCTAAACGATCTCATTGCCCTGCTCGAACGCAATGGCGCTGCGCTGCCGGCGTTTAATGCGACTATGCTAAAGGGAGTGCTTCAGACTGGACGAGAGCTCGACAGCCTCGACTTCATTGAAGGCTACCCACCCAACCTGCTGATTGACGACTTCAGCACCTTCTACTTGAACCGCATTGCCGTGTTCAAACATGCTAGCCACGTCCTGGACATGGAGGAGTTGATACAGGACCGCTTCCTCGAAACGTCCCTCACCAGCGGCGGCGAACCGGTCACGCATTATCGCTTTGCGGACTCTAAAGCCGAGCCCGGCACCCAGCTCGCCGATGTCGTCGTGGGGGTGCTAGGCAAGATGCATACCTACTTCACGGAAACGCCGCGGGACGAGGTGGCTGCAGCTCGAGCGGGTCTGACCGGCACTAGCCTCCAGAATTCCGAGCTGCTTCGCGATCTCATCGCCGCTTCGCACGATGCCAACATTGGCTTCTTGCATCATGTCGCTAGCATGCACGATCGCGACAAGCTGGATCTATTCCTCCGCTTCCGGGACGGTGCCTACGCCAACATAGCCTAGATGTGCGGCGTACCATAGAGACATGATCGCTTTTGGCACAAAGCTGACGTCGCTCTGGCCTCAGCCGATGTCCGATGCTGAGGGAGAAGCGGACATGGAGCCTTCGATGCACGAGGCCTGTTTTTGGACCCGGAGCAGAAGTCGCAGACCAAGACGGTCCGAACGTCTGACACGGACACCAGCCTACGAATCCGGGAAGCCATGGGAAGGGTCACATCGGGCAAGTCAGGTACCTGCGGCTTCAGCGAGGCAGTTCGGCCAGGATATCGCCATCCAACGGCTGGGTTCGCGCAGCGAACCACTCGGCGCGGGCGGCCGCACGGCGCCGGCCACGATCGTCGATCGGAAGCTTCAAAACCTCCAGCAATGCATGAATCTCGCGCCGCGCTATCGAATGGGACGGATCTGGATCGATGGCGGGCACGAGGTCGCAAAGGGCATCCAGCGCGGTGAGCCCGCGCGGGAAAAGATCGCGATAGACCGGGCGTTCATGGAAGCCGGTCGCGACCCGAAAGCCCACCTCGAGCGCCAGTTCCTGCAAGGTGTCGCAGAGAACCGGCTTGGTGGATGATCCGGACGGCGAAATTCGGTTGCGCACCACCACCCAATCGGTGAGGTCGCCGTCGACCGATCGGCGGTGGCGGCGCATCTCGCGCACCAACTCAGCATAGTGGCTGACCCCGGTCACAGCAAACGTCACGGGATCGATCTTCGCGAGTACGTCAAGATCGAGGAAACTGTCGTTGAGCGGCGTTACCAGGGTATCGGTGACCGAATGCGCGAGCCGCATTAAATAGCTGTCGTGCGGGGGCGTATCGATAACGACGAAGTCATGGCGATGCTCGATGGCCGCAACGGCCTCGCCGAAGTCGGCGAACTCGGCGGCCTCGTTCTCGTCCACCCTGGCGCCTTCGGCGTACGCAACGGTGAGATGCGTTGGCAACTCGAGATCGACATGGCACCTGCGGGCCCAGGCGCGCCGGTTCTCGATGTAGTGGGTGAGGGTCCGCTGCCGGCTGTCGAGATCGATGGTGGCCAGGCGCTGGCCGCTTTTCATCAACGCCACGGCAATATGCATTGCGATCGTGGTTTTTCCGGAGCCCCCCTTCTCGTTTCCGACCACGATGACATGGGGCAAACCACGCGATTTGACCGCGGCGTTCAGCATGGCTCAGCCTCGAAACAACCAGTTTCATGAAAGGCAACTGCCAACGCCGTCACTCGCGAGGACAACCTGCTCGGGCGAGGTCACGCGATCGGCAGTTGATTGAAAGAACACCGCGGGGACGGTATTTGTTCCTGAAGGTCGAATTTGACGAACGTCGCTGCTTGTTTGATCGTCTGACTCGAAGAGATGTCTGGGCTATTTTGGGTAAGGGTTTCGGCTGCCCGTCATTCGGCATAGCGTCGCCAGTCCTCCGGGCGGATGTCCATTTCCCCGGCAAGGGTCACGCCTCGGCCATCTTCGCGAGCACGCGCTGCACTAGGGCGGGATCGCGATAGACGCTGCGCGGCCTCAATAGATTTTGGACTTCGGCGGTCAGCTTGTGGACGGCCGGATCTTCGGCGGCAAGCCGGGTCAGGGCGATACCGAATTTGAGCGTGGTCTCAAAATCCGCCGGACGTTGCCCCCGCGTATCGGGAAACACGAAGTCGAGTATGGCCACCGACCACGGAGTCTCGATCAACGTCTGGACCTCGGCGAAGAAAGTCGGCGCCAACCCGGCGATTGGATTGCTGTCTCCCCCTAGTCTCTCGAGAAGCCTCTGGAGCAGGCACGCCTCCAGGGCGGCCACGCTCATGCCTTGGCCGTAGACGGGATTGAAGCGGCAGATTGCGTCGCCGATGGGCAGAAGCCCGGGGGGGAAGACGTCGAGTCGCTCGAAATGGCGCCGCACGCTCTGGGGGAAGCCGTAGCGCGCGACCCCGTCCAGGCGCTTGGCGTGGCTGATCGCGTTGTAGATCGTCGGCGTCCGCAGTGCCCGGGCGTAAGTCAGGAAGCCCTCCGCATCGCCGGACGGCACGTCACCGTGGCGCCCGCCAATGGTCGCCATCCAGCGGTTGCCCTCGAGCGGCAACATCAGGCCGCCACGGCTGTTCTGAGGCGCCTGGCCGAAGGTCATGACGCCTTTCCAATCGGTCGAGGCGTCGTCCGGGATGGCAAAGACGCATGTGGCATAGCCGAGATCGATGCCAATTGTGGTCTCCTCTGGCAGTGGTCGGCCGATCGATTGCAGCAGAGCGAGAGTGAGGGCGCCGCGTCCGGAGGCGTCGACGACGAGATCCGCCGCAATCGTCTCGCTCGCGCCGTTGCCGTTCTCGTAGCGCACGCCGGTGACCGCCCCTCCATTTGGCGATGCCAACACTTCCTGGACCCGGCAGCGCTGGCGCAGCGTGGCGTTCGCGCGGCTTTCCACCCGCCGTCGCACGGCGCGCTCGATTGTCGGCCGTGACACGGCGTAACTGAACCAGCCGAGATCGCGTTGCGGGAAGGGATCGTAGCCCGGGCGCTCCATGCGAACATCGAGACCGGCCCTGAGCGGCACGGCTCCCGCCCGCGCGAGATCCTGCTCGAACCCTGGGAACAACTCGCTAAGGGCGCGCTGGCCGCTGAGCAGCAGCGCATGCACGTGCCGCGCCTGCGGCGTCCCCGCGCGATACGTGGGCTCCGAGGGCAGAGTGTCGCGCTCCAGAACAACCACCTGATCGAAGCGGTCGGCGAGCGCCCCCGCGGCCGTGAGCCCGCCCATTCCCGCGCCAATCACGACGGCCTGCTTGCCGATCAGAGTTGACGCCATCGCCGCCTCCGCTGCGTGCTCCTCCCGCAGCAGAGGTGCCCGCCAGTCGAGTATATCGCCACGCGCCGATGCAAGGAAGGCTCAAGCGCATTGGGCCGGAGGCTCGGTCCCGGCAGTAGCTCTTCTTTGTCTGCAATTGGCAGTCACTTTTGAGACATGCCGATCGGCTCTGAAAATGTCCGCTTGTAGGGGAAGACCGGAACTGATGGGTGGGCGGTCAGAACGACGCGATTACCCCATCCCGGACGTTGACGCCAGTGTATCCTGGTAGGTATCAATGAGCGCTCGTCAATCGACCAAAGGATATGTTTTTAGCTGACGGTTTCCCTAAAATCATCGACTGCGAACCGTCAACGCATTGATTGTTTGGCGGCGCTAGGCCTTTCGTAAGTCTTCCGACGTCGCCTCTCTACCCTTGGCGCGATACCCAACGAGACAAAATGGGTAAGGCATGATGGCCAATCAGGATACGATATCTCTCTCGCATGCCATCGAGCGTGACCTCCGGCTCGATCTCTTCCGCGGCATGGGGCTGTGGATGATTTTCCTCGATCACATTCCGCACGACATCGTTGCCTGGTTGACCCTGCGCAATTACGGCTTCAGCGATGCTGCCGAGTTCTTCGTATTCATTTCCGGCTATCTTGCTGGCTTCATCTACGGTCCGATTATACGCGGTCGCCATTTTCTCGCTGCCACCAAGCGGCTGTTGGTGCGAGCCTGGCAAATGTACGTTGCCCACATTCTGCTGTTCCTGGTCTTTACGGCGCAGATCGCTCGCACGGCCAGGAAATTCGACAACCCGATGTATGAGAATGAATTCAATGTCTATAATTTTCTCCAGCACCCCGACGTGCTCATAGGGCAAGCGCTCACGCTGCGATACAAGCCGGTCAACCTCGACGTGTTGCCACTCTATATATCGCTGGTGCTCGCTTCACCGCTGATCCTGTGGTGTCTGGTGCGCCGCCCAAACTGGACCTTGCTTGGCTCGGCCGTCCTGTACGTTCTGGCGCGCTGGTTCGACTGGAATCTCGCTTCGTATCCACCTGGGACAACCTGGTACTTCAATCCGTTTGCCTGGCAATTGCTGTTTGTATTCGCGGCATGGTGCGGTGTCGGAGGCGCCGCCCAACTCCAGTTCCTGATCCGCTCTCGCGTGGCGCTGGCATTGGCCGTCGCGTGGATTCTCTTTGCACTCCTGATCGTTATGACCTGGCACGTCCCGTTCCTGGAATCATTGGTGCCGAAATGGATGATCAAGGCGATCTATCCAATCGATAAAACCGATCTCGATATGCTGCGTTTCACTCACTTCCTCGCCCTGGCGCTCGTGGTCACGCGATATCTCCCGCGCAATTGGGCGCCGCTCTCCTCCAATTGGTTGCGTCCGCTGATCTTGTGCGGTCAGCATTCGCTTCCGATTTTCTGCTTCGGCGTATTCCTGTCCTTTGGGGCGCATTGGATCCTGATGCAGTACACCAGGGGTGCCTGGGAGCAACTGGTCGTCAGCGCCGCCGGCATCCTGATCATGGTTGCGGCTGCATGGCTTCTGGATCGGGCTGCGAAGGTCCCCAACTTGTTTGTCGAGGCGACCGAGTTCGAAGCAGCCAAGACGGCGATCGAACCCGGGAAAGCGTGATCCCGTGCTGGCGTTCCAGGGGCTCCGGCAGAAGCCGAGGCTCCTGTGTTCGGTAGTAGTGTGCGGGTTAATTCGGTCTCGAGGAGCGGTCGGATGCGCCACCGCGCAGTGCCCCCGTGCGCTCGTCACTCAGCGGCATGTTCCCCCGCACAACGTGCCATCACAACTTGTGCCCTTTCTGGCGCAGCGCTTCGGTCAAACGCGTGCGTAGATCCTCGGCCGCCTTACGACTCGCATCCTGGCCTACCTGGTTGCTCTGCTGCGTGATTGCTTGCGCTTTTTCGAGAAACTTTTGCCCGACCGGCTGACGATAGAACGCCTCTATTTCGTGCAGCTCGCCGACCGTAAAATTGTTGGCATAGACGGTGGCGACGTCGTCGACCATTGCAGTATAGTATGGAGTAAACGCATCTACTATCATTGGCATCATCGCATCGTAATCGCGTTCAATCTCCGGCCTGTCTTGTGTCAGCGCGGGCTTAAGGCTTAGCAGGATGGCTGGCAGAAGCGCCTTGTACTGATCGGTCAACTTCATTGTAGTCACCAGGCTGCGCGCCGCTGTCATGGCGTCGGGTGACGGTGTTTGCGCCGGCGAAGCGCAAATTGAAAACAGAAGCATGCCGGCGATGATCAATAGGCGTCTGGGCATGGGCTCCTCCGATGACAGATCACGCGATGAAACTCGAAAATTGAGTTTTCCCAATCAGCAGACTCTCGCGTTCAAGTGCGCCTTTTCGCGCGGACCAATCTTGCGAAAGTGCCAGTGGGGATCAAGTTTGTCCAGACAACAAGGCGATATCCCCGCCCGGATCATGGTCAGCGTTGTCGGCATCATGACGATGGTAGGCGCGGCATGGCTGTTGAACAGGTTCAAGGCTCTTCCGGATTACTTCGCGCTGCCCAAGACGGTCACGCCGGAATCCGCGCGATGAGGGCTTGCGCCGGAAAAGATGCTGTCTGCCGCGGTGCACGGGTCCGCTTACGGTGTCGCAAGAACAAGATGGCCTTGAGCGCAGCTTAGCGGCCCCCTTATTTTGACTTCGAAAGACCGCCTTTGGGCGGCTTTTCTTTTGGGCCGCCTCGGTTGGCGGCCTGTCTATTTTTGAGCGGTTTGCATCCGCGATGTCTGAGGTTGGCACTTAGCTGACGTCAGTACTTTGCCGAATGTCCGCTTTTCCTTCAAGACCGGACCTTCCTCAAATGTGGCTTTTGACGAGT
>Ga0209117_1001015_pt1 | contig 10336 bp, 8 predicted proteins | sample BlaSpr_A8_OM2_M2_FD_187978 | JGI IMG/M metagenome (GOLD analysis project Ga0209117, IMG submission 187978) | Forest soil microbial communities from Thunder Bay, Ontario, Canada - Black Spruce, Ontario site 2_A8_OM2_M2 (SPAdes) (version 2) | ecosystem: Environmental > Terrestrial > Soil > Boreal...
TACGGTAGGATTCTTTTCAAAGCCAGCTCCATCACGCTCTTTGGCCGCATCCACGTAGACAAGCAGAACTCGTTCATTTCGGAGAAGTGCGACTTCGCCGGCCTCTGGGAACTGGCCCGGCTCACCAAGCTTCCGATTCAATACGCGGCGCGGACGACGACCGGTACCGGCATTTCCTACATGCAGATGGAACTGGCGCATCGCGATGGCGTGCTGATCCCCGAACAGAAAGCAGAACCGGAAGATCCGAAGCGCCCAGACGAGCTGCTGGCGGCAGACCGCGGTGGCCTCGTGTTCGTACCTAAACTTGGCTTTACGCCCAACGTCGCAGAACTCGATTTCGTCAGTCAGTTTCCGAGCATCATGGCGCGGTTCAATATCTCACCCGAAACCGTGAATTGCCCGTGCTGCCCCGACGCTCCGCGAATTCCCGAACTGGGCTACCGCATTTGCCAGAAGCGAAGAGGAATCACGAGCCGCGTCGTTGAACGCCTCATCGCCAAGCGGTCCGAACTCAAGAAGCTGCTAAAGAAATCGCCTCCCGATAATGCAATTAGGATGAAATTGCAGCGTGATTCGATGAAGTGGCTTCTTGTGTGCTGCTTCGGCTATACCGGCTACAAGAACGCGCGCTTTGGAAAAATCGAAGCGCATGAAGCCATCAACGCGGTCGCGCGGGAAACGCTTCTCGTTGCGAAAGAAATTGCAGAGGCCGATGGCTTTGAACTGATACACGCCTTGGTGGACTCATTATATGTTTGGAAAGAAGGAGCGACCCGCGAGGACTACGAGCGGCTTTCCCAGGAGATCGAAAATAGAACGCGCCTCCCCCTGGCGATTGAGTCCGTCTACCGCTATGTGGTCTTTCTCCCTTCCAAGCAATACGCGGATGTGCCCGTCCCGAATCGCTTCTTTGCAGTCGGGGTAGATGGCGAGCTAAAAGTCCGAGGGCTTGAATGCCGGCGCCACGACACCCCTCCACTGCTTGCTAGAATGCAGCAGGAAGTCCTCGCCATCCTCGCCGAAGCCCACGATTACGATTCCTATTTGCAAAAGCTTGAGATCGCACGCGGGGTGTTCGCGAACTACGAAGACCGTCTGGCGAATGGCGAAGTGGACATCCGGGAGCTTGTCATCAGCAAGCGCATTACGCGGGAGCCCCGCGACTACCAAAAAGCAGGCGTTACCGCGATTGCGGCGCAGCAACTCTTTGGAAGTGGGGTCAAACTGCGTCCAGGACAGAACATCGAGTACGTCATCACAAACGCCGAAGCCCACGTCCCCAACGATCGCGTTAGGGCGTACGCTTTGTGGGAAGGATGGTTCGGATACGACCGCAACAAATACGCCGCAATGTTACGCGAAGCTTTTGAGCCTTTTGTGCTTTGCGTTCCAAAGCGCGCGGAACCCGTTCTTTTTAGCAATTCCATTTCCGAAGACGACTTGAAGCGTTTTCCCCTGTTCTCCGCCTTAGCTATAGCCCAGACCTAAATCCCGGATTCACTGCCAAGCCAAAACGAATCGCTAACCTACGTCCCATCAAACAACTCTGCCGCGTGCCTTGGCGACGTCCCACCTGTTCCACCCCGCTCGTTGACTTTCGCCCCCTATTCGCCTTAAGCTTGTCTTCGGGAGAACTTTATGAATCAACACAAGGGCGGAGACACGCAGCTCAGTAACAAAGATAAAGACGATGATCGCAAAGACAAGGATCAAGACAAGGACAAGGACAAGGACCGTGACCGCGACGACCGGAAACCGCAACCGGATCGCCGACACGGATGATATAGGTTTTGGCCTACCGCCCGTGGTTTGAAAGGTTCCAAGCGCGATTCGCCAGAGAGCGCGAAGACATGAAGGCGCGGGGCTTTGCCCTCGACGAAGATGCGTTGAAACGTAGCAACCGGGTCGAGTTTGTCGGGAAATCGCGCACGGACCCGAGCATAGAACTCAGAGTCAGCCTTGCGGACAGCTTTCCTTCTAAGGCGCCACACGTACACACGACCACAACGGTGCAACTGAAACGTCACCAGAGGCTTGACACAAGAGAGATCTGCACTTTCGGGCCAACGCGGGGCCGCTGGTCAGCCGGTCTTTCTAGCACAGCGGCTATTGACGAGGCCGAAAACGTCATTACCGACGTATCCGGAATTCAATCCTCTGACCCAAAATACCTCGATGACGTACCCGAACCGGCGTCGGCGCTTTATTATTACCAGAATAATGCATTCGTTTTAGTGTCGCCTGCTATTGCCGCCTTCGCGGCCGCGATGTCAGAGGGTTCGTCCGCCCAGCTCAAGCTTAGATTCGAAAACTGGCCTGGCGAGACGGTTAGTCGAGCTGGTCCCGGTAGAGGAATTGTCACCGAGATAGGACTAAAGTCGCCGGCCAAGGCTGAAAGTTGGCACGACAAGCTTGTTCGACCCTCTCTTGAAATTAAAGCCAAGATCTTTCGGCTCGGAGCACCACCGCCGTTTACGACCAACATCTCGGATTTCAATGCATGGCTTCAGCGCCTTGGGCATGAGCGAACCGATTGGATGGCCTTCGTCTTTCCGGAGCAATCAGGAAACGCGACCACGCAGCGCCTTGCGTGGCTCTTTGTTCGTTCTAAGCACAGGATAGAACATATCAGGACTTTCGTAATGGATGGCGGAGGACACTCTACTAGAGTCCCAGGCCTCTGTTCTTTGCTTGAAAGGAGAATCGTCTTCATCGGTTGTGGGAGTTTGGGCTCAAAAATTGCAGCATCACTCGCCGCCACAGGTGTAAAACATTTTGGCCTCGTTGATTTTGATTTTCTAGAGCCCGACAATGCTGTTCGGCACGAATCGGGTGTAAATCTATTTGGATTTCCGAAAGTGTTAGCCCTCCAAAATCGTCTATTCGAGCTCAACCCTCAGGTTCTGGACAACACCAAGATGCTCCAGATGGTTATTGGTGGGACGAATGACATGGCCAGGGAAAAAGAGTTACAAGAACTCCTAGCGCAGGCTTCTTTGATTGTCGATACTACAGGAGACCATGGCGTAAGCAGATTCCTGAATGATATCTGTGCAGAATTGAACGTTGCCCAGATGTATGCGTCGGTTAGTAACGGAGCATGGGGAGGAGAAGTCGTCCGCGTCATTCCGCCTCGAACGGCATGTTGGATGTGCTGGTTTGCACAGTACGAGTCTTCACGGCCATCAGCGGAACCTTCGCCTGATGTTGGTCTCTTCGCACCGGGATGTGACCAGCCAACCTTTACGGGAACAAGTTACGATCTTGACGTCGTTGCCGGGTTAGCTTCCTCCTTCGTCGTCGACACTCTCTTGATTGAGGATTCGAGCCGCGAACATTACAAGGGCGATTACATTCGCTGGCAGTTGCGCAACTCTGAAGGCCAGTTTTTGCCTGTTATAGAGATACTTCCCATTCACAAACGGAAACCGTGTCCGTTCTGCAATCCCAACTAATGTACGACCAGATATTTATAGTCCGTAGCGTCCTTGAAGTCATTCGAGCAGAGGTAAGGCGCGCAGGCAGAGTAGAGACTGGAGGCGCAATGGTTGGATACCAGTCTCCGCCTAATTCGTTGGTTATCACTCACGCATCGGGACCAGGTCCCAGAAGCGAGCTCAACACCACGAACGTATTAATTGATGGCCAATACGCCCACGCCTTCTGCACTCGCCTGTTTGACGACTCTGACGGTCGACTCGATTACGTTGGCGATTGGCATCGACATCTCGGTTGGTCCCTTGCAGCAAGTCGCCGAGATTTAGAAGCCATGCTCACGATCGCGCGGTCACAATGCTGCTCAGTCAAATATCCGGTGTCAACAATCTACCGCTTGCGACCGGAGCACATGGTGGCATACGCGCTTGAAAATCACCGACTCAAACGGGTACGCATAAAGTGGCTAAATACGGTTGCTCACGGTCAATCAGTTCCGTAGGAATTTGGCTTTGCTGTTCCCAACTGCATCGGCGGCACGAAATATCGGTCAACAATTACGTTGAACCACCGCGTCATCACATCTTTCAGCCGGTGATACTCCCTCCATGCAAGGTAGGGTAGGTGGCGGGGCGGGTGCCGCGCCTTAATTCCGAAAAACGCCTCTTGGTGCCCATGAAGTGCCTCGACCGCGCTATGCTTTGCGTTGAGGTGAGAAGAATGCTGACTACGGGTGTGATTGAATTCCTTGGCGCACTTGCTAGCGGTGGAATAGGTGGCGCACTCATGGTGACCGGCCTGTCTCGATGGCTAGGCGACGTGTGGCTGGGCCGGATTCTCGGCAGGGAAAAAGCGAAATACGATCAACAATTGGAGCAACTTAGGGCGGGCTATGCAGAGAAGCTCGAAGGGTACAAAGATGCCTTGGACCGTTCCAAAAATCTGCTCCAAGCGCAGATCGAGCGTTCTGTCTTTGTGACACGGGCGCATTTTGAAACTGAATTCGAGGCATACAAGAAAATTTGTGAGGATTTAGCTGAGGTCCGCCTGTTGATGACGGCCATGCACCCGATGTTGCGGGTTGCGCGGGAAGATGAATCCAGGGAGGACAGATTCAAAGAGCTGAGCGCAAATCTCCTGAAGCTGACCGACGAAGTCGGCTTCCTGGCGTTCGAGCGCGTGGACTCGCAGCTTTTGGATGCGGGAACGCACCCGATTAACGTGCTGATTCAGCATACGTGATCTCTCCGGGGCTGAACCCAATCAGTCCCACAACCCAACCCAAGAAGGGCCGCTTCCACAAAGGCGGCCCTTTTTGTTTTGCAAGCCGCGGTTGCAAGGGGTCCACTTAGCTCGATTTACCTTTCATCTATGTTATAAAGAGCGATATGGCCAATCTCAACGCTCTCGCCCAGACACGTTTTGGAACCCTAACCGCAGCTGAAACCAATCTCCTGCAAAACTCCCTGGTGGGGAAACTTGCAATCTCCGGTCCCAACAACAACCTGAACGACGCTGCAAACGATCCAGCCAATGCGCAAAATTGGGGCCAGAATCGTTCAATTCGCGGCGAGTTAATCGCTTGGTTATGCGCAGATCGGGAGGCTAGTCAGCTTGTACACCATTCGGGAATTCAAATCATGGGTGCCGTGATTACTGGTCCCATCGAGCTGGTGTCAGTGCCTATCCAGTTTCCACTAGTGTTTGCGAGCTGCAAGCTTTCTGACGACATCGTCCTGCAGAGCGCACGCACACGTACCTTGAGTTTCACTCAGACGCATACAGAGTCGATTATCGCTGACGGGTTGAATTTATCTGGAGCTTTCTTCATGCGCGAGTGCAGTTCAGGCAGACTCCAGTTCTCGGGCGCACGGGTTGAGGGACAATTCGACTGCTACAAAAGCAAGTTTCAGCTTCTCCTCTTGGATGGAGCAACTGTGGGTGTTGGTCTGCTCCTTCGAGATGCCGACGGAACGGCAAAAATGTCCGGGGCGCGAATCGCAACGGATTTTGACTGTGGAGGTGCAAGGTTCACTGCCACCGGCTTTACATCCGGCTGTGCACTAGATGCAGAGGGAGCCAAAGTAGAAGGTTCTATCTTTCTGAGGGCTGGCTTTCGCGCGTTTGGCCTGGTCAAGTTGCTTGGAGCCCAGATAGGAATGAACCTGGACTGTACCGGTGGCAAATTTAACGACGCTGGTGGAACCGCTATCGGCGGCGAGGTCTTAAGAGCCGACTCAATCATCGTGAAAGGCACGGTTTTTCTTTCCGCAGGTTTTCGCGCGCGAGGCGCTGTTCATTTTACAAGCGCTCAGATTGGAGGCGATTTCAACTGTCACCATGCCACGTTCGAGACCGGTTTGACGATCGAGCGCGCGAATATACAAGGCGCATTTTTTTGGCGGAACGTGACTATGGCAGAGACCGCGGGTCTGGACATCATCAACACGTCGGTTGACGCGTTGAGCGACGACAGCGCTAGCTGGCCCCTTAATGGACTACTGGAATGTCACGGCTTCTCCTACAAGCGGATCGGGCTACTAAGCCCTAGAACAGCCGCGGAGCGTCTCGCTTGGCTTGGTAGGCAAAAATCATTTGCCGCACAGCCTTATCAGCAAAGCGCTTCGGTCTTGAAAGACGAGGGAGATGACAGGGGCGCTCGCCAGGTTCTGCATGAAATGGAGCACTTGCGCCGGTCCACTGAGACCGGACTTGCATGGCTCTGGAATTCAGTTCTTAGGTTCGTGATTGGTTACGGATACCGTCCGTGGCGGGCACTAGGATTGTTTATCTTTCTCGTTCTATCCGGTTCTCTCTTTTTCTCATATGGCTTCTATGCCGGAAACATGGTCCCGACCGACAGCGGTGCTTACAGCTCGTTTAGGGACAAAGATTTGCTGCCCAATCACTACGAAAGATTCCACCCGATAGTTTACTCGCTAGAAAATTCGCTCCCGCTTTTCAAGCTCGGTCAGGTGGACCGATGGCAGCCTGATCCCGCTGTACGCGTTTTCGACGACCATAGCTACTCTATGACCTTCCGCATCTTGCTCCAATTGATTTCACCCACTTTCCTCCGTTGTTATCGGTGGTTTCAGGTTCTCCTTGGTTGGTTCCTTGCCACTTTGTGGATCGGGGGCGTGACTGGACTTATCCGAAGGGATTGATATGGGAACACCGTTTGCACCATTCCAGAACGGAGGAGCTTCACAAACCCGACGCAAACGCCCCAAAATGTAGTAACTGACGCGACAATAATGCTGGTTGCTAGTGAGGACCTCTCGTAACTCTTGTACCCACGGCCCAGAACACCAGCGTGGTAGAATCCCCGCAAGCGGGGGAGAGCGAAGATGGAACGCGCAGGTGCGGTACGCATTTGTCTCGCCGTCGCCTTGGCGGTGGGAGCGCCCTCAACTTTCGGGGTTGAGAAACCAGAAACGTCTCATCTTGCCTTCGTTACCGAATATATCCGCGAGTTGTCCGCTATCGAGAATATCCGCGAATCAGGTGAACAAGAGGTGAAGGAAGACCCAAACAGTACATTTTCTAACATGATTCATAGCAGCATTCTATTTCAGTTAGAACTGGGATCGCAAATCAACATGTTGAGAGGGATGCACCTGAAGGCTCCACATGACCAACTCATTCCCAATATCACTGCCTTCTATGAACGCAAAATTCTCTTGTGGAAGCGGATGGCCGAGATTGGCAAGGCCTTCGTCGGCGGACCGAAGTCGGGGGTTGATTATAGTAAGCTCGCAGCCGAGATGCCTGAGATAAGGGGGCAACTGGATTTTATTGACCACGCTTTGTTTGAAGCATCTCCTGGGGTCTTCGCAACTTTGATAGATCTTAAGGCCGACTCAAAGGGCCACGCCAGCCACCTGATTATCACGAAGGACGAACGGGCCAAGCTGATTGATAATCTCAACACTGACTTTGGAACAAAAATGGATGCGAAAGTCCAAAACTGGACCGTCAATGCTGCGAGCGTATTAAAAGGGTATTTGCTCAAAGACTTTAAGTCATCAGACGAACCTTGGGAGTAAAATTGAGCGCTAAGGCATGAAGACTTTCATTTCCTACAGCACGGCGCTAGATCAGATCATCGCCCTTCGGTTACAGACGATGGCGGCAGTGTACGGCATGACGATTTATGTACCGCCCGCGAGCACACGGGAGGCCGCCGGTACGGGCCTGCTGATTCCCGAAGTCCAGGAACAATTGAGGCAATCGGATGTGGTCCTGGCGGTCATTACTCACAAGCCGACGCCTAGTGCAGTGAGTGAGATGAATTCGGCTGTGACCCTACGAAAGCTCCTCATTCCGATTGTCGGCCCGGGTGTTCCAGCGGCGTATTACTCCAATTTTGCACCGCACTTCTTGGTGGACCCGAGTGATCCATCACAAGCTGAGCAACAGATAGTGCAGTTTCTTGCCGAGAAACAGCAGGCAGAGGCAGCCCGCACAGCTGTCTTGGCCCTTACGACCCTTGCCATAGCTCTATTGTTGCTTGGATCAAAATCAAAATAGGCCCTCAATCCGTGCCAGGCTTGATTGCTACGATTGATACTTCTGTTCTTGTCAGCCTCCAAAGCGCCGAGCTTCTAGGGGCAGTCTCGGTGCTCTTCGACCGTCTGCTGGTGCCAGCTATGGTTCGCAAAGAGTTGGAGGACGGAGGAGAGAACAATCAGGCCGCTCTCGCAGCGATCGCCGATTTCGCCATCTTCGAACATTGCGACGACTACGATCCTGGTTTGGTGAAGACCCTGTTGGACACGCGTGAATTTTTGCGGGAAGGTCGAGATCAGGGGGAAGCCGAAGCAGTCATCCAAGCCGCACAGCGTTCAGTGAAAATGACCCTTATAGACGACCCGCTCGGGCGAGAATGGGCAAGAACCCATTCAATAGATTGTCACGGAACCATCTGGCTGTGTCGTCAGTTGCGGCACACAGGCTATTTGACCGAACTGCGATGTTATTTCATGCGAATGATCGAGCATGGCCGACGACAACCACTGGTAGACATGAACTATTTCCTGCAGGAGTTCGGTGAGTCTCCAATCTCAACAGATCAGTATCAGGAGTGCATTTCGCGGAAGAAACTTGGGCCTTAAGATGTACAGCCCCGGTCGTCAGCTCGCGCCGAGGTTTACATCAAAACGTTTGAGGGCTCCGATCCAAAGGACAGTTTTTGGACCGCGCTCGTAATTCCACGAGGCGTGCTATGGTCTTGCAGTGAAAAGTCAAGAACTAAAGAAATATCTAGACCAACTGGCGTCCCGCTTACCACTGAACCTTTACGTGGAGCGTCGGTTTACGGCGGCGGAAGAAAGCGGAGGAACTTCGATTGACATGGACCTCCACTTCCGAGGAATCCTCCGCGACAGGGAGCCGAAACTCGACGACATACTGAAACGTGGCAGCGTTCTGGTTTTGGCCGAGCCTGGCGGCGGCAAGTCCGTCATAGCCCGCAGCGCAGTTCATCAATTCATACACGACGGCAACCGTGTACCGGTCTTTGCCGAATTGAAAGAATATCGGGGTGACTTAGGTTCGCTCCTATCGAAAAGTGCTCCACCTGAAATTCTCGACCTTGGGGCGTCTGTTGAAGGCAAGGCTATATTGCGTGCGTATGTGCTCGATGGCATCGACGAGATACCCAGCGGTCAATTGGCTCAGCTAGGAGTTGACCTACAACAGCTTTTCAAGAGAGATCCGGGATCAAGCGTTTTTCTCACCGCGCGACAGGCTTTCTACGCCGCTCACCGCGATTCCTTACCCTCTGTCACGTCACTGTTTCACATCTTGGATTTCAGCGACGAGGATATCGCGACATATGTGGCGAAATCGAATGTGGAAACGGACAAGTTTCTCGAAGCAGTCAGAATCGCCGACGCTTCTGAAGAGATCAGGAATCCTTTCGTGCTTTCAATAATGGTCGAAAAATATCGTGATGAGGGAACGCTGAGCAATCGGAGATCGGATAATTTGAGTTATATCATTGACCGGCTGATTCAGAGCAGGCCCCGTGTTAACCGATACCAGCAACGAAGAGCCCTGCAAATGCTGGGCGTAGCATTCGAGACATGTTCAAGAAATGAACTCGCCGAGGAGGAAGCATTCCGCGTAATCAAGCAGGCCAGACGATTGTCAGACACCGACGCGCGAACACTTTTGGACGAGCTTTATAACTCGATTCTCAAACGGACCTCAAACGGCCTCGCGTTTCAGATGCGTTCCTACGGCGAATATTTGGCGGCGGAAGCACTCCAGGATGAATCAGTTGACCGAGTAAAGGAACTCGCATTCCTCGACTACTACACTCCAAACGAGAGTTGGCTTAACACCATTAGCTACCTCGTTGAGCTTAACGCCCCTATCAGGACGTATTTTGTCCAGCGGCATCCGCTTTGGACGACCTCTGCGTCTCCAGCAGCGTTTTCTGACAAAGAGAAAACGAGCATCGTCACCAGTGCACTGGAAAACTGTGTTCGTGAGAATCAGCACCTTTACCATCATCCATTGATCAGCGCACGTCGGCTATCACGCTTCGTGCCCGCTTCGATGACAGGTGCTTTAGTTGGAGACCTCAGAAGTCCAAACCCAATCGTTCAGGGTAATGCGCTCATTCTCTTGGGGCTTCTCAAGAATCCGGATGCTCTCACGGTCGCCCTCGACATCGTCAAAAACAAAGGCCTTGGTGTCGGGACCCGCCAATGCGCGATTCTGGCTCTGGTAAACCTCGGGACCCCCAGTCATGTCCCCGACCTCTTGGCGACGCTCGACGAACACGATGATCTTCACATGAATCTGCTTGACATGGTGCGCGCCATTATCGATGAGTCACAGATCAACACGCTACTCCCACTCATCTTCCGTGAGAATGCGATGCTGA
>Ga0209117_1001016_pt1 | contig 10332 bp, 9 predicted proteins | sample BlaSpr_A8_OM2_M2_FD_187978 | JGI IMG/M metagenome (GOLD analysis project Ga0209117, IMG submission 187978) | Forest soil microbial communities from Thunder Bay, Ontario, Canada - Black Spruce, Ontario site 2_A8_OM2_M2 (SPAdes) (version 2) | ecosystem: Environmental > Terrestrial > Soil > Boreal...
CCGCTCCCGGCCTTCACAAGAATTTTCGCTTCGTCAACAAACACAGTCCCTACTCCCTCTCAAAAAACGATAACATAGCCATTCAGCCCTGGTGCAAATTCAAGAAATTTTCGGAGGCCCTGGATCGTGTCTCGTATCCGTGTGTGGCTGCGTCGCGCCGTAATCCTGCTCGTGCTCCTCGCCATTCTCGTCGGCGTCGGCGCTTACTTCCTTTATTTCCACCGCGACGCGCTGCCCGCCGCTCCTCCACACGTCCGCGTTGCGCCCGCAATCAACCCGCTCAAAGGCCTTGCCGCCTGCTGGGTCGAAACCGGCAGCACCTTCACTAGTTTTCCCTTCGCCATGACCGCCGGAAGCATTCTCGTCAAGCATCCCAACGGTGATCTCCTCATCGACACCGGCAATTCCATGCATTTCGATGACGAAATCGCCGGCTACCCATTCCTTCTCCGCCTCACGCTCAAAAATCTCGCCGGCCAGCTGAATCCCGAAGTGCCGCTCCCCGAACTCATGCGCCTCGTCGGGGGCGACCCTGAAAAAATTCGCTGGGTCATCCTCTCCCACGTGCACCTGGATCACGCTGGAGGTTTGATGGATCTGCCTCGCGTTCCGGTGCTTCTCACCCGCGAAGAGGTGCAATTCGCCTTCAACCCCGCGGTGCAAGCCAAAGGTTTCGTGGTACCAGCGCATACGCAAAAATTTCCGCCCGCCGACGCGCCCACGCTCAAATTCGATCCTCGCCCCTACGAAACTTTTGACGAAAGCACCGACCTCTACGGCGACGGCTCCGTCGTTGTCGTGCCCTTGCGCGGCCACACTCCCGGCAGCGTCGGCATCTTCGTGAACCTCGACCCGCATCGCCGCCTGTTCTACGTCGGCGATGCCGTGGATGAAGAGCGCGGCTTCCAGAGCCGCGTCGGAAAATCCCTGCTCCTGCGCGACAGCGACAACGATCCCGCGCGCGCCAATCAAATCGTCGCCCAGCTCAACCAGCTTCACGCCATGGTTCCCGAACTCGCCATCATTCCCGCCCACGGCCGCAGCGCCTATCTCAAGTTTTTCCCCGGCGGCCCGCTAACCTGCGTCTCCTCCGACGCCCCCCGCTAAAACAAAAACGGCTCAGCCGAAGCCGAGCCGCACATTTTGGAGTGCGGCGGTCTTGCCGCCGCTTTTTAGCTCGCAGCGCTATTTAGGGGGTAAACCCTGTCATCCTGAGGCTACCCGACTTGTCCTGAGCGCCCTTTGCGAAGGGCGAGGGTAGCCGAAGGACCTCAACCGATCACCTGCAACAAGCGCTCTAGTTGACCGCCGCCTTCGCCGGCTCCGTAGGCGTAACGTTGATGAACCGCCCGCGCCGGCCCCGGTCCACAAACGTCACATGCCCGGTCACCATCGCGTACAGCGTATCGTCCTTGCCCTGCCCAACATTCACGCCCGCCTGATGCCTCGTCCCGCGCTGCCGCACCAAAATCGTTCCCGCATTCACCAGCTGCCCGCCAAATCTCTTGACGCCCAGCCTTTGTCCATGCGAATCCCGCCCGTTCGTCGAAGACCCGCCGCCCTTCTTATGTGCCATAACTCATTCCCTCTTTTTTGTGTTACCCAGGCCGATCCTGCCGAACTGTAGCTCAGGTTTACCCTGAGCCTCGAAGGGTCCGGTTTGTGGACCTGAGGCTTTTTCCTGCGGGTGCCCCATCCTTGCGCTTTTTGCAAGGGTGGGTTCTTCGCCGGTTTTTTCTAAAACGGACCCTGGCAAGTGAGCACTACAACTTAATATCGCCCACCTGCACGGCCGTAAAATTCTGCCGGTGTCCCCGCGAAATCTTGTACTGGTTACCCTTCTTGAACTTCAGCACCGTTAATTTCTTCGCCCGCCCCTGGCTAATAATCTTCCCGGTGACAGTAACCTTCGACGCATCCGATCCCAGCACCACCTTCTTGTCGTCGGTATGCACCGCCAGCACGGAGCCGAACGTCACCTTCTCGCCCACCTCTCCGCTGACCCGCTCAATCCGTATAGTGTCGCCGGGCGCGACGCGATACTGCTTCCCCCCGGTCTGTATGACGGCGTACATCTCTCCTCCAAGCGCTAAAGCAAACCCCAATTATAGTGGCTTTACACCAAACCCGTCAACGCACGCGTGACACCGTAACACTTAATTCTGTGTTCCTGACTGACCTGGAAATTGGTGCCCAGCGTCCCGCATTGCTTCGAAGCTGCGTATTACATCGTTCAACCCGCTGCACGCTGCCCAATCCGCACCAATCGGCCTAGCCTTGACCGATTACAGCGTCCACGCCGATTGAATCAGTCGTAACCACTTTTCGCATTGGCGAAATGGGGGTATTGTTTGGGCCTGAAGAATGCTGAAAAGACTGCATAGAAACTCTGAGGCCAGCCTTTCGGCTGGCCTCGCACCCGAGTTCCGAAGAACGCGGGGGGATAAAGTCATAGATTACGGCTCACTTGATTTGGTTAGCCGAAAATCAAGAATACTTGTGTTCGATCTGCTAGCGTCTGCAAGTGGCTGAATACAATGGCCAAAGTCAACGTCTATATCGACGGATTCAATCTCTACTACGGAGCGGTGAAGGGTTCTCCCTACAAATGGCTCGATCTTGGCGCGCTGTGTCACCGAATGCTCCCGAATGACACCGTCCAATCTATCGAATATTTTACAGCAATTGTCAGTGCGCGTCCATATGATCTTGATTTGCCCGTCAGACAGCAAATGTATCTGAGAGCCCTAAAGACCATAGGGAATCTCAAAATCAGCTATGGTCATTTCTTGACGCATTCCTGTCATATGGTGCTCACGGGAAGCACTCCACCCAAAAAGGTGTGGGTAGACAAAACGGAGGAGAAGGGTTCTGATGTGAACATTGCCTCCCACTTGCTACGAGATGGCTACAATCACGCGTTTGACGTTGCCGTGCTCGTTACGAACGATTCAGACCTCGTAGAGCCTGTACGCATCGTAAGGCATCAACTGAACCTTCCGGTTGGAATTCTGAATCCGCATCAACACCACAGTGTTGGCCTGAAGAATGAAGCAACCTTCATGAAACGAATCAGGCAGGCAGACGTAGCAGCCTGCCAATTCCCAACGGTGATGAAGGATGCGAAGGGTCAATTTCATAAGCCTTCGACTTGGTGACCCACTGGACTTCGACGCTCGACGCCTCTTTACCAGACATCTGCAACGCAGTCAGCCGCAACGACTTACCAACCACGGCACAACTTTTCCTGCCGGCGCGGGTTTCCAGAATGTAGCAGTAAAGGATCTACGAGGGTCCTCAGATGCGATACCTATCGTTTTTATTCTTAAAGATGCGATCTCTAAGGTTTTTCGGTTTACTCGGCATTTGTCTCGCTATTGGTCTCTTCTCGGCTTCTAACGCGCAAGCCCAGCGAGTCACCTTCGGCGTCGGAATTGGCGCCCCTGCCTATTACGGCCCTGCGCCAGTCTGCGCTTACGGCTACTACGACTACGCTCCCTACGCCTGCGCGCCCTACGGCTTCTACGGACCTGATTATTTCGTCGGCGGCATCTTCATCGGCGCCGGACCCTGGTTCCACGGCTACGGACATGGCTTTTACGGCCGCGGCGGATACGGTGGCTACGGTCGCGGAGGCTACTATAACCAAGGGCGCGGTGGTTACTACGGCCGAGGCGGCTACTCCAATCAAGGCCGCGGTGGCAGCGTTAATGGCGGCTATCGTGGCGGTTACAGCGGCAGCGCGTCTCGCGGCTACAACGGCGGCGGCAGTTATCGGGGCGGCGGCAACATCCGCGGATCCGGTGGCGGCAGCAGCTTCCACGGCGGCGGATCGGGCGGCAGCTTCCATGGCGGAGGCGGCGGCTCTCACGGCGGTGGCCACGGTGGGGGCGGACGACACTAAGAGCCGACAACACTAAGACTTGAAAGGGCCGACGATCTTGTTTGTCGGCCCCTTCACTTTTTTATTGACATCCCCTATCGAATCGGTTACAGTTCCATCCATATAAATCCATGCTCAAGCGGCAGGCAACTGCCGCTTTTTTGTTGCCCGACGGCTCGCTTTCGCTGCTAAGTCCTTTAGAATACGCAGTTCCGAGACACCGCAGATTTTGCACTATTTTGGTGCAAATAAGTCCTTTAGATTCTGCACTTACAGACGGCCCTCCAGTAAGGCCTTTAGAATACGCAGTTACAGAAACAGGGGGGAGGGGGGGGCCACGCGAAAGCGGCGAAGTTCAAAAATCGAAGCGATAGCCCAGGATCATTTTCGCAATCAAGTGGTCCGTTGACTTGGTCAGTCCCACTCCCAGCCCAAAGTTCACTTCCCACTTTGGCGAAAGGTTTAAATCGACAACCGGAAAAATCTGATGTTGCTGCTCGCTGATAGGCACAAAATCCGTGGCTGGCCCCACGGAGCCGTAGTACTCGATGCCGCCGCTGATTTTCTTGGTGAAGTCGTAGCTGATCTTCACGTTCGGCGAAAAAATAAACCCGTCGTGCACGCTGGGTCCATGAAAAGATTTGTCAAAAGTTGGATTGAACGACAGATACCACGGTCCGATCTGCTTATCGATGATCGGCCGTATCTCCCAAGTCCAGGTGTCCGGCGAAAATTTTGCCCGCTGGTACCCAATCTCGTTCGACAAGCTCAGCCCCACCGGCCATTTCCATTTAGGCGGAATGCGCACGCGCGGGCGGATGTGATCGCCAACCCACTGCACGCCATATCCGTTGCGCTCGTACGTAAAAATATAAAATCCCACCTCGAACCAGTCCGTGACCCCATGCGTGATCTCGATGGTCTCGCGCTCGGCGTGGTTCGTCGGTAGCACGCCGTTCTGCACCGTCTTGCTGCCGTCAATGGTGAAATTACTATGCAGCTCGACCATCGTGTGCCTAGGTTCCACTTGGTCGTACCCATACACCTGAATCTCATAGTTGTCCTGGGCCTTCGTAGCCACGGCCAAGCTGCAAATCGCGCCCAAGAGCGCCAATGTGTAACCAATTTTTCTCAATCTAGCCCGGCTCCGTTCACTTTACGTACAGACAATAACCCGTTTGCCCAACATGCCGCAAACCGCTTCGCCAACGCCTTCGTCATCTCTAAAATTTCCACGTTTTGCCGGTTGCTCTTGCTCTGTTCATGTGGTAGTAACTTGCACCAATCAGATTCGCTACAGGGTGGCGGGTGGGTTTGCGTGGGTGGGTGACCTCGCAGTCCTCTTCGGTGTCCCCTTCGTTTGGCGCGATGCGCCGAGGATCGCGTGTTCTGTCCGAATATCTTTATATCTTTGGGAGGCTCTCAATGAGAAGCAGAGCGAGCAAATTTTCCTTCGTGGGATTGTTGACAGTGCTGCTGGTAACTTTCTTGGCCGTTCCCGGCGCGAAGGCGCAGTCAACGACGGATGGTGCTATCGGAGGCACGGTCACCGATCCGTCCGGCGCGGTAGTGCCCAACGCCACGGTTAGCAGCCGCAATCTCGGCACGGCCGCGGCTTCGAGCGGAGTGACAGACGGAAGCGGGAGATATTTGTTGATCCATCTTCAGCCAGGCGTGTATTCGCTTGAGATATCGGTGAGCGGATTTGGGGCGTTTAGGGCGACGCGCATAACCGTCGAGGTCGGCAGAGTTACGACCATCGACGCAGCGATGCAGGTCAGGGGCACAACGGAAACGGTGGTGGCGGTCGCCGAGGCCCCCGTCATCACCACCGATCGCGCCGATTTCAGCACCAATATCAATCAAACAACGATCGAGAATCTGCCCATCAACGGCCGCCGTTGGTCGTTCTTCGCTCTGGATACGCCTGGAGCTGTTCCCGATGGTGGCTTCGGCCTGGTCAGTTTTCGCGGAATCTCCGGCCTGCTGAATAACAACACGGTCGACGGCGCTGACAACAATCAGGCTTTCTTCAGTGAGGAGCGGGGAAGGACGCGCATCAGCTACTCGACGAGCGAGGCCTCGATCCAAGAATTTCAGGTCAATACTTCCAACTATTCCGCGGAATATGGGCGAGCGGCTGGCGGCGTTGTGAACGCCGTGACCAAGAGCGGCACAAACCAAATTCATGGCCAAGCATTTTGGTACGACCGCAGCAGCGATTGGGGTGCTATCAATCCTTTTCAATTACACCGAGTCAATGGTGCTCTTGTTCCCTTCCTGCCAGAAGACAAGCGGCACCAGTTTGGCGGCGGAATTGGCGGCGCGATTATTAAGGACAAGCTTTTCTGGTTCCTTAGTGCGGATCAACAATTGCGTCCTTTCCCCGCCGTGGCCAACTCGGGCACGCCTGGCGCGATTTCTGCTCCGCTAAGCGCTGCGGAAACCGCTACGCTCAATACGCGGGGCGTATTGCCGGGAAATGCTACCGCGGTAGCCGCTGCCTTGGCGTTGCAGACGAGTTTGACCGGCACCGTTGCCCGAAGGGGAGATCAGCTCATTCTTCTTCCCAAGATCGATTGGAACGTTACTTCCAAGCATCACGCCTCGTTCACGTACAACCGGCTTCGTTGGAATTCACCCGAAGGCATCCAGACGGCGGCAGTGGTCAACCGTGGAATCGAGAGCTTTGGCAATGACTATGTCAAAGAGGATTGGGGTATCGCCCGTTTGATATCGACTGTCAGCTCAAGCATGACCAATGAACTCCGCTACCAATACGGCCGGGACTTTGAGTTTGAAAATGGCCAGAATCCCATCACCGGCGAGCCGGTGTCATCACTAGGTTTTTCGCCGCAAATTACGATCAACGGCGTCGGGGGTTGGGTTTTCGGCATGCCAAACTTTCTCAATCGGCCGCAATATCCGGAAGAAAGACGCAACCAGGTCGCCGATACGTTCGCCTGGAGCCGTGGCAAGCATCTGATCAAGCTTGGGTTTGACATCAATCACGTCCACGACAGCGAGATCAATCTTTTCACGGGGTTCGGCGCATATTCCTACACCACACGCGTGGACTGGATCAGTGATTTCGTTGCAAACGCCACATCGCATGCTCCTTTTTGCGCAGCTGGGGGGAACGCAGTGCCGTGCTATACGAGCTTCACCCAAGGATTAGGGACGCCCGGATTCAGTTTCAACACGAATGATTTGGCGTTCTTTGCCCAGGATGACTGGCGGATTCGGCCCCGTTTAACCCTGAATCTCGGGCTGCGTTGGGAAACGGAACTATTGCCGTCTCCGCAAATCCCCAATCCTTCATTTCCTCTGACCAGTTCTTTCCCCAGCGATCGCAAAGATTTCGGGCCCCGCCTGGGAGCCGCTTGGGATATCTTTGGCGACGGAAAAACGATTCTCCGCGGCGGCTACGGGATCTTCTATGGTCGAATCATCAACTCGACCATCTTCAACGCCATCGCCAACACCGGATTACCAGCTGGCCAGAACACGACCTCTATCAATCCATCCACGACATCCCCTTTGTATCCCAACGTGCTTGCTCCTGGTGCTGCGCCACCGGGATTAAACATCATCCAGTTTGCGCCCAACTCCAAGCTTCCGACGGTCCATGAGTTCGATCTCGAAGTGGAACGGGAAATCGCCAAGAATACCGTCGTTTCCGTCTCATACGTTGGCAGCCTTGGCCGCCACCTACCGCGCTTCGTGGACACCAACCTCGCCGCCCCGACGTTAACTACTTCATATACTATCGTTGGAGGACCTTTCGACGGGCAAAAGGTCACGATTCCCTTCTTCGGAGTGCCCGGCAACCCCGCGACCAACAAGCCACTCAGTGGCACTGGCCGCCCGAGTAACACGGTTCAGGCGGTCACCGATATCTCCAACTCAGTGAATTCCAATTACAATGCGATGGTGGTCGCTTTGAATCGCCGCTTCTACCAGAGCTTTCAGATTCAATCCTCGTTCACATGGTCCCGCGCGAATGATTTCGGCCAAGCTTCGCAGACCTTTACGGCCACCAATAACGTGTTAAACCCATTTGACCTCCGAGGCGAGTATAGCCGCTCAAACTTTGATATTCGCGACCGCTTCACCTTCGCCGCTATCTGGAGCCCGAACTACTACCATGGCGGTAGTCGTTGGCTGGGGTACCTGGCCAACGGCTTCACGATTTCACCGCTCGTCGTCGCTTCTTCCGGCGTTCCTTTCACTCCGACGGTATCGGGCAGCGCGCCCTCGCAAACCATCGCTGGCGTGACCTATGTTGCCCCGGCCGGAGCTTCCGGGGCGCTTGCTGACAGCGGCACAAATCGCGTGCCATTCCTTGGATCGAACTCGTTTCAGCTCCCCCGCACCGTGAACGTGGACCTGCGAATTGCAAAGGAGTTCAAGGTCTGGGAGTCCTGGAAGCTGACGCTCAGTGCAGATGCATTCAATCTCTTCAATCACGTGAACGTCACCGGAGTTAACGGACAGATGTTCTCGATAACAACGTCGGGGACCGTCCATTCGGTGCCGTGCAGTACTGGGGCACCCTGTCTTGTGTTCCAAGACCCGGCGATAACGGGAAACCCTTCGACGAGCCTGTTTCGCAGCGCAACATCTTCCAGTAACACCTTGACTGCCCAGCGGCAAATCCAGGTCGGCATCCGGCTGGATTTCTGAGGCAGAGAGATACAAGACTCACAACATCAGCGGGCGTCTCGATCGATCGGGGCGCCCGTTTTCATTTCTATAAAGGCAAAAAAGGAAATAGTGTGCGCCGCCTGCGCGTCAGGCGTGCGGGTGCGATTTGTCGTAGATTTCCATTAGTTGGCGTATCGACGCGTGCGTGTATTTCTGCGTGGTGGACAATGACTGGTGCCCCAGCAGCTCCTGTATTGCCCGCAGGTCGGCGCCATCCGCCAACAGGTGCGTGGCAAATGCGTGCCGCAGCGAATGGGGATGCAAGTCCCAATTGATGTTTATCAGCTTGACGTATTTTTTTACGATCCGGCCGACCGAGCGCTGCGTCAGCCGAGTCCCCGCGTAATTCAGGAACACCGCATTGGTGCGCGGCACCGCCCGCCGCATCCCTCCGCTGCCGGAGGTTTGCAGCAGGAGCTGCTCCCGCAGCGGCCAATATTTTTCCAGCGCTTCCTGCGCCTTCCTTCCGTACGGCACGATGCGTTCCTTGTTGCCCTTGCCGCGCACGCGCAGCATTCGCTCGTTCTGCTCCATGTCTTCCAGGTTCAGGCCCGTCAGCTCGCTCACGCGCAGTCCCGCCGCGTACAGCAGCTCCAGCAGCGCGCGATCGCGGCGCAACAGCAATCCTTCACCAGCAGTTGATTCGCTCCCCGGCGCTGCGCCACGCGCGCCTTTCTTCGCTGGCAGACGCCCGCCCGCCGCAGCCGGCCCCGCGCCGGCCAGTTCGTTTAGGAATCCATTCATCTCTTCCGCGGAAAGCACCGAAGGAATGCGCTTGGGCAGCTTCGGCGTCGGTACCAGCCGCGCCGGATTCTCTTTGATCGTCCCTTCGCGCACGCAATATTTGAAAAACGAGCGCAGCGCCGCCAGCTTCCGCGCAATCGAGCTCTTCTCCAACCCTCGCTCGTGCAGGTGCCCTACAAATTCGCGAATGATCTGATGCGTAATCTTCGGCAGCGCCGGTGGCTGCTCGCCCGGAGGTGAAAGGTACGCCACGAACTGCTCCAGGTCCTTCCCGTAATTCAGAATCGTGTGCGGCGAGGAATTCCGCACCGACTGCAAATATTGCAGAAATTTTCCAATAGCTTGTTTCATCTCTGCGCGCCGCTCCCGGGGCACACCAAAGTATAGTCGCGCAAAATTGCGCGGACTCCAATCACAAACGGATGTTGCTAGTTCTTAAGGGCGCACTGATAGGATTGGTTGCGTCTCCCGCGAGGCCCCTCGAAGGATTCGATTTCGGAGCCATATTGCGCTCAGGACAGACAAGGGCTAGCATATTCTTATGGCCAAGGCTAAAGAATTCGACTTCGAAGAAGCGGCTCCTATCATTGATGACGAAGACGAGGCCACCCTCGCCGCCATCGACGATGGTATCCGCGATGCCAAAGCTGGACGCACTGTCGGCCTAGAGCAAGTCCGCAAACTCCTGCCAAAGTGGATTACCGCCTCCTCATCACCCAAAGAGCGCTGAACGATCTCGCTGAAATCATCGGGCACTGTGGGACTTACGGCTTGGCGCCTACCGGCGTTGCGGCTTCTTCCGGTTGCGGCGGCATGGGGTCGGCTACCACGGACTCCCAATCGCAGCCTTCTTTCAAGCAACTGCGCACGATGCCGATCTTGGTCTTCTTCTCCACAATGAACGGCGCGCCGCACTTCGGACACGGCTCGGCCAGCGGCATATGCGGCGTCGTGAAATCGCAATCGGGATACCGCGAGCAGCCGTAGAAAACGCGTGG
>Ga0209117_1001017_pt1 | contig 10321 bp, 10 predicted proteins | sample BlaSpr_A8_OM2_M2_FD_187978 | JGI IMG/M metagenome (GOLD analysis project Ga0209117, IMG submission 187978) | Forest soil microbial communities from Thunder Bay, Ontario, Canada - Black Spruce, Ontario site 2_A8_OM2_M2 (SPAdes) (version 2) | ecosystem: Environmental > Terrestrial > Soil > Boreal...
GCGCCGCCTGCTCCAGGAGCTGGGCCGCGAGCCGAGCGACGAGGAGATCGGCGAGGAGATGGGCATCACGCCCGAGAAGGTGCGCGAGATCGTGAAGGTTTCGCAGGACCCGGTCTCCCTGGAGACGCCGATCGGCGAGGAAGAGGATTCCCACCTCGGCGACTTCGTCGAGGACCGCGAGGCGGTTTCGCCTCAGGACGCGGCCTCGCTCACGATGCTGCATTCCGAGGTGGAGGACGTGCTCGACACGCTCACCCCCCGCGAGCGGCGCGTGCTGCAGCTGCGGTTCGGGCTGATCGACGGGCACCAGCGGACCCTGGAAGAGGTGGGCAAGAGGTTTGGCGTGACCCGCGAGCGGATCCGCCAGATCGAAGCCAAGGCCCTGCGCAAGCTCCGCCACCCGTCGCGCTCGAAGAAGCTCCGCGACTACCTGGAGTAAGGCATTCCCTCTCCCCTTCGGGGAGAGGGCCAGGGTGAGGGGCTTAAGCTAGCTAAGGCCGTCGGCACGTCTGGAGGAATGGGTATGAACGTAGTCGCCTGGATCTTGCAGATCCTTCTCGCTGTCCTCTTCCTTTTTCACTTCGTGGTCTACACGATCTCGCCCGAGGCGTTGACCGCCGCGATGCGAAAGCAGGGCCAGTGGCCGCCCGCGATCCCAGAAGGTCTACGCCGCTTCATCGGCATCGCCGAGCTGGCTGGAGCCATCGGGCTCATCCTGCCCGCCGTGACCCACATCCTGCCCTGGCTGGTTGCCCTGGCCGCGCTGTGTCTGGCGATCGTGACGATCCTGGCCAGCATCTACCACCTCCGCCGAAAGGAACCTCCCATCACGGCCGTGTTCGCAGTGCTCTGCCTGATCCTCTTCTACTTGCGCTGGCAGGTGGTGCCGCTCAGCTAGCAGCGTCGGCTGTGCCCATTTGCGCCCATTTGTGCCCGAATGGCCCTACCCACCGCTCGGGAACCGACCATTCGTGCCCGAATGGCCCCCAATCCCGCTTTTGGTGCACTCACCCGGTACCGCCGCCTCGATCTCGTACGAAATGCACACGAATGGACCCTCTTTGTCCGGATAAGCTAATCGCGAACTTGCAGTCGGAGCGTCAGCCGGGGAGGGCTGTGGGATGAGACGAATTGCCGTCGTGCTCGCGGGTCTGGCATTGGTGGCCGCGTGCGGGGGAAGCGGAACAACTACCCAGTCGACCACCCCCAAGACCGGCGGCACCGCCACGATTGCCCTGGAGAGCGAACTCCGCACCCTGGACCCTCTCGACTCGTCCCTGCTGGTCGAGCGCGAAGTCTTCTACAACATCTACGACGCCCTCTTCACGATCGATCCCACGCTCAAGATCCAGGCCGGGCTCGTCAAGACATGGGACGTCAGCGACCCCCTGAACTACAAGTTCACGCTCCAATCCGGAGTCAAGTACCAGGATGGGACGCCCGCCAACGGACAGTCCGTGAAGGACAACATCCAGCGCTACAAGACGGCGGCCAACTCGAAGCGCAAGTCAGACCTGAAGAGCGTCAACGCGGTTGACGTGGTCGATGACACGCACGTCACCTTCCGCCTGAGCAAGCCCGACGCCACCTTGATGGCGACGCTCGTCGACCGCGCCGGAATGATGCTGTCGATGACCGCTGTGACGAAGGGCGGAGCCGACTTCTCGCTGGCCCCCCTCGGCGCCGGAAGCGGGCCCTTCCAGTTCGTCGAGTGGAAGCGCAACGACCACCTGACCCTGAAGAAGAACGCCACCTATTGGAAGTCGGGCCTGCCGTACCTGGACGGCGTCACCTACCGCGCCATTCCTGACGTCAACGCGATCGTGGCGGCCATGAGAACCGGCGATGTCGACATCGCCCGCACGATCGCCGCCAAGGACGTCGCCAACCTCAAGGCCGACTCGGCCTTCATCTACAAGGACATGCCGGCCCTCGGGTTCAACGGTTTCGAGCTCAACACGTCCGCCGCCCCCTTCAACGACCCGGCGAAGAGGAAGGCAGTGGCGCTCGCCATCGATCGCTACCAGATCCTGAAGAACATCAACTTCAACATCGGAGTGATCGGTTACGGACCGATCCCTCCCTCGAGCTGGGCCTTCGACCCGACCGAGAAGATCTACGACAAGGCCGACCCGACCGCCGCCAAAGCCGCGGCCACCGGTTTCACGTTCACCTACAAGACGACTTCTGACCCGGTGCAGCAGCAGCTCGCCGCTCTGCTCCAGTCGCAGCTCGCCGTGGCGGGCATCACGATGCAGATTTCAACGCAGGAGTTCGCGTCCTACCAGCAGGAATGCCAGCAGCACAAGTTCCAGGCATGCCAGGTCAGCTGGTCGGGCAGGATCGACCCTGACGGGAACATGTACGCGTGGTGGCACACCGGCGGAGACTTCAACGACTCCGTGTACAGCAATTCGCAAGTCGACGGGTGGCTTGACGACGCGCGCGTGGTCTCCGACCAGGCCAAGCGAAAAGGGGATTACAACAACGCGCAAAAGCAGATAGTGATGGACGCGTCCTATGTGTTCACCACCTTTGGGGTCAGCGCCCAGATCTCCAACAACAAGATTCACAACTTCACCGTCTTCCCTGATCTGATGATCCGGATGGCTGAGGTCTGGAAGGGCTAACCGCGTAGAGGGGACAGCGAACGCACCTGAGTTGACTCCGGGGGGTCATGCATGACCGCCTACGTCGTGCGCCGGCTGGCGCTGATGTTGCCGGTCGCCTTCCTGGTGACGATTGGCGTGTTCCTGCTCACTCACCTGACGCCCGGCGACCCCGCGCTGATCCTCCTCGGCGAAGACCGCACTCCGGATGCAATCGCCGCGATCCACCATCAGCTCGGCCTGGACCAGCCGCTCTACGTGCAGTACCTGACCTGGCTCGGCCACATCTTGCGGCTGGACCTCGGACGCTCCGTTACCACCCACCAGCCTGTGCTCGCCGCAATCACCGAGCGCCTGCCGGCCACCCTCGAGCTCGGCGGCGTCGCCTTGCTGTGGTCGCTGCTCGTCGCGATACCGCTCGGCACTATCGCGGCGGTGCGGCGTGGCTCATTGATCGACCGACTCGCCACCGGCTTCACCGTCGGCGGCGTGTCGATCCCGAACTTTTTCATCGGGATCGTTCTGATCTTCGTCCTCTCCGTGACGCTTCGCATCTTTCCATTCGGCGGGTACGTGCCCTTCAACAAGGACGCGTACGAGAACCTGCGGCATATCGTGCTGCCGGCGATCGCACTGGGCACCGCCGGTGCGGCGATCAACATGCGGTTCACGCGCTCCTCGATGATCGAGGTGCTCAACCTCGACTACATCCGCACCGCCCGAGCCAAGGGCGCCTCATGGCAGCGCGTGGTCTTCATCCACGCGCTCAAGAACGCGCTAATTCCTGTGGTGACGATCATCGGACTTCAGGTCGGCGGCATCATCGAGGGCGCGGTGGTCACCGAAACCGTGTTCACCTGGCCAGGCGTGGGCAGGCTTGCGGTCGAATCGATCTTCAACAAGGATTACACGGTAGTTCAGGGAATCGTCCTGCTCGCCGCCTTCTCGTTCATGTTCGCCAACCTGGTGGTCGATCTGGTGTATGGCTGGCTCGATCCGAGGATCTCGTACGCATGAGCAGCCCAGCAACGTCCCTCTCCCCCTTCAGGGGAGAGGGTCAGGGAGAGGGGCGTGGACAGCACATCCTCGAGTTTGGCCGGACCCACCCCTCCGTCCTGATCGGGCTCGCGATGGTGGCGCTCCTGTTCCTGGTCGCAATGCTCGCTCCGCTCATCTCGCCGCACAACCCGCTCACGGTGACTCCCGACGACGCTTACATGCGGCCGCTCAGCCCCGGTCACCTGCTGGGGACGGATGAGCTCGGCCGCGACCTGTTCAGCCGCGTGCTTTGGGGCGCCCGCGTCTCCTTGCCGGTGGCGTTCGTCGCGGTCGCGGTGGGGCTGTTCGGGGGCGGGTGCATTGGCCTGGCCAGCGGTTACTGGGGCGGACTCGTCGACCTGCTGCTCATGCGTTTCATCGATGCGCTGCTCGCGTTCCCCGCGCTCATCCTCGCGATCGCCATAGTCGCGGCCCTCGGCCCCAGCCTCACCAACGCGATGATCGCGATCGGCGTCGTCGCGATCCCGGTTTATGCGCGCCTGGTTCGCGCATTGGTCCTTCAGCTCAAGCAAATGGAGTTCATCACAGCCACCCGCGCACTCGGCGCCACGGCGCCGCGACTGATCCTGCGCCACCTCATTCCGAACCTGTTGAACCCGATCATCGTCCAGGTCTCCCTGTCCGCCGGATTCGCCATCCTGTCCGAGGCAGTGCTCTCGTTTCTCGGCCTGGGCGCCCAGGTGCCGACTCCGGACTGGGGTGTGATGATCAACTCGGGAGCAACCTTCCTCGCCAACGACCCGTGGCTGGCGATAGTGCCCGGGGCGGCGATCTCGGTCACTGTCTACAGCTTCAACTTTCTGGGTGACTCGCTTCGCGACGCCCTTGATCCGAGACTGCGCGCTTAGCGGGCCTGAGTGGGCATATGCTGCTCGCGTGAGGGATCCCAAGACCGAGGCTCTCAAGAAGGTCCACCTCTTCGCTCACTGCTCGCCCAAGGAGCTGGAGTTCGTCGCGAGCAGGACGGACGAGATTGCCGCTCCCGCGGGCCGTCAGCTGACTTCAGAGGGACGTCCCGGGAACGCCTTCTACCTTCTGCTCGAGGGCGAGGCTGATGTATCCATCGACGGCAAGCACAAGGCCACTCTCAAGCCAGGCGACTTCTTCGGAGAGATCAGCATGCTGGATCTGGGCCCTGCCACCGCAACCGTGGTGACCAGCACTCCGGTTCGCCTGATGGTCATGAGCCATCCCCAGTTCAGCGATGCGGTCAGGGCCAATTCCCAATTGTTGACTCAGGTGATGGCCGCCATGGGTGAACGTCTGCGATCCGATCTACTGGCACCCAGGACGTGAGAACAGGCAACCGGCGAGGCGCGTGACCGTCCAGTCGCCAACCCGCTACGCGCACAGCGGTGAGGTGAGCGTCGCCTATCAGGTGGTGGGCCAAGGACCGGTGGATCTCGTTGTCGTCCCAGGTCTGTATTCCCATCTGGAGCTCGGTTGGGACGACCCGCTGGAACGCCATTTTCGTGAGCGCCTCGCATCGTTTTCGCGACTGATCCTCTTCGACAAGCGGGGCACCGGGTTGTCAGATCCCACGGATGGTGCGGCCACCGTTGAAGAGCGCATGGATGACATTCGTGCCGTGATGGATGCAGCGCATTCCAGTCGAGCCCACATCCTGGGCTGGAGCGAGGGTGCCGCGATCTCCATAGCGTTCGCGGCGACACATCCGGAGCGGGTCTTGTCTTTGACGACATGGGGCGGTTGGGCGCGACTGCTGCGTGACGACGGTTATGAGGTCGGATTGAGTCCCGAAGAGCTTCAGCCAGCCTTCGACCTGGCTCGGGACCATTGGGGCGAGGGCCGCTTCATCGAGATCCTCGCACCCAGCCTGGCCGGTAATCAGGATGCCGTCGAGCTCTGGGCGAAATACGAGCGCGCCACGCTCAATCCGCGAATGGCCAGGATTCTGTGGCAGTTCACGGGATCAATCGACGTTCGCAGCATCCTCCCGGCGGTCCGGGTGCCTACTCTGGTTCTGCACCGAAGGCGAGATCGAGCGGTGCCGGTCAGTTGCGGAAGGTACCTTGCTGAGCACATAGCCGGCGCGATCTACCGGGAGCTCGATGGCAAGGATCACATCATGTGGATCGGGGACCAGGATCAGGTCCTTCGAGAAGTCAAAGAGTTCGTGACCGGCAGGCGTGAAGAGGCGGGCATATCCAGGGTGCTGGTCACCTTGTTGTTCGCCGACCTTGTTGGCTCCACCAAGGCGGCCGGCAAGATGGGCGACGCGCTGTGGGCTAAGACGTTGGGCTCGTGTCTCGACACCATCCGCCGGCAAATCGGTCGGTTTGGCGGAGTCGAGGTGGACAGGGCCGGTGACGGCGTATTTGCGGTCTTCGACCGCCCGACCCAGGCGATTCACTGCGCACGAGCAATCCAGGAGGCCGTTCGATCGGCGGGACTCGAGGTGCGAATCGGGATCCACACGGGCGAGTGCGAGCGCGTGGACGGTAGCTACAAAGGCATCTCCGTCCATACAGCGGCCCGAGTTTGTGCGCAGGCAACCTCCGGCGAGATCCTTGTCAGCCGCACCGTACGAGAACTTGTAGCGGGCTCAGGGCTCACGTTCGAAGGTCGGGGTATGCACGAACTCAAGGATGTGCCTGGGGAGTGGGAGCTTCACGCCGTCTCCTCTAGCTAAGCGGCGCACCATCCCGAGCGATTCCGCACTTTGGCGCCAAATCCACGTAATCCGAGCTTGCGACAGGTCGTTTTGGCGCCAAACGCACCGAAAGGACGAGGCGGGGAAAGAATGCGCGACGGCCCCCCGAGGATGACGTCTAGAACTTCATCCCTTACGAATGTTCAAGCAGCCGTCGCAGTAGTCGATTGTATGCGGGATCGGCGCTGCTGTCTGCCGCCCCGGTTGCCAGGCTACCTCGGTGCCCGGGCTCCGCTCCGCGACATCGTCTCCATCTCGGCGGCCAGCGCCACATTGCTCGCTGCCGCGGTGGAGATGTTCCGGGCCGTCTCGGACACCTGACGGCTGCCGACCGCGATGCGGCCCAGCGCTTCCAGGACCTGCGTGGTCGCGGTTCCTTGCTGTTCGGTGAGCAGCTTGACCTTGTCCGACGCGCCGACCACGTTGGACAGCAGGACCAGGCTTTGCTGCATCTGCTTTGTGGTTTCCTCCATCGCCATGACAGTGGCGTTGCTCTCCGCTTCAGCGCCCCGGATGATGGTTGAGATCTGGGCCGCCGACGCCTTGGAGCGCTCGGCCAACCTGCGGACCTCGTCGGCGACCACCGCGAAGCCACGCCCTGCCTCTCCCGCGCGGGCCGCTTCGATCGCGGCGTTGAGCGCCAGGAGGTTGGTCTGGTCGGCCACCTCATTGATCAACCCCAGGATCTTGTTGATGTCGTGGACCCGCTCAGCCAGAGCCAGCGTTCGGGTTCCCGACGCCTGCGTGGCGATCTGAGCGCGCTCGAGGTTCTCGCGGGTCTCGATCGTTTGGGCTGCCACACGGGCGAGCGTGTCCGCTATGGCGGCGGAGGTGCGCGCGAGCTCTTCCATGCTCGACGATGTTGCGGTCGTCGCCGACGTCTGTTCCGCGGTTGCCGCCGCAAGCTGCTCCGATGAAGACAGGAGACCTGAGGCGGAGGCCGCCGCCCGCGTGCTGCCATCTCGAAGACCGTCGACCAGGTTCTGAGAGCTTCCCTGCCACGCCGCGAGCGAACCCGACAGCTGGCCGAACTCGTCACGGCGCCGAGTTGGCTGAATCGTGACAGCGTTTCCAGCAGCGAGCTTCGTCGCCACGTTCGCCAGCTCGACTAGCGGGCGCAGCATCAGAACGAACATGAAGAAGGCAAGGACCGCGAGCCCTATGGTCGTGCCGACATTGGCGACCACCAAAACATTGTTCGAAGCCGCTTGACGGACGTCGCCGAGCGCCTTGTTTTGCTGGATCGCGATCCCGATGAACTCGTCGGAGGCGCCACGTCCCGAGCGCCATGTGTTGAACGCTCCATCGACCTGCTTCAACATCACGGCATCTGGTACCACACCACTGGCGATGAACCCGCGCGCGAATGTGACCAGGTCGCGAAATGCCGCTGCGTCTCTCGTGCGGACTGGGTCTCCATCGGCGGGTAGGTTCAGCTTGGCGATCAAGGCGACCTCGGACTCGATGTACCGGATGTCGGCATCGGCGAGGTTCATTGACGTCGCGGCTCCCAACGAATCGCCGTCAAGCCGCGCATTATTCGTCTGGGCCAGGTGGGTCCGGAGTCTCTCCGCTGTCAGGCTCGTGCTGACCGACTCGTACCTCCACGTGATGAGCTGGATCTGCTGACGCTGGGTGGCGTCGCTCACTCCGCCAACGACAGTGGCCAGCACCAACACAATGGCCGCAAAGATCGCGATCACCAGGAAGACAATTACGGTCTGAGCCCGGAGGCTCCGCGGATCCAGCCAGCCCGGGCTCGGCTGAGACGGAATCGGAACGGGCTTCAGGGTCAATGTGGGAAGCGGCGCGCGCAGAGAAGGAATCCTCAGCACACGCGGTTCGATCTCCTCGCCTAAGGCCACGATCCAGTGTGACTCCGGTCATCCTGGTATGTCGCCCTAGGAAATCAGGGGGAAACTTCCTTCATCTCGGCTTCAGGAAGAGTGCTACGTCCGCATTTGCAGCTGCCTCAGGATGGCGCTCTGCGCCTCGTTGATGGCGTGCACCTCGACAGTCAGCTGGTGGACGGCGGTCAAAGTTTCGTGGTCTGCTTCGGCACGGGCGTCGTTGGTGGCCTGAATCACGTTCTGGCCGACAATGATGATCGGCAGCAGAACGAGCTGAAGAAACGTCTGCGCGATCCACGCCACGATGATGATCACCTGGCCTGAAGAGATGGCGGCGGGCAGGGAGATCAGCGTGATGGCGGCGAAGATGTAGGCCATCCACATCGAGCCAACGGTCTTGGTGATCTTCACGGCGAGCCAGGTATTGAAACGACCAAAGGTCCCCGCTCCGTGGACCGTCTCGTGGGAATGGTGACTGAGAACCAGCCTGGGTACGTGCGGGATGCGTGGGCTCTTAGGTACGTCGGATGTGCTGCTCATGGTCCCTCCTTAATGGTGGTCGTGGTCGTGATCGTGGTCTTCCTCTTCTTCGTCGAGTGGGGTGCCGACTACGGTGTGGGTGTGAGGCGTGGTTCCGGGGTCCATATGGATCTCGAGTCGGGCCGCCGGTACCTCGTGGCACACGGCATCCTCAACTTTCATCGCGATGGCGTGCGCACTTTCGAGCGTCGACTTGGGATCCATGTCGACGTGCATCGTCGCGACCAGCTCCCGCCCGACCCAGCGGACGCGCACATCGTGTACCGCCAGGACGCCCGGCACCGATTTGGCCGACGAGGTCAGCTCGTCGATGATCGTCGGATCGACCGCATCCATCATCCGGTAGTAGAGCTGCTTCACGGTGCCGGCCAGGGCGAAGACGATGGCCACGGTAATCAAGATGCCGAGAATCGGGTCGGCGATCGCCAGGCCGAGTCCGGCCAGGCCGATACCGGCGAAAGCGCCGGCCGACACCAACGCGTCGATTCGGGAGTGGATGCCGTCCGCTTCCAGCGACTCCGAACCAATGGCCCGGCCGACCCTCACCTTGTACTCGGAAACTCCGATATTGGCGATCACCCCGACGACGGCTGCGCCGAGGCTCAGCGCGATGTTGTTGTAGACGGTGGGGTGGATGAGCTTGTACACCGACTCTGCCGCGGCGATCGCTGCGGTGATGATGATCACCACGACGATCAGCAGCGTGGCCACGTCCTCGAAACGGCCGTAGCCCGATGAAAATCGCCTGGTCGCCGGCCGGCGGACCAGGGCGAAGGTGAAGAGCAGGATGAAGCTGGTCAGGACGTCGCCGGCGTTGTGCAGTCCATCGGCCAGCACGCTTGCCGACCCGCTCAGGATCGAGGCCGTGATCTCGGCCACCGCGGCGATGCCCAGGGCGATCGCACTGAAAACTACGGCCCTGATGGCGTCCTTGTTGCCGTAGTGAGCGGAGGAGTGCGAGTGACCGCCGCTCATTCGTAGGGATGATCCGGCAAGCCGCGGCGCAGATGGTCAGCGTGAAACTCCGCCTCTTTGAAGAGAGCGGCGACATGATGGTCGTCGAGGCGGTACTCGATGAGGTGACCCTTTCTTTCTGTCTTGACGAGCCGGCGCTCGCGCAGGATGCGCAATTGGTGCGAGACCGCCGACTCGGTCGAGCCGATGGTGATCGCGAGGTCGCGCACGCAAAGAGGGTGGCGGATCAATGCGTACAGGATCTTCGCGCGGCTGACGTCGGCCAGGGCGTCGAAGGCCTGGACGACGAGCGCGACGATCTCCTCTTCCGGGAGCGCTGCCTGTGCCTCCTCGACCGCCTCGGAGTCGATCGCTACTAGCTCGGTGCCCAACGCGCGAACGATACATGAACGTCCGCGCATATGTTCAGGCTTGACAAATGGGGCTGTCGCGAACTAGATTTTCACTCCCACCCCAACCATCACTTGCTGGAGGCGCGTCATGGAACCCGGACCTAGTCGGTGCGACTTACGTTCCGCGGCTTCACGCGCCCGCCATGAGGTTCGGCTGATCTCCTAGCGCCTATCCCAGGCATCGCGTGGGTCGCCTCAACCCAGCGATTCCGAAAGGAGGAC
>Ga0209117_1001019_pt1 | contig 10300 bp, 8 predicted proteins | sample BlaSpr_A8_OM2_M2_FD_187978 | JGI IMG/M metagenome (GOLD analysis project Ga0209117, IMG submission 187978) | Forest soil microbial communities from Thunder Bay, Ontario, Canada - Black Spruce, Ontario site 2_A8_OM2_M2 (SPAdes) (version 2) | ecosystem: Environmental > Terrestrial > Soil > Boreal...
TAATCCGCTTTCGACACTTCATCGACGGTTTGCTTGCGCTCGCCTCTCTCGACCTTGCCGTCTGGACTTCCTGCCCAGACTTGACTGCAACGCTCACCCCCACGGCTTTTGGCCGTAGCAGCTTGCAGTGGCTTGGGATCAGCACCTGATTGCCGAACCCGAAGGGCCCTCCTTCATCTCCCGTACAGTTGCGCGTCGCCGTTTGGACCGGCTGCTACGCTCGTGACACACGACCCATTTCGGAAATTGCGGTGAATATGCCGTTTCGCCTTGGTTGGCTTTTCTGGGAAGCCCTTAATAGTTCCTCAGAGAGGGCTACCCGCTACTCTCGCCCAGGCGGGGCCGCCGCTGCCCTCACTCCGCCCGCTTGTCGGGGCTAGACCGGACACGGCCGGCGTGCGGCCAAGACGACGTGAATGGACCCGAAGCAGAGCGAGTCGCTTCGAAGGTATCCATGAAAGGCCGTTGTTGTGCTAGTCTGGCTCAAAGTTGCTGCCGAGGCCGGGGTATGGACGAGGCGATGATACCTGGTCTCTAAGGCGCGATCCGCCTTCCAACAAGCCAAACACTACCCGGCGGGAAGGACATGCTTTTCTCTTTTGAAAACTATGTCTTGGATACAGGTCGCCGTGAATTGCGCCGGGGAAGAGCTGTAATCGCGGTCCAGCCTCAGGTCTTTGATCTTCTGGAATACCTCATCTTGAACCGCGAGCGCGTCGTCACCAAGGACGATATGCTTGATGCCATTTGGGGCGGGCGCATTGTGTCGGAGTCGGCGCTGACAACCCGGATCAATGCGGCGCGCACCGCGCTTGGCGACAACGGAGAAGAGCAGCGACTGATCCGCACTCTGCCCCGCAAGGGGATCCGCTTCGTGGGAGTGGTGCGAGAAGCGCGCGAATCCCCCGATACCAATGCTGTTCCCGTAACTGAGAACGGCCTCAAAGAGCCTATTGTGCCTCGCCAGGAGGGACCAGTCATCGACGCGCGTCGTCAGCTCACGGTCGCATCATGTGAGCTGTTGCACGGGGGCGACATCGCCCGAATGGACCCTGAGGATTTGCGCGACATCATGCAGGCCTACCATAACTGCGTCGTTGCGACGAGCCGACGTTACGATGGGTTCGTCGCAGCCCGCTCTCTCGCGAACCCGGTCCTGATCTGTTTTGGTTTTCCCGTCGCGCACGAGGACGACGCCGAGCGAGCAGTGCAGTGCGGGCTGGAACTAATCGCGCAAGTAAAAGCACTGGCATTATCGCCTCCCTTGCAGACCCGGGTCGGGATTGCAACCGGCGTCGTTGTGGTCAGCGGCCTGGAGGGCTCGGGAGAGGCTCGAGAGTACAATGTTGTCGGCGAGACGTCGAACCTCGCAGCGCGCCTGCAAAGCGTCGCGGAACCGGACAGTGTGATCCTCGCTGACAGCACGCGAAGGCTTCTCGGCAATCTCTTTGAGTTGCAGCACGTGAAATCAAGACGCTTAAAGGGCGTCACTCAACCGGTGTTGGCCTGGCTGGTCCATCGAGCAAATCCCGTGGAGAACCGCTTCGAAGCGCTGCGTGCGACAGCTTTGACGCCCTTGGTGGGTAGGGAAGAGGAAATGGACCTATTGCAGCGCCGCTGGGCCAAGGCAAAGGCTGGCGCCGGCCAGGTCGTGCTGATCTCAGGCGAGGCCGGTATCGGCAAGTCGCGGCTCACAGCGGAGCTGTTGGAGCGTATTGCTGCCGAGCCACACACGCGCCTACGCTATTTCAGCTCACCGCAACACACCGATAGTGCGCTTTATCCGATCATCAGCCGAATCGAGCGCGCCGCCGCATTGACCCATGACGACACAACGCAAACAAAACTCGACAAGCTTGATACCCTGCTCGCTGATACCCTGACCTCAGCCTATCATGCGGGACTTTTCGCCGAGATGTTGTCACTGCCAAATGATGGCCGCTATCCCACGTTGGAAATGGCAGCGCCACAGCGCCGCGAAGAAACGTTCAGAGCGCTCATATCGCAGTTAGAAGCCCTGGCCCGCCGAAATCCCGTGCTGATGATCTTAGATGATGCACATTGGACCGATCCCACTAGCCTCGAAGCATTTAGTCGGACGATCGACCAAATCGGGAAGTTTCGCGTCCTGCTAATTGTGACATTTCGACCGGAGTTTGATGCGCCTTGGATTGGACGGCCGCAAGTGACGCTTATCACGATCAATCGGTTGGCGCCTCATGACGTCGACGCCATGATAGACCGTGTCGTTGGTAACAAGTTGCTGACCGCAAGCAGTCGGGAGGAAATCATCGAAAGAACCGATGGCATTCCACTCTTCGTTGAGGAGATGACGAAGGCTGTGCTCGAGGCGGACGATGAGAAAGCGCAAAAGCAAACGATTGCTGCGGTCCCTGCGCCGGCGCTGGCGGTCCCCGCAAGCTTGCATGCGTCCCTGATGGCGCGACTCGACCGGCTAGGTCCCGCGCTGCTGACAGCGCAAACTGGCGCAGCAATCGGGCGGGAGTTTTCACATGCTTTGTTAGCCGCGGTGATGCAGGTACCAGAGGCCCTGCTGAATGGCTCGCTTGATCGCCTTACCCAGGCCGGATTGCTGTTTCGGCAGGGAGTTCCGCCGCACGCGATCTATTTTTTTAAGCATGCGCTTGTGCGGGATGTGGCCTATGGAACACTGTTGCGCGAGTCGCGACGGGCGCTTCACGCTCGCATCGCCGAAGCGTTCGAGAGCCAATTCGCGGAAATTGCCGAAAACCGGCCGGAGGTGCTGGCTCGTCACTACGCGGAGGCGGGGCTGATCGAGAACGCCGTCCACCAATGGGGCAAGGCGGGGCAGCGGTCGTTAGAGCGTTCAGCTCTGATGGAAGCTGCGGTCCAGCTCAGGCGTGCGCTCACCCAGATTGCAATCTTGCCCGCTACTCCGACATTGCGGCGCGAGGAAATCAGGCTACAGGTAGCGCTAATAAATGCCCTTGTCCACGTCAATGGATTTGCTTCGGCGGAAACCAAGGCGGCCGTGGAGCGCGCTCATCTGCTAATCGAACAAGCCGAAGCGCGCGGAGAACCTCCCGAAGATCCTCTGGTACTCTTTTCGGTCATCTATGCCGCTATGGTCCCGAGCTTCGTGACATTTAACGGCGACGCTCTGCGCGAAGCTGTCGCGCAGTTGCTTGCGCTGGCCGAGAAGGAAGGGCAAACAGCGTCGCTCACGATCGCGCATCGCACGACGGGTGTTTGCCTGCTGTGCACCGGAGGCCTGAGGCAAGGCCGTGCATCTCTCGATCGCGCGATTGCAATCTATGATCCCATTGCGCATCCTCCGCTGACCACGCGTTTTGGTCAAGACAGTCGGGTGGCAGCTTTATGCTATCGAGCGATAGCATTGTGGATGCTCGGCTACCCCGACGCCGCGATCGCAGACGCCAACGAGGCGCTCTGCCACGCACGCGAGATCGGGCACGCAGCCACCTTGATTTATGCATTGAGCCTCACAAGTTTTAGCCACTTGCTCTGCGGAAACTACGCCACAGCGCACGCGCAACTCGGTGAAGCCGTCGCGCTTGCCGAAGAAAAGGGAGCCTTATTCTGGAAAACGACGGCAACCGTACTTAGCGGTTGCGTATCGGCCGCGACAGGCAATGCCCTGGACGCCGTCGACATCATCGGCTCTGCGGTAACTGCATTTCGATCGACTGGTGCAACAGTCTGGATGCCTTCTTACCTGTCGTATTTGGCCAGCGCGTACGCGGAACTTGGTCGATTTGACGACGCTTGGCGCTGCACTAATGAGGCAATGGCTATAATTGGAACGAGTAAGGAAACCTGGTTTGAGGCAGAGATCAATCGGGTGGCCGGCGAAATAGCGCTGCGATCGCCACATCGCGATCCGGAAAAGGCGGAGGGCTACTTCAAGCGGGCGCTAACAGTTGCGCGCATGCAGCAAGCTAAGTCGCTGGAACTGCGTGCCGCGATCAGCATGGCGAGGCTGCTTCGCGATCGGGATAGGCGCCATGCGGTTCGTACCCTTCTGCCAGTCTACAAGTGCTTCAGCGAAGGCTTCGATACAGTGGATCTGAACAACGCCAAGGCTTTGCTGGGCGAGCTTGGAACCTAGTCTGCGGGGCGCCGCCAGCAGCACGAATCAAGCTCATGTTAAGGAAATGATAAGGCGTCCTTAAAGCGGGGATAGCCGTCCCCGTGCCATCTTTACCCTGGCTCTCCAGCAAAAATGAAAGCGAGCGGAAGAAGCGGACACAAAAGGGCCGGTAAAGATGTGCAGATTCACCACCCGAGATGGCGCCGAGATTTACTACAAGGATTGGGGTACCGGTCGGGCCATCGTATTTAGTCATGGTTGGCCACTCAGCTCGGACGCTTTCGAAGACCAGATGTTTTTCCTCGCCGAACGTGGTTTCCGCTGCATCGCGCACGATCGGCGCGGCCATGGCCGCTCCAGTCAACCCTGGGACGGCAATGATATGGATCATTATGCCGACGATCTGGCGGAATTGCTGACGCATCTCGACCTGACTGACGTGGTCCTCGTTGGGCATTCTACGGGCGGGGGTGAGGTCGCACGCTACATCGGTCGCTATGGGACCAAGCGCGTTGCCAAAGCCGTGTTGGTGGGCGCAGTGCCCCCCGTAATGTTGAAGTCAGCGAAAAATCCCGGTGGCACGGCGATCGAAGTGTTTGATCAGCTTCGTGCCCGCGTTCACGCTGACCGGTCCCAGCTATGGAGGGATCTCAGCATGCCATTCTATGGCTACAACCGTTCGGGTACGACGATTTCGGAAGGCGTGCGGGAGTCGTTTTGGTCGCAGGGAATGATGGCGGGGATGCCGGCGAGCTACTTTTGCATCAAGGCGTTTTCCGAGACTGACATGACTGAAGATCTGAAGAAGATCGATGTGCCCACTCTGATTCTCCACGGAGAGGACGATCAGATCGTACCGGTCGGCGATTCGGCGATGCTATCGGTTAAGCTCATCAAGAACGCGACGCTCAAGCTAATCCCGGCGGCGCCGCACGGTATGTGCACGACGCACAAGGAGCAGATAAACGAATGTTTACTTACCTTCATCAACGCGTGACACGTAGCGGCGTGCGATGCTCAGGCTCACTTGAACGGCGTTCGCAGCAAATGACACCCGATCCGCGGACCCGAGTCTACCGCGCGACTGAGGTTTATCTTGGAATAGAACAGCTTCGCGGAGGCGATATTTGCAGGAGACGTCTCCGTGCATTCAACACCTCTACGGTTGAGGAGATTCATCATGCCAATTGATCAATACTTCCTCCGGCCGGAGGAAAGTGTGAGCGACGCGAGGGGCCAAGTGCCATTGCGGACCTGCGCGGAATTCGTGCGCAGCTACAATACGGAAGCCAACGCGATCGCCGACGCGATCACGGCGGCGGTCCTTAATGCACAGGCCGGGTTAAGCTGGCTGCGCGCTCAACCGCGGGATCTGGAAGAAGTCCAACGGTCGCTCAGTAGTACCGTTAACGAGTGTAAGCGAGTAGCCGAAATCGTCGTTCGACTTCGAGCGCTCATGAAAGAGGTGCCCACAGCGGATGGAGCTCCTGATCATTGAGCTTATAGCTCCGCGGTGGCCGAAGTGATGTCGCCTTTTGGCACCTTTCGGACCTGCCGACCCTTCTGATGAACGTCGGTTATCAGGGGAAAAGCGGAAGTGACTCGGACATCGTCAAACCGTCGCTTTTGACCGATGCTGTCGAAAAAGTCGAAAATTGAGAGACTCTGAAAACCTCGCAAAAATCAGGTTTTAGTTGTCTCGGTCGCCGTATGCCTTAGTAGGGCATGTACGAAGGTCTGCGATCGTTTTGCTGCGATTCGATGTGGTCCCTCACGTTGCCCCGCATGGGACGCACCAGTGGGGCTAAAAAATTTCGTTCGTCAGCCAGAAAAGACTTTTTCGACAGCATCGACCCAAAGGAGACGTCGCTCGGCCCTGAAGCGTGGGTCGCGAGGGCGCTGATGCTCTCGATCATTTGTGGCCATGCTCCGTTACGATGCGCCACCGCGCTTATTATAAGCCGGATCCAGTCCCCTCGAGTTGAGAGAACCGGACGGACAGAATCTCTTTGATCGTCATTCTGCCGTTGGCGAGCTTCTCGGCCAGAATGAGCTGCTGCGTATTGGGCAGGCCGGCCGGTATCACCATTTTCCCACCCGCTTTCAATTGGTAGATCAGCGGAGGAGGAATGAGATCGGCGGCGGCCGTCACGATCACCTTGTCAAAGGGGGCGTGCTCTGACCAACCGTGATAGCCATTGGCAATCTTGAGTTCGACATTGCTGCAGCCCTGCTGTCGGAGTCGTTGTTTCGCCTTTTGGCCAAGCTCTTCGATGATTTCAACGGAGTATACCTTGCGGGCCAGCTGCGCGAGGATGGCGGCCTGATAGCCAAGACCGGTACCGATTTCGAGAACGCTGTCGTCGGCCTTGATGTCGAGCAGATCGGTCATTAAGGCGACGAGAAATGGCTGCGAGATCGTCTTTTCGAAGCCGATTGGAAGTGGAATATTGGCGTACGCGTAGGGCTGAACTTCGATTGGCACAAACTCATGCCGCGGCACCTTGCCCATGGCCGTCATGACGCGTTCGTCAAAGGCACTCTTGCCGATTGTGTCACGCAGCTTAAAGGTGCTGGCGGCGATGACCGCGAGCATGTGTTCCCTCAGGGCCTCAAGGTCTGCCACTCGCATTGGCAACTTTCACGGGCACAAAGTTTGCCGAACTGATGTTCCCGCCGTTTGCCGCGGATCACATCGGCATTGCGCATGAGCGAAATCGGCGGTTCGCCTGCGCACGCCTAGCCAGGCTATTGCAATAACTGGCCACCCGTCACGACCGCTCTCGCGGGCAATGCGGACGAGGTTCCCTCAAGTGGAACTCTGTCGCCCATGACGCGAAGACATCGCAGGTCCATTGAGGACAACGAGACGCCTTCAAACCGGCGGGAAAGATTGTACAATCTCGCGAGCTGCCCTTGAAGCGGGATATGCCGAAATCTTCGTGGCGGAGCGGGCAACGACCGTGCCGTCGGCAGGCATCTTACTAGCAATCTGGCGCCGTTCCTTTGCTCGCGCTGCCAGCATTTACATTTCGCAGGCTCGCGCTGCTCCTGCAGCCTACTCCTGCAGCGCGGAACGCTTTGGTGAAAGCAGCGGAGGATCACAATGAGCTGGTCCCATATCCCGAGATGGAAATTCACTGATAGCTGCGGAAGGCCGCGTGTGCCTGGAGGGATCCACGTTGGCTGCATCCATGACGGCCATATGCAGCACGGTCATGCAACTCGACGCGCGTTGCTCAAAGCTGGGGTTGCGATCGTCGGCGGTGCCGGGCTGGCGACAGTTGTCGGCCCCCGCGAGGTATTCGCGCAAATTCGAGTCTTCCCACCCCCACCACCGGCGGTGAGCCCGATCGCCGGTCTCATGGATACGCATGTTCACACGGCGCCCGACGTCTTCGGGCGGTCGTTGGACGATGAGAAGGTCGCGACCCTCTATAAAGATCGCGGGCTGGAGTCGCTCGTTCTCAAAAATCACGTCGTGCCGACTGCGGACCGGGCTTGGTTCGCGCGCAAGCACGTTGCCGGCCTCAAAGTATTCGGCGGAGTCGTCCTTAATTCACCGGTCGGCGGAATAAATCCGGATGCGGTTAACTGGATGTGGCGCATGCAGGGTGGCTTCGGCCGCGTCGTGTGGTTCCCCACCTTCGATGCCGACAACCATGTCAAGCATTTCGAGGACGCGCCGGAAGGCATCAAGGTGCTCGACGCTGACGGAAAGGTTCTTCCGGCAGTACGCGAGGTGCTCAAAATCTGCGCCCAACAGAAGCTCGTCGTTCAGACCGGGCATCTATCGCCGAGCGAGGCCCTCGCTGTCATCGAGGCTGGTCGCGATGCCGGCGTGGATCGCATGGTTGTCACCCATGCTCAGTTCGAGGTTGTCAACATGAGCTTCGAGCAAATGAAGAAGGCCGCGTCGATGGGCGCGAAGCTCGAACTGTGCGCGATGGGTCCACTGATGAGACCGGAGGCGCATTTGGAGTGGATGCGGCACTGGCGGCGAGTGAAAGTCGAGGAGACTGCCGCCGCAGTGAAGGAAGTTGGCGCGCAAAACTTCATCTCGCGACCGACCTCGGTCAGACTGGCAATCCGAGCCCGGCCGACGGGCTGCAACTGTTCGTCACTGACCTGATGAAGGCCGGCCTGACTAAAGATCAGATCACGACGATGGGACGCGAGGTGACTGGCAAGCTGCTGATGGGCTGACTCGCGGGCCGTTACCGCTGACTTCGATCTATCCCGGCTGGGAACTCGGTCACGGCATGCGCCGGTAAAGAGGAATTGCGGTGCCTGAGCATGCCGCGAGTCCCGCGTGTCTCCTTTTGGCACCTTTGAGACATGCCGACGGCATCGAGCAATGTCCGAGTTCGAGGGCAAAGCGGAAAACATATGCTCGTACTGAGTTCTTCTCAGTTTGACCCCAAAGCGGACACTACTGCGTTGGTGGATCGATTATTCCAAGTGTGATGAAGTCCTGCGCCTTTATCTCTGTTCGCTATGCTGGATGCGATTTCAGGGGTATGCTGTTCTTGGACTTACAGGGCGGCTTCTACTGCGTGAAGTAGTTCTCGGTACTCGAACGAGAGCCGAATGTTGGAGCAAATCAACGTCGATGTAACAAGTTCAGGAAACAATCTTCGATGTCTGGCGCGCGGCACTCAAAAAATGCTCCGCAGGACGCTGACGGCAGCGCACTGTTTGATGATAGCCACGGCTTAATCACATTCTATTCTCCGGACGATCCGACCCCGGAAGAGAGGAAATTGGTTGCCGATTTTGTGATTTTGGACCATCTGAAACAAAATCAGCTGAAGGAAAGAAGCCGCGAGTGGGATCAGGTGCATAAGCTACTCTTGAACGTCATCGTGCTGTTGCATGCACGAGATGCGGCCGGGGCGCGCGCTATCCTCGAAGACGCGAGGCAAGTGTATTCCCTGCACAATCAGTCCCAAAATCGCATCCGCTATTTGATAGGAGCGGTTGCCGGTACCGTCGTTGCCGCACTTCTAGGTGCTGCGCTGGTACTGCTGTCGACCAAGCTCGGCGTAACGGAACCGCCCTTCATCAAGCCGCAGCTTCTCATTCTCATCCTTGTGTTCGCTGGTATCGGAAGCACAACCAGTATTCTCACTAGGTTAGCCTCAATCGACCTGCGTGCCGAAACCAGCACCTTTTCTGTTTACGTGTCGGGGTTTGCTCGACCGTTTGTCGCGGTCTCTTTTGCAGTGGTCGTGTATTTCATTCTCGATACAAAGATGCTCGATATTACAATCGGCAGTACTGCCGGCGATCGTTCGCCCGGCATCTATGTCGTAACGTCTTTTCTGTGCGGATTCAGCGAGCGGTTTGCCGACGATATCATTTCCCGAATATCCCCAGCCGGAAGAGCCGCGGAATCGAAACCTTCGTGAACTTCATGCGCCAATGTCCGCTTGTGGCACTTAGCTGACGTCGCAGTTTTGGCCAACGTCCGCTTTGCGCCAGAAGCGGTCATTCATTCAAGGGCGCTTTGCCGAGTAGGCCCGGGGAATTTCACCCCGAGCCCCTCACAGAACCGGACTTGACACTCTCGCGTCATCCGGCTCGTGCCACCACGCGAAGGCTGTCGCCTTCCATTGAACATCGGGTTCCTCCCGTTGCCGGTTGACCCGAGCCAAATGGCGATAGCCCGCTCCCTTCGCTCCACGGGCATTACACCCGCTTCATCGCTGTCGGGTCGGAGGAGGCGCGCTCGATTGCTCTTGCGCTGGCCTCCGTCCGCCGCACAAACTGGACGTGCAGTTTTCCCGCATCCAGCTTTCATGAACGGGCTCTTGCGGCCTGAAGCGAAGGTATCAGTGAGACCAGCCCTACCAGCTTGAACTCTGTGCGCAGCCGTGCGGTCGGATATTCCTTCCAAGCTGCGTTCCGCCACCGCTTGGCGCGGTGCGACCAGAGCCTTCGGATGATCCAACCGTCCAGCTGATGGAAGCGCTTTCTGACATGGGAGCGACAGTAGTAGTTTCCCCATCCTCGGATGATCGGGTTGATCGTCTCGATCAATTCGCCCAGACGCAGAGGTATACGCCTCATGGTCAAGGCCCTGATCTGATCCTTGAATCGGTCCACCGACTTCTGTGTGGGAATGGCATAGAGATTCTGCCGGTTCAGTTTGGATTTGATCCGGTCGCGGGTCAGCTTAAATCTGCCTTTGCCGCGTCCGATCTT
>Ga0209117_1001020_pt1 | contig 10295 bp, 9 predicted proteins | sample BlaSpr_A8_OM2_M2_FD_187978 | JGI IMG/M metagenome (GOLD analysis project Ga0209117, IMG submission 187978) | Forest soil microbial communities from Thunder Bay, Ontario, Canada - Black Spruce, Ontario site 2_A8_OM2_M2 (SPAdes) (version 2) | ecosystem: Environmental > Terrestrial > Soil > Boreal...
CGGCCGGTCACCGAGCCGAGGCCACGCAGGTTGTTGGTGTAGACGAAACCGGTGCCGGGGAAGGCAATGCCGTTGTTGTTGCTGCCGAGCCAGCTGAACTCGCCTTCGATACCCAGGACCCAGTTCGGAGCGAACTGGTAGTCAGCGCCGCCCTGCACGCCGCCGAGGAAGCGGCCATTGTTGCTGTTGTTGGTGGTGCCGATGAAACCGCTGTTCCCTTCGAACGCGCCACCAATGTGACCGCCGATGTAGAAGCCGGTCCAGTTGTAGATCGGCGCCATATAGGCCGGAGCCTTGGTGTAGGCGGGGCGAGCGGCGAGATCGGCTGCAAGTGCTGGCACGGTCGCGCCGAGAGCGACGAGGGCCACAGTACCGAGTAGAAACTTCTTCATTAGTCAGTTCTCCAGACAGTCATTAGGTTTTTCAGATTGGCCGCATATCGGCGTCTTCCATCGCGCGCACTTAGACAGCTTTTGTCTAAAAAGCTGTCACCCATGGGACACAGTCGCCGACAACCTAACCCATTGGATGAAATGGGTATTCACTGCTTAATGGAGCCTTAATCAAACCTAAAAGAAGCCTTAATTTTTGGCGGCGGCGTGCCCCGGCTGCAACAGAGGGATTTGCCCTGGCGACGCTTAAAATGCGGCTTTCCGGCGATGTCGTGCAAAGCCATCTTCAGTCCGCTCGAAAGCCCACATGATCGAGCCAAAGTGATTCGACTCAGGGGATCTCGCGCGTAAGCCACTCGATATGCCGTGCGACCGAAACCTCCATCGCGTGCTTGGCGTTTTTTGCGATCACCGCGTTCCAAAACGCACCGTAGATCGCCTCGTATTCGAACGGCTTGACGCGCTCCGCGATGGTCCGGACGGCGGTCGCGCCGAGCGGAATGTAATTAGGATAGGAGCGCATGAAGCCAAGGTGTTTACGGTCGGCCACCACCTGCAGCAGATCGCTGGAGAGCAGCGCGCCGCGGCCGTCGCATCCTTGAGCCCAGTGCATGATCGTTCCGCCGTCGTAATGGCCGCCGGTACGCACCAGCGTCAGGCCCGGGGCGATCTCTTTGGTCTCGCCGGTCCATAATTCGAGGCAGGGATCAGGGTACATGATCCATTCGCGATCCGCGGCATGAAGATAAACCGGAATGCCGCCAAATGCCCGGCTCCAGTCCACCATCGTCGTGTAGTAATGCGGATGCGAGATCGCGATGGCCCTGAGGCCGCCGATGCCTCTGATCAGATCGGCCATCACATCGCTGACCAGGCTGACACAGTCCCACAACACGTAGCCTTGTCGGTCCGGGACCAGAAGCGCGCGCTGGTTGATGCCAAATGCCGGCGTCATGCCGATCCCGATCAGGCCGGCTTCATCCCGGAACGTCGGCATATGGCTTCGCTCAAGACGCTTCAGCGTCGTCCACGCCTGCCCGCCCGGCGGCACGAATTGCCGTTCCTCGTCGCAGATCGCGCACACATCCGGCGGCTTGGGCGCCGGCGCATACTGGGTGCCGCAGGTGATGCAGATGAATGCGTCCATGACGTCGCCTCGTGCTTTCTCCGGGATCGCCTCGGGCGCGGTGATGGTGTCCGGCGAGGCCTGAGGTGGACCGAAAGCGGTACGTGTCGGCACCATCGGATGTGCCCACGGAACTTGCGGAGCCCGGGCTTCCTTTCTCGCTCGTATTTCGCTGCGAGCCCGGTAAGGAAGATATCATTCTGAAAGTGGCGTCGGCCTATGAAGCGGCATCGAAGCGACGGATTCCTCCGCCAGCCTTCGGGCCGCTTTGAAGCACGGACATCTTCCAGGTTCGACCCAAAGACGGACGGGAATGCAGTCGCTCGTCTTGTCGTTCAGAATTCAGCTTGTGATTAGCATTCACCGAGATCGATGGCGGCGGCCATCATAGGGGGCCCGGATTGAGGGACTTGCGCTGCCCGTTCCCGCATAAGCATTGTTTGCCGTATAAGCGCCGGCAGCGCCACCGGGTAGCTCCAGGCCCATTCTGCCCGCAGGAGTTAGCGCACCTCCATTGAGCGGATCCCGATTTGGAAACATCGCCGCAAAAGCTGTCTCTTGCTGCGCAAATGCGGACGTTGCCCAGATTGTCGATACCAGAACTGCCGCGACGAGCGTCTTGAGTCCACTCATAGTGATCCTCCATCTTCCTTTTCTGCGCGAGAATTCGCGCTGGCGACTGCTGTTGTCGGGCCGCTCCCTCCGGATTTTTCCACACAAGGACTATGTAGGCATTACAGCTGAAAAAACGCGCATGCATCGGGCTGGAATGTCCCTTCCAGCCCGACTTTCTCGACGTTGGAGCATCGCAGCACGGCAGCAGCCGATCGATCTAATCGAGCGGACCAGGGACGGCGCGAAAGGGCAGCCCGAAAGGTTAGCCCTGGCGCTCGCCGCTCATCGACTCAATACCACTCAGGTTCGCAAGGCACATTGCGCCCGGTCCAGGGCTGTGTAGCAAATGCGCCGACGCGCGGCGCTGGAATGCAGACACGGCCGTCAATATAAAGAGGGGCGGGGTAGGCGCTCGCGCTGGCTTCCTCTGCGACGTGCCGCCTGGCTGCGTAGTTCTCGCGAGCCATGGCGGGCACTGCGAGCATGGCGGTAGCGATCAATCCAGCCGACAAGAGCTTGATTTTGGTCATCGAATTTCTCCTTTGGATGCAACGAGCCAAAAACGTTTGGCTTCACCAACGGAGATGTGGGCAGATACGGGGCTTTTAAACGCAACACTTGCTCACGATCGTTCAACGCGCTGTGAGCCGCCTGCACGATGACCAGCCCCTCGATCGAGAGACGGCCGCAATGGCTTGTTCGAATTTTGGGCTATGCACCGCGTTTTGAATCAATGTCCGATCCTCGCACTTTTCGGACGTGATGGGTTGAACTGGCGATGTCGGTGCATTGAGGCAAAGCGGACCGCGCGATCGGCCATGGTGTAGTGCGAACGAACGATCCGAAATTTGCCTGTTCTTCGTGGCGCATCGACGTGATGCTTATGATGTGGTTCGCCACCCCAGCGCACCGTATGCAACGGCGCCTGCCATGATGAGCCCTCCCACTGCGCAGAGGGCGCCAACAGCGAAGACCGCAGGATAGCCGTAAGCGGTCGCAAAAAGGCCTGTAACGGGACCTGTCACCCCATAAGCAATGTCCTGGAATGCTGCGAAGCCTCCGAGCGCCGTGCTGCGAACTTGCGGTTGTACGCGGCGAACAACTTCGAGACCGAGTGCAGGAAAAGTCATGGAGCAGCCCGCTCCGGTGATTGCAGCACCCAACAGGGCGATGTGAGCGTTGGGAGCCTGGAACAACATCCACTGGCCGACCGCCTCAAGTGCGAGTGAGGCGATTGCAATGCGGCCGCCGCCGATACGATCGGGAAGATGACCGGCGACCAGGCGAACCAGAACGAAAGCTCCGCCGAAGCAACTCAGCGCGATGCCCGTGCCCTGCCATCCTTTGGAAGCAAAATCCAGCGAGACAAACGCGCCGATCGCGGCAAAGCCGACGCCCTGCAGCAGCACCGCCAAGCCAGGTTGCCAGATCAGGCCGATGACTTGCCAGAAGGCCTGCCGCTGGCCCTTATGCTTGAGGACGTCCGCGACCGGAAAGGCTATCGACGCCGCGACGGCCGGCAGGAAAACGGATACCGCGCCGACAAGTGCGAGGCCGCCTCGTCCATAAAGCCAAAAGCCGATCGGGGCTCCCACGGCGACCGCGCCGTAGATCGCCATTCCCGTCCATGCGAGCACCATGCCCGATCGTGCCTGGCCGACCGTACCGATGCCCCAGCCGAACATGCCGACGATCAACTGACTTTCGCCGAAGCCGAGCACGAGACGACCTGCGATCAGTACCGCAAGTCGTACCCCGTCCGGTGCCGGCAGGACGGCAGCAAGGACGTTGGCAACGCCAGAACACGCGCAGAAGAGCATGCCCCGCAACATGACACGCCGCGCTCCTGCACGGTCTGCTTTTAGTCCGGCGTAGCCGCGCGTGAGCACCGTCGCCAGGAACTGGATGCCGACGGATAGTCCGACCACGACGTTGCCGAACAGCAAGACATGGCCGACATAAAGGGGAATGATCGGCAGCGGCAGCCCGACTGTCAAAAAGGTAAGAAAGATGCTCGTTGCCAGGGCCGCCAGGGATAGTGTGGCCCGGCGATGAGGCGATGCCTGGTCCGGCGAGAGGTCGCCCGCGGAAGGAGCCGGGATTTCCGTCACTGAACTGGCGCCGTCTTCGGAGACGGTTGCCGCAGAATAGGCAGCCGAGGCGGCTTCGCCATCAGGGCGCCGGCGTGCGGCAAGGCTTGTCGTCATTGAGCAGGCTCTGCAGCAGAGGAACGTGAGCGTCCCCGCAACGTGCCGTCGGTGAGGAGCGACATTGCGAACACTCCGAGGCCGCCGAGCGCAAACGATGTGCCGACCCATCCGGTCGACGTCCATCCATACCCGGCAGCGATGGTGAGGCCGCCGGTCCACGCACCGAGCGCGTTTGCGATATTGAAGGCGGAATGGTTGAGGGAGGCTGCAAGCGTCTGCGCATCTGCGGCGACGTCCATCAGCCGGGTCTGCAACCCCGGAACGACGGCGAATCCCGTCCCGATCAGCAGCACGTTGGTCACAGCAAGCCAGGCATGGCCAGCCGTGAAGACCAGGAGACCGAGCACGGTTGCGTTCCAGACGAGAAGGCCACCGATTGTGGGCAGCAGGGCGCGATCAGCCAGCCGTGAGCCAGCGACGTTGCCGATAATCATCCCGGTGCCGAACACGCAAAGCACGAATGGCACGAGGCTTTCGCGAATGCCGGCGACATTGACGAGCGTCGGCGTGATGTAGCTGAACACGGCGAACATGCCGCCCGAGCCGACCGCGCCGATGCCCAAGGTCAGCCAGACCTGCAGGCGACGGAGAGCGCCGAGCTCGCGGAACGGGCTCGCGTCCGCATCGGCTGCATCCAACGGAACGAAGCGCCATATCAGCAGAATTGCGAGAGCGCCAATAGCGCCGACGGCGACGAAGGCCGCCCGCCATCCCAACGTCTGCCCGAATGAGGTGGCGAGAGGCACACCCAGCAGTGTTGCGACAGCGAGGCCCAGCATCACACGGCCAACGGCGCGGGCGCGCTGGTTCGGTTGCGCCATTCTCGCGGCGACGAGCGACGCTACTCCGAAATAGGCTCCGTGCGGCAGCCCGGTCAGAAACCGCAGCACGACGAGCCAGCCATAGTCGGGAGCGAGCGCGCTCGCGACATTGCCGGCCGCAAAGACGGTCATCAAGGCCAGAAGCAACATTCGCCGCGACAGCTTCGCCGCCAGAACGGCAATCACTGGCGCGCCGACCACTACACCGAGCGCATAGGCGCTGATGACGTGTCCCGCCACGGGGATCGACACGCCGATATCGCCGGCGACATCAGGCAGCAGCCCCATGATACCGAATTCGCCGGTCCCGATGCCGAAGCCACCGACGGCCAACGCGACCTCCGCCAGGTAGACCTGACGTATTGATGCAGAGGAGAACTTTGATCCAGACGAGGACTTGCTCGGCGAAGAGCCGGGTGGTTGGAGCGCAACGGGCGTCATGAGGATATCGTCACAATAGGAGGGGAGCCCGAGCTCTCAGGCTTATTGCATTGCAATATCGTCGCTCGCATCTGCAAAATTAGGTATACATTACCGGAATCACTTCACGGATTTTCCGGGTAATACATGCGTCCCATTAGCGAAATGGCGGTCTTCATCGAGGTTGTGGACCAGGGAAGCTTTTCCGCCGCCGCGCGTCGGCTGGGTCTAGCTTCCTCGGTGGTGGCGGATCGGGTGAAAGGCCTCGAGAGGCGCCTGGGCGTGCGGTTGCTGGCGCGCACGACCCGCCGTCAGTCGCTTACGGAAGCCGGAGCGACATATCTGCGGGAGGCCCGCGCGATCCTGGCCGCCGTCACGTCGCTGGAAACACGGCTGTCAGAACAGAGTTCGACACCATCCGGCGCTTTGAAGGTGACCGCGCCTGCGCCAATCGGGCGGCGGTGGATCGCTCCATTCGTTGGAGACTTCGTGCGACAGTATCCTGCCGTGCACGTGCACCTCACCTTGGAGGATCGCTACGCCGATATTGTCGGCGAGGGATTCGACGTCGCGATCCGAGGTGGGCCCGTCGTCGATACCGCCCTCACTGGCCGGCGCCTGTTCGAGACGCGCCGCGTCGTGGTGGCCAGTCCGGATTATCTTGCGCGGCATGGGGCACCGGAAAGTCCTGAAGAGCTCGCGAGCCATGCCTGTATCGTCTTTAACACCGAGCGGCATTTCCACGCCGAGTGGCGTTTCGGCCGCGCCGACAGCGCCAGAAATCTTCGGGTAACCGGCGTGCTTGCTGCAACCAACTCTGATCTGCCGGTGGTCTGGGCGCTTGCGGGATTGGGCCTCGCGCAGAAGTCCTGGTGGGAGGTCGCCGATCACATCACGGCAGGCCGGCTCGTCACGGTACTTGATCCGTTTGAACCCGAGCCAGCAACTTTCTTCGCGATCCATCCGGTGAGCAGCGCGCAGTCGCGCAAGATCGCATTGTTCGTCGATGAATTGGCGGCCACGTTGAAGGGACTATCTCACGTTTCGTGAGGCATCATGAAGTTGGCCGCGGAGCGGACAAAATGCGAGCTGCTTTGCCAGCTTTGTGTCAGTTGACACCCGCTTTCTTGGTCTGTTCCGGCCGAAATAGCTGATATCGGCGATCCAACAAAACGTGAATCTATGCTGATTCACAGGGCTTTTTCGAGAGAACGGCTGGTGCTGCCAGACAGGATTGAACTGTCGACCTCTCCATTACCAATGGAGTGCTCTACCACTGAGCTACGGCAGCGTGCCCGATACGAGAATCGGCCAAAAGGCCTCACCAAGGCGGGCCGATCCTTGCCACAAGGCCCCCAGCTGCGCAAGCGCGGGGGCAGCCTGCGAGGCCCCCAAAAATGGCCCAAATCAGCGCGGAGCGCCCGCCAACTCCTTCAGCCGGCTCAGTTGCGGGCCAATCCGGTTCCCCATTTCCTCGCCCGGCGCGGCCAGCGCCTTGATCGGGCGGATCATGACCTCGAATTCGATCATTTCGCCGGCGTCGTTGAATTTAATGAGATCGATGCCCTTGAGCTGCCATTTGCCGATATTGGCGGCAAATTCGAGGGCGACGTCGTGGGAGCCGCCGACAAACGTGCGGTGATAGCGAAAATTCTCGAAAATCTGCACCACCGTGGTCAGCACCAGCAGGCTCGCCGGTCGCCCCGGAATCGGCGATTGCACGAACGGCGAGCGAAACACAATATGTTCTGACAGGAGCGAGGCCAGCAGGTCGCGATCGCCTGATGCGACAAAGCGATGCCAGCCGTCCAGGGTCCGTTGTGGCAAAGGCGCCAGCGCGTGGTTTTCGCCCATCAATCTTTCCTCCCGCTCGTGCCGCTGCAGCAGAGCGACGCTAGAACAGGTCCAAAGATGAAGGATGACAAGCATAAACGCGAGGGCCAAACCGGAACGCCTGCAAAAAAAGATCCGCGACAGGATCGGCTGAAGCTGGCGCTGCGCGAAAATCTCAAGCGGCGAAAATCGCAGGCGAGGGGGCGAAGCGATATGACGACGGCACCTTCCAATGGCGATGACGTCTCACCACATGACGGCAGCGGAAAAAAGCCGGGCGAATAGCCGGGTTCGGCCCCGCGGCCGGATTTGTTATCTTCTGATGATGTGAAACGGAGATCGGCGTGGACCCCGCGACTGGAAATAAGACGGGTGGCGGCGCTCCGCTGGCGGCGGTGTTTCCGCGTCTTGAGCAGACCTTTCCGGCGCTGACGCCGCAAGAGATCGCGCGCATGCGCCGGTTCGGTGAGGTGCGCCATTACAAGGATGGCGAAAAACTGTTCGAGACCGGCAAGCCCGGACCGGGGATGTTTGTGTTGCTGTCGGGCCATGTCGCGATCAGCCAGCGCGATGGCCTCGGTCACGTCAGGCCGGTGATCAATCAGGGACCGGGTCAATTCCTGGCCGAAATCGGTCAGCTCTCGGGCCGCGCCGCGCTGGTCGATGCCCATGCCGACGGCGACGTCGAAACGCTGTTGATTCCGCCGGATAGATTGCGCGCGCTGCTGATGGCCGAAGCCGATCTCGGCGAGCGCATCATGCGCGCGCTGATCCTGCGCCGCGTCAGCCTGATCCAGGGCGGCGTCGGCGGCCCGGTGCTGATCGGCCCCTCGGATTCCCGCGGCGTCATTCGCCTGCAGGGATTTCTCACCCGCAACGGCTATCCGCATCATCTGCTCGACCCGGAAAGGGATCACGACGCCGCCGAACTGATTGTGCGTTATTCGCCGTCGCCGGCGGATTGGCCGCTGGTGGTCGCCGCCGACGGCACTGTGCTTCGCAACCCCAGCGAAACCGAGCTCGCCCGCACCCTGGGCATGATCGGCGGTCCAGCCGGGGATAAAATCTACGATACCGCGATCGTGGGCTGCGGTCCGGCGGGTCTGGCGACCGCGGTGTATGCAGCCTCGGAAGGTCTGTCGGTGGCCGTGCTGGATGCGCGCTCTTTCGGCGGACAGGCCGGCGCCAGCGCGCGGATCGAAAATTATCTCGGCTTCCCCACGGGAATCTCGGGCCAGGCGCTTGCGGGCCGCGCCTTCACCCAGGCGCAGAAGTTCGGTGCCGAGATCATGATTCCAATCGGGGCAAAGGCACTCGATTGCACGCGCGCCGATGGCGCCTTTGCGCTGACGCTCGACGGCGGCGAGCCGTTGCGTGCGCGCTCCATCGTGGTCGCGAGCGGCGCGCGCTATCGGCGGCCCGAGATCGAAAATCTCGATAGATTCGAAGGCCGCGGCGTCTGGTACTGGGCCTCTCCCATCGAAGCGCGGCTCTGTGCGGAGCAGGAGGTCGTCCTTGTCGGCGGCGGCAATTCCGCCGGCCAGGCCGCGGTGTTTTTATCGGGCCACGCCCGCAAGGTTCACATGATCATCCGCGGCGGCGGCCTCGGCGCCAGCATGTCGCGCTATCTGATCGAGCGCATCGAGGCCACGCCGAATATCGAATTGCTGTTCAACACCGAGGTGATCGCGCTTGAAGGCAGCGAAGACGCTTCGCTTGAGCGGGTGCGCTGGCGCAGCCGTTTATCCGGTGAAGAGAGTTCAGCCGAAATCCGCAACCTGTTCCTGTTCGTCGGCGCCGATCCCGCCACCGGATGGCTCGACGGTTGCGGCGTTACGCTCGATCGCGGAGGTTTCGTGGTGACCGGCGCGCAGTCCGAACAGAATCAGGGTCGTCTGGTGGCGCCGCTGGAAACCTCGGTGCCGGGCGTGTTCGCCGTCGGCGACGTGCGCTCGGGATCGGTCAAGCGGGTCGGCGGGGCGATCGGCGAGGGCGCCCAGGTGGTGGCGGCGCTGCACGGTTTTCTCGGCGACCGGGCGAAACCGGCGCTTTAGTTACAGGAGTCGTGGATGGCAAAAGGCTGCACCCACATCGCCGGCATCCGCAGTGTCACGCCGAGCGCGCTTGGTTGCGAGGAATGCCTGAAGAGCGGCAGCGAGTGGCTGCATTTGCGGATCTGCCGCACCTGCGGCCATGTCGGCTGCTGCGACGATTCTCCCAACCAACACGCGACCAAACATTTCCACGCCACCCGGCATCCGGTCATCGAGGGCTATGATCCGCCCGAGGGTTGGGGCTGGTGTTATGTCGATGAAGTTTTGTTCGATCTGTCGAACCGAAAGACAGCGCATAACGGGCCGATCCCGCGCTATTATTGAGGACAATCTTCAAGACGGGGGGATACTTGATGCCAGCCGCGCCGCAAAGCAGGTTTGCCGAGGTCAACGGCGTCAGACTGCATTATCTCATCGCCGGCAAGGGCTACCCCGTCGTGCTGCTGCACGGCTATGCCGAAACCAGCCACATGTGGCTGCCGCTGATAGCAAAACTTGCCGACCAACATACCGTGATCGCGCCGGATTTGCGCGGCTTCGGAGACTCGGCAGCGCCTTCGGAGGGATATACCAAGACGGCGATGGCGCAGGACATCCACGCGCTGGTGAAAGGCCTCAACTACGACCGCATCCGGCTGGTCGGCCACGATATCGGCTTGATGGTCGCCTACGCCTATGCGGCGCAATACCCAAGCGAAGTCGACCGCCTGGTGCTGATGGAAGCATTCCTGCCCGGCGTCGGTGACTGGAATAACGTTTTTCTGTTGCGCGACCTCTGGCATTTCCATTTCTACGGCAAGACGCCGCTGACGCTGGTCACCGGC
>Ga0209117_1001022_pt1 | contig 10270 bp, 3 predicted proteins | sample BlaSpr_A8_OM2_M2_FD_187978 | JGI IMG/M metagenome (GOLD analysis project Ga0209117, IMG submission 187978) | Forest soil microbial communities from Thunder Bay, Ontario, Canada - Black Spruce, Ontario site 2_A8_OM2_M2 (SPAdes) (version 2) | ecosystem: Environmental > Terrestrial > Soil > Boreal...
CAAGCTGCCGGGCTGGCTGCGGCGGCCGGCGGGCTGGGGCCGCGAGCCGATGGGACGCCGCGAGCGGATCTTCCTGCTGGTGGCGGTCGGGGTGACCGCGGTGATCCTGGCGCTCGAGTACGGCTCCCGCCTCGGCGACGAGCCGCTGCGCCGGCACCTGGAAGCCAAGATGAACGCTCAGATGAAGGGTTACACCGTGCAGCTCGGCCACGCGCACGGCGGTCCGCTGCGCTTGTCGTTGACGCTCCGCGACCTGGTGATCCGCCAGCAGGCCCATCCCGAGCCGCCGCTGGCGAACATCCCGATGCTGCGGATGAAGGTGCAGTGGCACGCGCTGTTCGCCCGGCACCTGGTGGGCGACGCGCTGTTCGAGCACCCGCAGCTCCACCTCGACGTGAACCAGCTGCACGAAGAGAAGATGAAGCAGCTCAAGCTTGGCGAGCGCGGCTGGCAGGCGGCCCTCGAATCGATCTATCCGCTCAAGTTCGACACTATGACGGTTCACGAGGGATCGCTGGTCTACGTCGACGGCGACATCTCGCATCCCTTCGAGATCACGCACTGGAATCTCACCGCCACCAACATCCGCAACCTGGTGTACCCCGACCGCACCTACCCGTCGCCGGTGCACACCGAGGGCCGCGTCTTCGGCGCCGGCTATGCCGTGGTCGACGGCAAGGCCAATTTCCTGGCGGTTCCGATCCCGGCTTGGCAAGCCCGCTACCGGCTCGACAAAGTGCCCCTGGGGAATTTCCTGCAGTTCGGCAACCGCTCGCCCTACGAGCTCCACAGCGGCCTGCTGTCGTCACATGGCGAGCTCGAGTACGGGCCGCGCTTCAAGCAGATCGACGTCGCCGAGCTGCTGCTCGACGGCGTGCGGCTGGACTACGTCCACGCGGGTTCCGCTGAAGCGGCGGCGATGGAGCGCAAGCGCAGCGAGCAGACGATGGCGGCGGCCAAGGAGGCGGAGACGTCGCAGGTGAATTTGCGTCTCGACCGCCTGCTGCTGACCAATGGCCAGGTCGGCTACCTCAACCGGGCGACGAATCCGCCGTACCGCCTGTTCGTGGACCGGGCGAGACTCGAGATCCTCAACCTGTCGAACCGCATCGCCAGCCAGCAGGCGAAGCGAGCGGTGTTCCGCTTGCGCGGCCGCTTCATGGGAGGCGGCACCGGCAAGCTCGACGCCACCTTCCGGCCGGAGGCGCCGCAGGACTACCTGGGAGCCGAGCTCGCCATCGAGCACGCCCAGCTGCCGGCGCTCAACGACCTGCTGCGCGCCTACCAGAAGCCCGCGGTGGCAGGCGGCACCCTCTCGGTCTACGCGCAGCTCGAGGTCAAGCACCAGCAGCTCCACGGCTACGTCAAGGCGATGTTCGACGACCTCAAGCTCGACAATCCGCAGCAGGACAAGCAGAAGTCCTTCGGCGCCAGGCTGAAGGACAAGCTGATCGGCGGACTGGCCGGGGCGCTCGAGAACCAGAAGAGCGATACGCTGGCCTTCCGCACCGAGATCACCGGCAGCCTCGACGCGCCCCGCACCAACACCGGCCAGATCTTCTCGAGCATCATCCAGAACGCCTTCTGGAACGCCATCAAGCCCGGCTTCGACAGCGCCGCCCGCGGCTCCGCGAAACGCTAGCGGCGAGGCCCCGCCGGGCCGCCCGTGCGTCTCCTGGCTGAAGTCGAGGATGGTCTGCGCCTGGTGCTGGGACTCTAGGCCGCGCAGTGGCGCCAGCTGCCGATGGAGGGCTGGCGGCGGTGCCGGTGTGGCTGCGAGTCTGCTGCGGTCGAGCGCTACTTGTGCAGCGCCTGGACCGCGGGCTCGATCCACCCGTAGAAGAAGCGGTTGATCTGCGGGAACTGCGCGACGAGGTAGGTGAACAACGGCAGTGCGACGAACGACCCCGTCCGTATCCAGAAGTCCGTGTCCAGCTCGCCGGGGATCGTGTTGGTGAGATGGCTCAGGGTGTTGTCGCGAGTCATCTGTGCGAACACGACCGTAACCATGACGATGATATAGGCCAGAAGGATGGCGCTCAGGGCGGCGACCGTGGCCCGTGGTTGAAAGGGATAGGAGTTGATTCCCACCATGACCAGGATGTACATGCCCGCGATCGCCATCATCAGCGAACGGATCCGCATCAACACCACCTGCAGGAAGCCGACGTACACCAGGCAGACGAACTGCTCACAAGCCCTGAGGCCCGCCGCGTCCGGTCCCGCGATCGGGCATGTTGCAAGCTTCTCCTGGTCCTGACCCCACCGATCGGCCAGCAGGTCGAGGGCGCGCCCGGCTGCCAGGGCGGTGTCGTGCTGGAGGCTGCCAAATGCTTGCGTGAGCCGAAGCTCGTGCTTGCGTCTCTTCAACCAATTGCGGATCAGGTGACGGATGCCGTGCTTGCGAGGCGGCTCGAGGATCTTCTCCCAGCGTCTAAAGACTGTGTTGCGGTCATCATCGATCTGCTTGGCAATGTCCCCCGCCCGCATCTGAGGAACCAGCCTGATCGCGCGGTCACGGGCCTCCGAGACGCGTGCAAGCAGGCTTTGGAACTCCGTCGTGGTGACCAGGCTTACCTGCCAGAGGGATCTGCGAGAGAAGCCGTCAAGCCGGCGAAAGCCCTCGCGCAGCGGCCGCGAATCGAGAACCACCAGCAGCCGCCGCGTCTTCAGCCAGATCTCCCATACCCGGCCGGCGGTGCCGATGATCGATAGGCCCGCCAGCAGGAAGAGGACCAGAAGCAGCCACTCGATGCCGGGCGGTTCGAGGCTCATCAAAGGCGTGCGGCCGCCCAACAACAGCCAGGCGCCGCTGGCCAAAGCGGCAAGCAGTACATAGTGGCCGGTGCGAGAGATGCGCGGTGGCAGGGCGTGGAGCAAGTCCCCGACGATGTAGTCGCCTTTCGGTAAATCGCGCTTGGCGTGATGGCCGCTGGCAGCTCGCTGCGGGCCGCCTTCCTCTTGCCCGGTGTCGGCTCGCTGCGGGCAGTCTTCCTGTTGTTTGGTCTCGACTCGCTGCGGGCAGCCTTTCTCTTCGGTGTCGCAATCGGCAAGAGAAAGCGCTCGTCGGTTCGTTACGCCCTTGGGCAACCGAAACTGGCGGCCGTCGAGCAGCAGGGCACTGCCGGCGGCGATGTGGTACGCCCACCAGAGGCCGGCTCCCAGCATCAGCAGCATCGGCAGGATCGGCGAGAGGCCGGAGGTGAGCTGCAGAGAGCGCAGCGCGGCGAAACTGCGGACGCCAGCGTCGCCGGACCCCTGCACGATCAACCACAAGACGAGCGGCGGACCGGCGATCAGGAGGATGAAGACGGGCATGGCTCGATGTCCACACCACCACGGTACTCGGCGCCGGGCTTTGCCGCTCTCCTGCAAGCTCGCGGCGCTCTGCTCGGCGAGCCTGGCACGATGGCTCAGATCCCTGGTCGCAGCCGCCAGCACGACGAGGACGGCGACCAGGGAGAGCGCGATCCAAGCGATGGGATGCTCGATCGGTAGATCACCGGCCGCGACGAAGGGCTCGAGCAACAGCACGATGATGCACTCGAGAAACAGGGCGCTTGCCACGATCAGCTCTCCCCGTGCATCGGCCGCGGCCGGGGCGAGCACCGCGAAGGGTTGAGTGCTGGGGCGCACGGACGCGGACCAGAGCAAGCACGCGAACCACAAGGCGAGAGCGAAGGCGGCCAGACTTGCCACCTTCCAGGATATGGGAATGACGACGACGAACGGATTCTTGGCTTGGAACTGCTCTGCATCGGTGAGAGGCAGCAGCGAAGACGGCTCGCCAGAAGCCTCCCCGGAAGGCCCGAGATCCGCCAGAGGCCAGTAGCCGTCGCGTCCCAAGGCGAGAAGATGCACCGGTGGGGCCTTGGCAGCATTCGGTAGCGGGCCGTTGCTTCCTTCATCTTTCCACTTGTTCCTTGCTTCGATCCACCCGTATTGATAGAGATCCAGCTTCAGGTTTTTCAGCTTGTAGGGGACGTGAGGATCCTGCGGAGGTTCGTCCGGGCGGACCGTCAGCAGCGAGCGCACGGCATTGTAGGCGCCGGCTTCCACGCTGGTCGGGAAAATGCGCTCGCCGCGGAGGCGGTAATTCACGAACGCGTGGTTGCCGACGGGGGTTAGACCGTACGTCGTAAGAGCGAGGATTCCGTGCAGCTGTTTGTTCTCCACCTCGCGAGGAAAGAGCACGTCCGGGCCGACGGTGACGATCCTGCCCTGGGGGTAGGCGGCCGCGAGATAGCGGCTAAGAAAAAGCAGATCGAGGGGATCCGTCGCCCGCAGCACGATGAAGCGGGTGCCGTGCTTGCGCAACTCGGAGACGATGCCGAGCAGGACGCCCTCCTGCGACAGGGCCATCTGCTTCGAGAACGCCGCCACTGTATCGGCGTCCGCGCCGCTGATCTCGAGATTGAGGGGCAGGACCTCGCGAGGCCCAGAGTGCGTCCCGGCGTCGAGATCCTTGACGTCCAGGCCTTGGTAGGCGGCGCGCAGGCTCGAGATCTCGCGGGGGAAGTACAGTTGCACGCACTGAGTGCAACGTCTAAAGTCCGCGAGGCCATACTCCGTCTCGTCCTCCGACAAGATCGCTATCGACTTAGGCTCGTAGTGGCGCTGACCGAGGAAGCGGACGAAGCGTTCGACCGCGACGTCGCTCGCTTCCTGGAAGGAGACGAAGGTCGCATCGAGACGAGGTTTAGGTTGGTTCCCTAGGAACCAATTCACCGTTGCCCGCCTGGAGACACTACCGCTGAAGATGTGGGACCTGCCGTAGCAGGGCTTACCATCACACCATAGGAGCTCGGCCAGGGAAGCGAGGGAACCGGAAAAAGTGGGACCGAGGATCCGCAGGTCCGGTCTGCTGCTGCCGCTGGCTGCCGCGATCCACTGGACGGCGCTCTGGAACTGTGCCTTGACGACGCCGGCGGTCGGCGACTCGCCCACGATCAGGACAAGGAGGTATTGGCTGGCGGCGCCGCTCCGAGGATCCGCGATTGTCCGGAAGGCCATGAGGCCGGGGAGCTTGGCCTTCTCCGCTTCGTAGGCCTCAGCCACGAGCCGGCTCTCGAACAGAGGCGGTTCGGAGTGCGTCCGGTGATCCCACGGAATGACCGCACGAACGAACTGGTAGCCGCCGTCCTGAAGACCCTGTTGCACCGCTTCGACCAAGCGGTCGAAATAGAGGGCCAGGCGCGTATGCACGGGATCGGGGATGATCGCGATGATGTAATCGGCCGGTGGTGATGAGCAGAGGGTTGGGGGGTCCTCGGTCCGGCGAGGTTTCTTGCCGGCGCACTTGGGCGAGGCGTTTCCAGACGGCGCAGAGTTCCCAGACGGCGGGACGCCGACGGGCTTGCGGCAGCTGCCGCAGATGTCGTCGATCAGTCCCTGCATCGCGCCGAAAGTGTCTTGGCGGGCCTTCCGAGCGATGGCGTCGGGGCCAGGGGATTCTGCGTCGATGCCGGGGACGATAGACGGCGCGGCCTGTTGCGCGGCAGGCTGCACCGCCGAGGGGACGGCCGAAGGCGCCAGGAGCGCGAGCAGCGCAGCGGTCGCTCCCGTGGCTGGAGCGTTACGCATCATGCGTCAATGCATGCTTTTGCACACGGCCATATGCACACTATGTTTCAACATCTACTACTATTGTAAAAGAAATCTCGGGACGGTGCAACTGACGGCCGAGAACGGTAGTGCTCCCAAAGGAGCACTAGCCCGAGAGCCTTGACCTGTGGCTCATGAAGCCGCGGGTTGCCGCACCGGCCGCAGCTCCTCCGTCAAGGCGGCGTCGGTTGCCGGGTCGGGGAAGATCTCGTTGCAGCGCCGCCCCATCTCGAGCGCCTCTTGGACTCGACGGGTATGGGCGAGGACGATCGCAAGATTGCGGCATGCCGGCAGGAAGCGGGGATCCATCTCCAGGGCGAGCTCGAGGTGTCGCTGCGCTTCGCCGGCCCGGCCTTGCGCCATCGCCTCGGTCCCCAGAGCCAGCCGGCGGTAGGGTGAATCGGGAGTGGCGTCCAGCTTGGCAGGAAGGACCAGGCTGCGCCGCGCGAGCAGCACGGCGGCGAAGTCGGAGTAGAGCTGCTGCCAGCGGCCGCTGGCGAGGAGCGCTTTCGCCTGGCTGACATCGGGAAGTTGAGGCCACGGAAGCTGCGGCCACAGGAAATAGTCGGCGCCCGAGGCCTCGAGGGTTTCCATCCATCCTTCCTGGAGATGCTGGACCTGGACGTAGCGGCGATAGGTCTCGGGGTCGAACACGGTATCGGCCCGGGTGTCGTAGTAGACGCGCAGGCGACCATTGGTCCGCCAGTGAATGTAACCGCCCCAGCCCTGATAGGCGAAGACGTTGCCGGCGAGCTGATTGTGCTCGACGAAATTCAGGACTTCCACGGGAAAGGTCTCCTCAGTCGTCAGCGCGCGGAACACGTCGGGCCGCAAAGGGTAGCGGTGCAGCGCGATGACTCCGGCCAGCAGAACCAGAGCCGGCACGACCCACCGCAGTCCCGAGCGGCGCGGCCCCGGCGCCCGTGAACGGCGCGCCGGGACCGTGTTCCTGGCGGCGAGCGCCGCGAGGGCCGTGGCCAGGACCGGAGCCTGGGCGATGGCGAAGAGCGGGATGAAACGCGCGCTGACCAGGGAAATGGCGAGGGTCAGGCCGGCCACGCCCAGCAACGTCCACAGGCGCCCGTCGCCGGCGCGGATCCACCGCTTGCTCATCAGGAAGAGCGGCGCCGCTCCGAAGAGGCCGAGGGCCCACAGGTACAGGATGGGGCGCAGGCCGCGGTCGGAGAACGGCGGCAGAAACTCGAGCAGTTGGCGGAATGTTCCGGGGGCACTTCGCGCCACGTTGAGCGGGTAGGCGAGCAGTTTGACGCCTTGGGGGTTGAGCAGGCTCGCCAGGATGCAGGCCAGGAAGACCGCGGCGGCCCGGCGCAATCGGAGCCATCGGCTGCCGAGGGAGCTGTCTCCGGCCAGGACCCAGGCCAGTTGCCAGATGCCGACGATGAGGAGCCCCAGCACGACGCCCGCGTGGAGGTTCGCCCAGGGCAAGAACACCAGGGCCAGCCACCAGCGGTCCGGCGCCTCCAGCACCATGATCCAACCCAGCAGCAGCGTGACGCCCAGGAGGGTATAGAGGTGCGGCCTGAACTCGAAGAACGGCGATGCGACGGCCATCGCCCAGACCGTGCAAGCGCAACTGATCAGCGGCCGCCGGGCCCAGCGCCAGAGCGCCCCCTGGAGCAGGCCGGCGGTCAAGAGCAAGATGCCGAAGTACCAGATCGTCAGCCCGGCGATGCCGAAGCCGCGAACCCACCCATAGAAGATGGTTTGCGCCAACCACTCGTGGTTGAGCCATGGATGCCCGGCCCTGGTAAAGCTCCACCGATCGACCGCGGGAATCGCGCCGGCTGAAACGATGAGGCGACCGGTGGCCAGATGCCACCACAGGTCCGAGTTGCGCATGACGTTGAAGCAGAACGGCAGGGTGCAGGCTGCCCCGGCCAGCAGCCAGAGGAGATGGAGGCCATGCGGCAGCCGCCGGAGCGGCGTCGCAGGATGGAGGGTATGGTCCAATTGTCAACCCATCTATTCATCTTATTGTAATCGCAATTCGCGATTCCCAGAGCGATCTAGATGTGACAATTCGCGGTTCTTCCTGCGATCTAGATATGCAAATGATGCGCAAACGCGGACGTCTTCGCGCGCGAAGGAGGCCTGCAAGAAAACCAGGAATACTGAAACAGTCTGCAGCAAAGAACCCAGCTATAGGCGAGCACGCGACCTTCGTAGCCTAGTCGAACGCTGCGACGACGCGATTGCGTCCCCTCTCCTTGGCGAGATAGAGGGCCTTGTCGGCCTCTTGGACGAGCACTGCCGCGTTCCCTCCCGGGGCTGGCAGCAGGGCGGCCACTCCGACGCTGACGGTAAGGGCGGGAGCGGCCGTCGTCGAGTCCTCGGTCAACGCCGTCGCCGCGATGCGCTGGCGGAGGTTCTCGGCGACCCGCAGCGCCCCCGCCGGGTCCGTGCCGGGGAGGAGCAGCACGAATTCCTCGCCGCCGTAGCGGGCCGCGAGGTCCCCGGCGCGTTGCGCGACGGCGGCCAGCACCGCGGCCACCTGGCGCAAGCACTCGTCGCCCGCCTGGTGGCCGTAACGGTCGTTGTACGCCTTGAAGTGGTCGACGTCGATCATGACCAGGGCCAGCCATGCGGACCCGGGATCGCCGACCCGGGTCGCGCGGGACCATTCCGCGAGCAGGTGGCGGTCGAAGCTGCGGCGGTTGGCGATGCCGGTCAAGCCGTCGACCTCGGCCAGGCGCGCGAGCCGCGAATTGGCGTCCCTCAGCTCTCTCTCGAGGCGCTTGTGCTCGCTGACGTCCAGCGAGTGCCCGATGACGTACGGCGGAGCCCCGGCCGGGCGATAGAGGACGTTGCTGTACGTCCATACCCGCGTCGCGCCGCTCTTCGTCCGCAGCAGCATCTCGCCGCGCGCCGCGCCGCCCTCCCACACCGTGCGCAGGTAGTCGTCGAAGAGTGCCTGCGCGCGCGGGTGCAGCAGCTCTCGCAGGCCACGGCCGATCAGCTCCTCGGCGGAGTATCCGAGCGCCTGCGCGGCCGTCTGATTGAGCGAGAGCAGAGTCCCGGCGCGGTCGTGGAAGCAGATGTAACCCAGGGAGTCCTCGAACACGGCGCGCAGCTTGTCCTCGTGCTCCCGGCGCGAGGTGATGTCTTCCGAGATCCCGAGCAGGTACTGGGGCAAGCCTTGCGAGCCGGGCAGGGGGATCTTCTTGGTGTGCAGGATCCTGGTGCCCTGGGCCGCCGTGTGAATCGACTCCTCGGCGATGTCCAGCACCTGGCCGGAGTCCAGCACCTCGCGGTCCGTCCGGGTGAAGAAGTCCGCCTGCTCCTTCGGGAAGAGATCGTAATCGCTCTTGCCGATCAGGTCGCCGCGGCGCTGGCCGAGCAGCTCTTCGCCGGCGCGGTTGAAGCGGACGAATCGCAGCTCGGCGTCCTTGACGAAGATCATGTGGGGAATGTTCTCGACGATGGAATCGAGGAAGACGGTCGTCTGGCGGAGCTCCTCCTGCGCGCGCCGCTCTGCGGTGCGGTCGTGGAATGCCACCACGGCCCGCGACACCCGGCCGGCGCGGTCGAGAATCGGCGCCCCCCAGGCACGCAGCGCGATTCTCCCGTCGGAGCGCTCGATCTCGAGATCGTCGGTCGCGGCAGCCTCCCCGGCGAGGGCGCGCGCGACGATCCCGTGCTCGGCCGGGTAGGGCTGCCGGGTCCCGGCCAGGAAAGTCTGCTGCCGCAGTTCCGCGATCGTGGTGCCCGGCGGTACTGAGCGCCCCAGGAGCCGCTGCGCGGCCTGGTTGGCGAATTCACACTGACCGGCGGGGTTGCTGATCACCACCCCCACGGGGAGGCCGTCCAGGAACCGCACCACCGAGGTCCAGTAACCGCGGCTTTGTGCCTCGGCGACCGCGCTGACGGCGCCGACCGCGGCCAGCAGCACGAGGCGGCCAATCTGATTGTCCCAGCGGAAGGTCCCGTAGGCGGTGTGGGTGAGGTTGAGCGCTCCCAGGTCGTAGCGGCGAGCCACCCAGAGGACGATGGCTCCGTACTGGAGCACCGCCGCCGCCCCGGCGGCCAGGCACAGGCGTGCGTCTTGTCGCAGGGTTACCAGCGCCAGCGCGAGGAAGTAGCAGGGGAACACCACACGACCGTTGGTGGCGGCAAGCGGGCTGCCGGCCAGCACGAAAGCCGCGTTGCAGAGACTCACGATGCTGACATCGAAGAGGCAGGTGAAGATACCGAGCCAACGCGGCGGCGCCGGTCGGCGCGCCAACCCCAGCACGATGCCCGCGATGAGCAGGCCCGAGGCGCCGGCCGCCAGGCCAATCGAGGCCTCCGCATCGCGGGGCCTGGAAACGATGCTCATGACGGGGATCAGAGTGGCGATCGTGAACGCGGCGACGCGCAGCCGCGCGGACAGCAACTCGCCCTGTCGCCCGAAGGCGAGCGCACTGAAATCAGGCGCCGCCCACGCCTCGGCGGACCGGTTGCTATTCAGCATACAATGAGATAAGGCTTGCTGTAGTCGATTCTATGACAACTGGCGCCAATTGGAGAGCCTGCGCGCGCCGCGTCGCCTTGCCGTGAGCAGGAGCTACGCGCTTTGTCCGGCGCCAGTCTCAGAGGGAGCGGGCACGGCGGCGTTGCCGTCGGCCTCGAGCGCAAGAAGGGAGGCGGTGCGGCGGGCCGGCGGGGG
>Ga0209117_1001023_pt1 | contig 10266 bp, 5 predicted proteins | sample BlaSpr_A8_OM2_M2_FD_187978 | JGI IMG/M metagenome (GOLD analysis project Ga0209117, IMG submission 187978) | Forest soil microbial communities from Thunder Bay, Ontario, Canada - Black Spruce, Ontario site 2_A8_OM2_M2 (SPAdes) (version 2) | ecosystem: Environmental > Terrestrial > Soil > Boreal...
TCACCTGCCGCAGGCGGTCGACAAGGTGCTGCGGCTGCAAGCCGGTCCCATGGAGGAGCTGGCGCGACGCTATTTCCGCGCCGAGAGCTTCCTGTACCTGGGGCGCGGCATCAACTACCCGATCGCGCTCGAGGGCGCCTTGAAGCTCAAGGAGATCTCCTACATCCATGCCGAGGGCTACCCCGCCGGCGAGATGAAGCACGGTCCGATCGCGCTGATCGACGAAAACATGCCGGTGGTCGCCCTGGCCACAGGCGATCAGGTGTTCGAGAAGATCAAGAGCAACCTGCAGGAGGTCAAGGCGCGCGACGGGGTGGTGATCGCGGTCACCGACCGCGATCCCGAGGAGCTGGGCGGCGTCTGCGACGAGGTGATCGCGGTGCCGTCGGTGGCGCCGCTGCTGCAGCCGGTGGTCAACGTCATCCCGCTGCAGCTGCTCGCCTACTACATCGGCGTCCGCCGCGGCTGCGACGTCGACCAGCCGCGCAACCTGGCGAAGAGCGTCACGGTCGAGTAGTGCCCGTCATGGGCTCCCAGCCCGCGGTTCGACGCCGGCCGGCGGCGGCCGCCGCCTCTCGCGATGCACGTTGCCGCTGACACGACCGGCTCGCCGGCGGAGATCTACGCCCGGCGCCGCGAACGCTGCCTGGCCGAAGAGCGGCGGCTGGCCGCCGTTTCGCTGCGCCTCTCGATCGGGCGCGGCGTCACTTTCGCCGCCTTCCTCGCCTGCTTGCTGCTGGTACTGCTCGCGGCGTCCGGGCCCCTGCTCTTGCCACTCGCCGGCGCCGGCGCGGCGCTCGCGGCCTTCGCGGTCCTGGCGGTGATCCACGACCGGTGCCTGCGCCGGTTGCGCCGTGCCGCGGAGTTGCGGCGCATCGGCGACGAGGGCCTGGCGCGGCTCGATCGCGACTGGGAGCGGTTGCCCGTGCCGTCGGAGCCACCGCGCGACCGCGGCCTCCCACTGGCCAAGGATCTCGATCTCTACGGCCGCGCCTCGCTCTTCCACCTGCTGGGGACGGCGCACACGCCGGCGGCCAAAGGACTGCTGCGCGACTGGCTCGAAGGCGCGGCGGCACCCGCCGAGGTGCGGGAGCGGCAGGCGGCGGTGGAGGAGCTTGCGGAGCTGCTCGACTTCCGCCAGCTGCTCGAGCTCGCCGTGCGCGGGATGGAGCGCCGGCCGCCCGACGCGGAGCCGTTCCTGCGCTGGGCCGAGGACGAACCGTGGATGCTGGCGCACCCGGCGCTGCTCTGGGCGGCGCGGGCGGCGGGAGGGCTGACGCTGCTCGCCGCGGCGGCGACACCGCTCTTGGGGCCCAGGCCCTTCCTGGTGCTGGCGATCTGCAATTTCGGGCTGACCTATGCGTGCCGGGACCGGCTCGCTCCGGGGCTCGAGCGCGTCTCCGCCCGCCGCGACGAGATGATGCACTACGTCGCGGCGCTGCGGCACGCTGTCTCCCGGCCGTTCGCCAGCTCCCGCCTGGCGGAGCTGGTGGCGGCCCTGGGAGAGGCCGGGCCTCCTGACCAGCGCGCCAGGCGCGGCGAGACCGCCGATGCCGCGCTGGCGGCGCTCGAGAGCCGCCTCGGGCTGGCCGACGCGCGCCACTCGGCGCCGGTGCACTTCCTGCTGCAGGTCGTCACGCTGTGGGATTTTCACATCCTGGCCCTGCTCGAGGCCTGGCAGCGCCGCTTCGGCCGCCACGCGCGCCGGTGGCTGAGCGCCCTGGGCGAGATCGAGGCGCTGGCGGCGCTGGCGGCGTTGCGCTTCGAGAATCCCGCCTGGTGCCTGCCGGAGGTGGTCGCGGGCCAGCCGGAGCTGACGGCGCGCGACCTCGGGCATCCGCTCCTGCCTGCCTCGCGGCGCGTCGGCAACGACGTCACTGTCGGCCCGAGCGGCACCTTCCTGCTGGTCACCGGCTCGAACATGTCGGGCAAGAGCACGCTGCTGCGCGCCATCGGCATCAACGCCGTGCTCGCGCAGGCCGGCGGCCCGGTCTGCGCCGCGGCCCTGCGAATGCCGCCGGTGCGCCTGGCCACCAGCATCCTGGTGGAAGACTCCCTGGCGGGAGGCGTCTCCTTCTTCCTCGCCGAGCTGCTGCGGATCAAGCAGGTGGTGGCCACCGCCGCGGAGGCTCGCGAGCATGGCGCCGGCCTGCTCTACCTGCTCGACGAGGTGCTGCGCGGCACCAACAGCGTCGAGCGTCGGATTGCCGTGCAGCGGGTGCTCCGCCACCTCCTTGCCCGAGGCGCCCTGGGCGCGGTCTCGACGCACGACCTCGAGCTGGCCACCGGCGCCGGCCTCGCCGACGCCGCCCGCCTGGTGCACTTCCGCGAGACCCTCGTCCCGGGACCGGAAGGCCCGCGCATGACCTTCGACTACCGCCTGCGCCCCGGCCCGGCGACCACCACCAACGCGCTAGAGTTGTTGCGGCAGGTCGGGCTGGACTTGCCGGACGGCTAGCCTTCGGAGAACCCCCTCCGACAGGCCTCGGGTGGGAGCTGCGGATCTCCTCTCGTCCTCCGGTTGGGCGAGGGTGGCCGATGAGGGTCCGATGGACTGCCGTGTCTCGCCCAAACGGCGGCCGAGAGGAGATCCTCCGCCCTCGGACCTGTCTCCCTCCCTTCGGCCGCCGTTTACGCAAACAGGCTTCTACGCCATCGGACCCGGTTCGGCCTCGACGAGCCAGCGGGCTTCGCGCTCGAGCGTACGGGCGAAGCGCCCGCCCTCTTGCTCCAAGCGCTGCCATTCGTCGCGAGTGTAGACCAGGATCTCGGCCGGCACCGGCAGCTGGCTCAGGTCCCAGGCCAGGGCGCGGCGCTCGAACGGTTCCACCGACGATTCGACGACGGCGACCAGGTCCAGGTCGCTACCTACTCCGGCATCGCCGCGGGCGTAGGAGCCGAACCAACCGAGCCGGATCAGTCCCGGATGCTGCAGCCGCTCGCGGGAGGCCCATGCGGTGACCGCCTGCACGACCGTCCGGCGGTCAGGCCACTTGAGCACGGACGAACGCAAGGATCTCACCGGCATAGCGCAGCGCCTCGCCGCTCTGGATCGTTCCGTAATGCTCGAAAGGGGCGCCCTCGGGGTGACCGTTCGGATAGCGGGTGCCCACGTAGAAGTTGTCCAAGACCTTGGCCTTCTCGATCAGCATGGGCTCCACGGCGCACGGGAGCTCGCCTAGCAAGCGCGCCACGACGTGCCCCCACGCTTCTTGCCCGTGGTGGAGATGAAGGGCCTTGACCGCCTTCTCCGCCGACTGCTGCGCCGCGAAGCAGGCCCATTCGTGGCGGCCACCGTCACGCGACGCCTGGGCCTGCTCCAAGTCCCGCTCAGCCTGAGCCAGCCAGTCCCGCGCGCGATTCATCGGCGACAGCCTCCCTGCCGGTCCAGGCAAGGCTAGCCGATCCGGATCGAATTGCCAAAAGCGCGGCAGGAGCCCGTCTGAGTAGGCGGTGGCCGAAGAGACCGGTGGCCGGAGGGGAAGGGAGAAGGGCCGCGAGCTGCGGAGCCCATCCGGCCGCCGTTTGGCCGGCACCGCAGTCCACCGAACCTGCATCCAACGCCCCGGCCAACCGGAGGCCGGAGGGGCTCCGCAGCCCACGGCCCGGCCGGAAAGGGATCCCCGAAGGTTAGCCCTGGTGCACCGAGCCGATTCGCATGCCGTAGAAGGAGCGCCAGACGAAGACCGCTGCGACCAGGAAGAAGACCACCGCCAGGATGGTGCTGGTCGTGCGCGGGAGGGTGATCGCCAGCTCGACTGCCAGCAGGCCGAACAGGGTGGTGAACTTGATGATGGGATTCATCGCCACCGACGAGGTGTCCTTGAACGGATCGCCCACGGTGTCGCCCACCACGGTCGCGGCATGCAGCGCCGTGCCTTTCTCCTTGAGCTCCACCTCGACCACTTTCTTGGCGTTGTCCCAGGCGCCGCCGGCGTCGGCCATGAAGATGGCCTGGTAGAGACCGAAGATGGCGATCGAGATCAGGTAGCCGATGAAGAAGTAAGGCTCCAGGCAGGCGAACGACAGGGTGATGAAGAAGACGGTCAGGAAGATGTTGAACATCCCTTTCTGTGCGTAGGTGGTGCAGATCTCGACCACCTTCTTGCTGTCGGCGATCGACGCCTTCTCGGCGGCGGCGTCGAGGCGGATGTTTTTCTTGATGAACTCGACGGCGCGGTAGGCGCCGGTGGTGACCGCCTGCATGGAGGCGCCGGTGAACCAGAAGATGACCGCGCCGCCGGTCACCAGGCCGAGCAGGAAGGGGGGATAGAGCAGGGACAGGTTGGCGACCAGCTCCGGCTGCAGGCCCTTGGTGAGCACCATGATGATCGAGAAGATCAAGGTCGTGGCGCCCACCACCGCGGTGCCGATCAGCACCGGCTTGGCGGTCGCCTTGAAGGTGTTGCCAGCGCCGTCGTTGGCCTCCAGGTGGTGCTTGGCGCGCTCGAAATCAGGGGTGAAGCCGAAGTCCCGCTGCAGCTCCTCCGCGATGCCGGGCAGGGTCTCGATGGTCGACAGCTCGTACACCGACTGCGCGTTGTCGGTCACCGGTCCGTAGGAGTCGACGGCGATGGTGACCGGCCCCATGCCCAGGAAGCCGAAGGCCACCAGCCCGAACGAGAACACCGCGGGCGCGATCATCAAGCCGGCGAGCCCGAGAGTGCTGACGCCGTAGCCGACCCCCATCAGCGCCACGATGGCTAACCCCATCCAGAAGGCGCTGAAGTCGCCGGCGATCAGGCCGGAGAGGATGTTGAGCGAGGCGCCCCCCTCGCGCGAGGCGGTCACCACCTCGCGCACGTGTGCCGACTCCATCGAGGTGAAGATCTTGACCAGCTCCGGGATCAGTGCCCCGGCCAGGGTGCCGCAGCTGATGATGATCGACAGCTTCCACCACAAGGAGGTGTCGCCGGCGAGGTTGGGGACCAGCAGGTAGGAGATCGCGAAGGTCACCACCATCGACAGCAGCGAGGTGAGCCACACCAGCGAGGTGAGCGGCGTCTCGAAGTTCATGTCGTCAGCCTTGCTGAAGCGAGCGCGGGCCACCGCCTCGTTGAGCAGGTAGGAGACGCCGCTGGTCACGATCATCAGCACGCGCATGACGAAGATCCACACCAGCAGTTGCACCTGCACCGTCGGGTCTTTGACTGCCAGCAGGATGAAGGTGATCAGCGCGACGCCGGTGACGCCATAGGTTTCGAACCCGTCGGCGGTCGGGCCGACCGAGTCGCCGGCGTTGTCGCCGGTGCAGTCGGCGATCACGCCGGGGTTGCGGACGTCGTCCTCCTTGATGTTGAAAACGATCTTCATCAAGTCGGAGCCGATGTCGGCGATCTTGGTGAAGATGCCGCCGGCGATGCGCAGCGCCGCCGCGCCCAGCGACTCGCCGATGGCGAAGCCGATGAAGCACGGCCCCGCGTAGTCGCGCGGCACGAACAGCAGGATGCCGAGCATCATCACCAGCTCGATCGAGATCAGCAGCATGCCGATCGAGATCCCTGCCTTGAGCGGGATGGCGTAGGTCGGAAACGGCTTGCCCCTCAGACTGGCGAACGCCGAGCGCGAATTGGCGAAGGTGTTGACGCGGATGCCGAACCAGGCGACGCCGTAGCTGCCGCCGATGCCGATCAAGCTGAACACCAGGATGGTGACTACTTTGGCGGCGGAGAAGTGGGACAGCCCTCCGAAGTAGTAGACCATCACCGCGCCGATGAACGCCCAGAGCACCATGATGAACTTGCCCTGGGTGGTCAGGTAGGTCTTGCAGGTTTCGAAGATCAGCTCTGAGATCTCGCGCATCGAGCGGTGCACCGGCAGGTTCTTGAGCTGGATGTAGTTGACCAGCCCGAACAGCATGCCGGCGAAGCAGAACAGCAGCCCGAAGACCAGCAGATTGTGGCCGTCGAGCCCCAGGAACGAGACGCTCGCCAGGTCGGGCAGCCTGAGGTCGGCTTCACTGGCCGCGGCCGGCGAGGCGGTGAAGGCGGCGACGAGCGCCGCCAAGCCGCAGAGCAGGCGGCCCTTGCTGCGGGCGGCGCGGGAAGCGCGGGTGCTGCGGGTGAGTTGGGCCCGAGCGGCCCCTCGTTCAGTGAGCTTTCGCGACATGACCTTCCTCCAGAATCCAGAAAACCAGGGATGCGAGCGGGCGGGCGCGTTCGGGCCGAGCGCGCGGCGACAGCCCGGCGATATGCGGGCTTTACAGAACGCCGAAGGGTATCACAAGCCCGGCCCGCGGGGCAGGCTCAATCCAGGGCGGAGGTGTCGCCGACGCCGCAGATGTTGCCGGGGCGGTTGTGGTAGCGCTTCGACGCTCCGGTCACGGTGTCGGTCACCCGCACCCAGTACTCGACGTCCGAGAGGGCGCCGTAGAAGAACCAGAAATGCCCGGTCAGGGCGCGGCCGTCGATCACCTTGACCAGCAACTCGAGGTTGGCGGGGTCGAAGAACCAGAAGGCGCCGGTCTGATTGCCCTCGTTCACCGCGGTCGCGACATTGCCGCCGTTCGGCACGCTCCAATGCGCCTGCACCTGGAAGCGCGACCCGAGCAGGCAGAGGGTCTGCGGACCTGGCGTGCAGGAGCCGGAGGCGTCGGCACTGCCGGCAGTGCCGATCGTGCCAGCCGCACCGGTCTCGCCGGCCTCAGGCAGGCCGCCATCGAATGGCTGGGCCGTCCAGGTGGGCACCGCCGGCGCGGCCACTGGGGCGGCCGCGGGCTCGGCGGCGGCCGCGGGCTCTGTGGTGGGCGCGGACTCGGCGGTGGCGGTGGCCGCGTCGCCGGCGGCGGCGTGGCCCGAGGGCGGCGGGAAGGCGGCAGTGTCGGCGCCGCCGCAGATGTTGCCGGGGGCGTTGTAGTAGGTGCGCACGGCGCCGCTCTTGAGGTCGCGGACGGTGATCCAGTACTCGACGCTGGACAGGGCGCCATAGAAGAACCAGTAGTGGGAGTTGAGGCCTCGCCCATCGAGGGCCTTCACCATCAGCTCCAGGTTGCTGTGGTCGAAGAACCAGAAGAACCCGGTCTGGTCGGAGCCGGCCACCTGGCGCGCGAAGCCGGCATGGCCACTGAGCGGATCGTGCCAGCTCACCTCGACGGAGAACTGACCTGACAGGAGCGCCAGGTCGCGCTGCGCGGGTGGCGGCGCCGCCGTCACCACGACGTCCTGGGCGGCGATGCCGCCGAAGCGGTCCACCCCCTCCTTCAGCATCTGCCACTGGGTGTGGTAGGTGCCAGGGTTGGCGGGAGCGGTCAGCGCGAAGCTGAAGGTCACCTGCTGACCGGGCGCGATGGATACTCCCGGGGCCAGGAGCTGCCGGTTCGGCGCCAAGGGGTCTTGATCGTTCGCCGCGCCCAACCGGTACTCGGCCGCCTCGGTCCAGGTGGAGGCGCCGGTGTTCTGGAACGTCACGCGCACGGTGATGGTCTGCCCGGTCTCCATGCTGGTCGGCAAGTTGCTGGCGACGAGTTGCGCGTCGTCGGTCGGGTGGAAGGTGTGGGTGGTGATGAAGTTCTCGTAGGCGACGTAGGCAGGCTTGGGGCTGCCGTCGACGTGCAGGATGCCCCAGCTCGTCGGGCTGCCCGGGGCGTCCTCGATCTCGTAGAAGAAAAGCTGGGCGACCCAGCTCTGCCCGGATTGGCCGGTGAACCAGTCGTTCAGCAGCCCGGTGTAGTACGCCGCCTGGGTGGCCTCCGAGACCTCCACTGACTGCCAGCCGGTCTCGGTCAGCCAGACCGGCCTGCCCCACCAGCCGGTGCTCTTCAGCACCTCTTTGACGGAAGGATCGATGACCGTCCACAGCGCGGGATCGCCACCGAACGGCGTCGAGCCGGTCAGCCGGTTGGTGACCGCGGCATTGCCGTCGATGTCGTAGACGTGATGAGTGACGAAGTCGAGGTGGCCGGCGGCCTGGTTCAGGCAGTCGCGCAACCAGTAGTACCACTGGCTGCTGGAGACGTGGGCGAGCTCCGGACCGCCGACCTTCGCCGCGGCGTTGGCGCCATGGATGGCATCCGCTCCCGGGATCAGAATGTCGTTGATGTACTGCTGGCTCGTGCCCGACCAGAACTTCGACAAGTTGGGCTCGTTCCAGAGTCCCCAGTACTGGATCGAGGAGGCGTAGCGTTGCGCGGCGCGGGCGCAGAAGTCCGCCCAGGTGGCGGGGTCGTCGGGAACGCCGGTGGTCGGCGGACCGTGAGTCGCCCAGGCCGGCGTGTAGGCAAGCGTGGCGTAGACGTTGAGACCGCGCGCCATGGCCGCAGTGGCCAAGGCATCGTAGACGCTCCAATCGAAGACCCCGGGGGCCGTCTCGACGTTGGCCCATACGAAATCGATCCGCACCCAGCCCATGCCGGCGCCGTGCACCTGGTCGAGAACGAAGCCGAGCTGCGCGCCTTGGGGCGCGTGAATGTTGACGCCGTAAGGAGACGCGGCGGCGGGACGCGGCAGGGCGAGGGCCGCCAGCAGCGCCGCGGCCGCCAGGGCCAACGGCGTACTGACCAACCGGCGGTGGGATTCGCCATACACCATCCCCTATAATAGCGGGTCTGAACACGCCCGTCTGTCCAGGTGGTCAGGATGCCGGTTCGTGCCCGCAGGTCCTGCCGGGAGAATCCAGATGCCGCCGCGTGAGCTCGCCGACGATTACCGACTCGAGAAGATCCTCAGCTCGAGCCGAGGCGGGAGCATCCTGCGCGCCAGCCGCATCGACACCGGTCAGACCGTCGTCATCAAGCTGATCAACGTCCCGGCGGTGGCGGATCCCGCCCACGCACCCAAGATCGCCGCACGATTCCAGGCTTACGCCGCCGGGCTCGCCCGCCTCCGGCACCCCAACCTCCCTCTGGTCATCGATTCGGGATTGACGCCGGACGGCGGCGCCTTCCTGGTGATGGAGAAGCTCGACGGCGTCGGCTTCGATGCCGACCTGGCGCCGAGCGGCGCCGGCGCTTCGCCCGATCGCATCCTGCCCCTGCTGGCACAGGCGCTGGCCGGCCTGGAGGAGCTCGCCCGCCACGGCCTGGCACACCTCAACCTCTGCCCCGAGAACCTGCTCCTGGTCCCGGCGGAGCCGGCGGCACTGCCGGCAATCGGCGGCGCCGACGCGCCGGCGCAGACCATCAAGCTGCTGGGCCTGGGCACTCCGCTGTTCCATCTCGGCGAGCCATGGCTCGAGGCACCGAGCGCGCGCTTCCGCGCCCCCGAGCTGGCGATGCCATCGGCTGCACAGGAATCGATGCCCGATTGGCACGCCGACTGTTACGCGCTGGCGCTGACCGCTTGCTACGCGCTGGGCGCCACGGTCGCCGTCGGCGAAGTGGCCAGAACGGTGGTGCACGCGGTCCAGATGCCGCTGGCGCTGAGCTTCGAGCTGGCCAACGACGAGGCCCTCCGCCAGATCCTGGAACGGTGCCTGCGGCAGTCGCCGGCAGAGCGGCCCGCACACAGCGCGATCCGCGATGCTTTCGGGCAGGCGCTCGGGAGGATCGAGCTTCCCGGCAGCGGCGCCGCCTCTCCCGATCCGCGCGACACCGGAGGGGCCGGAGCCATCGCAGAGTCCCGCGAATCCGGAGAGCTCGGCGGCTTCGGCGCCCCCAGCGACCCCGGCGCCGATTGGCGGAGCTTGCTGGGCGAGTCGCGACCCTCTGATCTGCCCCCGGGATGGGCAAATCCTGGGCCGGCCGATGCTTCCTCCGCATCCGGCAGGGCCGCCGGGGAAGCAGCGGCGGAGTCGAGCCCTGCCTTGGCCGCCAGTGCCGGCAGCGATTCGTTTTTCGACCTGTTCGACGTGCCGGCCACCTTACCCGCCCTGCCCCCCCTGCCCCCCCTGCCCGAAACCGCCGAGCCTCCCACCACCGGCACCTCCTTCGGCTTCCAGTTCCCGGAAGGCCTCGAGCTGCCGCAGGTGGACGACCTGTTCGCGCCCGGCCCGGCCGGCCCGGCCGCCGGGGGATTCGCCGGGCTGAACGCTGACGCGCCGCCGCCCGCGCCGCTCTGGTCCGGCGAAGACCTGTCACCCCAGCCGGCCGCAGCCTTCCAGGCCCCGCGGCCGGCCGGTATCGCCGCGATCCCGGGAGCGGAAGGGGCCGCCGGGATCCTCGGCGCGAAGCGGACCGCCGGGGTCTTGAGCGCGGGGAGGGCCGCCGGGGGCCTGGACGCGGAGCAGAGGGCCCGGGTCCTGGGCGCAGAGGGAACCGCCGAACGCCTGGGAGCGGAGAGGACAGCAGGGGTCCCAGGAGCGGCGGGGACCGCCGGGGTACCAGGAGCAGCC
>Ga0209117_1001025_pt1 | contig 10253 bp, 9 predicted proteins | sample BlaSpr_A8_OM2_M2_FD_187978 | JGI IMG/M metagenome (GOLD analysis project Ga0209117, IMG submission 187978) | Forest soil microbial communities from Thunder Bay, Ontario, Canada - Black Spruce, Ontario site 2_A8_OM2_M2 (SPAdes) (version 2) | ecosystem: Environmental > Terrestrial > Soil > Boreal...
AGCAGGTCGGAGGTGAGCCCGCACTTGACCCGCATGAACGGGAAGCTGGAACGAATCGAAAGCGAATGGATAAGCCGGGCGGCGGTCGTCTTCCCGCTCCCCGCTTCTCCGGTAATCAGCACCGGCACATCCGTCTGCGAGAGTAATTCCGCTTGCGTGCGCAGCCGGCGCGTAGCCGGGCTGGCCGCAATGAAATACAACTCGTCGCTGATTCGCTCGATTTCTGGTTGATACATATTTAAGAGGGACTGATTTAAGAGGGACTGACGAGAACAGGGTAAGAATCCCGGATCACTTACGAGTGCGGGGCCGCAAATTCGAACTAACTCTTAAGACGTTCTAGACTGGCTCTACGTCGTACCCATCAATTCGCACGGCCATCGACCGCTGAATCGCATCGACGGAAATAATCAGGCTGTGGTCGCCGTTCTCCGACAAAAACACGCCTTCCACTCCGTCCATCGCCCCACCTCGTATCCGGACCCGCTGCCCCGCCTGGAGAAAGGGATACGAACGCCAGGGCGCCGACTGCGTCAGAACCTTCTGGATGTTTTCGATCTGTTCATCGGGAATCGGCAGGCTCGACCCGCGAACGCCCACAAAACCGTGCACGCTCTCCACCTGGTACACGCGCGTCCGGTCTTCCGCGCTCAAAGCGCAGCGGACGAACACATAGCAACTGAACAGTGGCACTTCGACTTTCTTCTTGCGATCGCTCCAGCGATGCACCTGAATCGTGGTGGGCAGGAACGTTTCCATGCCTTGATCGCGCAATCGCCGCTCGACCGCTTTTTCGTGGCGCGCTCTGGTGTGCAGCGCGTACCAGCGCGCCTCTTCCTGCGATATCCATTGACTCAGCCCGCTGCCCACTTCGTAGTTCTGATTGGGACTGCTCATAGCTTCGCCCTCTGGGTCCCATTGCACTGGGTCCGCCTGGGGCGCATGGGATACCTCAAACGCCTTCGGGGGAAGAAGCACACCAGGAACTACTCTGGGGGGAGTTTCTATGTGGTAGACCTTAAATTCACTTGCAAAACCGTGCAAGTGGTAGGAGTTCCTAGGACATACTAGCCCTATTTAGGCGAGGGCTGATCTTCTCACGAACCAAGCTACACGGCTTAGAGACGTTATTCTTTGGCACAACCGTGCTATACGCACATCAACCGTTCGCTCCCGACGTTAAATCAATCATCGAGAAGATAGAACTATCTTATTGATACTGTGAGTGTTATGCTAGAATTCCTGATGCGAGAACAGCGGCTACATCGAGATCGGTATTCGGCCTGATCCGGTTTGTGGTCGTGCAATCGATCAAAACCGCAACACAGGCCGCGATGACCAGCGCATTTTTTTGCACAGGTTGCAAATCCCTTGCTTGCCGGTTCGTGAGTTTAGTGGTACATTCTCAGCTGTAGCAGAACACTGTGGTCGGCTTTTTTGACTCACTTTTTCCTCTCCCCCACAAAGAGCATAGTCTTTCCGAACGGAGCGTTGTCTGATTCCCCCCTTCCACTTCGTATAGCGAAATGTCAGGAGGCTCGATGCCATCCCGCGAAGAGCTGGCCTCGGACTTTGTCAGTATCGTAGTTGCCGACGGCACGCGCATCCACACCCAACTCTTAGCCGACGCTCTGCGCAACGATCGCGGCTTGCAGGTCGTAGCTGCGGCCTCGAATTCCGAGGAACTGTTGGCTGCCATCACTCGCGTGCCCATCGATGTCGTGGTCATCAGTCACACTTTGGACGACCAGCCTGGCCGCGGTGCCCAGGTGTTGCGGGAGATGCGTGCCCTCCGGCCCCAGATCAAGGGCGTCATCTTGCTGGAGTCCTCCAAGCCCCAGGAAGTCCTGGAGTGCTTTCGCGCTGGCGCGAAGGGTATTTTTTCCAAGCAAGAGCGGCTGGAGAGCCTCTGCAAATGCATTCGCACCGTCCATGAAGGACAAATCTGGGCGCGCAGCGTCGATCTGGATCATGCGCTCGAAGCTCTTGCCAACTCGCCGCGCGTCCGCGCCACCAATCACCAGGGAATCGAACTGCTTTCCGTGCGCGAACGCCAGGTCATCCTGCATCTGGCCGGGGGTATGACCAACCACGAAATTGCCCGGGCTCTCCGCCTCAGCCCTCATACGGTCAAGAATTACCTGTTCCGTATTTTTGACAAGCTGGGCGTCTCCAGCCGCACCGAGTTGCTCTACCTCACCATGAACAACTCGCAAGCCCAGCCACTACGCAAAGCCAACGGAGAGAGCCACTCATTCTCTGTGATTATCGAAGCCGCCGAGGCCGGCGACCCCTTGGCACAACTCCGCTTGGCCGAGCATTTTTGTCAGATCGTGGGCGGTCGGATCGAAGATGGTCAGAGCGCGGGCGCCCCACCCGACTCCGTTTCTGCTTACATGTGGTACCTGCTCGCAGAAGAAACGGCGGCCCCGATGCTTGAACAAATCGAGGAAGGCAAGAAAAATATCAGCCGGACAATGTCTCCTCGACAACTGGCGGAGGCCGAAGGCAGGGCTGCAGCGTGGTTGAGAAACACCAAAAAACAGCCTGGTTTCACCGCCGGCGGTGAGGCACAATCCAACGGACAACCGAAGATTCGCGCTCGATAGCCCGCTTCGCTTGCTGATCGAATGGGTAGCCGCGTGCTCTCCGACCTTCTCGCCCACGCTCCTGCATTCTTCGCCTTCTTGCCCTTCAGTTCGCCTTGGCGTCCGATTGCCGGCAGGAGTGTCCGCGTCAAACTGGCTAGACTTCGGACCTCGCCGCACGCGTCATCAGTTCTTCGATGGCCTGTTGTGGCGACTTGCCGTTTTCGAGGATCGCGAACATCTGCTCGGCAATCGGCATCTCGACGTTCTTCTTCCGAGCTAAACCGACCGCTGCTTTGGTGGTGAAAACCCCTTCGGCGACTGCCCCGTGCATACCGGCGATGATGTCGGGCAGTCTGCGGCCTTTGCCGAGTTCAACGCCCACGCTGCGGTTGCGCGACAGATCTCCGGTGCAGGTGAGAACCAGATCGCCCAGTCCGGCGAGTCCAGCCATGGTATCGAGGCGGCCACCGCAAGCCACGACCAGGCGCGCCACTTCGGCGAGACCTCGCGTGATCAGCGCCGCCACGGAATTATGTCCGAGGCCGAGGCCATCGCAAACGCCGGCGGCGATGGCGATGATGTTCTTCAGCGCGCCGCCTAACTCCACGCCGATCACGTCGTCGTTGGTATAGACGCGAAAGCGGGAATCGCTGAACGCTTGTTGCACGGCGCGCCTAACTTTTCCGTCGACCGATGCCACGGTCACGGCGGTCGGATCGCCGCGCGCTACCTCTTTAGCAAAAGACGGGCCGCTGAGCGCCGCCACGCGAGGAGCGAACTTGCAGCTTCGCAAGACATCGCCAATCACTTCCGTCATGCGCAGTAGAGTCCTGTCTTCGAGTCCTTTGGTGCAGCTGACGAAGACTATCTCCGGGCGGAGCGCCGGCGCCATGCGTTCGAATAGAGCTCGACAATGCTGCGAGGGCATCACGCTGACGACGATCTCCGCGGCGTCGAGCGTGAAGTTCAGATCGCTGGTCGCTTCAATCGATTCGGGCAGGCTGAACCCCGGCAGGAAGCGTTCGTTGATACGTTTTTCTGCGATGCTCTCGGAAACTTCAGGTTCGTTAGCCCAGAGCCGGACATGGTGCGGGACATGGTGTGTCCCCTTGCGTCCCAGGACGATGGCCAGTCCCGTGCCCCAGGCGCCTGCGCCAATGATGGCAATGCGGCTCATCTGCGGGTTGCTCCTAGCGTTTCTGACTTACTCCCTAGCTTGGATTCCGTTCCGGCGGCAATACGGCCGATGTTTTGGCGATGCCTCCAGATGACAAGCGCCGAAACCAGGGCGATAAGAACCAGTTGCCGCGGGTCCGTGTATTCATGGAGCGCCCATGCCAGCAGTGGAAAAGCCGCCGCCACAGCGACAGACCCGAGCGAGACGTAGCGGAAGGCGACGGCGACCAGCAAGAAAAGTCCCACCATGCACAAAATGGATTTTGGGGTGAGCAATATAAAAGATCCGAGGCTGGTGGCGACGCCCTTGCCGCCGCGGAACTTGAGCCAGACGGGGAACAGATGGCCGACCACGGCGAAGAATGCCGCCGTGGTCATGATGAGTTGCTGATGCGGTCCGCTGAACAGCACTCGCGCCACCAGAACCGCAGCCAGACCTTTAGCGGCGTCGAGAAGCAGAGTCGCAATCCCGAGTGCTGGCGATTTGCGGGCCACGTTCGTCGCGCCAATGTTGCCGCTGCCGCTCGTGCGTACGTCCTCGCCCTTGAAAATCCGCACCAGCAGGTAGCCAAACGGGATGGATCCCAGCAAGTAGCTCACGCCGATAGCGGTGAGGTAAGGGCTCACGGTTTATCTATCCAATATCCATCGATCCGCATATCGACCGATTTGTAGCGCCTTTCATAAATAGGCTTTGAAGGGGCGCTTTTAGCTGCGCTGGAGCGTTCGCAGCGGAAAACGCTGCAGCTTCGTGTACTTCGATCCCTTTGGTGATAGCTGACTCTGATAGAGAATAAACTCGTGGGCCGTCATTTTCCCGAAATCAAGCTCGCCCATCGCGGCGAGCCGTTTTTCCACCACTGCGAACGTCGAGTTGGGGCCATTGCCTTTGCGCCACTTTGGCGAGCCCGATCTACCGCCAGCGCGGGCGAGAGTTAGATGTGGACTGAAAGGCCGGTCTTCGCGCGGAATGCCAAGTTCGGCGACGGCCACATCGACGCTCCCGGCCAATTCCGCAAGTTGCGGCCCAGCGTGAATTCCGATCCAGAATACGCGCGGAGCTTTGGCGGTGGGAAAGAATCCATAGCCGCCGGAGCGAATTTCGAACGCGCTGCCCTCAATCCCCCGCAAACGTTCGCTGATGGCCTCGACCTGCTCTGGCGTTTGTTCACCGATGAACTTCAACGTAATGTGCAGCGACTCCGGACGCACCCAGCGCGCCTCGGGCGCAAAACTCTCGACGCCTTCGAGGAAGCGCGCGATCCGGGCGCGGACTTCAGGGTCGAGATCGATGCCAATGAATACTCGCATATTCGCATCTTTGTGGTTGTGTGGTGACGGGTCTCTGGCCCGTCCTGACGGGGCGGTGCCAAGTCTCCACACCGTTAATATAAAGGCTCTACAACAGCGCCCTGCGGATCATCTCCAACGCCTGTTGCGTCGCGAACCAGCGAATGCGCTTGCGGTCGCCGGGGAAGTTGCGCTCTACTACCTGTGTACCTTCTTCGCCCGCCAGCGCAACATACACCAATCCCACCGGTTTCTGCTCAGTTCCGCCGCTCGGACCGGCGACTCCGGTGATTCCGACTCCGTAGCTCGACAGGCAGCGCTTGCGGATGCCTTCGGCCATAGACGCCGCCACTTCGCGGCTCACCGCTCCGTGCTGGTCGATCAGCGCCTTGGGAACGTTCGCAAATTGCGTTTTCAGCGGGTTCGAGTACACAACGGCGCCGCCCAAAAAATAGCGCGAGCTGCCGCTGATCGAAGTGATGCGCTCGGCCAGCAGGCCACCGGTACAAGACTCGGCCACGGCCAGCGTCATGCTGCGCATCTGCAGCAGATAGCTGACGATCTGCTCGATGGTTTCCCCTTTGCGAGAAAAGATGGCGTCTCCGAGTTCGTCCTCGATGGTTTCGGCGAGCTCCTCGACCCGCGCCTCGGCATCCGCTTGCAAATCCTTCCGGCAGCGCAGGTGGAGTTGAATCTCGCCCGCGCCCGCCAGGATTGTGGTCTGCACGTCGGTATAGGTTTTGTAGATGGGCGCGACCCGCGCGTCCACTTGCGATTCTGCCATCATCGCCATCTTGAGGGTGCGAGTGGCAATGTGCTGCGGCGGGATCCGGGCACGCAGTCGCGGGATGCATTCCGTTTCGAACACCGCTTTGAGTTCGTGGGGAGGGCCGGGGAGCAGCATCAGGAGCCGTTCCTGGCCGTCGTACTTTCCGCCGATCCACTGGCCGGGAGCGGTGCCGAGGGAATTCGGTAACATCGTGGCGCTGGTCAGGATGTCGGCCTGCTTGGCATTGTTTGCCAACATCTTCATCCCGCGCTTGGCGAAGCGCTCTTCGATTGTCGCCATGACCTCGGGATCGCGTTGCAGTTTCAAACCCAGCGCATCGGCCACCGCTTCGCGCGTCAGGTCGTCCTCAGTGGGTCCGAGGCCGCCCATGAAAATGATGATGTCCGAACGCCGCATGGCGAGTTTAGCGGCCGCGGTCAATCCTTCGGCGTCGTCGCCCACAATGCACTTGAAGCGCACTTCAGCGCCCAGTTCATTTAGCTTTTCGGTGAGGTAGAGCGAGTTGGTGTCCTGACGATAAGGAGTGAGCAACTCAGACCCAACGGCGATGATCTCAGCGTTCACGGGTAAAAGTGTAAATGATGCAGCTCCCCTGTGTTCCTCTGTGTCCCCTGTGGTTAGGAATTTGCGGTGCGCCTCAAGCTTCGGTGTAGAGTCTCATCTTACCGGCTGCTGCTGCGTCATGCAGTGCAGCGCGCCGAATCCCCAGATCAGATCGCCGGAGTAGATCGGTACGATTTCGCGCGCTGGGAAAAGTTCCGCGAGCGTGTTGAGCGCTATGCGATCGTTCGGATCGTTGAAGACCGGCGCCAGCACAGCGCCATTCGCGACATAAAAGTTGGCGTAGCTGGCGGGCAATTGGCGGCCTTCGAACACGACTGGACGTGGCATGGGAATTTCGACAATCTCGAGTTTCTGTCCGTCTTGAGTGCGGGCGTTTTTCAGCCGGCCCAAGTTTGCATGCAGGGCCACATAATTTTCGCTCCGTTCATTCTGCTCGATCATCGTAACTACGGTCTTGGGAGCGACGAAGCGGGTGATGTCGTCGACGTGGCCGTGAGTGTCGTCGCCGGCGATGCCGCTATCGAGCCAGATGACGGATTGCGCTCCAAAATAATCGGCGAATAGCTGCTCATAGGCCGCGCGGTCCATGGGCGGGTTGCGTTGCTGGGTGGTGGAGAGCAGGCATTCTTCAGTGGTAAGCAGAGTGCCGCAGCCGTTAACGTCGATCGATCCGCCTTCGAGCACCACGCGGTGCTTGTCTTTGAACGAATCAACAACGAACGGCTGTACGACGCGGACCCCGGCGGCCTTTGCCATGCGCTCGCCATTTTTCTCGTCGAGCTTGTAATTCGGATATTTGGCCCACGCGTTGAACTGAAAGTGCAGCGCGAGCAGCCCGGAATCAGCGTGATCGGCCTGCGGCGCGAGGAAGATGCAGCCCGAGTCGCGCGTCCACACGCGATCGGTGCGCCAGTGGTGAAAGCAAACATTGTCGGAAGGAGTGTCGGAAGGAGTGTCGGCAAGACTGTCAGAAAGCGCGCCTGCCTTTTCGAGCACGTTGCGCGCGCGCTTTTCCCAACTCGCGTCATTGACGATCAGATCCACACGCTCATGCCGCGCCAGGTTGCGGACGATCTCGGCATAGACCCATGGGATAGGCTCGAACTTTCCCGGCCAATCGCCGCGTAAATGCGGCCACGCAAGCCACGTGGATTCGTGCAGCTCCCACTCGGCGGGCATGCGGTAGCCCTGAGCGGCAGGGAGGAGTTTGGCGCGCGTGCCAGCCATTTTTCGTCTGGGCATTTTTGTCCCGTCACTTTCCGTCGAGCATGCGGCTGGTGATGGGAGCGTAACTGTCGATACGTCGGTCGCGCAGGAAGGGCCAGTTGCGGCGAATGTCCTCCAGTTGGTGCAAGTCCACTTCGCCGAGCAGAATTTCTTCCTTGTCGTGGGAAGCTTCCGCGAGTACGCGGCCGAAGGGATCGCAGAAAAACGATCCTCCCCAGAATTCGAGGCCTTTGCCGGGCACGGAATTGCCGCGGATGTTACCGGTCTCGAAGCCGACGCGATTCACCACGCCGACATAAACGCCGTTCGCGATCGCGTGTGCCCGCTGGATGGTGCGCCAGGCGTCATGTTGCGCATCGCCGAATTCGGCCTTCTCCGCGGGATGCCATCCGATAGCCGTCGGATAAAAGAGAATGCTCGCTCCCTGCAGCGCGGTGAGGCGCGCGCCTTCGGGATACCACTGATCCCAACACACGAGCGTGCCAAGTCTTCCAGCAGAGGTATCGAAAGCCTTGAAGCCGAGATCGCCGGGAGTGAAATAAAATTTTTCGTAGTAGAGCGGATCGTCGGGAATGTGCATCTTGCGGTAGATGCCGCGCAGCACGCCATCGGAATCGAAGATCGCGGCCGTGTTGTGATAGAGGCCGGGTGCGCGCTTCTCGAAGAGCGACGCGATCAGCACGACTTTATTTTGCCGGCCGGCGGCGGCAAGCTTCTCCGTGCCCGCGCCAGGGATCGGCTCGGCGAGATCGAACAGAGCGGCGTCTTCGCGCTGGCAAAAATATTGCGTCTGGAAGAGTTCGGGCAGGCAGACGACGTCGGCGCCCTTACGTGCCGCCTCCGAAACGCGATCGAGCGCCTTGGCCAGATTGTCGGCAGGCTCGGGACCGCACGACATCTGAACCAGGGCGACGGTGAACTTGTCTCGCACTTTTTCTCCAACCTTGTTTGTCTAACTTCGTTTGTCCAACTTCGGGGAGACGCGGCAAGCCGCGTCTCTACAGATGTGTGATCGCGCTCTAGGATACCAAAGTGTTAGCTGCAGGTGGCTTCTCCCCGTGCTCCTCCGTGTCCCCTGTGGTAAAGAGCTTTGTCGGCGGTCAATAAGCAAGTCTCCGCATTTTGCTCACTTCTAGTAAATTGTTTGTTCGGTCAAATTCTTTTTCTCATCTCGGAGGTTCATCCTTGAAGCACAAGAGTCTCGCGAAGCACGGCCATCATAACGACGGCGAACATCAGCAAGGCGCGGGTATCGACCGCAAGCTGCACGATCCGGTAGCCGACCGCCTAATTCCGCTGGAGCCGCTCGACCCCGCCAAGATTCGTTCCATTGATGACTTGGTCCGCGCGATGTCGAAGACCGCGTTCACCGGCCGCCAGCTCGGTGAAGCTGCCGACGTGCTGGAGGCCATGGCGCGCGACACAGACTGCTTCGTCGTCATGACGCTCGCAGGCGCGATGACCGTGGCCAAGCAGGGCTTGGTGATTGCCGAGTTGATCGATCGCGGCATCGTGAATGCGATCGTTTCCACCGGCGCGCTGATGGCGCATGGTCTGGTCGAGGCGACTGGCCGCGCGCATTTCCGGCACAATCCCGACCTCAGCGACGAAGAACTTTACGAGGCTGGATACAACCGGGTCTATGACACGCTCGAACCCGAGCAGAACCTCGACGACGTGGAGCGGGTGATGGCCGCCGTGTTCGGCGGCTGGGACGCGGATGAAGTGATGTGCTCGTATAAGTTGAACCGCGCGATTGGGGCGCATCTGGCGAAGCACGCCAAAGGACAACGCGGAATTCTGAAGTCTGCCTACGAAAAAAATGTTCCGGTATTTGTTCCCGCCTTCTCCGACTCCGAACTCGGCCTCGATTTCGCGTTGACCAACCGCGAACGCGACAAGCAAGGGAAGCCGCGATTCCGCTTCGATCCGTTTGAAGACCTGGAATTCTTCGCCGCAACTCTGCTCGCCCAGAAGCGGCTGGGAATCTTCACCATTGGCGGCGGCGTTCCGCGCAACTGGTCGCAGCAGTTCGGACCGTTCATCGAATTGCGCCACCGCCGGGGCGGGGAAGACCTGCCGCTGAAGCGCTATCACTATGGACTGCGCATCTGCCCGGAGCCGGTGTACTGGGGCGGGCTTTCCGGCAGTCCCTACAGTGAAGCCGTTTCCTGGGGCAAGTTTGTGCCTCCGGCTGAAGGCGGCAAGTTTGGCGAGGTGTTCGTGGATGCTACCGTAGGACTGCCACTGATCGTAGCGGCCGTGCTCGAGCGGCTGAAAAGGAAACCGGCTACGAAAAAAACGGTCGCTCAAATCGCAGAAAAGTAGAGACGCGGCTTGCCGCGTCTTGCGGGAGCAATTCGTCTTGTTCAAGGATCGTTATGGGCTGCCACACCGAGGCCGGTCAATCCGACGACGACCGCGCCGCTACTTGGTCGATTTCACCGAGGTCAGCATCTCGCGCCGCAGGATTGCATTGATCCGGGACTGGTAGCCCTTCCCCTGCGCCTTAAGCCAATCCAGCACATCGGCATCGACGCGCGCTGTGATCTGGCGCTTGCGCGGGCGATAGAAGTGGCCCCGCCTGGCGTTCTTCCACTGTTCCTCCGTCATTT
>Ga0209117_1001026_pt1 | contig 10247 bp, 12 predicted proteins | sample BlaSpr_A8_OM2_M2_FD_187978 | JGI IMG/M metagenome (GOLD analysis project Ga0209117, IMG submission 187978) | Forest soil microbial communities from Thunder Bay, Ontario, Canada - Black Spruce, Ontario site 2_A8_OM2_M2 (SPAdes) (version 2) | ecosystem: Environmental > Terrestrial > Soil > Boreal...
ACTGGGAGCCGCCGGTGCCGATGTCCATCACGCAGCTGCTCGAGGCGGGCAACATGGACGCGCGGACCGCGGCACTGTGCGGCATGACCATCGAGTCGCACGGCTCGCTGCTCATCGCGGCGGAGCAGCCGCACTCCGGCAAGACGACGACGCTCACGGCGCTGCTCGATTTCCTACCGAACGCGACCCGACGCATCTTCATCCGGGGCTGGGCCGAGACGTTCGACTTCCTGGGGCAGACGCGACCCGGTGGGACGCTGCTGCTCGCCAACGAGCTGTCGTCGCACCTGCCCGTGTACCTGTGGGGTCCCAAGGCGGTGCGCGTGTTCGAGACTCTCCGACGCGGGTACGCGCTCGCCTCGACGCTCCACGCCGACTCGTGCGACGAGGCGCTCGCGCAGCTCGTCGGCGAGCTCGGCGTCGATCGGAACGATCTCGCGCGCGTGCACCTGCTCATGGTCATGCGCGTCTACGCGACGAGCGGCGGCGGGTACGCGCGCCGCGTGGTCTCGGTGCACCGGCTCATCCCCCGCGGCGACACGGTGACGGCGCTGCCCCTGCTGCAGCACGACGAAGGTGCGGACGCGCACGAGCACGACGAGTCGGCCGAGATCGACCTGCTGCACTCTCTGCGAGGCTCCACCGACGCGAATGCCGTCGCGGACGAGCTCGAACGTCGCGCCGAGCAACTGACCGATCTCCTCGGTCGCGGCTGCCGCTCCATTCCCGAGGTGCGCGCCGCGCTCGCGTCCTATCGCGGCGAACTCGTCCCCAATGACATCAGAGGAGACCCCGTCGAATGACAGACCGACCAAAGACCATCGGCGAGCTGCGCGAGACCGCCTACCAGAGCCGCACGGTGAAGGAGGAGCTCCGCTCGAACCTCATCACCGCTCTCGCCGAGAAGCGCCAGCTGTTCCAGGGGATCGTCGGCTACGACGCGACCGTGATCCCGCAGATCGAGAATGCCGTCCTCTCCGGGCAGGACATCATCTTCCTCGGCGAGCGCGGGCAGGCCAAGACGCGCATCGCGCGGCAGCTCGTCGAGCTCCTCGACGCCGTGGCTCCGGCCATCGCGGGCTGCGAGATCAATGACGATCCCTTCAAGCCCATCTGCGCCGCATGCAAGTACCGCGTCGCGAACGACGGCGATGCGGTCGAGCTCGTGTGGCTCTCGCGGGACCAGCGTTACAGCGAGAAGCTCGCGACGCCGGACATCTCGATCGCCGACCTCATCGGCGAGGTCGACCCGATCAAGGTCGCGGAGGGCCGCTACCTCTCGGACGAGCTGACGATCCACTACGGCCTCGTGCCACGCACGCACCGCGGCATCTTCGCGCTGAACGAGCTCCCCGACCTCGCCGAACGCGTGCAGGTCGGTCTGCTCAACGTGATGGAAGAGCGCGACGTCCAGATCCGCGGCTACAAGGTCCGGTTACCGCTCGACCTGTTCGTCGTCGCGTCGGCGAACCCCGAGGATTACACGAATCGCGGGCGCATCATCACGCCGCTCAAGGACCGCTTCGGGTCGCAGATCCGCACGCACTATCCGAAGGATCTCGCGATCGAGGTCGGGATCATGGAGCAGGAGCGCAGCGCGTTCGTCGACCCGGGTATCACGACGATCGTTCCCGGCTACATGAAGGAGGTGCTCGCCGAGCTCTCACAGCTCGCGCGGCGCTCTCCCGAGATCTCGCAGCGATCGGGTGTGTCGGTCCGGGTGACCGTCTCGAACTACGAGAACCTGGTGTCGAGCGCCCTGAAGCGTTCGCTGCGCACCGGCGAGACCACGGTCGTTCCACGCATCAGCGACCTGCCCGCGGTCGTCGCGTCGACCGCCGGCAAGATCGAGCTCGAGTCCGTGGGCGACGTCACCGAGGAGCGCGTCATCGAACGACTCGTCCAGCGCTCCGTGCTCAACGTCTTCAACCGCACCTTCTCGCTCGCGGAGTTCGATTCGCTTCTCGCGGCATTCGGTCGCGGCGCGACGATGCACGTCTCGTCGACGCTCGCCAGCCAGGAGTACGTCAAGCAGGCGCTGCAGATCCCGGGCATGAAGGGCGCCGTCGCGAAGCTCGGCGCGTCCGGCAATCCGGCCGCGGTCGCGGCGGCGGTCGAGTTCGTCCTCGAGGGACTGCACCTCAACCGCAAGCTCAACAAGGAGCGCGGCGACACGCGCTCGACGTTCCGCGCGTGAGCGAGCTCCCCCACCTCGACGACTTCGGGCGCGACGTCCGGTACTCCCGCTGGGACGGAACGCAGCGCCTCGACGCGCTCGAGGCGGATGAGCTCCTGGGCGCCATGTCCGACGAGCTGCTCGCGGGCGGCGACCTCGAAGACGCGCTCGCCCGCCTCTCGCGCTGGGGCATGCCCGGCCGCATGGAGGGCATGAAGGACCTCCTCGAGCGCCTCCGGACCGCCAAGCAGAAGCGCGCCGAGCGGCACGATCTGTCGAAGGTGTTCGACGAGCTCAAGGAGAAGCTGGAGGAAGTGAAACGCCTCGAGCGCTCGGGACTGGAGCGGCGTCGTGACGCCGAAGCGCCGAACGAACAGCTGCGTCAGGGCATGCAGAAGATCGCGCAAGACCGTCTCGCGCAGCTCGATGCGCTGCCGGACGACTTCGGCCGCGCGGTGCGCGCGCTCAAGGACTACGAGTTCGTCGAGTCGAAGGCGGCCGAGAAATATCAGGAACTCCTCAAGGATCTGCAGGAGCAGGTGCTCGGCTCGTACTTCAAGAACATGCGCGATTCGCTGCGCAACCTCACCCCAGAGCAGCTCGAGCGCACCCGCCAGATGATCCGCGACCTCAATCGCGCGCTGAAGGAGCGCATGGAGGGCGGCGAGCCGGACTTCGAGGCGTTCCAGCGGCAGTATCCCGAGCTCGCCGGCGGCGCGAAGAACTGGGACGAGCTGCTGCAGCAGCTGGCGCAGGGCATGGCCGCGATGCGTTCGCTGTGGCAGAGCATGTCGCCGCAGATGCGCGACCAGCTCGAGGGCATGCTTGGCGCGGCGTTCAACGATCCCGGCCTGCAGTCGGCGATGAACGACCTGGCCGAGACGCTCTCGCAGCTCATGCCGATGGACGGCTACGACCACTCCCTATCGGGCGATGAGCCGATGACCCTGGCGGAGGCGCTCGGCCTGATGGACGAGATGAACCAGCTCTCCGACATGGAAGACACAGTCCGCTCGGCGCGTGCCGCCGATGACCTCGAGGCGCTGGATGCCGCTGACGTCGAGCGGCTCGCCGGCCCAGGCGCGCGGCAATCGCTGGAGCAGCTCCGGAAGATGACCGAGCTCCTCGAGGAGGCGGGCCTCATCCGCAAGGACGGCGAGCGTTACGAGCTGACGCCGCGTGGCATCCGCAAGATCGGCCAGCGCTCACTGGAGGACATCTTCGCGACGCTCAAGCGCGACGCCTTCGGTAGCCACCGCGCGCGGACGCGCGGCCGCGGCGGTGATCCGACCGACGAGCTGAAGACCTATGAATTCGGCGACCCGTTCCTGCTCGACCTGCCGGACACGGTGAAGAACGCGGTCTACCGCGACGGCGCGCACGTGCCGGTGAAGCTCAAGGCGGAGGACTTCTCGGTCTACCGCACCGAGCTCATGACGCAGTCGGCCACGGCGATCCTGGTCGACGTCTCGCGCTCGATGCTCTTCCGGGGCTGCTTCCTGGCGGCGAAGAAGGTCACGCTCGCGCTCGACTCTCTTATCCGCTCGACCTTCCCCAAGGACGACCTCTACATCGTCGGGTTCTCAGCCCTCGCGAGCCAGCTGAAGCCGCAGGACCTCCCACGTCTCACGTGGAACGAATACATCTACGGAACCAACATGCAGCACGCTTTCGAAACGGCGCGGACGCTCCTCGCTCGGTCGCGTGGCAAGAACAAGCAGATCATCCTCATCACCGACGGCGAGCCGACCGCGCACTTCGAGCCGGGCGACCCCGAGCCGAAGTTCGCCTACCCCCCGACCCTGCGCACGCGCGAGATGACCCTCAAGGAGGTCCTGCGCTGCACGCGCGAAGGCATCACGATCAACACCTTCATGCTCGCGCGCGGCCACTACCTCGTCGATTTCGTGAATCAGATGTCGAAGATCAACACCGGGCGCGCGTTCTACGTGGAGCCCGAGCATCTCGGTGAGTACGTCCTCGTCGACTACGTGACGCACAAGCGCCGGCGGGTCGCCTGACGGGCTAAGCCACCCTCCGCCAGCGCACCGCCGCAAGAGCGGCGATGACGCAGACCGCCGCGCCGAAGAGCGGCCAGAGGACGATCCCGATCGTCGCGCCGACGAAGCCGAACGCCGCGCCGAAGCGGTCCCCCGGCGGCGTGGTGAATCCGATGAGATTGCCTGTCTGCGCGAGCCAGCTCGTGAACGCCCCGACAAACCCCGTGACACCACCGACGGCGGCGGCCCAGGTGATGTCGAACGGTGTGTCGAAGGTGAAGCCGCTCTCGTCGACGAGCGCGCGGGCGATGACGATCCAGGCCGCGATGGACACGAAGCCGCCGAGCCAGCCGACGATCGGCAATTGCTCAAGGAAGGTGATCGCGACGAAGGCGATGCAGCCGAGCGTGAGATACCAGAGACCGCGCACGTCCCTACCCTAGCGAATCGGGCGCGCTGCGTTCCGTATCGCGCGTCACGCTGGCGACTCGCGGGGGCTGGCGGCCCGGCGTCACGCTCGCGAGGTCGGGTCGCCGGTCTTCATGAAACCCAGCGCGCGCCGCCAAGCGTCCTCGCAGGCGTCCCGGTGCTCGGCGAACGTCCGGTCGAAGAAGGAATGCGGCGCGCCAGGATACGTAACGAGGTGATGCTGGACGCGCGCCTCTTTCAGGGCACGATCGAACTCCGCTATGTCGCTCGCCGGGATGCTGGGATCGGCGCCGCCGAACAGACCCAGGACCGGCGCACGCATCCGTTGTGCGCGACCTTTGGGAGCCGTGCCCTCCTCGCCCTCGCGCATGCCCAGGCGCCCGTAGAAACCGACGACTCCCGCGAGATCGGTGTGCTCGGCCGACGCGAAAAACGCGTGCCGGCCGCCCATGCAGAAGCCCAGGACGAAGATGCGGCGCGCATCCGTTGCGCCGCGCAGGTGACCGATCGCGCTCGCGATGTCCGCCTGGATCGTGTTCGTCTTCGTTTTGGCGACGTGCTCGCGGAACTCGAAGTCATCGCCACGTCGCGATGTGCCCGCGGTGCGGCCGAAATAGTCGAGCGCGATCGCGTGCACACCGGCGGACGCGAAGCGCTCCGCCAGCTCCTCGTAGAAGGGATGCAGACCGCGCACGTCGGGCGCGATCACGACGCCGCTGTCGCCCTCGCGTGCCTTCGCGAGACGCGCGCGGAAGCGCGTCGCGTCCTCGCTGGTGAGGATGACGTCCTCGCCGCCGGCCCCACCGGAGATCTGCAGCAGACCTTCGGGCACATCGGGCGGACGCGCACCCGGCGGATGGCACATAGAGGGCCAATGGTGCCATCGATGGACCCCGTATGCTCGCGCGGATGGCCGACCTGAAGGAGCGCGTCGCCGCGAAGATCGCCGAGATGCGTCCATACCTCGAGCGGAGCGGCGGACGGGTCGATCTGGTCGAGGTCGAGGATGGCATCGCGAAGCTGCGAGTCGAGCTCACGCGTCCTGGACCGAGCCGGCTCGTCGCCTCGCTCCAACTGAAGAGCGGCGTGGAACGCGCGCTGCGCACCGATATCCCCGAGCTTCGCGGCGTCGAGGCGGTCAACCTCCCGCCCTATTCAGAGCTCGGCTGGGACCAACCTGACTTCCGTCCGACGGAGCTTCCGGTTCCGTCGGATCTCGACGGGGACCGCTAGAGCAGGGCCGGCGCCAGCTGGCGCCACTCCGCGAGCGGATGCGCTGTGAAGTCTGCACGCAGGACCTGCAGGCAAACGTGATCGGCGCCGTTCGCGAGATGCTTATCGACACGCGCGCGGACCTCCGCGGTGTCGCCCCAGGCGACGACCGCGTCCACGAGAGCGTCGCTGCCGTCGTTCGCGAGATCGGCGTCGCCCCACCCGAGCCGCCTCAGGTTGTTCGCGTAGTTCTCGTACGGCAGGTAGCGCTTCATGTACTTCCGCGCGATCGTGCGCGCGACGTTCGCATCTTTCGCGAGGACCGCGGCCTGCTCGACCGCGAGGAGCGGACCAGGACCAAGCTCTTTGCGCGCGAACGCTGTGTGCTCCACCGGGACGAAGTAAGGATGCGCGCCGATCGTGCGCTCAGCGGAGAGTCTAAGCATCCGCGGGCCAAGGGCCGCGAGCAGGCGGCCGGATGGTTCGGACGCGGCGGGCCCGGTGTAGGGCGCCTTGTCCATCGCCTCGAGGTAGCGCGCCATGTGCTCGATCGGCTTGGCATACTCCGCGCCGCGCATCTTCACGATCGGCGCGTGACTCACACCGAGACCGAGCAGGAAGCGGCGCGGATACGCCTCCACGAGCGTCCGCTCCCCATTCGCCATCGCAGTCGCATCACGCGCCCAGATGTTGGCGATGCCTGGAGCGATCACGAGCCGCTCACTTGAGGCAAGCAGGAGACCAGCATGCGCGAAGATCTCTTTGCTACCTAGGGACTCCGGGATCCAAAGTGCGAGGACGCCGAGACGTTCGAGTTCGCGCACGTAGTCACGCGCGGCGGCGGCGGTGAGCCGCTCGACGTCGGACGTCCATGAACCGACCCGACCAAGGCGCTTGGCCCACGTTCGGGCAACGGCGTGGTCGCTCGCGGTCGGCGGGTTCTCGGAGGAGGGCACTACGGCGTGAAGCGTATCCGCGGGGCGACCCAGGTGATGTCGACACGACGCATGCCCTCGACGCCGAGGGCGATGAGCCGTTCGCGCGCGGCGGTCGCGTCGGCGATCAGCTTCTCGACGTCTACGCCGTGGCAGCTCGGGGCGAAAGGACGCAGACGCTCGATCCCTTCCTCGAGCAGGGTGGAGGCGCCGTGAAAATTCCCGTTGCGCCAGTGATGGAAACCGACGCCGACCTGCAGGATCCCGTGATAGAGGCCCCGCACCGGCGCTCGCGTGTCGCGCCAAAGCAGCTCGAGGGTCTCGTGCTGCTCGAAGAACTCGCCGGCGTTGAACTCCTCGATGCCGCGGATCAGCTCCGGCGGCGGCGGGTCATCGCAGCGGGCGCGCGGGGGCTCATCGATCTCGCCGCCGGGGACGCGCTTGGGCGGCCGCGCCGACTTGCGGTCGCGGCTACTCGGACCGGGCGTGTTCGATGCCGACGATCTTGCGGAAGCGCAGCTCGTCTTCGAGGAACTCGCGTACGAGCGGGTTCTCGAATGCCTTCGGGAGCCCTTCCGGTTGGTCCGCGTATGCGACCTTGATGCCTTCGTGAAGGTCGTGACCTGCGGCCAGATAGCCCTTGGGCAGTTTGTACATTCGCGTGTACTGGAAGTGCCAGACTGGGCCGGTCTGCCCGATGAGCTCACCGTTGAAACGGATGATGTTGCCGGATTCGCCGACGAGCTTGGTGTACTTGCCGATCTCGCGCTTCGCGGTAGCGCGCTCTTCTTCCGTCACGTCAGCGGGCAGGGGGAACTCAGCGGTTTCGCTCATAGGCGTTCGCGATGATACATTTCGCGGACCCAAGCGACCGGCCGCTGTGGAGGAACTGACTCGAAATGGCATATGTGATCACCGAGCCATGCGTGAATGTGAAGGACGCAAGCTGCATAGACGTCTGCCCTGTTGACTGTATTTATACGACCGACGCGGACAACATGTACTTCATCCATCCTGATGAATGCATCGACTGCGGCGCGTGCGAGTCAGTTTGTCCGGTGAGCGCGATCTTTCCGGAGGACGCGGTCCCCGATAAGTGGAAGAACTACATCGAGATCAACAAGAACTACTTTAACAAGTAGTAACTTGCTAGGTGACACGAGGTCGGCGGCGCGCATGCCGCCGATTTCTTTGTCCGGGCGACCTTCTGCGGGCGCGCGCGTCCAGTCGGACGCATTCCAAGCATTGCCGGAGATGCATTTTGGGATCCTCCTCATTCCTTCCTCGACCCTTGAACGGCCGGACGCGCGCGTTCCACTTGTCGTGACCGCGCAGGCAGTAGCGCGCCCCGCCGACCCCAAAAGCCGGATTGCCTCTAGGGAGGTCCGGTTGAGAGTGGATCACCTGCATCACGAGGCACGCCTGCGATCGCTTCACCTCGCCGATGAACGGCCACAGGATGTGCAGGCCGATTTGCACGTTGGCTGGCGTGAAGACACGCCAACGCCGGTACGGCTTCCCGTTTCCCTTGGGCAGTCGGACCCCTGAGATCGTCCCGAGGTTCGACAGCGCTGATCTCAGACGGATGAGCTCGGGAGCGATGCCGACCTCGGATGCCTGCGCGACATCGAGGCGCGGCACGAAGTGGCCGGCATGCGTCCGGTGCTTCTCCAGATAGGTGGAGCCCTCGCCGTCAAAGAAGCCGCCGGCCCAGGCGAGCTCCTCGCTCGCAGTGTCAGAACAGTTGGCCGGCGTTAGCGATCGCCCGAGCGCCCGCTCGAATGCGGCGCGCTTCACGGGACACAGCCACGGCCCGACTAGCTCGGCCACGCGGGCTACGTCGGGCCGGGATGTTGCTTCCCACCAGTAGAGATCTTGTCTGCCTTCGGCGCGGTGCGGACCTTTGAGACGTCCGACCCCGACGCACCTTTGGAACTTGAGCAGCACGGCAGGCATGCCAGTTGGGCCGGCCTGATTGATCCGCGCCTGTACTCCGCGCGTCTTCTTTTTGGCGGCCCAACCTTCGCCATCAAAGAAACCCGCTGCCCATGCCAGCTCGTGCCGATCCATGCACGAGTAAAGATCACATCGGTGGGGTCGTGTCTATCCCTCGTCCGTCACACGTTCATATGACCAGCGCCGCTGTTTCATGCCACGAGGCTCAGTCCTCGATGAGCTTCCTTCCGGCGAACCCCGCCTCGAGGTCATGCCAGTAGCTGATGTGGCTCCCCTCGCCGAGCTGCCAACAGAAATAGACCTCGCGACCGCGGAACTTCGTGCGGAAGTCGATGAGCCCGCGGTCGGGATCCTTCACCTCGACGCCGAGCTCCGCTATGTCCTTGAGAAGCGCGTTGATCTCCTGCGCAACGGGGTCGGAGGGACGGCGCCGGTACGCGCTGACTCGGCGCTGCAGATCCTCGAGGAGTGGCCGCAGTTTCGGCAGCAGCGCCTCGGCCTGGCTGCGGGTGTAGGTCGGCATATGCTCTCGCCGAGTATCGCCTAGGAGGGACGCGATGGCGACGTATGTTCTCCTCACGAAGGTCACCGCAGCCGGGGTCAAGACGCTGCAGTCGAACCCCCGCCGCATCAAGGAAGTCAACAAGGACGTAGAGGCGTTCGGCGCCCGCGTTGTCGCGCAGTACGCGACGCTCGGCCGTTACGACTTCGTCAACATCGTCGAGGCGAAGGACAACGAGACGATCGCGCGTCTCTCGGTCGCACTGGGCGCGCGCGGCACTGTCCAGATCGAGACGCTCACGGCCATCCCGGTCGAAACGTTCATCCGCGGTCTGAGCACGAAGACGAAGGGCCGTAGCTCCGGCTAGACGGCGACCGCCTCCGCCGTCAAGTCGACCGCGGACCGCACCGGCGCGTCCGCCGAGATCTCGTCGTCGCGCGCGGGCTCGACATCGGACCAGACGAGGCGCCTGCCGATGCGCTCCGCGAGAGCGACCGCCGCCTGATCCGCGACCTCCCGCACGCTGGCCGTAACGCCGAGCCGCTCGAGAGAGGCGACCTCGTGCGCGAATCCGCACGGGATCATCCGCTCGAACGCAGCGAGGTCGGTGCCCACGTTGAGCGCAAAGCCGTGCGTCGTCACTCCACGCGAGACACGGACTCCGATCGCCCCGATCTTCGCGGGCGTCGCTGAGCCCGGTAGGTCGATCCACACCCCGGTCTTGCCGCGCTCGGCCCTCCCGGCAACCCCGTACGACGCGAGGGCATCGATCAGCGCGCCCTCGATCGCCCGCACGTAGCGCGCGAGATCGGGCGCTTCACCGAGACGAACGATCGGATAACCCACGAGCTGGCCGGGTCCGTGGTAGGTGATGTCGCCGCCGCGATCGACGCGGTACACCGAGGCACCGGCGCGCCGGAGCTCAGCGGGATCCGCAAGGAGATGGTCGGTCGTCCCGCGACGTCCGATCGTGTACACGGGATCGTGCTCGAGCAGCAGCAGCCGCTCGTCGTCGCCCGCGCGTACGCGAGTCGCGA
>Ga0209117_1001027_pt1 | contig 10243 bp, 7 predicted proteins | sample BlaSpr_A8_OM2_M2_FD_187978 | JGI IMG/M metagenome (GOLD analysis project Ga0209117, IMG submission 187978) | Forest soil microbial communities from Thunder Bay, Ontario, Canada - Black Spruce, Ontario site 2_A8_OM2_M2 (SPAdes) (version 2) | ecosystem: Environmental > Terrestrial > Soil > Boreal...
GTTCTGCATGGACTCCATGCGGTCGAGCGCGGCGTCCACGAAGTCGGGCGGCGCGGCGGCGATCCCCTCGACCAATACAGCCGCCACATCCTTGCGCTCCGTGGCCATCGCCCAGAAGCTCAGCTTGGCCACCCCCTTGAACAAGCCGTTGAGCCCGATCGGGCGGGCACTCGGGGTGAGGTCGAGCAAATTTCGGACGAGAAGGCGTGCAAGCTGGAGCGAGACCTGCGGGTCGCGGTGCTGGGCTTCGATCGCGAGGTCCGCGACATCCTCGGCCGCGGCGCCGAGCGTGGCGGGCATACCAGCGTCGTCGAAATGGCGTCCATAGCGAAGCAGGTGAGCGGCGGCCTCGACCGCCAGATCGGAGCGCCATTCGAGCGCGCCGATCGCGAACCTGCGGTACTCGTTCATGATCCCGGAGGCGAACGTAGGTGCGGAGCGGTTGATCGACGCTCTCAAGTACGTGTTGAAAAACCGCACGCATAGCTCGGCTACCTCGGAGTCACCTACCTCGATGGCGCTGATGCCGACATCGCGCGTGGCGACGGCGATGGCGTGCACCGCCTCCTTGCGATGCACCGGGGTCAGGCCGACCATGTCGACGAAGCTCGACATGATCGTGTATGGGAACCAGGTCTTGGCGCGGTTCACCTCGGCCACGATCTGATCTGAGGCGCCGGGAAGGTCGGCATGGCCGACCTGGAACCATTCGGGCGGAAAGGCTTTCTTGGTCTTCATGTAGTCATTGGCCAGGAAACGGCCAAGCTCCTCGATGGTCAGCACGCAGACCGGCATGTCGCCGAGCTGAATCGAGCCGAATGCAATGTCCGTCACCTGAGCAACCGAGGTCATCAGCGCGTCGCGATGGCGCAGGGTATTGCCCTTGGTGCCGGCGGCTCGAAGCTCCCGCTTGGCCCGCCGCATGATGCTTTCGACCAGGGTCTCCGCACGCATCACTTCGAAGATGTAGCTGACATACGGCAGGAGGATGGCGAAGTTGATGAGTGCAAGCACGACGGCCACTCCGACGCTCCACATTGGAACGTAGTTCGACTTGACCTCGATCCGGATGAGGAAGGTGTAGAGGATCGAGGCGAGGGCGAGGCTCAGGACCAGGGCGTTCAGAGGGTTGCGCGTGAAGATGCCGATGATGCGTGGCGAATACCGAGAGGAGGTCGTCTGGATGCCGAAGACCACTGCGACGATGACGATGCTCAGGGTTACGCCCTCCGCGCCGCCGACCAGTCCGAGCACGCCACCCGCCGCAATGGGATCGGGTGTGAACAGGTCCTTGATCGAGCGGTAGTGGAAGGCGTCCACGAAACCGAACAGGACGAACAACATGAAGGCGACCGAGACGAGGGCGAGTCCGGGCAGCGCGGCGGCGATCCATCCAACAGCTGTGCCTCGGTCTGCCTGCGTCGAGGTAGGCTTCTTTCGCTCCATTTGCTCTGGTGTGGTCAACGACACGACGAGGGCGATCCTAAGCTTTGGAACCGTGATCCGGGCCCTGGTTTTCGATTTCGATGGTTTGATCCTGGATACGGAAGAGCCCATCTACCGGTCCTGGCTCGAGGTCTACGAGGCACATGGGGAGGAGCTGCCGTTCGAGCGGTGGGTCCAGATCGTCGGCTCGACGACAGGGGTATTCCACCCGCAGCACCACCTCGAGGAGCGCCTGGGACGGCCTCTGCCAAAGGAGATCCTGGAACGGCGCATGGGCCGGAGGACCGAGATGATCCTTGCCAACAAGGTTCTTCCGGGAGTCGTCGAACACCTCGAAGGGGCCAGGGCGATGGGGTTGAAGGTTGGCGTTGCGTCGAGCTCGACTAAAGAGTGGGTCAGTGGGCATCTCGCTCGACTAGGCATCCTCGAAAGCTTCGACTGCGTGCGATGCCGCGACGACGTAGCTAACGCAAAACCCGCGCCTGACGTCTACCTTGCGGTGCTGGATTGCCTGGGCGTGCGTGCCTCCGAGGCGATCGCAATCGAGGATTCGCCAAACGGTGTGCTGGCGGCAAAGCGGGCAGGCATGCGCTGCGTCGCCATACCGAACTCGATCACCGCCCAGCTCGACCTCGGCCAGGCAGATGTCCTCCTCGGCTCGCTGGCCCAGGTCACGCTTGCTGAGCTCTTGAGCAAGGTTGCGGCCGCCTGACGCTCTAACCTATCTCCGTGCGTATCGGAGTCCTCACCGGCGGCGGTGACGCGCCAGGCCTGAACGCGGCGATTCGCGCAGTCGCGCGGCGTGCATTTCAGCTCGGGCACCAGGTCAGCGGCGTTCAGAACGGCTGGGCCGGTTGCCTCGAAGAAGGCTTGATCGACGAGCTCACTCCCGCCAGCGTGCGCGGCATCCTGCCGATGGGCGGCACCATTCTTGGCACCTCTCGGACGAATCCTCTCAAGGAGAAGGACGGGGTCGCGCGCGTGATCCAGGCCCTGCGGCATCATGGCATCGACGCTCTCGTGCCGATTGGCGGGGACGACACCTTGAGTGTCGCCGCCGCTCTTCATGAAGCCGGCTTTCCGACCGTCGGAGTGCCGAAGACGATTGACAACGACCTCTCCGTCACGGAGTTCTGCATCGGTTTCGACACCGCGGTGGGAGTGGTGACGGAGGCGCTCGACCGGCTGCACACGACAGCTTCCGCCCACCATCGCGTGATGGTGGTTGAAGTGATGGGTCGCGACGCCGGTTGGGTTGCGGTCACGGGCGGCCTCGCCGGTGGGGCGGACCTGATCCTCATCCCGGAGTTCGAGGTGGGCCTGGGTGACGTCGTCGCCCACCTGCACCGGCGTCGCGGTGAGGGCAAACTGTTCAGCATCATCGTCGTCGCGGAGGGGGCCAGGATCCCGGAGCTGGAAAAGGAAGCTGGCGGCGAGGGAGAGAAGGATGCATTCGGCCACATCCGCCTCTCGAAGCGAGGAATCGGCGACCTTCTAGCCGGAAACGTCGAGCGCGAGACAGGATTCGAGACGCGTGTGACAGTCCTCGGCCACCTACAGCGCGGCGGATCGCCGTCCCCGATCGACAGGATCTGGGCGACTCGACTCGGCGTCGCGGCGGTGGAGCTTGTGGTCACCGGTAGGAGCGGCGTGATTCCGATCCGCCGCAACGGAGATGTGGACGTCGTCCCGCTGGCGGACGTGGTCAAGGAAACGCGCCGCGTGCCGAGAGAGCTGTACGACCTCAGCCGGGTCTTCGAGTAGGCCGAAACGTGCCGCCGCGCAAGAAGAAGATGCTCGAGCTGGCGGGCTCTGGCGATGACGGCTCGACCGGGTTGCTCGGCGGGGGCCGGGCACCGAAGGACGACCCTCGAATCGAGGCATACGGGACCATCGACGAAGCGTCGAGCGCGGTCGGCCTCGCCAAGTCGCTAAGCCCACATGCGCGCGTGCGGGCGATCTGTGATGAGCTCCAGCGCGGGCTTTACTCGCTCGGAGCCGAGCTGGCGACCAACCCCGCGGCCGGGACTTCGTTTGCACGCACAACCGAAGACGGCGTCCAGCGCCTCGACGACCTCATTGGCGAGCTCGAGCAGCTGGTCACCATGCCGGCCGGCTTCATCCTGCCCGGGGCCACGCCCGCCTCGGGAGCGCTGGATTTAGCCCGCGCTATCGCCCGCCGCGCCGAGCGGCGCTGCGTGGCGCTCGAGCGAGAGGAAAACGGGCTCACGAACCAGCAGGTTCGGCGCTGGCTGAACCGGCTCAGCCTGCTTCTGTTCGTGCTCGGCCGGTACGAGGAGCAGCTCGCTGGGAGCCCCGCGCCGCCGGCTAGATCCACGCCGCGTACTTCAGGCTAAGCTCACGTGATGGGGCCGGCGACCTACCTGGTTCTCATCGGAGCGGGTTTGCTGGCGCTTTACCTGGCCCTTTCGTTCCAGGTGTACCGGCGGGCGTTTGTGCCCGCGCGGCCTACTTTCCTCGACGATTTCACTTTCACGCCCTTCGAATTCCAGGCGGACTACGAAGAGGTCGAGCTGGTGACGGCCGACCGCGTGAACTTTGGTGCCTGGCTCTTCCGCCAGCCCGGCTCGCCGCAAACGGTCATCGTGTCCGGCGGTCACAAGGGACAGCGTCAGAACTCGCTTGGCATTTCGGCCGCCCTCTGGCGCAAGGGATTCAACGTGATTCTTTACTCGTACCGCGGCATGCCCGGCAGCGACCGTGCGCCAATCACGTTGGGCATCAAGGAAGTCCTCGAGCTGCAGGCCGTGATCGCGTTTGCCCGCAAGCGCATCCCCAATGCGAGGATCGGGCTGCTCGGCTATTCGATGGGCGCGGCGGTGTCGCTGCTGGGCGCTGCGGGTGAACCGGGAGTGCAGGCTCTCGTGCTCGACAGTCCCTTCAGCGACTTGCGCGCGTTGCTGATCGAAAACGTGCGCAGTGCCTCAAAGCTTCCGGGTTCACCGTTCGTATGGCTGGCGGATCTCATGCTGTGGCTGCGCACCAAAAGCTGGATGTCGGAATGCAGCCCGCGCGAAGTGTTGAGCTCGCTCGAGCCCAGGCCGCTGTTCTTCATTCACGGGGGCGCGGATGAGATCACCAACGTCAACCACAGCCGCCGGCTCTACGACGCGTATCGAGGACCACGTGAGATCTGGATCGTCCAGGGCGCTCCCCATACGGGCGCGTATTTCGCCGACCGGTCCCTATACGTCGAGCGCGTAGCAGGCTTTTTCGCGCGCCACCTCGGGCTGGACGTCAGCGGCCATTTGAGGCTGGTGGAAGAAGAGGAAGTCTCTTAAATTCGCGGCCGGCACGGGCTTCGGCCGGCCGCGACGCTGGATTCGACACGTCTGGCGTCAGCGGTCCTTTGACTCATCGCTTCAGCGTGCTCGACAACAGGATGCCGTTCGCCCAGTAAGTCCCTGTTTCTCCGGCGGGCAGGAGGTCGTATGTCCGGTTGCCGGCGTAAGGCACCAGCTCCGACAGGATGATCGTCGAACCGTCGAGCGTTTCATGGGTGGCGAGCGAACCGAGCTGCCGCCCGTCCGAGGTCTGGTGGCCGGGTGAGGCGAGAAGTTCGCGACCGTCGGCCAGCACCAGGTGCACCATGCGGTGTGACGCGGGCACCTGCATGCTGCCGACCTTCAGCACGGGCGCCGCGATTCTCGTGCCGTCGATACCCCCAGTCCAGACGAGCATGCCCGGCTCGAGGTCGGTGACTCGCACCTCGCCGTTTGGAGTCGCGATCAGAGTTGTGCCGGCAAGGCAGATGGGACAGTTCGGCGCGGTGGTCGGGGTGCGCGAGGCGACTGTCACGACGCCATCCACGCGCACGGTGCCGCTGACCATGAGGTACGACGCGCTGCCGCTGATCGACTGGATGCGATACGAAAACGTGTAGTCGCCACCGGAGCCAGGAGTCAGGGTCAGCGCACGAAGCAGCTTCCAGGCGCGATACAGGACGAGCTTCTGAGCATCGGTGAGCTCGCCGGATGGAAGATGCTCGTGCGCGGCGATGGCCGCGTAGAGGGCGGCGTCGGCTCGGATCTCCGCGTACCTGGCGATGGCGGCGGTCTGCTCACCTCCGGCGCGGGCAATCGGATAGAAGTCGGGGTCGCAGTAGACAGGCGGGCCGACCGCGTCGATAACCGCGAATTTGAGCTGGTCTGCGCTCAGAGGTGAGCCGACGGGCTTTGGCGGGGAGGAAGCTGAGCCGCAGGCCAGCAGAGCGACAACCGCCAACGCGGCGAATCCGATCCTCATCTAATTCCCAGGCGCTCCACCTATAAGACACGTTGTGGACCAGAGCTTGGTAACGGGTGCGGAACCAAACGTACCCCTCGAGCGTATTGAACTCCGATGAGGCACGCTCAGGACGAACCTATAATCGCCAGAGTGGGGGCAGCCGAAGTCGTAGCGCGGGTCGCCGATGCGTTCATCGCGAACGTGAGCCGCGCGATCGTGAACAAGGAAGAAGAGATCCGGCTATGCCTGGTCACTCTTCTGTGCGAAGGCCATCTCTTGATCGAGGACGTGCCGGGAGTCGGCAAGACGATGCTGGCCAAGTCGCTCGCGCGCTCCCTCGACTGCAGCTTCCGGCGTATTCAGTTCACCCCTGACCTGCTCCCGTCGGACGTAACCGGCGTCCGCGCTTTCAACCAGAAGCTCGATGACTTCGAGTTCCGGCCGGGGCCGGTATTTGCCCAGATCCTTCTCGCGGACGAGATCAACCGCGCAAGCCCCAAGACGCAGTCGGCGCTGCTCGAGGCGATGGAAGAGCGGCAGGTGACGATCGACGGCGAGACCCATCCGCTGCCCAAGCCATTCATGGTCATGGCCACCCAGAACCCTGTCGAGTACTCGGGAACGTTCCCGCTGCCCGAGGCGCAGCTCGACAGGTTCTTGATGAAGGTGAAGCTCGGCTACCTGACGGAGAAGGAGGAAGCCAACCTCCTCAACCAGCACAAGGTCGAGTCGCCGATGCTCGAGCTGCAGGCGGTGGTATCTCCCAACGAGCTGACCATGGCCCAAAAGGCAGTGCGCGAGATCTTCGTCAAGCCGGAGCTTCGGGAGTACATCGCAAAGCTGGTGGGCCGGACCAGAGGCAACCCGGAAGTTGCGTTGGGTGCGAGCACCCGCGGAACTCTGAACCTGTACCACGCCAGCCAGGCGCTTGCAGCCCTACGCGGCCGCAACTACGTCCTGCCGGACGACATCAAGGAGCTCGCCGAGCCGGTGCTGGCGCACCGCATCATCCTGCGACCCAACGCTGAGATGCAAGGTCAGAGCGCGGGCAAGCTCGTCGCGGGGCTGCTGGAGCGCGAGCATGTTCCCCAGATGGCATACGACGGGTAGCAGCTCAGAGACACCAAGCCGGGGTACATGAGCAAGGTAGCCCTCGCCGCGGTGCTCGGCCTGCTGCTCTTCTTCACGTACCTCACAGGGATCCGGCCCGCCTACGCGTTTGCGTATGCCTTGTGCCTCCTCTTCGTGCTTGCGTGGGCGTGGCCGAAATTGGCCATGCGTGGAATGACAGTGATGCGGACGCTCGATCCGGGCACGCCAACAGTTGGTGAGCCGTACGAGGAGACAATCGAGGTCCACAGACAGGGCTGGGTGCCGGCGCCGTGGGTTGAGGTCCGCGACCTCAGCCAGATTCCCGATTACCAGCCGGGTCGGGTGATCTCGGTCGGCAGCGAGACCGTCAGGTGGAACGCGCGCGGCATCTACCGCCGACGTGGATGGATGGCCTTCGGCCCGACCTCGCTAAAAGTTCGCGAACCTTTTGGTCTCTTCGACAAGGAGGTCAAGCTCAGCCAGCGCACTTCAGTCCTCGTCTATCCACGCGTCCGGCCGATTCCGGACCTCCTGACGCCGAGCGCCCAGCAGATCGGCAACTCGGCGAGCCTCGGCGCCTGGGCTGACTATCCGCCGGAGACCGGTGGCGTTCGCGACTACACGACAGGCGACAGCTTCGGCCGCATTCACTGGCCACTTTCCACCAAGCACGGCAGGCTCATGTCCAAGACATTCGAGCAGCCGCTGACGACCGACCTATGGATCTTGCTGGACCTCGATCGCAACGTGCATTTCGGCGAGGGCGAAGAGTCGACGCTCGAGTACGCGGTGAGCCTCGCGGCGTCGATGGCTTCGCAGGTCCACAGCCGGGGCCGCCAGGTCGGGCTGATCGCAAACGATGCCAAGGGAACCATCCTCGAGCCACACCGTGCCGTACGCCAGGACCGGCTCATCCTGGACTACCTTGCGGTCGCCCAGGCGGACGGGCGTACTTCGCTTACGCAGACGCTGGCCTGGGACAAGATCCGCAGGCTGCCCCGTCGCGCCATCGCCGTGATCACTCCGAGCGCCGACCCTGCGTGGGTCCGGCTGCTGCAAGCGGTGCGCGGCCGCCGCTCGACCTTGATGGTGTTCTACCTGGACGTGGCGAGCTTCGGCGGCCCGGATCAGAACCCCAGCTTCGATCTCGGCCAGGACGTGGACCTGTATGTGGTGCGAAGCGGCGACGACTTCGCCCGACTCATGCGGACGAGAGATGCAATCCGCATCGGCTAGCGCGCGCGTGGTGCGGACCCCCGGCGATTTATGGTCCGGCGCGCGGACGTCGATGAAAGGCGGGCTCCTATGGACGTCGCTCCTGGTGCTTCTACTGACTCTCGCGATCTCGCGATCCACCGCAACCGCCGCCTGGGTCGCGGGCATGGACGTCGTCCCCCTCGTCGCGCTCGGGGGGGCCCTGTTGATGATCGTGCTCGCCGTCCTGCCGGTTCGATGGCCGTTGGCGCTGGGCTTTGGAATGATCGTCGGCCCAATCGCCGCCGCCGTGGCGGCGATGCCGGCGGTACATGCCCTCCATCCACACGACGATGGCATCGGCGCCTGGTGGACTCGCGTCGCCGACGGTTCGGCCGCCAGCGATCCGTCCTTCTATCTCTTCTTGATCTTCTGGCTCATGTGGGTGACTGGCGCATGGCTGAGCTGGTGCGTCCTGCGCTGGCGCAAGCCCATGCTCGGGCTCATCCCTGGTGCCGCTGCCTTTGCCGCCAACCTGCTGAACTATCCGCGCGACCAGAACGGCTACAACTTCACGATCCTGGTGCTCACTCTGGCGCTATTGCTCTGGACCAACTACACAGGATCGATCGCCAGCGCGACTCGCGCCCACGTGAAGCTGACAAGTGACGCACGGTGGGACTTCTGGGAGAGCGGCCTGGTCGCCATGGCCGCGCTGATCGTGATCGCCATCATGCTTCCGCCGCTGTCCACCGCCGACCTCACGACCGACGTCGAGTCCAGCATGTTCTCGAACTGGGCGCAGCTTCAGCAGAGGCTCAGCCACCCCGGGCTGATGGGCACCGGCACCAATGGAACGGGAACCACCGGTTTTGCGGGCGAGGTTCCTCTGGGCGGACCGCTGGCACGCACTCGGGATCCGGTATTCACGTACACAGTCACCGGCGACTTCACGGGGCCGCGGTACTTCCGAGGCCTGGACATGACAACTACCGCGAACGGGGAATGGAGATTTCCCGGTGTGGTAAATCTCAGCAAGGCGATCCCCAAGAACCAGGTGCCGACCTACGGCGAGGACTACAAAAACCTCGCGCTATCGCGCGTCTTCGTGACCATGCTGCGCCCACCGGCCAGCTTCTCGGACGTCCTCTTCTACCCAGGTGAGCTGTACAAGCTCGATCGCGACGCAGTCGGGATGCAGGCGGGGCTGCCGGACGGTCGGTGGCTGAACTTGACCACGATCGACAAGCTGTCGACGGTCAGGCCCTCGACCTCGGCCGGCAAGTACGCAGTGACGGTTGAGTACTCGATCGCGACGGTGCCCGAGCTCGAGTCGGCAGGGACGAACTATCCCTCCTGGCTGCAGAATTTCTCGACTCTTCCTCCATCGGGCTACCGCAGCCCCGACGTCCAGAGGCAGATTCGCGAGCTGGCTCTCAAGGTGGTGACTGCCGCCGGAGCGACCAATCCGTACGACCAGGCGACGGCGATCCAGGATTATCTCCGCAACAACTACACGTACACGTTGACCCCGCCTGCCAGGCCCAGTGACGTCGATCCGCTCTGGTTTTTCCTCTTCAGGTCCAAGAAAGGCTACTGCGAGTTCTTCGCTTCGGCGATGGGCGACATGCTTCGTTCGCTCGGAATTCCGACTCGCCTCGTCAACGGTTTCGGGTCAGGCCAATACGACGCAGCCATCCAGGCATATGTCGTCCGCGGCCTGGACGCGCACACATGGGTCGAGTCCTACTTCCCGGGTTATGGCTGGATACCGTTCGAGCCGACGCCCGACCTGAACGGCGGATACCAGGCGATCCCTCGTGGCTCCGTCGGCAACGTCTGTGTTCGCGAACAAGGTTGTGACGGTTCAGGCACCACCCCGGGCGACACCGTCGGCTTGCCGGTGCCGACAGACAAGGCGCGCGCCACCAGGGATCCCAACCAGCTCTCGGGAGGTCCTTCGACTTTTCCGTTCAGCGTCCCGGACGCCGGCACGGTGACGAAAGTCGTCGCCGTCCTGTTTGCGATCATCCTCGTGCTGCTGGCGGGGATCGTCGGGCTGATGTGGGTCCTCGAGATCATCAACTCGATCGACAGCTACAAGCTCGACTTCGAGGGCGGTATCCACCCGCGCGACGTCGGGCGCGTCTGGGAGATCTTCACCTCCCCGTTCCTGCACGGGAGCTACGGCCATCTGATCGCCAACACGATCCCGTTCGTGTTCATGGGCCTGATCATCGCCCTGCGCGGTGCCGCGCGGTTG
>Ga0209117_1001028_pt1 | contig 10239 bp, 11 predicted proteins | sample BlaSpr_A8_OM2_M2_FD_187978 | JGI IMG/M metagenome (GOLD analysis project Ga0209117, IMG submission 187978) | Forest soil microbial communities from Thunder Bay, Ontario, Canada - Black Spruce, Ontario site 2_A8_OM2_M2 (SPAdes) (version 2) | ecosystem: Environmental > Terrestrial > Soil > Boreal...
GTGCCGGCTGCCCCTGCGGGCTTCTACGACCAATCAGCGCTCTTAGCCGCTTACTTCGACGAGTTCCGGATCTCGAACATGGCACGTTACACGGCCACTTTCACTCAACCGACAACGAGCTTTGCCAACGACGCGAACGCGTTGCTTCTCTACAACTTCAGCGAATATCCGATCTCCAAGCTGCCGGCGATAACGGCCGTCTACAACGGCAGCACTCCATACGTGTCGGTCGCTCGGCGTGCGGCGTTCGCCGACTGGAGCGGCCATGGCAACCACGCCTCGATGATCGTCGGCTACAACACCTGCTGCCCGCCCATGCCCTACCAGCCGCCGATGATCTACCAGCCTTACATCCTGCGGCCAGGGCTCTCTGCAGACGAGGTCTCAGGTTCGGGCAGCCCGTGGGAGTGCTCGTGCCACTTCCCAGAGGGCAACTACCCGATCGACACTGCGACAGGTGAGTTCTGGCACTCGTTCGACGACATCAATATTCCCGGCCGCGGCCCGGGCATCGACCTCAGCCGAACATACTCATCACATAACGCGCCCACTATCACCCGCTTCGGTGCAGGCTGGACGGACAGCTACAACGAGAGCCTGATAGTCAGCGGGAACCTGGTGACGGTTCGCGCCGGAAACGGTTCCGCCGTCACCTTCACCAACAACGCCGGAATCTATACCGCCGCCTCCCAGGTTTTGGCGACGCTGGTCAGCGGCACTGGCGGCACGTACATCTTCACCGACAAATCGAAGATGAAACACCAATTCAACTCTTCGGGGCGGCTGACCAGCCGACCGACCGCAACGGTTATGTGGTGACTCTGACCTATGACGTACCGACCAACCCGCTCAATTTGAAGACGGTCGCTGACCAATGGAGTCGCACCTTGACCTTCACTTATACAGGCTCTCTCGTGAACCAGGTGCAGGACTCGGCCGGACGCGCAGTCGCTTACATCTACTCGGGCAATCAGCTAACCCAGGTCACGGACATCGGTAGTGGGGTCTGGAAATTCACGTATGACGCGAGCAACCAGATGCTCACGATGAAGGACCCGACGTGCACCGCAGCAGGTGCCGGCTGCAACTCGAGTAACGGCCTGCAGAACGTCTACACGAACGGACAGGTCACAAGGCAGACGGACTACATGGGCCGCGTGACGAACTATGACTACACAAGCATTCCGTACACGACCAAGGTCACCGATCCGAAAGGCAACATCACGCTTTACGAATACGTCGGCACATTCCTGTTGTCGACCACCAAGCAGGATTCGGGGGGCATGGTGCTCGCGGTGACAAGGTATGCATACGCCCCGGACTCGATGGGCCTATTGATGATCACGGACGCAAATGGAAACACGGGCACGACCACGCGTGATTCACAGGCCAACCTTCTATCAGTTACCGATCCTCTTGGCCGAACGTTGACTTCGACCTATAACTCATTGAGCGAGCCGCTCGTCATCACGGACGCTAGCAACGTGCAGACGACTATGACCTACGACGCCAACGGTAACCTGACGCGGTCTTCGAAGCCGCTGGTTGGAAGCAGCCCGGCACAGAGCCAGATACTCGTTTACACCTATGGCGACCTTTCTCGTCCGGGCGAGGTTACACAAATGACTGACGCGGACGGCAAGGTCTGGCGCTATTCCTACGACTCATATGGATACCGCACCTCAGTCACAGACCCTCTCGGCAACCAGACCACTCAAACGCGTGATTCGGTCGGGCGACCGATATCCCGAGTCAGCCCTAAGGGCAACGTGGCAGGTTGCGGCTGCGCGTCCAGCTACACGACGAACTATACGTTCAACCCGTTTGGCCAACCTCTGACCAGCACCGACCCCCTTCTTCATCAGACTACTTACACCTATGACGCAAACATGCACTTGACTGCGATCAAAGATGCCAACTTGCGAACCACGACCTTTATCTACAACCTCGACGGAGAGCAAACCGAGGTCGACCGGCCGGACCTGACAAAGATCTTCACGTCCTACGACTTGAATGGCAACGTCCAGAGCCAGACCGACGGTCTCAACCAGAGCACGAGCTATATCTATGACGCGCTCAACCGGAAGATATCGACGACAGACCCTTTGAGCCTCACGACAAGGTATGGCTATGATGCTGCCGGCAACCTCACCTCGATCACCGACCCCGCTCAGCAAACGGCCACATATTCGTACGACGTAGCCAACCAACTGAAGTCCATCTCATATAGCGACGGCAGTACTCCAAACGTGAGTGGAATCACATATGACGTCCTCGGACAGAGGACCGGTTTAAGCGACGGCACGGGTGCCAGCAGCTGGACTTGGGACAGCCTGCGCCGGATGACCAGCTACACCAATGGAAACGGGGCCCAAGTCAAATGGGCTTATAACCTGCGCGGCCTGGTCACCACACTCACTTATCCAGGCAACTTGAATCTGACCCGTGGCTACGACGATGCAGGGCGTTGGACCTCTGTCCAAGACTGGAACAACAATCAAACCATGTTTGGCTACGACGTGAACTCCAATATGAATACGGAGACTCTGCCGGCCGCATCTGGTGTCGTCGATTCCTTCACCTTTGACAATGCCGATCAACAGATCGGGGTCGCAGTCGCCAAGAGCTCGACCACTCTTTTCTCGGCAACATACTCCCGCGATCCAGTCAACCAGATAACGAGCGACTCTTCAGCCGCGTCGGGCACGAGCTCCTATCAGTACACAGCTCTAAACCAACTCTGCTACGCCGGCTCGAGCAACAGCAACGCATGCTCGGCACCGCCGTCCGGCAGCATTGCCTATCGGTTCGATGGCGGCGACAACTTGACCCAGATAGGGGCCACCAAACTGGCTTACAACAATGCCAATCAGCTGTGCTGGACCGCATCCACTGCCGGCTCGTGCGGCACTCCACCGACGGGTGCGACTAGATATCAGTACGACGCCAGGGGCAACCGGACCACCGTGACGCCTTCGGTAGGGCAGATTCAGACCCTTGGCTACGATCAGGCCAACCGTCTTACAAGGTACGCCGGAAGCAGCACCGCGACCTATGGATACAACGCAGATGGTCTCAGGATGTCCAAGTTCGCCAGCAGTACAACACAGTTTGTCTGGGACACTGCAGGTGTGCTGCCCCTTCTCCTAAAGGATGGCAGCACAGCCTACATTTACGGTCCGGGCGGTCTCCCACTGGAGCAGGTAGTTGCCACCTCCACGTACTACTTCCACCATGACCAAGTCGGATCAACTCGGCTCCTGACGGACTCATCCGGAGCCGTCCAGGCAACCTACCAGTTCGATCCATACGGGAACCTCAGCGCTAGCTCGGGTTTGATCACCAATCCGTTTCACTTTGCGGGTCAGTTTCAAGATCCCGAATCGGGGCTCATTTACTTGCGTGCCCGATACTACGAACCAGCAACCGGCCAGTTCATCACCCCAGATCCGATCTTTCAGAGCACTCGACAGCGCTATGCCTACGTCTCCGGCAGCCCGCTTAATGGCACCGATCCGTATGGCCTCTGCAACCTTAATCCCTTCGCACGCGACAGCTGTGCGGCTGCTGCTCGCCACCAAATCGGGAGCTTCCTGCGGAATAATGCCGGAACACTTAATAGTTGGGGCAACGTCTTTGGGGATCAGTCGACGTTCTTCGGTGTCGTGTCGTTGGTAGCCGCCGTTGTCGCAGTTGGAACAGCCGCTGTAGGGCTTGAGCCCATTGCAGGCGTTGCCCTTACCATCGCAGCGGATTCGGCTATAGCATCCGAAGGGTTTGGCGTCCTGGCCCTCGGCTGCCACACGGGCGCCGCGTTCGGTGGTAATAAAGAGGCATCGGCAAGCGCGTTTTGGGATGCGGGTGGCTTGGTAGTTGGACGGAGTAGGTTCCGTGGTAACGCGAAAAGCAGGTGTGCCTTTTCTCCGGAAGTCAGGGTTACTACCGGAAGCGACCAGGAAGGTAATTGAAGGTGCAGAGGGTGTTGCATACAGTATTGGCCAGAAGCTGTTCGGCTCTTAGGATGGCACTGTATTGAGTCTCTCACCAACTCCCCAGGGCGCGAGTGCAGATTCCCTTGTCCTGAAAGCATCGTCCGCTTCCTTCTGGCGAAACGTTCGGTCTCGTGTTCCCGCCTTGTTAGGTTTTGGAATACCTCTCCTGGTGGGAGCTCTGTTGGCGGCAGTGTCGGGGCTGTTTTACGCGCACTACCATCCAGGTCATGCCCTAAACCTGATTAGCGGAGGTTTGGCTAGCGCTGTCCTGATAATCGCAGCATCGGTGACTTATCAGGAAGCATATCTGCGAACTGCCCGCCTTTATGTCGAATCTGGGCGCTTGGTGCGCACCGCGTGGTTTTCCAGACGGCAGGAATTCAGAGTGGCGGATATCGGTCGAGTTCGCAGGCGTTCAATTGCCTTCCTCGGTATGGTGCAGCCGGCCTACTTGGTCGAAGACCAGCGTGGTCGGCCCATCTTCTGGCTGCTCGCTAATCGATGGGACGAGAAGGAGCTCGAATCGCTCTGGCAGCGGATTGGCGTAGGACCAAACGGGTCGTGGGACGATCGAGAGGACTACGAGCAGCACTCCGATCTTCCGCGATGGTGAGTAACCGCATTTCGTCATCCACAAGTCCTCGCTCGCAGGCTCCATTGTCGGCCTCATCGAAACCTAGTCTTGCATCGCGGCTGCGAAGCTGAGTAGCCAATGGCGAACGGTACGGGCGCGAGGTCAAAGAGCTTCGACGGTCCAATGAAATTCTGAAGTCGGCCTCAGCTCTTTTCGCGAGGAAGCTCGACCCTCGACCGCACAGGCCGTGAAATACATCGAAGCTCACAAGGCGCAGTACGGGATCGATCCGATCGGCAGAGAGTTGCAGGTCGCCCCGTCCAGTCTCTATGCGGCTGCGTCGCGGCCACCATCGGCAAGGCAGGCCCACGACCAGGACCTGAAGGTCGAGATCGTTCGCGTCCACAAGGAGAACTTCAACGTTCACGGCGCCTGGAAGGTCTGGCGCCGGCTGAACCGCGAGGGCATCCCGGTCGGTCGGGATCATGTCGCTCGGCTGATGCCCGAAATTGGATTGGTCGGCACGGTGCGGGGCAAGGTGTGGCGGACAACATTCCCTGCAGACGTTGGTCACCGAACCGGCTTTGAGTAGCGGACCTCACCTACGTCAGCACCTGGGCGTACGTCGCTTACACAGCTTTCGTCACCGACGTCTTCAGCCGTTCCAATTCCGTCACCCTTCATGCCAGTTACCGGCAGGCCTAAATGAGGTCGAAGGGCACGAATTGGCATCAGCGAAATGTAACCTCGAGAAGACCGGAAGGGCGAGTTTACAAGGCGATCTGAGAGCCACGGATCATGAGGTCGCGGTTCGCGTTACATAAGCTTCGGCCCACCACCGATACGACTTGCCCTCGACTGACTTCGACGATGCGCTAGCGGTTCCCAAACCTCTTGAACGCGTCACGTCTGGACAAGGCCTGCATTCCCATCTGGGCGCCCAAATCGCTCTTGTCGATACCGTCCATCGCGGGCTCGAACAGAAACGCATGGTCGATATCCTGAAAGCCGATCTCGCGAAGGTCCGTGACGTCAGCTTTGAGGCGCGCCCTGTCTTCGATCTTCCAGATGTCCGGAATTGCCTCGGATGCATGGTCGAGAATCGCCTTCAGGCCCAACTCTTCAGCAGTGTTCGCAGGACCTTCCCAGTCAACGTCGGTTAAGCCTGTCGTCACGAATGTCACCGCATTCGCCATGCCGGCAAGGAAGGTTTCGTCGAGCCCAATCTGCCAAGCAGGCGGCAGATAGGCATTGGCATTGATTGCCTCACGTCTCGACGCAACGTCGGTCAGATCTTGGCGAATGAAGTCGGTAAGAATTTCGTCGGCGGCCGCGATGGCAGCGCGACTTTCAAGAGCGCAATTCTCTGCCGCGCCAAATGCGACTATTGAGCGCCCAATCGTTGGGTCAAGGGAGCCGCGTTCAAGCTCGTCCATGACTAACAGCATGCACGAGGCGGAGCTGGGCACAAGCCAGCTTGTTAAATCCAGCCGGAACTCGGTATCCGGGGTAGAAGTCAGACGGAGCCGTGGTGCGAGTCCACCGCAGCCAATCATCTTAGAAGATGACTATAATTCTGGTCATGAGTGAGACAATGCCGCTTGCAGCTGTCAAGGCACATTTCTCCGAGGTAGCCGATCGAGTCGAGAAGCAACAGGAACGAATCGTAGTCACTCGTAACGGCCGGCCGGCCCTGGTTCTGATCAGTCCCGACGACCTCGAGAGTCTCGAGGAAACTCTTGCCATTCTGTCCGACAAGCGGCTCATGGCAAAAGTTCGTAGGGGCTTGAAAGAAGCGGACGCGGGACAAGGGATCCCGATAGAGCGAGCCGTGGCGAGCCCTCGCCGCGGGTGACCTCAGACCGTTGGCGGATCGAGATAATGCCTTCTGCAAAACGCGACCTCAATCGACTCAAGGAAGCGGCCGCCTCGGCTGTACTAGAGGCGATTGACCATATCGCGGATGCGCCGCAGCGGATGGGCAAACCGCTCCGTCTCGAGCTCGAGGGCCTCCGGAGTGCGAGACGCGGTCCGTACCGGGTCGTCTACCGAATTGACGAAGGCAAGCGACTCGTCCAGATCATCACGATCGACCACCGCGCCGATGTGTATCGCCGGGCACGGCGAGAGTGATGCGGGCCCTCTTCGCCAGACATAAGCAACGAACTTGTTCGGCTAAGCCTCAACAGACCTGACAGTTCAACTTTGAGCTGGGCTCACTGGAGCGAGAGAGATGGGCGGCCCAGCTACGTTCGGATGGTTCGCGTTACGGTAACTACGGCCCACTCCAATTCGGCGGGCTTTACATAACGCGAACCCTTGAATTCAGGCGCGGACTTCGACGATGTCAACCACGCCCTCGAGTCCGCTGAAGTCGTCGATGTTGCGGGTGTACAGCGGCAGGCCGACGGAAAGAGCCGTGGCTGCGATCAGGAGATCGATCGCTCGCTTGCCTCGCGCCTTCCGTCCCGCGCCTGTGATTGCGGCGAAGACCCTTCCATAAGCTCGCGCCGCGTCAGCGTCGAATGGGATGGCTTCCAGGGTCGCCTGGACTCGTTGTAGACGATCCTGCCGTGCAGCCCGCTCATTTGGATCGCGCGTGGCGTGGACGCCCGCGACGAGCTCGGCGAGCGTGATTGCGGCGACGCTCGCCTCCTCTGGCATCGCTGTCTCAGGCGGAGGGTCGATCAAGACCGACGTATCGACCATTCCCCGCGCCCGTCGCGGCTCAGGCACGCGGTCGCGGATCCTGATCGATCAGTTCGTCAACATCCTTCCGGAACCTGATCGGATCGATTCGAGGGGCGCCAGCTAAGGCAGCCAGAAGCATCTCAGCCGGCACGGCCTCACGGCGCCGGACGGGCATGAGTTCCCCGACCGGCACTCCATTTCGCGTGACGATATAGGACTCGCCGCGGTCGAGCCCGCGCATGATTTCGCCGCTCTCATTCCGAAGCGTCCGCTGGGTGATGACCTTCGCCATAGGATGAGCGTAGCACGCGTGCGACAGGATGTGCCGCCTGCGCTAGAGCCGGATCCTCGGGCCGACTAGGCCGGACGACCGCGCGCCGCAATCCAGGGACCTACTTAGGTTGCGCATATTGGCTCTCGTCAATTGCCCAACACAACCTAGTTAAGTTGCTACATCTCACATCAAGCAATTCAGCAACCCAACCTGATCGGCCACACAGCGCGAAGATTGCCCTACGCCTCCCCAGAGCACCGATGGATCTCCCGACGGCGGCTCAACGGGGATGATGTACTCAATGGCAGGGGTACCAACGAACGAGAAAGCCAAGCGCCGCGCTGACTGGGACTTTCTCGTCGGCTATCACGAGGCGAAGCTGGCCGATCTTCTAGAACACGTCCGTGAAGGCTTTACTAAGTACGATGCCGGCGAGATCAATGCGTTTGGGCTGGACGAGTTGGTTCACCGCTATCAAATAGCGGCAAGAGAACTCTGGAAGTTCTGTTCGGTGTCAGGTGGACATGTGAACACTGCGGTTCGGATGCTCGAGCTGTGGCAGGAGCGAGGTGAAATGCCAGACTGGTGGCAGGTTGCCGAGCGAATGCGCAGGTGAAAAGGCGCATCAGCGCCCGGCCACCCAAACGAATGCAAGCGGAGTCTCGCTCGCGCCCTAGCAGATGGATCTCGGTGCAGGTTGAGCTCGTCGAAGGCCGCGGTGAGCACTGTTGGCCGCGCCCGGGTCGAATCTTTGCCGCTGCTGCGAATCATTCGTTCGCCGACCTAGGTGCCGCCATTGACGACGCGTTTGCAAGATGGGACAGGTCGCATCTCCACGAATTCGAGCTTGCCGATGGCACTCGTATCGGGACCCGAGATCCGGAGTGGCAAGATGATGAGCCGATTGAGGACGGCCGTATCGTCAAGCTTTCTCGGCTCAAGCCCGGAGAGCAGTTCGTCTACGTCTTCGACCTCGGTGACGATTGGGCCCATCTATGCACGGTCGGCAATTTGCTAGTAGATCCGGTCGAAACCCTTGGCTCGGTTCCCGATTCGCCGCTTCCCTATTTCGGTTGGGGTGCGATACCCGATCAGTACGGCAGGGGATGGAGCGCAGACGATGGCGAGACTCCGGTTCCGCCTGACCCCAAACTGAGGGACCTACCACCGCTTCGGCCCGACTGGGGACCTGGCCGGCCGAGGTAGCATCATCCGAGTTCGTCCGGCCACCGAGTCACAGCGCGATCCGCGGCCCGACGACAACTGGATCCGGGTTCGCGTTACGGAAACTACGGCCCACCACTCGGTCAGCTATGCAGCGGATCCGATTGTCCCTACGAAGTCGCCCTTGAAACCAAGATCATGAAGGTGGCCGGGGTCGCTCACGCTAATCCACGATAGGTTCCCGCGCTCTGCCCCATTCCCTAAGCGCATTCGGCCGACGACAGTGTTGTTGTCGAGCCAGCCCTCAACCTGAAAGCCTTGAGGCAACGTCACCAGACCGCCGGTGCGCCTCTCGACTTTAGTGCCATCCGAGATAGCCTGTCCGTCCGGTGACAGGTACAAGCTCAGCGCATTAAATCCGTCCACTTGAGTCGTCCACAACGTGTTGCCGAAGGAGTCGCGGACGGCGACAATGTACTGACCGGATGTGCATGCGATGAAGCCACCGGCCGCAACTTGCGCACTATTGCAATCGGCCCCTCCAAGTTGTTGACCCAGCTTGCCTGACGAGTCGATCAAGTAGAGCGGGCCGCCCCACCACGCGTTCTGTGTGCCGAGGGAGATAGGCAGCATCGCAATCGAGCCTCGGGCGGTCCAGCCGACGGGAAACACGACCTTAATACCTTCCTGCCCAGCCGGCTGAGGCGATTCCGAATGCTGGAGGACGGTCGTATGGCCGCCTACCGCTAACTCGAGGTCGAACTTTGTCGGCCCGACAAGAGAAGGAAGGCACATTCCAGAGCACGGGGACGGTACTGGACCGATGGCCGGAAATTGGACAACCCCGGCAAGGACACGAGTCCCGTCGGGGCTGACGGCATACCAGGTCTCGTACTGCATGGGCTGCTGCGGGAACGTGGCGACTAATCGCGGTTGGGCGTTAACTTGCAGCACCCACACCGTCCCGTTACCGTCGATGTAGTAGACGCCAGCACCTACAACCTGTGCTACGCCTTGCATGGGCACGCCGACGGGACCGATGTAGGGCTTCTGGCGCGGCTGAAACTTGGCCTTCGCCTTCGCGTAGCCGTCCAGCCCGACGATCGCGACAGTGTCCGGGTCGCCCTGCGGCGAGGGGGCCTCGACAACGGCAAACAAGACACTCGCCGCAGGCGGTGTGCTGTCTTGGGGCGGTTCTGGAACCGGAGGCGTGGGTGACGTACTGCCAACGGTCGGCGACGAGGCCGGTGTCGCCGACACACTGGGTACCGCGTTCGGAGTGATCGAGGAATTGGCCCGTGGCGTGGGTGTCGTACCGCACGCCGCCAGGATCAGCACGACGGCAAGAACCGGCCCCCTCATTAACTGGCTGGAACGCATTTCCGACGCACAAGTTACGCACTCGGAAACGCACCCGCCAGGTCTCGCGTCGGTGCGCGATTTTCCAGGCCACATAACGCCCGGCCTAACGCTCCGCCTCCCACTCTCGTTAGTACAGCGCTCAGGGCCAATTACCGCGGAGGTAGATGGTTCGAGTCCACCGC
>Ga0209117_1001030_pt1 | contig 10226 bp, 8 predicted proteins | sample BlaSpr_A8_OM2_M2_FD_187978 | JGI IMG/M metagenome (GOLD analysis project Ga0209117, IMG submission 187978) | Forest soil microbial communities from Thunder Bay, Ontario, Canada - Black Spruce, Ontario site 2_A8_OM2_M2 (SPAdes) (version 2) | ecosystem: Environmental > Terrestrial > Soil > Boreal...
TGCGTCATCGCCATCGCCACCAGGTTGTCTCCCGCCTGCTCGGCTTCCCCCGGCAATTCCTCGGGCGTGACCTCGATGGCCTGCGCCTCCGAAAATCCGAGCTGGTATCTCAGAAAGCCTTCCAGTTCATCTTCCCGGCCTTCGAGCTGCAAAATCCGCTGGATTACCTGCGCCTTGGTGAGCTGGGCTCTCGTCACTTCCACGGGTAGTTCGTATCCTTCCCCCTGACGCTCCTGCGTCACTTGCAGAATCTTCTCCGCGCTCTCCTGCTCTTTGCGCAAGAGCTCCAGGGAATGCCGTACCTTCCCTAATTCCAAATAGGCCATCGCCGTTCGCGTGATAACGCTGTTCTTTGTATCCTCGAGCGCAATCTTCTGCGCTTTGGCCTGCTCCTGTGTCTCTTTCGCCTGGCCCCGCAACGGTTCGTTAAAAACTTGTTCCGTGTACGACACGTTGAAGATCGATGGCGCGCGTCCGCCCGGTGTTTCCGGTATGCCCAACGTATACCCCGCTCCCGAGCCCGCATAAAGATTCGGCATGAACTGCGCCTTCGTAATCTGCGCGGCTCGATCCGCCACGCTTGCTTGAATCTTCGCCACTTGAATCTCTTTGCTGTTCTGCACCGCCAGCTCAATCGCGCGTTTTAGCGTCAGCGCCACCGGCGCCCCATCCTTCGGCGCCTCCTGTGCCACGAGCTGACTCGTTTTCGGCGCGGACGTCTCTTGCGCACCAGCAGCACCGCTCCCCAACACCAGCAGCGCCGTCATCCCCGCAACACGTCCCAGTAATTGCATTTTCATGCTCCTTCTTCTCATCGCAATTTCATTGGGTTTGCTTCGACAATTACTTGCAGAATTTCGCTCCGCGAATTTCCGGACTCCTTGCCGAAACCCATTCTCCCGAAAAATAAAAAGGGCCGCCAATCGCCGCCCCTGGATTCACTCTCCACGCCCATTCCCTGTTGCCTATCCCCAGAGCCCCCTCTCCACTCCCCTCATTCATATCTCAGCGACTCGACCGGTTGCAGGCTCGCTGCCTGGTTCGCCGGCAAGTATCCGAAGAAAAGCCCCGTGGAGCACGACACCACGAAGGCGATCACCACGCTAAGACTCGACACCGGAACGCGCAGATTTCCCGGCAAGAAAAACTGCGCGCCCACCGGTATGGCGATGCCGATCAAAATCCCGACGACCGCCCCTCCTCCGCTGATCACGAAAGATTCGATCAAAAACTGATACATGATCTCGCGCCGCGATGCTCCAATGGCCTTGCGGATTCCGATCTCGCGCGTCCGTTCCTTTACCGTCACCAGCATGATGTTCATGATCCCGATTCCGCTGATCACCAGCGCAATGAAGGCAATCACAATAAGCACGATGGTCAGCGCCAGCGAGATATTCTTCGCCGCCCCCAGAATGGCGGTCAGCGATTGCACCTTGTACTCGGCTTCGGCCGGATGCCGGCTCCGCAACAGTTGGCCCACTTGCCGCTCGACCGATGGCACGTCTTCCGCCCGCGCCGCTTGTACGTCGAGCAAGCGCACTACCTCCAGGCCGGTGTAGTACTTCATGAGCGTGAAGGGAATGATGACGGAATTCTCCTGAATGTCGGAAAGCCCGAAGGTCTCGACGCGCTCGCGGAAGACACCGATTACCGTGAACGTCAGCTCTCCCATGCGCATCGATTTGCCGATCGGATTCTCCTGCCCGAAAATCCGCTCCGCGATTTGTGTGGTGATCAGGCAGACTTTGCTGCGCATCTCCATGTCCGCGGCATCGAAATACCGTCCCCGCAGAATGAGCAACCGGCGGATCGTCTGGTAACCCTCCGTCACTCCGACCATGTGCACCGGACGCTCCACACCGTCCACCACCACTGCCGTCTCCGATTCCCGCGTTCCCGCAACCTCGATCACAGTGGGGATGGTCTTGACGGCTTCCATGTCTTCCAGCGACATTTCATAACTTAGCGGCTGCGGTTTGTCCGGCCTCTGGACCAGCTCGACCCACACCAGGTTGGAGCCGATACTCTCGATCTGGGAAAGCACGAATTTCTTGCTGGTCAGAGCCACCGTGACGACCAGAACGATGGAAGCGCTCCCAATAATTACGCCCAGCGACGTAAGGATCGCCCGCAGTTTATTCGCTCTCAGCGCGTCGATCGCCACTGATATCGTCTCTCGGATGTCCATCCTTGACCTTTAACCGGAATTTTCCGGCAGCCGCCGTTGAAACTCTCAGCCCTTCTTCAGCCGCTTCAACGCTTCCTGCGCCATTTTGTTTTTTGGATCCAATTTCAGCGCGCTCTCAAATTCCTTCGCTGCGTCTTCCGTCCGGCTCTGGTCTTCGAAGAGGCGCCCGAGCCACGCGTGTGCCGCGGCCGGTCGCGGATATCCCGATCGCGTCGGCGCTTTCTTCGCGTATTCCCTCAACAATCGCTCCGCTTCCCCCGGGTTTTCTTTCTTCAAAACCAGCGATACGCCCCGGTAAAACTGTCCCCTTGGGTCGCCGGGTGCCACACTCTCTCCCAGGCCGGCGACCGCCAGCAGCCGCTCCGGCTGCCCGCGCTTCACTTCGTAATCCCCGATGTCATAGATCAGCTCCGCAGATTTTGGATTGCTCTCCAGCGCTTTCGCAAATTCCTCGTCCGCCACGGCGTAATCTTTCTTCTGCCGCCGGCAATTTCCCGCCGCGTAATGTCCTTCGGCGGCGTCCATCGTCGCTAATTGCTTGATCTGCGGCACTGCTTTCTCTTCGCCGCCTCCCACCAGGCCCGGAGCGCTGCAATCGAATTCGATCAGCGCCTGCCGCGCCGAAAAATTCTTGCCGTCCAGTTGTACCGCCGTCTCGAATTCCTTGCGCGTTTTTTTCGCGAACGATATCGCCGAAAACCAGTTCGCATGATCGGCCTTTTCTCCGTACGCTCTCCCTAGCCACTCGTGGTAGATCGAATTCCGCGGGTCGATGGCCACCGCGTTCTCCGCGCTCTTGATCGCCGGGTCGTGCTGCTGCAGCTCCAGATAACTTTTCGCCAGCAGCAATTGCAATTCGCCATTTTGCGGCTCTTTGGCCGCGGCCGCCTGCAACACCTGGATGGCCTTCGCATAATCGCTGGCCTCGTACGCGCGCCATCCTGCGTCGAAACCCGCTTCCTGCTTCACACTTGCCGCCGCCATCGCCGCGCTCGCAATGCAAAGGGCTGCGAGCAGCCACTTCATCCGGCTAACCATTCCATCGTTCCTGGAAATTGAAAACTTCGGTGATAATGACGGTGACCGTCATCCCATCTCGTAAATCAACGTCCCCGGGCAATGCCACCAGCTCCCCCTCTTGAAGCCCGCTCACAACTTCGTAGTTCGTGGCGTCCGCTATCCCCACGTGAATCTCGCGTTTCTCCAGCGTCGATTTGCTCACGCTGAGTTGGTTCCTTTTCACCACAAACACGTACCGCCTTCCGCCCTCCGCGGCCACCGCGCCCCGCGGTACCGACAGCACGCCGATCCGTTCCCGCGAATTGATGCGCACGTTCACGTTGATATTCGGCAGCAGCTCCAGCTTGTCGTTGTTGACGGCGCAAAGCAGTTCACCCACGCTCCGCGCTCCATGTGGCACTACTTGCTTCGGGATGGTCTCCGTTTTCCCCACCCACGTCTTGCTCGGCAGCGCGTCCCAAGTAATCTTCACCGGCTCATTCGCTTCCAGCGCCCCCAGCTCCGGCTCATCGATGAACGCCCGCACGCGAACCTTGTGCAGGTCCGCCATTTCCGCCAGCAGATCCCCGAGCTTCACGTAATCCCCGGCTTTCACCGGCAAGGAGTACAGCGTTCCATCGGCCGGCGCGGTGATTCGGCCTTGCCGCACCTTTTCATCGAGCGCTGATACTTCGTTCTGGATCTGTTGCACGCGCAGCACTGCTTGGTTTGTGTCCAACCCCACGCCCCGGTCAAACTCCTGCTTCGTCGCCGCCAGCCGCGTCACTTCCGCCCGCGCGGTCATCAGGGCCAAATCGTTCGCCGCGAGCTCATCCTGCGTCGCCGCTTGCAGTGCGATCAGCCGCTGCAGCACTTCGTGATTTTTCTGCAGCCGGTCGCGCTCGGCTTGCGCTCTTGCCAGGTTCCCCGCCACTCTCGCCACGTCGTCCGTTCTGCCGCCCGCCTTGGCTGCCCGCAAATCGTCCTCTGCCCGCAGCAGCTTTCCCTTTGCCTCGGAGAGTCTCGCCGCCGCATCTTTTACATCCAATTCCAGGATCACTTGCCCTTTCTTGACGCCCTGTCCCTCTGTCGCGCGCACCTTTTCCACAAACGTATCCAGTTGCGCTCGCATCACGTACGGCGCGATGGGCTCTACCTTTCCATTGCTGCTGATGGACGACACCAGGTTTTCCCGCATCGGCGACACTGCCGAAATCTTTGGCACCGGCTTTCGCCCGCTTAATTCCACCAGCGCGTACGCCAGCACTCCCGCCAGCAGCAGGTAGAGCAAGATTCGGTTTCGCAGCCTGCTATCCATATTTTCCTGTTCTGCGCGGTCCCGCACTCCTCAAGGCGCAAGGACACATCCCTCCGGCGCAGCGTTTCTCTTACTTGTCCGTGGCTTGCTTGACTCCTGTCAGGAAGGTGCCAAGGTACTTCATTCTAGCAAGAGCGGCGCGGCTTTCTCTAGATTCCTTGCAGGCGTTGTTTATCCTGCGCCCTGCTCCTCTTCACCCTGTCCTCGGATCCAGCATCTCTCACCTATAACGGATGCGTCTTTTGTATCCCAGGGATGCCGTCCACTCCCTATGGACCAAAGACCTCGACGTGCTAGAATCCTCCCATGTCCGCTGAGAGCATCCCTGAGAAAACCATCGCTCCTCCTACGCGTGGCTTGGACAAGCCAATGCAGCCTGGCGCCGTCGTAAGCCCTGTCATCCACCGCGTCTGCATCCAGTGCAACAATATGTTCCGCGTCTCGCCTGATAGGTTTGATGCCAAGCAGTGCCCAATCTGTCACAAGGGCTAAACTCCTGTAGCCAAATAATGCTTTTCGAAACCGCCAGTTCGGCTGCAATCCGTGTTTCCTTCATATCCCAATTCCCTAATCCTTATCCACTATGCCCTTTCCCTCCCCCGTAACATTTCGTCGCTCCCCGCGTAGTACACTGTGAACCCTCTGTGCCCTGTCTTACGAACTCCCAGCTAGGGGTCCTTCGATGATTGAAGCTCGAGGCCTGTCCAAGCGCTTCCAGGACAAGAAGCGCGGTGAAATCCGCGCCGTCGATAACGTCAGCTTCACCTGCCAACCCGGCAAGATTTACGGTCTTCTCGGCGCCAACGGAGCCGGCAAAACCACCACGCTTCGCATGCTCGCTACCATCCTCGAGCCCACCGACGGCACCGCCATCGTCTGCGGCCACGACATTGTTGAGCAGCCGGAAAAAGTGCGCGCCAACGTCGGCTTCCTTTCCACCGCCACCGCTCTCTATCGCAGGCTCACCGCCCAGGAATTTGTCGAATACTTTGGCCGCCTCAATGGCTTAGACGAACCCACCCTCAAAACGCGCGTTGATGCCATTTTCAGCCGGCTGGACATGAACGTTTTCCGCGACCGCCGCTGTGACAAACTCTCCACCGGTATGATGCAGAAAACCTCCATCGCTCGCACCCTCGTCCACGATCCACCCGTTATGATCTTCGATGAGCCTACCAACGGCCTCGACATCATGACCGCGCGCACCATCACTGGCTTTATCCGCGAATGCCGTGACAACGGCAAGACCGTCATCTTTTCCACTCACATCATGAGCGAAGTGGAAAAACTCTGCGACACCATCGGCATCATCCAGTCTGGCAAACTCCTCGTCGAAGGCTCCCTCGAACAGCTCCGCGACAAGTACGCCGAGCACGATCTCGAGGAAATCTTCATCAAAGTCGTCACGCCCCACTACGTTGCCGAGGAGGCCAACTGACATGTCTATGCGCAACGTCGGCATCGTCTATCGCAAAGAACTCACGGAAGCCATCCGCGACCGCCGCACGGTCATCTCCACGATACTCGTGCCGCTCTTGCTCTTCCCTGTTCTTAGTGTTGGCTTTGGCTCTCTCGCCGTCGCTCTCGTCGGCAAGGCCAAGGAAGAGACACCCAAAGTCATGCTGCGTGGCGGCGAGGATTCTCCTGCCGTTGTCGAAGGGCTCAGGAAGCTCGATAAAATCGACATTGTTTCCGAGACGCCCGACTGGAAAGACCAGATCATCAACAAGGAAATTCGCGCCGCCGTGGAGGTTCCCCCGGGATTCCAGACGGATGTCGCTCAACAAAAATCGGACACCGTCAACATCTACAATTACGAAGGCGAATTGAAGTCTGAATTCGCCACCGACAAGATCGAAAAGTATATGAAGGACTACCGCGACAAAGTCGTGAAGGAACGTTTGGCAGCCAAGAACGTGCCCGAGACCGTCCTGAAGCCCTTTGAAGTAAAGCGCGAAAACGTCGCGCCCCCTGAGAAAGTAAGCGGCGCGGCGTTCGGCGGCATCATCGGTTATATGGTCATCCTTCTCTGCATGACCGGCGCGATGTATCCCGCCATGGACCTGACTGCCGGCGAAAAAGAGCGCGGCACCATGGAAACCATCCTTTCCAGCCCCATCTCCCGTATGCACCTCGTCCTTGGTAAGTTTTTTCTAGTCCTCACGGCAGCACTGGGCACAGCCGCCCTCTCCGTCTTGTCCATGGGCGTTTCTTTCTCAGTCTTAGGTCACTACACTGGACAAACTGCGAGCGGGCGCGCTGCTGCCGCGGGTTTTCTCCTCAAGCTCGGCCCCAAGACGGTTATATCTGTCTTCCTCATGGCCCTCCCCGTTGCCGTCCTTTTCTCCGCTACCCTCATGACCATCGCGCTCTTCGCCAAGACCTACAAGGAGGCCCAGAGCTATCTCACCCCGATGACGTTTGTCGTTATCATACCCGCCATTGCCGCCATGCTCCCCGGGGTCGAGCTCACCCCAAAGCTCTCCCTCATCCCGATCTTGAACGTCAGCCTGCTTTGCAAGGAACTCGTCACCGGCACCTATCACTGGAACCTCATCGCCATCATCTTTTCCTCCACCTGCGTCTACGCCGCCGCCGCCCTCTTCCTCGCCGTCAAAATGTTCCAACGCGAATCCGTCCTCTTCCGCTCCTAGCTTTTTTCCATCGTGCGACTCTAAGCACATCGCTTCGCGCCCCTATCGGCAAACCATAAAAAGGCGCACACTGGTTCCGAGGTTAAATCCATGGTTGCTGCTGCAAGTGTTTGGAAGAAGAAATATGACGACTTGAAAGCCAAGCGGAACTCGCTATTCGCGGCGTACACAAAGGACCCTCAAAATTTTCTCCTCGCCCGCGAAATCAAAGCCCTCGACGACGAAATCGCCGACTGCACCCAGCACGTCGAACAAGAAAGGCGCGCCGAGCAGCGCGCCGCCTCCCCCGCCCCCAAACTCGTGACAACTTCAAAGTAATTCTCAAGGAACTCCAGGCCTTCGGACGTCCGAGACCCTCCCCATTTGTCGCGTGAAGCGGCAAGCATTTTTTCGCTTGCGGCGCGCCTTTTCAGTGTATGCTGTCGCCATATCCCCGCCTCGTGCAGGAGCCAAAAAATGTCGACCGCCCCACTGGTGCCCCAGCGCCTCGCGTGGCCGCGCCCAAAATACATCTTGTTTGCAGTCATCGGCGTCATGGTCGCCTACGTTCTTCGCCATAACGAACATTTCCTCATTGACGCCAAAGATCCTGAATGGCCGCACATCCAGCCCTTCAAATGGTGGCTTCTGCCGCACGGCTTGATGGGCGCCTGCGCCCTCTTGCTCGGCCCCATGCAGTTCTCCGAACGCCTCCGCCGCCGCTTCACCAAGTTCCATCGCGTCGTCGGACGCTTCTATGTCGCTGGCGTATTCGTCGCCGCTCCCCTCGGCTTTTACATTCAGCACTTCGAGGAACGCACCGGCTCTGCGCGCTCCTTTAGCGTCGCCGCCGCCGTGGATGCCATTTTATGGATGCTCACCACCGGCATCGCCATGGCCTTCATTCTCAACGGCAAAGTCCAGCAGCATCGTCAGTGGATGACTCGCAGTTTTGCGGTTGCCATCGTATTTCTTGAAGTTCGCGTCGTCGCCGGTGTCACCGGCTGGGAATCTCTCGGCGAACACGCCATCGAAACGATTGTCTGGGGCTGCCTCGCCTTCTCTTTGCTTTTCGCCGACGTCGTCCTGCAGTGGCAGGAGCTTCGTCGTACCTCACCGGCTCCTGCAAGAGCTCCGGCCGTTCCTGGAGTATCTGCTCACTCAGCAGTCCTGAGCAGCGATTAAATCGCCTGGGCGCGCCTCTCACCGGACGTCGCCGAGTATTTCCCTGACGAGCAATTCGTCAATACCGCCTTGCGCACCTTGATTCAGGCGGCGAAGAGGCATCTCCGCCCCGCGCGCTGAGCATGCGTGTCAAGCAAGGAAAAAAAAGTCAAGAGCCTCCGGGCGTGCATCGTGCCCTGTTTTTTCCAATTTCTGCTTTCTAATTCTGATTTCTAGTTTCTCTTGTCCCTATCTCGCGCCACCCGTTCAAAAGCCTGTTCCGCCAGCCGCTCATGTAGGCATTGTAAGAGATAGCTCGCAGCCCCGAGTTTTCACTCCATTCCAAGTGGATGTTAAGGTCGTGGTAATCTTCCCCAAAGGTGTTGATGCGACGGTATGCCCTTTCTTCAGACAGAAGCATCTCGTGAAAGGTGGACAGTACGGGTTGCGGTTGGTGCATTTGTGGTTGCGGGCATATCTGGCTTGTTCAGTTTCATGCAGTGGAAGGCTGCTGACAGAGCCGCCAGTGTCGCAGAGCAGGCCCGTAAGGATGCCCTGACAGCAAGTGCGCAACAACGACTAGACGCGCAGGAAGCTCTAAAACGACAGCAGGCCGAATCAGACAAAGCGCTGAAAATACAGACCGACGGTGCGGCGGAAGCCTACAAGCTAGCGGATCGAAGTGCCAAGGCCGCAGAGAAGAGCGCGGAGGCAGCCGGAGATCAATTGAGAGTCTCCAGAGATCAAGCAACGTCTGCAAAAAATAGTGTCGAAGCCGTCCAACTTCAAATGCGACTCGATCAACGAGCGTGGGTAACCGTCGATGTTGGAGAAAAAACTGGAAACTTCGCCGTCGCTATGAAAAACACGGGGAGGTCACCGGCCGTAAATGTTACTGAAGTTACTGCATTCGCCAGCGGAAAACGAATGGGGCCGCCAGATGTCGACCTCAGCGAAAATTCGAGTTCCCCGATTCCCCTGCCTCCGAGTGCCCCCAAGGAGTTCTTGGAAACATTGAAAAAGGAGGGTTACATCAGAGACCATCCTCCGACAGGGTATGTCATCGCGCCCGGCGCTACTCAAATTGCGTCAGACTACCAAGGAAAGTTTACGCAGATCTTCAGAATCGAGGCCGACAGAATTTACATTCAGGGAAGAGTCACTTACGATGACGTCTTCGGTCATGCCCATGAAACCATATTTTGCTACTGGTTTGCCCCACCTTCTGATTTCGTAATGTGCAACGACCACAACAGAATGAATTAGCGCTGGTGGCCCACGATCCCGAACGGGCTCGGGACAAGTTTCGTCGTTCTCCAACACAAGCGTGACCGAAGAGGGCAGAAGAGGAGAAACCTCAGGGCTAAAGCACTGAGCTGGAGGTACGGAGGGCAGGCGGGGTAAACTGCAAGCGAGGATGGACGCGGAAACTTGTCGAGAATGTAAAGGATAGACGGACGATGAAACTGGTTTCCGTGAATACCGGATTGCCGAGGGAAGTGAGCTGGCACGGGAGAATGGTGACGACGGGGATCTTCAAGGAGCCGGCCAAAGGACGGGTGGCATTGCGCAAGCTGAATCTGGACGGAGACCGCCAGGCGGACCTGAGCGTGCATGGAGGCGAGCACAAAGCCGTTTACTGCTACCCGCTGGCGCACTACGGCTACTGGAAGAAAGAGTTGCCCGAGCGGGAACTGCCGATGGGCATGTTTGGAGAAAATTTTACCATTGATGATGGCGGCCCGGGCCTCCTAGGCGGGCAGGAATCGCTGGAAGAGTCCGTTCATCTGGGCGACCGATTTTCCGTCGGCACGGCGCAGGTGGTGGTGACCCAGCCGCGGCTGCCTTGCTACAAACTGGGTGTGAGATTCGGGTCCGACGACATGGTGAAGAGATTTCTGGCGAGCGGGAGGACGGGATT
>Ga0209117_1001031_pt1 | contig 10217 bp, 15 predicted proteins | sample BlaSpr_A8_OM2_M2_FD_187978 | JGI IMG/M metagenome (GOLD analysis project Ga0209117, IMG submission 187978) | Forest soil microbial communities from Thunder Bay, Ontario, Canada - Black Spruce, Ontario site 2_A8_OM2_M2 (SPAdes) (version 2) | ecosystem: Environmental > Terrestrial > Soil > Boreal...
TTATTCATCGCGTCCCGTCACCGATGACGACATGGCGAACCACGATCCCTACAATGCCCTGATTGCCGCCGTGCGCCGGTCGGCCGGGATGCTGGTCGCAGCGAACCCTGCGCGAATGCGTAGCGTGATTGGCATCCTCACCGAAAATCCGGCAAAAATTTTCGTTCGTCTTGCATTGCATGTGCTGGCGCAAAACCCGACGGCAGCGCCAGAATTGGCTGACGCTTATGCCCTCAATCCTGAGCTGATCGAGCAGACTTGGGCACACCATGAATACGCAGAGCTTGCGCGTTCATGGTTTCCGTCGCTATCGCCGGACAATCAACGAACGGTGCTGGCGGTGGTCGATGCGATTCCTGACAAGCAACGGCTTGCGTGGCGCGCTCGGTTTGCGGAGAACCATAAGACGCCTCCCACTGCGGAAAACGAGCGCGTGTTCTCTGCGCTGACGATTAGGGACGCGTTGTGGGAGTGGCGCTTAGTCCTGCCGCCCGCGCGTCAGCAGGCGATCAATGACATTGTCGCGGAACTTGGCGATCCAGATGCTTGGCGTCAGCAACTCTTCCCGCCGGAAGAGAGTCCCCGCAGCGGCACTGAATTTTCCAAGCGGCCGATCTCGGAGAGTGTCGCTTTCCTGCGATCATGGCGACCACACGGAGATAAGCAGCTTCAAACCGTCACCGCGCTCGCCCAAGAACTGCGAACAGCGGTCGGAAACGATCCGAAAAACTTTGCTTCCAGCGCCGATCAGTTTGTCGGTCTCAGACCGATCTATGTTCGGCGCGTGCTCGAAGGGCTTCAAAGCGCCGTAAACAACGAGCGCGATTTTGATTGGGGCAGAGTGCTGAAACTCATTGAGTTCACATACAGTCAACTCGGCAAAGTTATCGACCCCGCGACGCTGGCCGAAGGCGACGATAAGGATTGGATTTGGGCGTGCCACACAGCCGGTGAATCGCTAGCTGCTGGCCTTCGACGTGGTGCCTCGGGAATCGGCTTTGAACATAATGTTCACGTTCGGGCGCTTGTGCGCACTGCTCTTACGACTGCGCCGAATCATCCTGAGATCGAGGACTTCGAGGATCGGTTCCGGCGCGAGTCGTTCTTCGGTGCACAGGCAACTCTACGCGGCGCGGCCGTCGAACTATCCATCTTACTTGTTTTCTGGCTAAGCAAGGACACGTCGAACGCAATCGGAGCCGCGCCGAGGCACGCTCTACAAAACTTGCCGGAAATTCGGCAGGCGCTCGAATCGCAATTGGCTGATCTCTCGTCAGATGGGCGCGTGCCGCGTGCCATCATCGGCCGCTTTCTGGGCTGGCTTTTCTACTTCGGCCAAGATTGGTTGAAGGCTCAGACGCGAGCACTTTTCCCAAATAACAATGATAGCCTGCGGTACGCTACTTGGCGTGCTCATCTGGGCCATGACGGGGGTCCGCTTCGCGACTTCGTGGCTGAGCTTCACGACTGCTACGCGGCAGACATCGCGCTGCTCGGCAGCGATCAGGCCGACAAGCATTTTCGCGACTTTTATCAAGACCGCTTGGCCGACTACCTTATGATCCTGACACTCTGGGGCGGCTTGCCGGAAGAATTACTCAAACAGTTCTTGCGCGATGCGCCGGAAGGCGTCCGGCAGCATGCAATGTGGTTTGTCGGAATACAGGTGTCGAAACCATCATCCGAAGTGCCCGACGAGATCAAAGCGCGCGGGCGTGCTTACTGGGAACGCCGCCTCGCGGAAGCGATGCAGTCCCATGAACCGGATAGATATCGGCAGGAATTGGGTGTCATCAGCCAATGGTGCTTCCACGGCCAAACTGTTGATGAAGCATGGCTAGGCGAGCAATTGCTTGGCATGCTCAAGAACGGTTTCGCGCCCACCGACGCGTTCAGCGTTGTCGAGTGGCTTCGGAAAATATCACCGCGCCACATTGACCGTGCGGTAGAAGTGATGGCCGGGCTGCTCCGGCATCCGCGTGTAGACCAATGGGCGTACATGACGCAGCGCGAGCCGATCCGCGTCGTGCTAAGCGAAGGGATCGCACGCGGCACCCCTGAGACCATCCAGCGCGTGCACGAAATCGTCGGCTTTCTTTCAACCCTCGGCGAAGCCAGCTACCTCGACCTTGTCCGCACGTCAGCCTGCTGAATAATTGCAGCAGGAAGCTCGGGATCGCACACCAGCATTATGCGGCGAAAACACGTTCCGCCTTGCCGAAAAGCTCATCGGTAGGCAGAGCAATGATCGACGCCTATGCCGTTCGCGGTTTCCAAGGCACTTCCTTGAAGACCCGCTGTACTACACTGGTGCCAATGCCAAGCTTCCGCCCGATCTTGAGGATGCCATCACCGTTGGCTCTTAATTCCAATATGTGCGCCTCGACAGACGGCTTAACTCTCCGCCGGCCGAGTTTCGTACCTTTCGCCCTAGCGCGAGCAAGGCCGGCATTGACCCGCTCGCGGATGATCCCTCGCTCGAACTCAGCGAACACTCCCAACATTTGAAACATAGCCTTGCCGGCGCTGGTCGAGGTATCGAGTCCCTGCTGATGAAGGAATAGACCGACACCTTTTTCGTGGAGGTTCTGGAGTATGCTCAGCAGGTCGGTGAGCGATCTACCGAGCCGATCTACTGACCACGACGCGACCATGTCGAACTCCTTCGCGTTCACCGCTTTCATCATTGCATCGAGACCGGGGCGCTTGTCGCGACCCTTGGCGCCGCTAATGCCGGCATCTTCGTAGACCTGGACGACCTTCCAGCCGGATCGCTCAGCCACTCCCTCTAGCTCGCGACGCTGGTTGTCAGTCGTCTGCTTGTCAGTCGAAACCCGGAGATAGATGGCGACGCGCTTCATTGTGACCTCCCTGCCCGATCACCACATCATAGTTCAAGTCTATACTGGAATCAAATGATTTTCGTATAGTGATTTGACGTGACTGCGGCCCAACAAAACGGCCAGTCCGTCGCCCAATAATTTCGAGGGTTTTCCGTATGGCTGGATTTTGGCGAGCCCGCAGCTCGGGCTGGCGGGCACCCGGAACAACGGCAATGCGCGCTATGTATGTTTCGGAGGATATTTGGGCGCTCCTGTCCACAACGCACGACGATGAAGAATTGGAAGACCGCCTTGGAATGCTTCAGGCCGATCTCGAATTATTTGCCGAGGGTCAGTCCGTCGATCCAAAGGATCTTTTCTTGCTGTCACCGGTGAGGGATTCGGTTTGGGAAAGCCCCTACAATGCCCGACATTGATGCGGGTATGCCTATGATTGCGATTGCCGCGCGGATGGTCTTTTCTCCCTTTGTAATATCCGAGCCTGGGCCAATTAAGGTCCGCATCCTTAGAGAGGGTCTACTTCATCGCCTTGGCTCGATACAGGTGCAGGCCGTCCCTGTGACAATGGACAATTCAACGGTCCCGCCACCGAGCTAGCGCAGCCTTCTTGGCGATCTCCTTGCGCTTTTTTGCCGTCATGCCCGCCGCGCGAGCCTTGCCGCCCTTGCGCCAAGCGAGACCGCAGCCGGGTCCTTCCCGTCATCCGGCGGCATAGCTTCCTCAATCTCGCCAGTGGCAATCCTGCCGACCATGACGGCGGCACCGATCACGTCGGCGGGGCGCTTTTCGCCTTTAGGGCCTCTTGGCATCATCTTCCTTCTTGTTCTCTGCGGCCCAATACTCCGCTTCTGACGGCAGTTTATCGAAATCGGGCTTGTATCCGTTTGCCTCGTACTTTGAGCGCGGGACCGGAATGGTAGTGCCGGTTCCGTAATCAACCTCCACCCATCCACCCTCGCCCCGAAACCGCCCAACGGGCATAAGATTTTCTCCCTGCTTTGCGCTAAGCATACCACGGGAGCTAGGGCGCGTCGCCCTATGGTCAAGGGCCTTTATTTTCAAACTGAGACACTACCTCCGGGGGTACTGGCCCCTTTCCATCCCCTGACAAGGCGAATGGCCCCTTTTGAAAAAGTGAAGTGGCCCCTTTTGAATTTAATCGACTACCGGACATAAAGCGAATTCACTGCCGCCATCACCGATCCGCCTGCGGCTTTTATCGGTGACTGAGAGTTTTGCGCTCCCGCCTGATCCAGGGAGCAGCAACAATGCCGAACTATCGCGCCTACATCGTCGGTATCGACGGGCATTTCGATTTCGTTAGCGCCGAATTTCTGCACAATCACCCTGACGATGCCACCGCCATTGAAGCGGCCAAACAACTCGTCGCCGGCCACGACATTGAGCTTTGGGACCGCGACAGATTCGTGGGTCGATTCTCCCCGGAAGCGAAGTAAGGCCGCCTCAGTTGGCGGCCTCTTTCAGTTGAAGGGCCGCCCGGCGTGAACCGGCGCCCTCACCTCGCATCGTCCAGCTCGTGTCCGAGTCAACGGCGGGATGTTGAAAAATGCCGCCAACTGAGGCGGGGCCGGGGAGGAGTAATCCGGACCCCTAACAGAAACCGGAACGATCTCCCTTCAGGGTTCGCCGCTCGGCAAATGCTCTACCAACGGTAATCGTCAAATCGCACTGTGCATTGATATCTAGCAATTTTCGCTAAATGGCCGGAACAATTCATGGATTAGCAAGTTTGCTTATTTCACCCGAGTGCAAGAACCCCGGCTGGCAGACTTACCCCCCAAGTCAGCCCCCCAGTCGTAGTTCCGACACAAGCGGCCTCGGCGCCGTCTGCGCTGGGGCCGTTTCAGTTTGAATGTGGCGGGGATGATGTCCGATGGTCGGTCGAACTTGTAAGTGCGGCGCGGTTTATGACCGCAGCGAACACATTGCAGAGGCGCGCGAGATCAGCAGCTTTGAATGCGCCGTGTGCGGTGAAACTATCGAGAATTGGAACTCCGCTTGGGTTCCTCGATATCGATTCATCGCCTGTCCAGCTAGGGATGCCGAATGACTGACCACCACCCGCCGCCGATCCGGCGGGGTCTCAGTCGGCAATATGCCGCTGCCAGTAGCCGGTGAGATCGACGCTCTTGCCACGCTTCATCGCCAGCGCCGCTACGCGCCCTCACCTCTCATCGTCCGGATGGCGATTGCCTGCCGGCTTAGGCCGCGCTTCAATGTGTATGCGCCGCTTCCCTCGTGTCGACAACGATAGGCGGACCAAGGCAACGAAACCAAAGAGGCAGCACCATGAGCGAGCCCACGAAGGCACCCGAATTCATCCATGTGGAGCGCCTGCTCGAGGCGCCGGTCATATATTTCGACGCCGTTCCAACCGCCGGATTCCGCGGACCCGTGCTGTCGGTGACACTTGCGCTGATCGTCGGTGACATGGTTTCGCAAACGAACACGGAAAACCATATGCTCGCGGTGGGTAATTTGCGTATGACCGCGGGAGCCGCCGAGCAGTTGCGCGATGTCCTGGGCAAGGCACTGCTGGCGGCACAGCCGACAGCGGGACCGGCAAACTGATTATAAATTTCGGCGGTGGCAGCATTAGCTGCACCGTTCGCAACGTTTCGGACACTGGCGCCGCGATCGAGGCAGCACCAACGGCGGACAGGAGTCGCGTTCGATTGACGTCCGGAAAAACAAAACCCGCCGGCGTGAACCGGCGGGCGGTGTGCGGGCGCAGCCTCTCAGCCAACCCGCAGATTTTCCACGGACGTTTTGCCCGGTTCTCCATCTCTTCGTAGCTCACCTTAGCACCCTCATTGAGGTTGCTCAGGCCGGCCTTTTCCACGGGCCTATTTCGGCCAGTCCGAAAAACTGATCCCCTCACCCAAACGGATGATGGACCCCCAACGCATGCTACGGCGTTTGCAGGAGCCGGGATTAAGCACCCGAGCACGGTCAACGCCCGCCGAGCGATTATCCGCGGCGTTTTCGCGTTTCAGGGCCCCGGGCGGCCCTCGGTTTCCCCGCTGGGAAAGGCGCCCATCGTTACCGGCGCCCTCACCTCTCATCGTCCGGATGAGTCTACTTGAACATCGTCTTGACCGCCTGCCAGAACGATAGGCCTTCCCGGTGTTGATGTTTAGCGGTTGGCGCCGGCTTCACCGGATCGATCAAACCTGCTTCCAATCGCGCATGCTTCGCCAGGTCGAGCCTCTCGGCCTCCCGGCGATCCGACTCATACTTGTCGACCGGAGTGAGATTGGCTTTTTGAGCCATTGCTAACCCTCCCCGTTTTCCGTGACAGAAGCCAAACCGGTCCCGGGTTGAGTTCGTTCCGTGGCGCTCCCAAAAAGAAAAAGCCTTGAGCTTACCGCTCCTCGTCGGGATGCACCCACTTATCCTCCATGGTTCCCCAAAAAGGGAGCCGGGCATGGATGAAAATCGCATGGCTTATCGATATCAGGTCCTCAAAAGCGCGACGATCGAATTCGACCGCGGTGCGTACAGCTGCTCAGTCCGAAATTTGTCAGATGCCGGCGCGGCCCTGATGTTCCATATGTACTAGCTATTCCCCATGAGTTTGAGCTGATCATGGAGACCGCCCAGGTGAGCCGACGTTGCCGGGGGGATATGGCGAAAAAAGAACCGGCTCGGCGTGCGTTCGAGTCTCGGTTCGGCTAGTGGAACCTGCGCTTCGCATTTTTGTTTCTCGTAGATCCTCGATGTGGCGCCGAAGACGCTACTGGTTGGAGGATGGAAACCAAGGAGAGGCCCAATGATCACAAAACAACTCGTCCTCGCTGGCTGCGCCGCAATAGTCTTGAGCATTGCAACTGCGCAGGCTGGTCCCTGTGCCACCGGCGGCAAGTCCGCTCAGGACGCCGGTGCGGGACCCACGCCAGGCTATACCGGTCAGACCGTCGGCACCGGCTCAGCAAATACCAATCAGCATCCGCCGACCAGCACAATGAACCGCGCGACAGGAGACGTGGCCTCATCATCGCAGGATGCTCAAAGACAAATGCAGGGTCAGCCGACGGCCGCACAGCAGGCCCAGGGCGCCGAGCCGTCGGCGAAGATGACCGACCAAGACCAACCCACGGCTGCGCAGCAAGCCCAGGGCGCCGAGCCATCAGCAAAGATGACCGATCAAGGTTGCTGAAGTCTGCCGGCGCAAGCCGGCGGCTCACCGCTCCTCGTCCGGACGCACCCACTTGTAAGGCGTGATCTCGCGGGTCGCGGTCAGCTTGATCATGTGCACCGGCTATGGGTATCGCGGCGTCCGGCACGACCAGCATTTCAGCGCCGGAACGAATTACCCGCTCAAGGCTTGAATAGCGCGGACTTGTTCCGACTTTGCGTCGCCGGTCGGAAACGAATTACGATAAGATACGTGGAGGATCCAGGATGTTTCGATTGCCATTGGTATTTTTGTTTTTATCGGTGACCTTATGCTCTGCATCGGCACAGGGTGGCCATCTCGGAACCCCACAGGAGCAGCAAGCGTGTTCGCGCGATGCTTCCCGCTTTTGCCGAAAACAATTAGGTGACGATACATCTGTTCAACAATGCTTGCAGCGGAAACGCACAAAGCTGAGCAGAGCTTGTAAAAAAGTATTCGAGAGCCATGGCATGTAATGGGTGGTCACCGATCGATTTGATTTCAGCCTCATCGAACTCTCCGAACGGCCGCGGATACATGAGGCACCCGAATATTTATTAGCAGTAGGAACGCGTGCGAAAATGGAACGTTTCGTAGTGGGCCGTCTAGATTCAACCATCGCGGCGGTTCACCTCCAAAGCCGGGCGGTGCGTGTAACGGACAGTCGCGCATCGTCCGGTGTGGACTAGTGGTAAAAACTTTTGGCTCTGCCGTCCGGTTTCCCGTTTGCTCCCTAAGTTTATAGGCACGACGGGCAAGACCAGGTAGAAGAGCCCGCCAGAAAACGACGGCCTCCAAATTATCAATGGCTTTCGGCGCCCGATCTAGAGCCACCCAGTAGACACCGAAAAGTTGACCTTCGAGCCGCCGAATTGTGAGTCGTTCGGAGCGGTACTCCCTTGGTTGAGCAGCTTGCTTGAAAGAAAAAGGGCTCCCTGATTCGGGAGCCCAAAGTATCGAGCTTTGAGCCCTTCTATTCTTATACCGCAACGCCATAGTAATCATTCACGGTCCGGGCTCTCGCAGGATCGTTCCAATTCCAGGAATTGTCATTGCTATATTTCGGCGCTCCCTTGAGCTGGTTTTCCGTGATGCGGGTACGATAGCCGCCAAGGTTGGTGTCGTACTTCAGCGACTGCCAAGGCAGAGGATAATGGTCGTCGCCGATGCCGAGAAAGCCGCCAAAGCTCAAGACGGCATAAGAGACTTTGCCGCTCATCTTGTCGATCATAACCCGCTCGATGGAGCCGATCTTCTGGTCGTCCGCTCCATAAACCGCAGTGCCCTCAACCTTATCACTGCCAATGAGATTTCCCGTCTCTCGGTCTTCAATAGCCATCGTGTCCTCCTAAGTTGTTGGTTGTTTCTCCAATCCGCAGTGCTCCTAAATGTTCCTAACGCACACGACCCTTTCACCTCTTTCAGCGCCGAAAAAGTCGTGTTCAAAACGTAACACTGGAACTACAGATCGCTCGGTCATCCGCCGATAGCGCGGGGTGTAAATCGTTGCCGCAGAGTCGATTTTGACTTTTAGCTAAATTGCCGCGGGCCCGGAGATCGGAAAACGCTGCTCGCCGCAGTCGTCGTCAGGTGTCCCAGCATGGCCTTGCAGGCTTCTTCGGCATCAGCGAGCGTTTTAAAGGGCGAGCCGCCGATCCTGATGGCGCCCCTGTTCTGATGGATCGGACGCCACGACGCCACGTAGCCGGTGTGTCCGTGAAAACCCGGACCGCTGGGGCTCTCATAACTGATCACGAACGAAAAAGCCATTGCTGCTCGCGTACCATATTTCCATGTCCTCGACGGGACTAACGACGCGGGTGAACTGCATGGCTATTCGACCGCCAACCTACATGTCATCTGTTGGGCCTGAATTGCCGTCGTGTCGGTTAATTTAGTAGGCGCAAATTTCGTGGAACCCACCCCCCTGCCTTTAGGACACCAGGGAGCGACCCATGCGTAATAAGCCGACCCATGAGCAGAAGTGGCATCAACTATCGCAAAACCGCCAAAGCCGAGGGGCTGACACTTCCCCACGGTAAACCGGACTTTGAAAAACTCGAAAGAACCGACGACGCCCCGGCATAAACCGCGACAAACAGAGCCGCCCAAACCCATTTCATATTCCGGGTCTCCCGATGGGGGCAACGATAGCAGCACAATCAGCCTTGGTCGTCGGGTTGCTTTGGTGCTTGCGCGATGTTTCCGCGCCAAGCCGGGCATACCGGTCCTGCGACGTGCTGCCGTTCTTTGTCGCAGTTGTCAGACGGACTGTACGGGCGGCCCCCTACTTGGGTAGGCTAGGCGCAGATAAGGCTTTCCCAGGGGCCGGAGCGCACCCAAATGGCGAAGCGCGCAAAATCGGTACCCCGACGGCCCGTAAAGTGCCGAACAGGCCTAAACGTGCGTTTGGGAATGCCGAATTAACAAGTCTCAAACGCGAATTGACCGAGGCCCTCGAGCGGCAGAAAGCGACGAGCGATATCCTCAACGGAATCAACGGCTCCAAAATTGAGCTTCAGCCAGTTCTCGACACCATCGCACACTATCGTAATTCGTCAGACCGGGTGTCCTAATTGCATTAAATTTAGGATGACTTTGAAACCGAAACCAAAATCGCGGTTTATCCCGGCAAACAAGGGAGATGCGCCATGGCCAACGACGAACCGTTAAAACCGGAAGACTTTCCAGTTCACACGAATCAAAAGCAAATCGTCAAGAACGACGGTAAATTATCGCTGAAGCCCGCACTAAGAAAACTGCAGAGGACCTTGCGGATCGCTTGAACGCGGAAGAGGACCGTCGCGAAGAAGACCGTTGGTCGGCATAACATTCCCAACGGATTCTGCCATCGGCGTACGTCTCCCTTCCTTCCTCATGCAAAACAAAGGTCGGAAAAATGGCAAACCAACCAACGAGTGACATCTATTCCGGCAAGTTCCCGGATTCCGTGCCGTTTTTTGATTTCGCAGGGCTCATCGAAATGAGCCGAAACATGCTGACAGAAACGGCGAAGCTGAACTCGAAGTTGAGCACAACCCTGCAAACTGTCGGCAAGGAATGGACCGAATTCGTCGGAGCGCGGCTGCATGAAGATACCCAGCTGCTCCAGACGCTTCGTGAGTGCAGGGAGTTGCCGAGTATGCAACGCGCATATGTGCAATTTTGGGAAAAAGCTCTTTCCCAGTATGGCG
>Ga0209117_1001032_pt1 | contig 10215 bp, 8 predicted proteins | sample BlaSpr_A8_OM2_M2_FD_187978 | JGI IMG/M metagenome (GOLD analysis project Ga0209117, IMG submission 187978) | Forest soil microbial communities from Thunder Bay, Ontario, Canada - Black Spruce, Ontario site 2_A8_OM2_M2 (SPAdes) (version 2) | ecosystem: Environmental > Terrestrial > Soil > Boreal...
TCGACGCGTCGGTCCTGTTGATCCCGCTGGTTCGGTTCCTGCCGCCGAATGATCCGCGAGTCAGAGCCACTGTGCTCGCGATCAGCGAGGAGCTCACTGTCGACGGAATGGTGCTGCGCTATAAGACCTCGGAAACCGATGACGGTCTTTCCGGCGAAGAAGGCACGTTCACCATCTGCTCGTTCTGGATGGTGTCCGCGCTGGTCGAGATCGGCGAGCTTGAACGCGGCCGCGAGCTGTGCGAAAAGCTCCTGTCCTACGCCAGTCCACTCCAGCTCTACGCCGAGGAGATCGATCCTCGAAGCGGCAGGCACCTCGGCAACTTTCCGCAGGCCTTCTCGCACCTGGCGCTGATCAACGCGGTCATGCACGTGATCCACGCCGAGATGGGACTGTCCCACAAGTTCACAGCGCCGACCCCACCCGAAGACTGATCTAGACCCCCACCCGGCGCCCCACCCGGCGCGCTTCGCGCGCTGACCTCCCCGCATAGCGGGGAGGTGAACAAATCAGCGCGCGTTCGTCATTACCCCGGCGGCGCCCAATATCACGACCACCGCGATTCCCACGAGAAACGGAGTGATCATGGCCAGGAGCTGCTTGGCCTGATTGCGACGGCGGCGCCGCCTCAGCAGGCCAAGCCTTGACTCCAGGCTCAGTGACGTCGACTGCAACTAGTTGTTCTGGCCTTCTGACTTGTTCTCGCTGTCCGACTTGCTCTTGACGGTCGCCTTCACCGCGGTCTTCACGATGCTGGCGTGCTTGTCAGCGCTCTTCGTCTCGACCTTGGTCGCAACACTGACTTCGTGTGTCTCGACCTTGGCGGGGGCGCTGACTTCGTGGTTCGCGCTGTCCTGGTGCGAGTCCTCAGAAGCACAGCCCTCGCTGTCGCCATCAGCGTGCTGGCCCGTGTGATGGCCGGTCTGGCCACCGTCCCCGTTCTCGTCCTCGCAGCCCTGCCCTGGAACTCCTGCAGCGGTGCAGCCGACGATGGTGGCGTTCGTAATGGTCACCGCCGTCTTTGCCCAGACGTGGCCTGTGAGTGTAAGGGCTGTGCGATCGCTGGCTGAGCCGGTAAGGGTGATGTCACCGCCTCCGAGAATGGTGCCCTGGAACGGCGCACTCACAGGCTTGTTGACCGTGAGTGTCGCGTCAGCGCCAACCCACCAAAACACGTTGCATGGGTTGCCGCCGTCGGCCATTACCACTTTGAGGTTGGTGGTCGTGAAGCCGGCCCCGATTACGAAATTCCAGGGACCGCTGCTGGTGAGATTGAGGGTTTGGTCCGTGAACGTCAACGCAGCGCCGGTGCAGTAGGTACCTGTCCCGAGGTTCGTCGATGCGGCGGGAAACGTGCTGCCTACGGTGGAGGTGCACCCCGGTCTCGGCCCGGCGAATGCGCTTCGAGAGGCAAGGAAAGCGGCATGGGCGAATTGAGCGTTGCATCCGGCCGTGGTTGGGGGAGTGAAGTCGACGCCCACCTTGCCGGTAATGGTGGAGGTCGTGCACGACGCCGCGGTGCCGGCCAGAACCGCGAAACCGGCGGCGCTTCCCAGTGCGGGGTTGGTGGCCGCCTGGGCGGCCACGGGCCACACTCCTGCAACCACGGCAATGCCGATCAGGCCAAGAAATCGAACCTTGAAAAGAATGCGTCTCACTTGTTTGCGTTTCTCCCATTGGCCCAGTCGGGCTGTATCTGGACGGATGCGGTGAACGTTCTCTACGGAGAAGCGTTTCCAGCTGCGCGCCAAGCCTCGCCCGGCGGCCGTAACAAAGTCAGCAACTTCACAGGCTCCGACCGCCGAAGATGCGCCTCACCATTCGGCTCGGCGGCGCATTTCGGGCGTCCTGGCGTCGGGGTCATAGATCATTCGATAGAGGGGTTCTGCCCATAGCCTGATCGTCCGCGACGGCCGGATCCGCGGATGCGGCCTCACGCGGCCTGGCGGCCGTTCGCCGCGCCGGCCGTCGTGGTGCCACTGTTCAAGGGCCAGCGCACCGTCACGGAATTTTGCCACCGCCTCGACGGGATCGACCAAATCGCGATCGTCGCCATCCGCGCGGCCGAGGTGCTCACGCCACAGCTGCAGCCGCAGGTCGCGAGCGAACTTCCGTGCACCGTCGCCGAGGCCGGCCGGATCGGCGGGTGCTCGGGTATCGCGTTCCTCATCGATCACACTGCATGCGATCTCTGAGTCGTGGCTCCATGACCTCCGATTGAAATTGTCCGATCCGACCGCTGCCCAGACGTCGTCGATCACGCTGATCTTGGCGTGGACATAGACCGGCACGCCCGCGAGGTTCTCGATGTCGTAAATGGCGACACGATCGGGTGCGGCATCGAGGAGGGCGTGCACCGCGTTCTCTCGGCCGACCTGGTTCGGCCGCAGGGTAATGGCTCTCGCCTGGTCGAAGTATCTCGGCACCACCGCGATGAGGTGCAGTGCCGGATTCGCCATAAGGGCGTCCGCGAACGTCTTCGCGATCTCAGTCGACCAGAGAAACTGATCTTCGATGTAGATGAGCCGGCGTGCTCTTCGGATCGCCTTCTGAAATCCGCGCGCGACGCTTCGCTCGCCGTGCGGAGCGAACGGATAGCCGCCATGACGTCGCGCGTAGGTGCGCAGCACTTGAACCGCGTGCGTGCCGCACGGCTCGGGATCGGCGGGCATCGTAGGCAAGGCGCTCGCCTTGCGGTCAGTGTGGCGCAGCAGGTCGTGCAGGACGCCGAGAGGATCTCGGCTGAGCGGACTCCGGTCCTCCCACCGTTCCCGGAAGCAGAAGTCAAAGTCTCCTACCGCCGGACCCTGGACCGCGACCTGAGCGTCATGCCATGGAGGGGTTGGCCCGTACACCGGCGCCATCGCCTGGCGCTGCCGGTCACCGTGATGGTCGGCATCGTCGCGCCGGCCGTGCCCAAGGTCGATGCCCCCCGCAAAGACCACGTCCCGTTGTGTCCCTGCTGCGTGGCGGATGACGACGAGCTTCTGGTGATGGGAGCCGCCCAGTCGCACGCGCTGGTCGAGAAGGACCTCGCCGCCTGCCAGGTTCACCTCCTCGCCGAGGTTGCGGTTTTCCGCAGCACTGAAACCGAACCTGTCGAGGTGAGACCGCCACATCAATCCTCTGACCCTCACGCCTCGGCGCGCGGCGCCGGCCAGTACGGCTGCCACCCGCGAATCGGGATCGTCGCTCAGCAGCTGGTCGGGGTCGCCTCGCCAGTCGGTGAAGTACAGGTGGTCGCCCGCGCCGAGTCCGCGGATTGTTTCCAGCAACCGGCCGAAGTAGGTGGCGCCGTGCACAAGAGTTTCGACCCTGTTTCCGACGCTCCAGGCAGTGGCGTCCGGGCGCCGCCGGTCGAGCCCGCTGAACTCGTTTCCGCGTTCGAAGCTGGTGAGAAACCAGCTCGCCGGCACGCTGCCGGGCTCATCTCGCATCGTACGAAGATACCCTCGCGCCTTCATTGAATTACGCGCCCCGCGCTCGCCGACGCATGAGATTAACGACTGGGTGTTACTGCCTTTGTTACCGGTTTCAGCCCATCCTCGTTGATCGCATGCCTGACAGCAAAAATGGTAGATATCGCAGCTCGATCCGCGAGCTCCTGAGCGCGCGTCCGCGTCGAGGTCGCGTCAATCTATCCGCCATCGACTCATCGGAGACACACGGAGTCAAAAGACCTCAGGCGGACGAATGGATGCTGCCGGACGAGGAGCACATCATGGCCCTCCAGGAAATCCTCCACGCCGAAGCCAAGCGCTCGGTCCTGATCATCCTGCAGGGCATGGATACCAGCGGCAAGGACGGCACCGTCAGGTACGCGCTGCGAGGCCTCAACCCGCAGGGCGTGCGGATCGCCTCGTTCAAAGCCCCGACCCCCAACGAGCGCCGCCACGACTTCCTGTGGCGGGTGCAGCGCCGGCTCCCCAAGCCAGGAGAGATCGCCATCTTCAACAGGTCCCACTACGAGGATGTGCTGATCGCCAAGGTGCGCGAGCTCGCGTCGCCGAAGGTGATCGACGCTCGGTACGGCATCATCAACCGGTTCGAGGCTGACCTCGTCAAGCGCGGCACCACCATCGTCAAGCTCTTTCTGCACATTTCGCCAGAAGAGCAGCGATCACGGCTCCTCGCTCGCCTGGGGCAACCAGAGAAACACTGGAAGTTCAGCGGGAACGACATCAGCGAGCGCCAGTACTGGGGCGACTACCAGCGCGCGTACGCGGCAGCCCTCGGCCGTTGTTCAACTGCTGCCGCACCCTGGTACGTGGTTCCGGCCAACCGCAAGTGGTATCGCAACTGGGCAGTCTCCCAGCTGCTCATCGAAACGATGGAGGAAATGGAGATGACCTATCCCGACCCGCACCTCGACGTCCGGGCGCTGAAAAAGAGTCTGCGGGAGGTGGCCTGATGGCCACCGTCAACGCCGGCACCACCGCGGTCAAACGAGCCGCGGGCAGCCCCGCGCTTCGTTTGCTGGAGCGTCTCGGCTACGTGGCTCGCGGCGCGCTCTATACCGTCATGGGACTGCTTGCCCTGGGCATCGTGCTCGGCGTGGGAGGCGGCCAGGCGACCGACCTGTCGGGAAGTCTCGTGTTCTTGATCGCCCACCCGTTCGGCAAGCTGATCTTGATAGTGATGGCGATCGGCCTCGCGGCCTATTCGCTGTGGGGTTTCATCCGGGCCGTCTACGACCCGATGCACCGCGGCAGCGACGCTTCCGGCTACATGGCGAGGCTTGGCTTCGTCACCAGCGCCATCTCCTATGCCGCGCTGGTGATCCTCGCCCTTCAGCTTCTCTCAGGGTCGGGCGGCGCTTCCGGCGACAGCACCAAGACGACCATTGCCTCCATCCTCACCCACCCTGGGGGCGGCCCGCTGACTATCCTCATCGGCCTGATCGCGATCGGCATCGCACTGGGGCAATTCCTCGAGTCGTATCGAGCCACCTTCAAGAACGACCTCAAGGGCGCGGAGATGACCGAGCGGGAAAGAAAGAACGTGATCAGGCTCGGCAGGTTCGGGATGTTCGCGCGCGGCGTCATCTTCCTGGTCATCGGGTGGTTCGTTGTGCAGGCAGGGCTCCATCACAACGCGGCTCAGGTCCAGGGCTTCGGCGGGGCTTTCGTGTTCCTGCTGGGCCAGCCCTTTGGGCGCGTCCTGTTGGGCATCGTCGCGCTCGGGTTTGTGGCCCTGGGTCTTCACTCCTTCGCCTGTGCGCGCTGGATCCGGCTGATGGGTAGTTCGGGCAGCTCCGCTTGAGCGTAAACCGATGGCAGTGAGGTCGCCGCGCCGTCCGGCGGCCCAGGCCCATGACCTGCCGGTCGACAGGTTTTTCAACCGGGAGCTCTCCCGCCTCGACTTCGACAGCCGCGTGCTCACGATGGCTGAGGACAGCTCACGCACTCTTGCGGAAAGGATCCGCTTCCTGGCCATCGTCAGCGACGGCCTCGACGACTTCTTCCAGGTGCGGGTGGCGGGTTTGCATGAGCAGCTGCTGGCGCCCGTGAGCCTCAATTCGCAGGATGGCATGACCCCCGAGGAGCAGCTGGAGGGGATTGGGCGACTGGTGAGGGGACTGGTGGAGCGCGAGTCGGTGGTCTTCACCCGCGACATCCTGCCCGCGCTCGCCGAAGCCGGCGTCCGCATAGTCGACGCGGACGATCTGTCCAGGGCGGATCGGGGCCTTCTGGCGAAGGTGTTCGAGGAGCGGATATTCCCGGTGCTCACCCCTCTGGCCGTCGATCCGGCCCACCCGTTTCCCTACGTATCCAACCTCTCGCTCAACCTCGCGGTGATGGTCCGCGACCCCTTGCGGCACCAGCCGCGCTTCGCGCGGGTCAAGGTGCCGCCGCTGCTGCCGCGCTTCACCGGACTGCCCGACGGTCGGCGATTCGTGCCGCTCGAGCAGGTGATCGCCCTCCATCTGCCGGCTCTCTTCCCAGGGATGGAGATCGTCAGCCATCACTTTTTCCGCGTGACACGCGACGCCGACCTCGACCTGGACGACGACGAGGCGGAGGACCTGATGGCCGCGGTGCAGGCGGAGCTTGTGCGGAAGCGCCGCAAGGGTCGGGCCGTGCGCCTCGAGGTCGGACCCGACATGTCTCCAGATGTTCTCTTTCTGCTCCTCAACGAGCTGGAGCTCAGCTCGGAGGACGTCTACACCGTCAGTGGGATGCTGGATCTGACCGGGATCCTTCAAATCCGTGTGCCCGCCAACAACCTGCTGCCCGTCAGGCAGTGGATGCCGGCGACTCAACCAAGGCTCCGGCAAGACGGCAGCGAACCCGTCGACTTCTTCGAAGTCTTGCGCGATGGGGACGTCCTGGCCCATCACCCATACGACTCCTTCGTCACGTCCGTCGAGGCTTTCGCCGAGCAGGCCGGCCGGGACAAGGACGTCCTCGCGATCAAGGTTTCGATGTACAGGACATCCGGCCCCGAGAGCCCCATTGCGGTTGCGCTGAAGACCGCGGCCCAGTCCGGCAAGCAGGTGGTCGCGCTTGTGGAGTTGAAGGCGCGCGGTGACGAGCAGGCCAATATCGAGTGGGCCAAAGCGCTCGAGGCTGCGGGCGTCCACGTCGTGTACGGCCTGGTCGGCCTCAAGACACACGCCAAGTTGATGCTCGTCGTGCGGCAGGAGGGCGAAGGCGTCAGGCGTTACGCGCACATCGCCACGGGCAACTACAACGCGTCGACTGCCGGCTCGTTCGAGGACATCGCGCTGTTCACCGCCGACCCGGATGTGACTGCGGACATCGCCGAGCTGTTCAACTACCTCACCGGCTACAGCCGGCAGAGCAGCTATCGCAAGCTGCTCGTCGCGCCCACGTCGCTGCGCTCGGGACTGGTCAAGCTGATCAAGCACGAGGCAGTGCGGCCGGAAGGGCGAATCGTGATCAAGGTCAACAACCTGGTCGATCCCGAGGTCATCGACGCCCTGTATCGAGCCTCGCAGGCCGGCGTTCGGATCGACCTGATAGTGCGCGGCATCTGCTGCCTCAAGCCGGGCGTGCCCGGTCTGTCGGAAGGGATCCGCGTGCGCTCCCTGGTCGGCCATTATCTCGAGCACTCACGGATCTTTCGCTTTGGCAGCGAATCCGCCCCTCACATCCTCATCGGCTCGTCCGACCTGATGCCTCGCAACCTCGATCGCCGCGTCGAAGCAGTGGTCCCGGTCACCGACCCGGACCTCAACAAGAAGATCGACCATTTCCTGGAGCTCGAGCTCGCCGACGACACGCTGGCGTGGGAGCTGGCCGGCGACGGAACCTGGACCAAGGCTGCCGCCGGTCGCGGCGTCAACACCCAGGAGCTGATGCAGCGCGCGACGCTGGAAATCGTCGGAACCCAAGGAGTTGGACCAACATGAGCACAGCTACCCTGCGCGCGCCGAACAGCACCCGTGGGTTGTCGAACAGCCTGCTGATCCTGAGTCCCAAGGCGGGCTCGATGACGCCCGAGATCGAGACGAAGCTCCGCAAGGCATTCGAGAGCAGCCTGATCGTCGAATTCGATCCGAAGATGGATATTGAAAAGTTGGTGGGGCCTACTGCCCTGGTCATCGTGGCGGGTGGGGATGGCACGATCGGATGGGTCGTGCGCAAGCTCGCCGAGACCAAGCACCCGCTCGGCATCCTTTCCATGGGCACCTTCAACAACTTCGCGAAGTCGCTTCACTTGCCGACCACCATCGACGCCGCGATCCGCGTGATCAAGAGCGGGCATCCCCGTCCGATCACCCTTGGTCGCTTGAATGGGAAGATCTTCCTGGAGGCCGCGGCCATCGGACTCTTCGGTGAGACCATCGCCGCGGGCGAGTCGGCCAAGGATCGCGCGTTCGGCGCGTTTGCCGAGGACTTGAAGCATATCGCCGAGGCGAAGCCGTTTACGTATGAGCTGAACGGCGACATCAGGGGCAGCGGCACCGCTATGTCGCTTGTCTTCACCAACACCACTTCGATCGGCTCGCAGATGCCGGTCAGCGACAAAACACCTGAGGATCCGTACCTGGAGCTCTCGGTGCACGCGGGTGCTACCCGTACGGACATCGTCAAGCGAGTTCTCGCTCGCGTCGTGCTCTCAAAACACAAAGAAGGAGGACTTGGCCAGGTGTTCAAGTTCCGCAAGCTCGAGGTGACCACCAAGCCGAAGGTGCGAATTTACGCCGACAACAAGCAGCTCGGCCGGACGCCGGCCACCATCACCGCGGAGCTCAGTGCGCTGCACGTGATCCTCCCCAAATGAGCGCGCAACGACAGGAGGCCACGCCGCCTCTCGCCGAACCCAAGCAGGCTGCCGCCGAAGTTCTCGCCGGACAACCCGGGCCGGCGGCCAGGCGCTGGCTCGGTCCGACCGCGCTCGCCGTCTTCGTCCTCTTCGCGATCCAAACGGTCCTGGTAGTGAGCAACTCGTTGCTGCAGCTCGACGTCCAGGTCACCCATTTCATTCAGCAGCTCAACTGGGGCCCGCTCGTGTACCCGATGGAGTGGCTGAACGCCAGCGCGGGCATCTACCAGGTCCTGCTTGGTGCTATCGCGGTTGTGGTGCTCTTTGTCGTCGAACGCCGCGCCGGCTGGCTGATGCTCATTGGGAGCATTTCCAGTCTGCTCGACAACGTGATCAAGCTCATCATCTCGCGGCAGCGGCCGCCCGCGGACCTCGTCCACATCCTCAATCCGACCACTGGCTTCAGCTATCCCAGCGGGCACGCCGTCTTCTTCACCTGGATGGCCTTCATGCTCGCCTTCTCACTCGCGCCCAAGGTCAAGTCGTTTTACCGTCCGGCATTGTGGATCGCGGCCGCGCTCGTGATCGTGCTGGCGTGCATCGCCAGGGTCTGGGCGGGCGCCCATTGGCCCAGCGACGTGATCGGCGGAGTCTTTCTCGGGATCGGCTGGTCGGCATTCGTGCTGTGGCTCCCGGAGCGCTGGCTGCCGTCTCCGAGCTGGAAGTGGTTTCGAGGTCGGACCCGCCCGGCGTCATGAACCGCGGTCCCTTGTTGGCAGTCGCCATCGCGGCCATGGTCCTGGTCGGAATCATCACCGGGATCGTCGTCATGAATCCCTACCTGTCTATCGACGCCACATTGGAACGCGATATCCAGGCGACGAACCTGGGACCCCTCACGATGACGTTCCCGTTCTTCACCTGGCTCGGTGGGCCGGGCGGAATCCCTATGCAGATAGTCGTCATCCTCCTGGTGCTTCTTCTCAATCGTCGCGCCTGGGCCCTGGCCCTTGCCACCCTTGCCGGCGGCCTCTGGTATGAAGTCATCGTCCACCTGGTCAACAGGCCGCGGCCGACAGTCGACCAGATCCTTCGCGTGACCGAGCATCCCGGTTCCACCAGCTATCCCAGCGGGCACCTCATCTTCGTCACGCTCAGCGCCGCCGTCTTGATGCTGTGCATAGGCCATAGGTATCTGCCGCGGTGGGCGAGACCGATCGGCTGGGTTGTGGTGGCTGGGATCGTCATAGCTGTGGGGCTGGACAGGATCTATGCCGGGACGCACTGGCCGAGCGATGTCCTTGCCGGCATCCTCATCGCGACAGGTTGGATTTGCTTCGTGCTGTCGATAAGGTGGATCACAGATCGGGCCTTTGGGAGCCATTCCCTCTCCCCTTTAGGGGAGAGGGTCAGGGAGAGGGGCGGGGAAAGCAGTAGTACACCCGCTAGCGCTTCCTGAACACCCACCCTACAAACGTCCCGATTCCGATGCCTATCACTCCGCCGACTGCCGCGTCGCTCGGAAAGTGCACGCCGAGATGCACCCTGGACATGCCGACCGCGGTCGCCATCGCGTAGGCGAGGGGCGCGGCCTTCGGATAGAACATGCCGAGCGCCGTCGCGGCCGCGAAGGACGATGCGGTGTGGCCGGATGGAAATGAGTGGTCCGCCGGACGGATGCCGACCACCGTCGCCTCGCGGTTAACGAAGGGCCGAACCCGGCGAAAGATCGGCTTCACCCGCTGCTGCACGATGTAGGTCGCCGCGAGCGATGCAACCGCTGTCGCGGCGCCGGCCCGCCGGCCTTTGGGCCCGCCCAGCATGGCCAGAGCGATGCCTCCCGCCACCCACCCGATCCCCTCGCCAAGGTCGGAGAGGACGCTCACGTACCGGTCGCTGTGCTTGGTGTGGGGGAGGTTGTTTAGAACCCGGTAGAGCCGCCGGTCGAAGCCATCCCGCCCGGGAGGCGCGACGACAACCTTG
>Ga0209117_1001033_pt1 | contig 10211 bp, 8 predicted proteins | sample BlaSpr_A8_OM2_M2_FD_187978 | JGI IMG/M metagenome (GOLD analysis project Ga0209117, IMG submission 187978) | Forest soil microbial communities from Thunder Bay, Ontario, Canada - Black Spruce, Ontario site 2_A8_OM2_M2 (SPAdes) (version 2) | ecosystem: Environmental > Terrestrial > Soil > Boreal...
TCCTGTGTTTTGACGAAATCCTGGATCAGTTTGTTTGCCGCCTTCATTTTCGGCCACTCGTTCCACCTCAAATAGGAGGGCTTAATGGACATGATGTAGATCCATGTTTCCGGCAGTTCGGAATGGACGATTTTTACAAATTGCTGAGCGTCGTTCGCGACCATTTCCGGCGTCTTGGGTGATCCCGCCGCCAGGTCGTTGTCGCCCTCATACACAACGACCGCCCTCGGATGGTAAACAATTACGATCCTTTCCGCGTATTCGTTCAGGTCAGAGTATTGGGAGCCGCCGAAACCGCGATTCATGACATCCAGCGGTTTCATGTCGGCAACGAGCGTGTCCCAGCGCCGAATGCTTGAGGCGCCGGTGATGACAATGCCGCCCGGCTTGGGGCGGTTCACCTTGTCATCCTCTTCAAACTTACGAATTGAGGGTTCCCAATCCTGGGCCAATACCGTTGGCACGAGGCACTCCCGAAGACCGAGGCACAAGAGGAGTGCGAACAAGACGGTTAAGACGATACAGTTTTTTCGCATAAAGCGAGTTGTTGGTTGTCTCATGCGTCGTAGCCTACACCTGGCAATGTGAAACAGCAACGCCCAGGGAACTAATGTCAAGAATCTTACTGCTTGACAGAATCGATAGCTCCCCTAGAGTCTGATTTGTCGATGACAGCTGAGATGTCTACGAGCCAAAAGGCGGTCTCGAACGGAACTCTCTTCCTTGTCGCGTGTCTGCTCGTCCCGCTGAGTTTGCGCGCGCAGAGCAAGTCCGCCGCGCCCGTCCGCGAAGATCTAGGAAATTTGCACCATCCGATCGAGACGGCAAATCCGGAAGCGCAGCGCCTGTTCGATGAAGGACTCACTCTCGTTTACGGGTTCAACCACGAAGAGGCGATTCGCCGGTTCCAGCGCGCTGCTGCGCTCGACCCGAAAACCGCTATGCCGCTCTGGGGGATCGCGCTGGCGCTCGGTCCCAACATCAACCTCGACGTAGATCCTGACCGCGAAAAACAAGCCTATGCCGCCGAGCAGAAAGCATTGGCCCTGGCCTCCGCCGCGCCGGAAAGCGAGCGCGCCTACATCGAGGCGCTCGCCAAACGATATTCGAGCGATCCGAAGGCAGATTTGAGGCGCCTCGCCGTCGACTACGCGAGCGCCATGCGCGAAGTCTTGCACAACCATCCGGACGATCTTGACGCTGCGGCGCTATTCGCCGAAAGCCTCATGGACCTGCATCCCTGGCAACTCTGGACGCTCGACGGAAAGCCTGGTGAAAACACCGAGGAGATTATTTCCGTTCTCGAAGCAGCGCTCCGCCGCGATCCGAACCATATCGGCGCAAATCATTATTACATTCACACGATGGAAGCCTCGCCGCACCCAGAAGTCGCGCTACCCAGCGCGTTGCGCCTGGAAACACTTGTCCCTTCAGCGGGACATCTGGTGCACATGCCCGCGCACATCTACCAGCGCACGGGCAACTACGCCCGCGCCGCGCTCGCCAATGAACGAGGCGCCGCCGCGGATCGCGCGTATCTTGCCGCAGGCGGGCGGCAACACGGCATGTACGGCATGATGTATTACAGCCACAATCTCCAGTTTCTTGCCGCATCCTTCATGATGGAGGGCCGCCTTGCGGCAGCGCGCGAAGCCGCCGCAAAGCTCAGTGACTATGTGCGTCCAGGACTCGCGATGATGCCTTTTGTCGAGTCGTTTCTCATCTGGCCGACATTCGTTGAGCTGCGGTTCGCGCGGTGGAATGAGATCCAGCGGCTTCCCGCGCCGGATGCGAAGCTCGTAATGTCGTATTATTTCTGGCATTTTGCTCGTGGCAGTGCCTTCGCGGCTACGAAACATCTCGATCAAGCGCGCAGCGAACGCGCGGCAATGGAAACCCTTCGCAAAGATGTCCCCGCCGGGCCGGCGTTTGGAATGTTGTTCAACGACGCGAGCGTGTTGCTCGACATCGCCGCCAATTCTCTCGATGCCCGCATCGCTTTTGCCGCAGGGGACCATGCCGACGCGATCACGTCCTGGCAAAAAGCGGTCGCGATCGAGGACGGAATGAGCTACAACGAGCCGGAGGATTGGTACTACCCTGTGCGCGAGTCCCTGGGTACCGCGTTGTTGCTCGACGGCCGCGCCGCCGAGGCGGAAACCGTTTTTCGCGAAGACCTTAATCGACACCAGCGCAACCCGCGTTCCCTGTTTGGTCTATGGCAGTCGCTCGCCGCACAGAGAAAATTATCCGACCCGGACTGGGTTCACCGCCAGTTCCTCACGGCATGGAGACTGGCTGATGTGAAGCTGAGCGTGGCCGATTTTTGAGCCCGTCCCTCGCGGGTGCTTTGCTCGACCGAATTCCGTTTGTGGGCGACTCTTCCTGGTAATACGATAGGCGACGTTCCCATTTTCCAACGACCGCGCAGGATGAAGCACAAAGCATGGTCTCGAAAGAACTCTATCGCGAAGGAATGGCACGCTTCGCCGCGGCCGTGCATATTGTGACGACGGACGGTCCGGCCGGAAGTGCCGGCTTCACCGCTTCCGCCGCATGCTCAGTAACCGACGACCCTCCTACGCTGCTCGTTTGCCTGAACCGCGCCAGCCTGTTGCACTCCATCTTCCAGGAGAATCGCGTCTTCTGCGTGAACACTCTTGCCGCCGATCAACGAGCCCTCTCGGAATTGTTTGCGCGGCATGACGGGATGCCGATGCAAGAACGATTTGCCATGCCCGTCTGGGAAAAATGGAAAACGGGAGCGCCTGTCCTCCGGGATGCACTCGTCTGTTTCGACTGCCGTATCACCGAGGTGAAAGAATTGGGCACGCATTGGGTCCTATTTGGCGAGGTCCAAGAAATTCGGATGTCGTCCGGAACGTCGGCGCTGCTGTATCTGCACCGCTCCTACCGGACGCTTTCTTTACAAAAGAAGGAGTACGAGGACGATTGAAAACAAAAAGGAAAGAACGGAATCCCGTCGGGATTTAGCACGAAGCCGCTAGCGAAATTCAATGCGTAGGAATTTTGGGAGACAAGTAGTAGAACCGGCGTGGCGCTGAGTAATTGAAGCCGTGGGAAGGTAGTCGATGCCAATTATTCTGGCTGATGGAGCCAGGAACTCACGGATTGCGCGCGGTGATAGCACGGCTCGAGAGCCAAAAAAAGAAGGAGGAAGCGATGGATGCTTCCTCCTTCGATTTCTTGGGAAACTGATTAGGCGCTTAGCTGAGCGGAGTGCTGCCCGAGGTAGCTGTACCGCTGGTATCGGCGCGGATCACACCACTCTGGTCCGTGTAGAAGCCCCGTTGGCCGCTGGTGCCCTGGGTCACGGGCTTTGCGGTAAGCGAGTAGGCGGAAACCGGAGTGCCAGTACCTGCCCAGACGAACGTGTAGCCGCTCTTCGTTGCAGGGTCCTTGCCGAGCACGGAGTCAACTAGGTCCGCGGTCGTGGAGCTGGGGGCGGTGCCCGATGCGACTGGGCCCAAATTTGCCAGGTTTGTTGGATAAGCTCCATAGGTCGTCGAGTACGCGACCGCGGAAGTGTTAATCGTGCGCATGGTCGCCACGGCAGACGCTTCATTGGCCGCCATCTTCGAACGCAGTAAGTTGGGAATCGCAATTGCCGCAATGATCAAGATGATTGCAACCACGATCAACAACTCAATTAGCGAGAAACCCTTCTGTTGCTTTCTCATTTGTCCTCCGACAAAGTATTTCGAATGTTGTGCTGCTGACCTTGGTCACAAGGTACAGTTCCCAAATGGAGCAATCACATTTCCACGGACGCGTATGGTGTTAACTGTTTGGACATAAATGCTAACACCCTTAGTTTCATCAATCTAGACGGTTCGGGTCGGCTCGCGACATCGCGTTCGTTCGGAATTACACCAAATGGCACAGTGGGATGTGACGCAGAATGGGTGTCTGAACGCTAAATACTGACAAAATGTGTCAACGGTACAGCTGGGCTCTGCTCGAAGTACCAATTCTTATCTTCAATTCTAGGGCACCGTTTGTCACGACGAGCGGCACGGTATGGGTTTGTGCTGGCCCGGGGACGCTCCCCGGTAACGTATCCTTGAAGCGTCGCGGGACCCGCGCCGCAATACCTATTACTAATACGAATGACTTGGCGGTTGCGCATGGACAGCAACCGGCAAGAAATTGCGTGCCATCGAAAATTGAGAAGCCTTGGAAATTCAACATTGACGCACACCAAGAGCGCGCTGCATGCCTCTCCTTGACCCCATTCGCTGTGTCTACTACACTACACGTTTTCAGTGGCTCCAGTTCGCGGGGCTGAGGGGGAGAATTCTTTGCCGAAACGCACGTTTCAACCGAAAGTGCGCCGCCGTCATAAGACGCACGGTTTTCGCACGCGCATGAAGACCGCAGGGGGCCGTAAAGTCCTGGCGGCGCGTCGCAAAAAGGGACGTCATCGTCTTACGCCTATCTAGAGATTCGGACGGCCCGCGGCAGGGTTTTCCACGTGCCATGCGCCTGTTGCGACGCGCCGATTACGAGGCGGTATATGGCGCGGGCCAGCGCCGCTCGAGCCCTCAGTTTGCAGTTTTCTTCCGCTCGCAGCAAATGCTTCAGCGCGAGACCTCCGCGCGAGCGCCCACTGAGGGCCACGCCAACGCCCGCACTCCTGTGAACGCGACTCGGGGGCCGGGGCCGGTCAGCCGCTTCGGCATCAGCGTCAAGAAAGCCCTGGGTGGCGCAGTTGTGCGGAACCGCATTCGCCGCCGCATCAGAGAAATTCTGCGGCGCAATAGGACGGAGTTTCCTTCAGGATGGGACATCGTGATTCATCCGCGACGCTCAGTGGCGCAGGCGCCTTTCGCGCCGCTGGAGGCGGAACTCGTCCGCCTGCTACGAAACATCGGTCCAAAAGTCTGAACCCGGTCGCGCGCATCCTGCTGGTGGCGATCCGCGTGTATCAGATGTTTTTTTCCGCGTGGATGCCAAGCGCCTGTAAGTTCTACCCTTCCTGTTCGCAGTACGCCGCCAATGCCGTACAACTCCACGGCGCGCGCCATGGCTCATGGCTGGCACTGCGGCGCCTCGCGCGTTGTCATCCGTTCACGCGCGGTGGCGTGGATCTGGTTCCCGATCCCGTGGAATGCCCCCGCGACGGGAATGCCCCTGGGCATGCGGATGCGGGCTGCGCTGATAGCCCGCCAAAATACGAGGCCCATTCGTGAGCGAGCGCAAGGAAATGTCAACCGAAACTCGCTCGTTGATTGCGGCCGTGCTGTGCCTGCTGGTGATTGCCGGCTGGTCGCTCATCTACAAACCGCCTCAACCCACGGCTATTAAGCCCAACCCTGTATCTACGGCCCCAGCTTCCCCAACGCCGGCTGGTTCTTCGCCTGCGCCTTCGCAGGCTTCAACGATACCGGCGCCGGCCGCGGCGATGCACGCCGCCGGAGAGGAACACTCGATTGTCGTCGAGAGCGATCTTTACCGCGTGCAGATTTCCAATCGCGGGGCGGCAGTGCGTAGTTGGCAACTCAATAAATTTACCGATGATAGTACTCCTCCGCGGACGCTCGATCTGGTCCATCCCGAGGCCGCACAGCAGGAAGGCGGCTGGCCTTTTTCGCTCACGCTCGATGACACGCGGCAAGAATCGGCCGTAAACAACGCGCTGTATGAAATCAAATCATCGGAAAGCGCCCCCGAGGCCGGGGCCGTCCTGCACGCCCCGGCGGAGGTCACGTTCACGTGGAGCGACGGGCACCTCGAAGTCACCAAACATTTGAAATTCGCCGAGAGTTACATCGTCGAAGTGCAGACGTCGGTAAATTTGGATGGCAAGCCGCTGCGATATGGCCTTGCATGGCGCGGGGGTTTCGGCGACGCCACCGCGTATCGCGCCGCCTTGCAAACGCAAGTGTTCACGAGCGTTGCAGGAAATTTGAACACGCTGGCGGCGAAAAATCTCGGCAAGTCCGGCCAGCCTGGAACTCGGGCAACCATCCCCGGACCATTTGATTTCGTCGGGATCGAGGGCCAATACTTCGCGGCGGCGTTCTTGCCGGCTGCGCCATCGCCTCCTGCCCCCTTGCAACCCCAATTCGTTCTCACCGGGTGGACATCACAACACGATACGATTGGCACGGACGGCAAGACCGAAACTGAAACGGTCCCAGAAATGGCCGCGGGCTTTGCCACTCCGGGACCGCTGGACCTCCGAATGTACGTCGGCCCGAAGAGTATAGATGGGCTGAAAGCCGTTCGTCCGCCGCTCAACAGCCTGGTGCAGTTCGGGTGGTGGGGTTTTATCGCCGAGCCGTTGTTTTATGGGCTGCGCTGGATGTACCACTACGTGCCGAACTACGGCTGGGCGATTGTGCTGATCACCATTGGAATCAACATGGTGATGTTCCCGCTCAAGGTGAAAAGCATGCGCGCCATGCAGAAAATGCAGAAAGTCGCGCCGGAGATCAAGTCCATTCAAGAAAGATACAAGAAATATTCGATGCGCGATCCGAAGAAGGCCGAGATGAACAAGGAAGTTATGGCCGTGTATTCGCGCGAAGGCATCAACCCGCTCGGGAGTTGCTGGCCCATGCTGATCCAGATGCCCATCTGGTTTGGCCTGTACCGCATGCTCGCGAATTCGATCGAACTGCGCCACGCGCCGTGGATCGGCTGGGTCCACGATCTCTCGGCCCGAGACCCGTATTACATCCTGCCGATTGTAGTGGCCGCCACGATGTTCCTGGTGCAGAAGATGACGCCCACGCCCGGCATGGACCCCGCGCAGGCAAAGATGATGGGCCTGATGCCGTTGATGATGGGCGGCATGTTCGCGCTTTCGCCTAGCGGCCTGACGTTGTATATACTCTCAAGCAATTTAGTCGCGATGGTACAGCAGTGGTATCTCACTCGGTCCATGCCGCCTCCGCCGAAACCACCGCGCGGGCCGGGGAAAAAGAAATAGCGGGCCCACGGACAAAGGAGTGCCTCGTTGATGTCTGCCTCGCGTCCCAATCTGATCCTTAATGGAAAGCTCGATCACGCTCCGACAACCGCGGAGCTTCGCCGCTGCATCGACACACTGCTGCGCAAAGGGCGATTCGAGCTTTCGTACGAAATCCGCACCACTGGGCCGGCAGCCGCGGAGCTTGAAAATCCGGAAATCATCGTTCTGTTCCAGGGCCGCGATCAGGACTTATTGCTGGAGCGCAATGCCGAATTGCTCAAGGCGCTCGAACACGTTGCATTGCGCTGGCTATGGCTGGATCCTCAGTTCTATGGCCGCATTCGTTTCGACGCGGGTGGTTATCGCGCCATTCGCATCGAGGAGTTGAAGCTTTCCGCCCGCGTTGCCGCCGACCGCGTCCGCGAAACACATTTGCCGTTTCGATTCAATGCCATGGCCGCGCGCGAACGGCGCATCCTGCATTTAGTTTTGAAGGAAGAACCTGGGGTCCGAACCTCGAGCGAAGGCGCCGGCGAGGAACGTCAGGTCGTCGTGTTCCCTGCCGAAAAATAATGTGGACCTGAATTTTCGCTGATTATCACTCGGGCCTTTTGAAACCGTGGGAAATCACTTTTCCGTTGGAATCAAACACAACTACAAACGTGAATCCCGCGGCGTTGGTGCGCATTCCCGCGGCGCGCGGCGGCTGTTGCGAATCATTGCCTTCTTGGCTGGTCTCACCCCGGAAGAAACGCACGTCTGTGACTTCAGCTACAGTTCGCCCCTCACGTTGTGTGACTTGCCAGATCGGAAACCGGGCAAACCACAAATAGACCTGGACATCTCGAAGTTGCTCCGCCTCTGCTACAAAATGATCGGATCCAGCGTCGGCGTAAAGCTGTGTCCGTTCGGGAGTGCCGCCCGGGACATGAAATGTAGTCCGCCACACGCCTTCCGGCGTGGTGATCACGCCGGTCCAGTGCGTCAGCGTGGGCGGCAGGGGGAGCGCCGCGAGATTTTCCACACGCAAATGGCGCGAGGCTGCGAAGTTTTCTGTGTATGCGAGTGCCCTCCGGTGCGAAATGGCAGCAAATGCCAGGTAGATGCACAGCGCAGCCATTCCCGCGCGGCACCAGCTGGCCCTTCTCCAGCGGAAACCCACGCCCCCCAACGCCGGGAAGTAAAGTACCGCCGCGATGATCGCGCTTATCGCTCCCGCGACCCAGGCTGGAAATCCAAATCCCGCAGCGCGCGCGACTGCGTAACCTGCGTACGCGCCGCCGGTGAACGCAACCCAAACGATTCCGGCACGCCGCGTGAATTTCGCCGGTTCGCGGTAGCACCATGCTACAAACTGTGGTAAGAGCGCCATTCCGGAAAATCCCAAATCGACAATGAAGAGCCAATCCCACGCCACACGCGAATAATTCAGCGGGCTCCATATCATCGTTCCAAAGTTGGTTGCGACGTCAAGGAATATATGACTGCCGAGTCCAAACGCATAGATCCCTACGAGTTTTGCAAACGATGGCGGCTTCCATCCCACCCACCGCGCAAGCGGCAAAGACACAGCCGCCAGCAGCAGCGCCCACACCGGGAGCATCACAAGCGAATGCGTGATATTGCGGTGCCACTCCATGATGGCGAGCGGATTCCGCGCGATCTGGCCCGCGAAAACATCGCTGTCAGGAAAAATTGCGCCCAACGTGCATGCCGTGATCGCCGCGCGTGCCGTAGGAGCGCTCTCGGAACGAAGGCGGCCGCTCACTTTGGAACCCGCAGGCATATCGCGTCCCGCGAAGAAAGCTCTTCCCGCTAGCGCGCCCACAATTCCGTGCGTGATCGTGTCCATGGATCCGCGATGCTTCCACCTGCGTGGAACTGGATTAAAGAATAACGCACTTTGTCTTACGGCGGGATTCTGAGGGGTCTTTAAAATTCCAAGGAGATTTACCGTGCCCTTGCTGAACTCTGAATGCCAGGAATCCCAGTTTTAGTCTCGTTTCAGTCAACCCTTCATCATTGGTGAGCTGCGCGAATCGGAATAGTCAGCGGCTTGGTGGATTCCGATGCCGCCAGCATATGGCAGCGCCCATCGAAAATCCCGCCCGGCTCAATCACCAGGCACGGCGTGTGGATCTCCCCCGTCACGACTCCCTTGGCCTGAATTTCCACTCTGCCCTTGGCAAAAATCACGCCGTCAAATTTGCCGGCGATCACCACGTGATTCCCCTCGATCTGGCCCTCGACCCGTGCTCCCTCCCCCAGGGTCAAACTGTGCGTCGAAAGAAGATTGCCCTTCATTTGAGCGTCAATGCGAAATACGCCCGACGCTTCCAGCATCCCTTCAAAGCGCACTCCCTTATCGAGGAACCCTGTAAACTCGCCACTCTCTGTGCTCTTGTCGCGACCCTTCGATCTCCAGGCCATAAGATAACCCCCATAAGTAGTCCTGTAACTGGATTACCTATCCTAACCTCTGCGCTGCTGCCAACGAATCCCTAATTTGAGCGCCGTTAATCGGGAAGCCACTCCCCAGTTCCAGGCATTATACAACTCGGCGGTCAAGGATGAAGGCTTCAATTAGCCGTTAAATACTACAAATATAGTATTATTTCATAAGCCGTTCGTAAAGCCCATTCAGTTGCTCTTCGTCGTAGAACTCCAAGATCAACTGCCCAGGACGGCCCTTCGTCGGCATCAGCACGGAGACTCGTGCTCCAACGTGCTTCTGTAGTTCGTCGATCGCAGCCTGGCGATTTGGATCATGTGCTTCGTTCTGTGGGCCGTGTTCTCTTCCGCGGGCCCGGCGTGTCGCCATCCTTTCAACCTGGCGAACCGTCAATTTCCCACGGGATGCTTTTTGTGCAAGATCGAGCCGTAATTTGGGGTCCTCAATCGCGAGCAGCGCCCGTCCGTGGCCGGCGGTAATCTTTCCTTCTTCGATCCATTCCAGGAACGTTTCATTCAGCATCAAAAGCCTAACGGAATTCGCTACGGTCGCCCGGTCTTTGCCCGTGCGCGTGGCAACTTCGTCCTGTGTTAAATGGAATTGATCCATCAATCTTTGGAACGCGCGCGCTTGCTCGATCGGATTCAAATCCTCGCGCTGAATGTTCTCGACGAGCGTGAGTTCAAGCGCCTGCTCGTCGCCCACTTCGCGGAGGACGACCGGCACCCGTAGTAGTTGCGCGCGCAGTGCCGCTCGCCAACGCCGTTCGCCCGCGATCAACTGGTAGCGCGCGCCGATTTTCCGCACCACGAGCGGTTG